>TARA_B110000977_G_scaffold201507_1_pt1 | contig 35180 bp, 25 predicted proteins | sample TARA_B110000977 | Tara Oceans TARA_B110000977 (sample SAMEA4397798) | marine metagenome | biome: Polar Biome; feature: [SRF] surface water layer (ENVO:00010504); material: water (ENVO:00002006), including particulate matter (ENVO:01000060) such as... | depth 5 m | reverse complement strand
AAACGTACGTCCGATACCCCTCGTCGCTCCTCGTGAGATTGTTACCTCGAGAAAGTGTCGTGGTTCTTTCCCCTCTTTTTGTGGGTTTTGCTTTTTTGGCTTTTCTCAGTTCTAATCGTTGACTAAAGACTCACCCCCCCTCCCCCCTGTACAGCAGGAAGACGCCTCCATTGCGTTCGCCAAGCTTTTACAGGAACAGGAACGCGCGTTTTACGAAGCCAGGAGTCCGAATCGAGTTGGACAGGGTAATCCGTGTGAAGCTCATCAGAATCAGTCTGAGACTCTGGGCGGCTCTCCAACTGAGGTTTTTCGAGTCGAAGGAGTCGGTGCGCGTCAAAATTCAGGGACTGACAACTCTACTGACGATGCACAGCAACGAGAGCCACCTATAGAGGAAGCCGAATCTTTGGCGCTGGCTCGCATGCTCATGGACGAAGAGCAGCGGGAGTGGCGAAGTCGGATGTTGGCGTTGGCTGGAGTAAATGAGGATAACGACGAAGGAGTGGACGTGGATGAGATGACTTACGAGGAGCTCACGGAGTTGGGGGAAACGATAGGAACCCAAAGCAAGGGGCTTTCCATGGCAGGGATGGCGGCGTTGATCCAGAAAACATATACCCCTGGTCCTATGGGTAAACAGTCAGGGGAGGGGGGTGACGCTGACATGGACGCCGACGATGCGAGCAATGAAGAGTGCGCCGTCTGTTGTTGCAATTTTGAAGACGGCGATTCCCTGTTCGTCCTACCCAGGTGTAAACACGAGTACCACGCCGAGTGCTTAACCCCGTGGGTCGAAACTAACAAAGTCTGTCCTTTGTGTAAAACGGAAATTGAGGAGGAGAAGGCGTAGAGGAGAATAATTGGAGCTTTTGAAGCTATAGAACCGACGCGATGTAACAATGTTTTTCATTTTTCATTACAAAATTATCACAGTTTACTCGCCAAAGCGTGTTCCGGCCTACACACGAAAACCGAAGTCTCCTTGGGATCCCAAACCACCGCAGTTTTACTGGACGGCGCACCACTGCTACCACCCACCGTGGCTCTCGGCAGAACATCGCAAAGCCCGACTACTGTTCGTGAACCGCCGATCGATTGTGACTCGACTCGGTCAAGCGTTTCAGCACACTTTTTAGCTTTCTCGCCTAACAGTTGCGCTTTCACCCTCTTCCCCGTGTGGTCTGCCAACGTCAGAAACACCATCGCGTACTCCCGGTTGGTTTTTGGGTTCTTTAATAGTTTCGTGCCGGTTTTTGGATCGCGGCCAACCACCGCGCCGATAACGGAAACTTTTGTTTTCTTTGCTTCGGGATTACTTGTAGATACTTTTTCGCACAAATCAATGACGTTCGAAAAGGGTAAAGGGTCTGACACGTTCGCTGGCCATGGGGTTTTCTTGTGAATCATGGGTCGCGCTGAGTGTGAGGCACCACCTGCATTTAACGCATCCCTACTCGATCGAAACACTTGAGTGGCTCCGGGTCTGGGGGGATTTGGATGGCCCGGCCTTTGTTGCGGCGCTTCAGGCGGCGTCAGCGGCGTCGGCGGAACCTGAACAGAGTCACCCACCGCTTGTCGCACCGTGTCCCACAAGTCACACACCGCGCTCCTGGTGTATCTGCGCAGCCGCGCATCCCCGTCATCAGAAAGCGCGCCGCAAAGTGCGGGCATGGCGAGTTTTGTGACTAACTTTGCTGAGGAAGTATTAATTTTCGCCAGCGAGTTCAAAAACGCCAAAGCGCCGTTTGCGACGTCAAAGTCTTTCCCGATCGAAACGTCTTGAGCTTTAGCCCCGTCTGTTATGCTGCTTCGTACATCACTTCCACATCCACCCCAAATCGTCGGCTTGAACCGTTTCAACACCTCTTCGTGTTGGCCTGACGGGGCGTGTGAGCCGAGTTTTGTGCGAAAAACACGATGCGCGGCGGCGATTGCGTCAAACGCAAGCACGTCGGTGGGGATTATATCAATCGCTGCTCTCGTATCGCCGTGCTCATGTTTCACGCCGGGTGATGTGTTCTTTGAGTTATAACGCATTGCCGCTGCTTTCGCGCCTTTGAACCCGGAACTGGTGGCGAGCTCTGAAGAGGCGCACACGATCGCCGCGCGAAGGGTTTCGTGGACCACGGAGTCTAATATACTAACGGGAACATCCGCGAACGGATACCTGAGGTACTCTTGAGGACTTGAGGCAAATCCAGCAGAACCCTCCACCCCACCACCACACGCATTGGGCCTCGCGTTCGCAACATCCGTGAGGTATTGGTAAACCGCTTGTCTCACCACAGGCGGCGCCGCTTGCGCACCAGAAGGAGGCGCTGATCGTCGCGGATCGGGTGGGGGCGGCGGAGGGTTCAACACGTCAAGAAGTGAACCACTTAAGACGCAGAACGTATCCCCCAAAGTTTCGGGAACCGTGCCGCGACGGTCCGCGATTTGTAAGCACCTTTTTGCGGACTGTATCGTATGCAGCGCGCCCGCCACGCAACCGGGAGGGTACATGTGTCCCCCGTGCGTGACGTTGGATAAGAATCCACTTCCTGAGTTAGTAGACCCTGCGTTATTAGACCCTGAACTTGTCATCACTCGGTTCGGCACGCACTTCAGCAGGGCTCGGCGAACGATGGCGCTTTGAATAAAGGAATTCAATTGTTTTGAGTTTTGGGTTACGGAACGCACCGCGTCGACCGCGGCGTCTCGGTGCTCCAGACTCGGCGCTCGCGGCGGCCCCCGCTCCCACCCGGCATGGCACAGCGCCACCACGCACCCGATCAAAGGCGCGTCGTTGACCGGGACGTAGCTCGAGTTTTGACCCATCGACCCGTTACTTCCGCTTTGAAACACGTGTGCAATCCCTGCAAACGCGTCTGCGAAATACTCGAGCGATTTCGCAACTCTTAAATTGGCGGATTCCAAGTTCTTCAAACAAGCCTCCGCGCGTGACGACCCCGCGTACGCCGCCGCGGCGAGGGCGTTTTCACAAACGCTTTTCGCGGAGGACGCGTTCGCGGTGAGTGCGTTGTGTCGGACAGCGAGTAAATGACACATGGCGGTCAGTTTAGACGACAATTGCGTATCGCTTTGTCCGACGCAAATGTTCTTTCCAAAGTCGTGAACCCCGCCGCCGCCGCCGCGCGGCGTTTTGTGTAGCTGGATTGCGAATGTTCTGACAGCAGCACTCACCACGGCGCACACCAAATCGTGCCACTGGTTGCTCAGCGAACTTCCCACGGTTTCATGGACTCGTGAAGGTGTTATATCCCAAAGCGTGGTCGTCACTGCCAAAGCGGCAGCGGAACACCCGCCGCCTTCAGTCACAAGCCGCGCGATGGCTTCTCTTATCCACGAAGCTCTTGTTTCCAACGACACGGCGGCGGGAGATATCAGCGGATCTGCTAACGGTGCGTTCCCTTGTGCACTCTCCACCGACACCGGCATCGCCACCGTTCCCAGCCCCGGGTGTCGCCTGACGCACTTCGCTAAGCGCGCCCGCGCTCGTCCGAAGCCACCGACGGATACTCCATCGCCACCCCCCCCTTCGTTCGCCGCCGGGTCTGAAGTGGCGAGCGCCCACAGCTTCAGTAAGGGCACGCCAGCGCCACTTGCCAACACAGGCGACGCGTCCGCCGTACACAGACGAGAATACAGCCTCAACGCCAACGCTCGGTACGGCGCAGACGCAAGTTTCCAGAACACCGCGGGGTCGGGGTGCGGCTGCGTGATTTCTCTCTCCGCCCTGCCCCACGTCCAAGTCGAAGTCTTCAGAAGGCACACCACGACCCGCGACGTGGTTTCGATGACGGCGCGGGGGCACCCGCTTGAGTTCTTTGATGACTGGTTGACCATAGAGTCGGAGGTAGTGGGTGGGGTCGTTGTAGTCCGCGTCACCATAACCTTACGTGCCGGGTGGTCGCACTCCAGCAGTGCAGAAAGCGCGGGCCACACAGTGGAGTTCAACGCGGTGGCGACGGCCAACGCGGAGTGCGACGCGCGAGGCGAAGTAGTCACGCTGGGAGTTTCCGTGTTCATCGTTTCCGCATGCATTCCAACCTCGATGTAAGATCCGTCTGTACCGTCAAAGTTCTCCACACTTTGCCGCACCGCGGTTGACGCGGCTGCAATGACGGATAACGCGCGTTTACGTAGCCTACTACGGAACGGGTACCGTGGGTGAAGAAACGCCGCGAGCGTGGGGGACAGCAACGTATCGACGCCGGGCGCGATTACGATTCGAGTGGGTGTCGTGGTTGGAAGTCGCTGGGGTTGCTGCTCGATGTTCGCTTCAACACCCGAAACAGAACTCACCCGCGTCCCCACAAACCTCCTGACGACTTTCAGGGCGTGCGCGAGCAACACGTGGCATTCCTCCATTTTCGTCAACAAACGCTCCGCGGCGTCGGACGCGGTGGAGCCGGAGGTGTTGTTGGTATTCCCATTCTCTTCACCACTTCGCACGGTCGCGTCGTCGCCAATAAACTCTAATAGCGCTGTGGGTAAGGGAGGTGGTGACGGTACCGGATTTGACTGTCCGTCATCACCCCCACTTTGACCCGCTCTCCACCGCGCGTGTTCCCGCAACAAACAAAACTCCTCCCCTAAAACGGCGAGGAGTCCGAGTAACGCGGTGGACGCGGAGGTGACCTTTTCCGCGGACAATTGCACGAGTTCCGCCGCGGCGTCGCTTCCCTCCAAAACCGCCTTCGCTTCCGCATCGCACGCGTGGTTCAACATGAGCTCAAGGCTCCGCAGCACCGTGCGCAACACGGTAGCACGTCGTACGCCTGACCTGTTTCGAAAATCAGCCGCGTCAGCCCCCCCGACTAATTGCTCATACGACGCGGAACAAACATCCGAATTCACCCTCGATACGTAAACAACCAGGGCGCTGAAACAGTTTAAATCAGTATCGGCGTTATTCGTCGCAATTTGTAAATCCAAATCGAGTTGCGTTAGCTCTTCCGTGTTTACAGACGGTGGGACAGCAGACGCTTCACCGCGAATATCGCTCTCACGCGTCGCCGCGTTCGCGGTCCGTTTCGCCACGGCGAACCTCGCCGCCCTAGCGAACTCCGCGGCTTCTGAGGCAGCCACCGCGGCGAAAGCTTGATCCAGACATCGCTTGATCAGTACCTCGTCCTCTGGGGAGTTGACAGCCTGCACCGCTAACGCGTCTCGAAGCGCGTGTGCCGCGTCACTGTTACCAGCCGCCAATTCCCGTTCCCGCACAGTTTCAGCCGAAGCTTGCGCCTGTTCCCTGGCGAACCTTCGCTCAGCCTTGCGCTCCACGCGGCGCGAGTTAGTGATGTTGCGACGGCGAGCGTTTCTCTGGTGCCTTCGTCCTTGGTCGACGCTTCGTGCCTGACCACCTGCGCCCGATGGACCAGCGTGTGATACTGTTGCGTTTGCATTACTCGCATCACGTAACGTTGACTGTGTTAAGTCCACCGCGGCAAATGGGGCGATCGTGTCAGGAGCATGAGGCGCGCCGCGACTGGGTTCGAGACGCGGCCGCTTCGCGTGACGATTGCCGCCGCCACCGCCACCGCCTCCGCCGAAGCGTCTTCCTCCCCCACCACCACCTCCTCCTCTTTGCCTCCTGCCTTCATCCTCCTCGTCGGATTGCGAATCAGGCACGGTGTCGTCGTCCAGCGGTGTTTGTGCGGATGAGGCTTGCCGACCGACCGGGCGTGTGCCTGTTTGCCCGTACGAACGACCGATGTCGGAGTTAGGCTCGTCGATGTCGATGGAAATCGGGTCATCGGAGTTTGGCGCTTGGCCGGGTGCTTCTTCGGTCATGTCTTGATCCCCTCCCACATCTCCAAACCCACCCTCCACTCCATCAGTCATCAGCTCATCCCTATCATCATCATCGTCGTCATTCGAGTCTAAATCTGACCCAGACGAGCCAGAGGAGTTACCGTCGAATAACGCAGAGGCACCGACGGCGGTACCGTTTGCATTATTCACCCCAGCGCTTTCAACACCACCCGTACCCCCACCTCCCCCACCAACGCCAAGCGCCACCCTGAGCCTCGCCGTCACCGCATCCCTCAACGCAGACGCCCTACGCCGTCGTTTCTCTTCCTCCACCCTTAACGTCCTTCTTCGTCTGGCTTGTTCGGAAATTCCACCGCTGCCGGTACCTCCTCCAATCTGATTTCTCCTCCTCATAAACTGCTCCCTCTGAGCGCGCGGCAGTTGCAGAATCGGAGGCGCTGAGTCAGCATCGTGTTCGCTTATCCTCGTCGTGATAAGGTAATGCGCCACGGATTGCCACCCGAACTGTTCCGCTTCGTGTGTTAACTGTTGCGTGGGGAATAAATTGCGTTTGGCGCGTAAACAGTTCGCGCCGGAGCAGTTGCAAATATCTCTGCAAACAGGGCAACGCCATTCCTCATCCACTAAAGCCTCAGTGATGTTCTCGCCCATGCGCATCTCCAAACACCAGCCGCACCACGCACCTCTGCCCCGGCCTCCAGGGGGCTGCTTGCGCCACTCACCGCACTGACACCTGGTTTTTAGGTCGCTTGTTTTCTGCCGGCAGAAGTGACAGCTCGTGCATTCGCGGCACCCGGGGCCGTGCACGTCTTTGCACCACACTTTTGATCCTTTAGCGTCTCTTCCCCAAGGCCTTCGTCTGCCGTACAACCGGTCGTAGTGCTCAAGCGTGTAGTATTCCGCGTGCTCGCCCTGTGCGGCTCTTAACTTTTTCAATTCAGGGCCTATTTGCCCAGAGTTTACACCAGGGACCTGGCGCGGGGCGTTGGTGTTATCATCGCCAATCGCGGTGCACAGCACTTCCCTTTCATCGTCGTCGACTTGATGGGTGGGATTGGTATTGGTGCTCGTGTTGGTATGGGTATTTACCCTGTCTGTGTTGGATGGACCACCACCGTGCGGCACGTTTCTAGGCTGCGTACGTGCCCCCTCGCCGTCAAAGTTACCGCCCGCTGTGCGCTCCGAAGCTCCAGCGCGTTCTCCTCGATCTCCTCTCAGATCTGTGGTGTGCCCACCCCCACGCGTCGCGGCTTCCCGGACCCTTTGCCGTAACAAAGTATCCTCCGCATCGGACACGTCGTCGTCCTCGGATACGTCACTGTCATCAGAGTCTGATAACAGGACGCCGCGACGCGCCATAACGTGATGCACGGACGCCAGGCGCGCGCGTCGTCGAGTGCCAACAACTCGGATGAAAAACTCGTCAGGCTGTTTCAAAAGTCGTGCTGGTCGTCGGCGCCAGCACGTCCGAGGTCAAACCAAAGGATCTCTGTGGATAGAGAGCTGCCACTTGTGTGGTCCCGACGCTTTACACGCGACGCGCGTTCGCGCCTGCGTTCACACCGCCCACCGCGATGGCGTCGTTCACGATCGCCGTCACCAGCGCGCCGAGGTGCTCGCCCGCGGCGCACGTGTCGTCGTCGAGCGCGAACCGCAGCGCGAGACGCGTGACAACCACGGGATCGCGACGCACGTCTCGAGGGGTCCCCGCCGTCGCCCCCCGCCACAGCGTGCTCGCCTCCACTCTCACCGACCGCCCGGTCGTGATAATAGACAACTACGACAGCTTCACGTACAACTTATCGCAGGTACGTACCTAGTTAGTTAAATGTCTAAGGAACCGCGGTCGGGCTGTACGCGACACGACAACCTCCACGCGGTTGCATCAAGCCATCCTAATCACGACACGAATCAACCTCTCCTCACCCTGACACCTTTCTAACCCTTACCCTTCCCCCAAAACAGTACCTCGGCGACCTAGGCTGCGAGCACGTCGTGTACAAGAACGACGAAAAGACAGTGGAGGAGATCGCGGCGATGAACCCTCGGGGGGTGATGGTCAGTCCGGGACCGGGAAAGCCGGAAGATAGCGGAATCTCATTGGAAGCGGTGAAAACACTGGGACCGAAATTCGGAGTGTTCGGCGTGTGTATGGGGCACCAGTGTATCGGCCAAGTGTTCGGCGGAGATATTATTCGGGCACCTTGTGGGCTGATGCACGGCAAGAGCTCACCGGTGTGGCACACAGAAGATGAATCGACGATGTTGAGTGGGTTGCCGTCTCCATTCCAAGCGGCTCGGTATCACTCATTGGTAATTTCGCAAGAAAACTTTCCTTCCGACGAATTGGAAATAACCGCCTGGACCGAGGACAAAACCATCATGGCCGTAAAACACAAAAAGTACCCCAAGATCCAAGGCGTGCAGTTCCACCCGGAGAGCATTATCACGGAAGACGGGCTCACGATAATCTCGAACTGGGTGAAACTGATCAACGAAGAGTAGACGCGTTGGTTTTAATGAGTTGATTATTTTTACTTTTTTTTCTTCAGAAAGCCAAAGAATTTCAATCACTTCTCTGATCGCGGGTACACGTCCCCTACCGACGATGTTCGCCCGCGCTGTTTCCATCGCCAAGGTTGTCGTTCCCATGAGGCGCGTGTTCGCGAACCGAGCAACCCAACACCGCCGGTATGGGCAAACAGTCAGCGCAGTGCTTCATGGAGGGCAAATCCAGGTTGCGCACATTCTTATGCCCACCGAAAAAAAACAAGAGCTCGATGCCCTATACGAGCAGATAGTGAGCGAGCAAGCCACGCTTTCAGACCTCGCGAAAGAACACAGCACATGCCCTTCCGCCTCGAACGGCGGTGTGATCGGCTGGATCCAACGCGGGCAAACCGTCGGGCCGTTCGAAGAGACTGCGTTTAGTACACCGGTGGGTTCGGTGGCGCAGTGCGACACGCAGTTTGGATCGCACATCATTGAAATCCTCGACACGCGCAAACCGCCGGAGCCGTACAAGGAGTGTAGTGTGACAGACCTTGCTGAGATCTTAGAAACCAACGACCCAGACGACATCAATTTGATAGATGTTCGCGAACAGAACGAGTGGGACTCATCTTGTATCAGCAAATTCACGTTGAAACCTTTGAGTAGCATTAGAGATTGGAGCAAAACGGCGACGGATGACTTCGACCCGAGCAAACCGACTTACATGTTGTGTGCGGCCGGGGTCAGGTCATCCCAAGCCGCGCAAGTGTTGGTAGACCTAGGCTTCACAGACGTGTACAACGTCACCGGGGGGATGTATGCGGCACAGGGGGTGAAGGGGCTGGTGAAGTAGTTAGGGTTGGAATGAGTGAGTGAAGTCATAGTAACGGTTGGTACTTTCTAAATTTAGACAAGTTGAGTTCATATTCTTTTCTCGGTCTTCACCTCCTACCTACCCCTACCTAGCACCTCCCCTGTTCCGTTTTCGGCAGCAGACACTCGTGAAAGATCTCAAAGTTGTACAAGTACCGCCCGTCGACGTGTTTCGCCATTATGCCTAGTGGTTGGCCGTCGACGTGGCGGTCTAATTTCAATTTAACGATGCCAATGTCGAGGCAATACACGTCGAACAATAAAACAGATTGGAAATAATCGAATGTGTAAACGTCTGTGGTGTTGTAGGTGTAGTTCTTCGCCGTAGCGGGATCGCCTAGAATACGACACCGCTTTGAAACGCTCAACCCTGCTGAACCGTTTTGTTTCGGGCTTGTGGGGGTTGTTGGTGTGGAAGAACCGTTTTGGGTAATTGGGTCATCGTCGTCAGCGATGCCGCCGAAAATATTCCGGGAAGTTTCTCTGAATGCGCCCCCTAATTTCGCATTAGACTCCACGACGTCGCTCAAAGGATCCGGCGCGTCCTCCTCATCATCCACCGACAACACGGTGACCGTACCTCCAAGAGTCGCGGTATAATAAGGCTCAGGGCAGAGTAAATCTAGCTCTAAACCCGGGGTCAACGCGGCGAAAAACTTGCACCCCGCGCTGACGAGGTAATTAGGCGGCCGTTCCGTGAACGGTTTATGGAACTCACCTCCTGTTAATATCTTTTCGGTACTAACCTCCTCCTTGAACTTACCCTGCACTAAAACTTGAAACGTACACCGTTTCTTTTTAAAGAAAGCGTCGGTGGTTTTAGTCGCGGATGTGTTGTTGGGACAGATTATGCCTTTGAACCTGCACACTATCGTCCCTATGAAAAGTTCGGACTCGAAGTGCATGGCGGTCTCGGTGTTCACGGGGCAATTCTGTTCTTCGATTTTTGGAGGATTTTTCTCGCCCACGTTACTCGTGTCCGGTCCCCACTGCGTCGCCCACCCCGCTAACGCCTTCTGCGTCCCATTGTCCCGTGGAGAAAAACGGACGAACACAGGCCGGTGCGGCCAGGTTTTAGGGTCCGGCAACGCCCTTTTCGGGATGTTCTTTTGAACCAAGTTGTCGCGCGACGATTTTCGGCCGAGAGTATTTCCTGAAATCGATGCATCGTTTTCGTCTTGATTCATGCGCCGCCTCATCTCGTCTTCGCTTTCGTCAACCCCGGGAAGTAACCCTTGGTGACGCATAATTTGGCGTAATATAGCTCTCAACGGTTTCTTTATAACCCCTTTAGTCCGCATACCTTGAAGCTTCCGCAGTCTTCGTTTTAGTCTTTTCTTTTTTGTAACGGCGTCGTCGTCGTCATCCGAGGAATCAGAGTCCAAATGTATTTTGTCTTCGTCCTCATCGTCATCGTCTCCCGCAGCTTCATCCTTCTCAGTAACTTGAACCTCGTCGGGCATCGCCGAGTCCGTCCACCCGGACGGGGTCTTTGGTTTGTCATGTTTCTTTGCACTGTTCGCGTCCTCGTATCGCTTCACCTTCGCCGCCAACGCTGCTTCTGCCTCTCTCTCTGCAGTTTCAACCTCATCATCAATCCCGACGAAACTCGCCAGCACCGACATCCCCACTCGCACGTACGCCGGGCTCACATAACCCCGTCTACTCATCCACACCAAGTCCTCCGTGGGCAGGAACAGGTGCCAGGTCGTGAGAGAGACTACAAGGACGGTGACGAATACACTGGTGTTTAAGGCTAGGGACAGTAACACACCCAACGTTACGCTGAGTCCAACGCCCACTCCGAAGTGCGCTTGTCGCCAGAAAAACTTGGCCACGACGTGCCACATCGAAGCGAAGAATTTAAACACCGACCAACTCGCTTTCACAGAATCCCATGCGATTGATAAAACGGAGCCGATCAACCACGGACCATCGTTGGAAGACATCGTAGCCGGTCGGGAGCCCGACGGCTTTCGGATTTGACCCGACCCGACCCGCGCGTCGAACGAAGTGTCGACCGATTTCGGGTGTTGAGGTTTTCGTTCTCAATAATTTCTCAAGTTTTTCAACTCGCAAGGGTCTCATCAAATCTGCGCGTCACTCCTCGGCTCGCGGGCAAGGGCCATCAACACGCGTTCCTTCGGTTCGAACTGATGGATGCGTTTCTAAGGTATGAATGACACGTATTGAGTGTGTACACGTAGTACCTGTGTAGTAACCGTGACTCTCTCGTATCTCTTGACGTGCGCCATCTCGGAACTGACCAAACGACTTCCTCTCATCTCAACTTTCTACCTCCACAGAGACCTCGGCGTGGAGCGGTACTACGGAAAATTCAAAGCGCAGGGCATAGACGATGTAAGCGATGCGAAAACCTTGAACAATAAACAACTCGACGTCGTGTTGGAGAAAATAGGCATGGACTGTAACCCGGGGTACGCTAACTTCATCGACGCAATGTGCCCACTTCATTTTATTTTCTTTTTCACGGCGTTCGTCGCGTCGCCGCTCGCTTTTAGAATCAGTAACATACTAGGTGCATACCTTTGATCTCTTGAACATACTCTGACCACCCTTACTTTTCATATCCTTTACTAATAAACCCTAAACCCCCAACCCTGACAGCCACGTCTCGAAGTTCAAGAAAGGGCTAGCGGCGCATACGGAAAAGCGCGAGCGCGAGGAAGATGACGACGACGATAATAATTCGAAGAAAAACAAAAAATCCAATGCCAATCCATCCGATCCTGCCGCCGTGGTTCGTCTTGCGATGGCCGCGGCGCGAGCCCGAGGCGGAGGCGTGGTTGGCGGGGGTGAGGCGACGAAAGCAGCGAACACACTAAATGCATCTTCTGGTCTGTTAACTCAAGGAAAAACAACCCCCGCGAGTGAAGAGGAAATTCTCAACATTCTCAAAAGTTTTCGGTGCAACGATTTTTTAAACTTGTTCGGTTTCCCCGGCGCGCCTGTCGACAACCGAGGCAAGTGCGAGTGGAAGCACCACCCGGTTTCAAAAGCAGGGGACGTCGCGGTGAAATCGAAGCTTCTCAGTATCAAGCTTGACCCGGGCTTGAATGGGGCGCATGCGTTGGCTGGAGAGGCTCAAAAGTGTGTATTAGAAGCCGCAAAAATACTGGACGACAAAGAACAGCGAAAAGAAATTTTAACGGTGGCGGTTCGAAAAAGAGTGATGGAGATGCGAAGTAAAAACATTGGCGACGTGCACGGCGGGTACATCTCGATGACTGGCGTGCACTATGCCGCTGGTGCTGCGGCGGCGCAGGTGAATGATTACGCACCAGAAGCGAACGGAGAAGGGCCGGCTATGAATCCGGCAGCGCGGTTGGTGGCGGGCACAGCTGCGGTTAAGAAAGTAAACGAAGGTATCGATGAAAGCGCTAGACTGGTTGCGCATACAGATGGTGACGATGTCAAGGGTGACACAGATGTGCACACAACTGTGCACGCCCAACCTGTTCACACGAAACCCTCGGGTACGAGTACCACGCCTAAGGTGGACTTGGGGAGTATACGAGATAAACTGAAGAAAAAAAAAAAGGTGTTCATGTAAAACGTCATGGAAATATACTAGTCAGAATACATGCTACACAGCGGAATACAAACTCGTTACGTATTACACACTCTTGCACTAGCCTTCCCTACTGAGTTGCTCGAGAATCTTGTCCACCCGGTGTTTCATGACGGGTTGCCCGCGGTTGTTCTTCTTTCGGAACTTGTCTCGACGATCGTTTCTTTGTTTGAAAAATTCTTTTCGTCCAGCGTCTTCCTCGGCCCACTTCTTCCTCAACGCTTCCATCTCCTGTTCCTTTTCTTGTCTATCAGCCTGCTTTTTTAGTCCCTCTTTCACAGCCTTATTCCAGCCTTTGTTTAAGCGCTTTGAGTCATCGTTGGTGGTATCGTCATGATCCTCTCCTTCGCTGCCGTCACCGCCTTCTCCTTCGCGCTCTACGATGTTGCCCCCAAACTCATCCTCAGAATCACTCGTGTCGGTTTCTTTTGTTTTTGTCTCTACGTCTGCAACAACGTTCTTCTCTGTCTTACCCTCCTTCTTAGACTTCTTAGCCTTCTTACCCCCATCCCCATCCACCCCAACCCTCCGTCCTTTCTTTGAGAAGACGTCATTTTTATTCATTGCCGGCAACCCGCTTTTCTCTTCCATCTCGTTTAATCGAGCTTCATATTTCTCCGGATCGAACGCGTCATCAACCTCAACGCTATCCCCCAACCGCTTCTGAACCTTCCTGTATTTGTTAACCTTACCCGCGGCGAGGTTACGTTTTTTTTCTAACACAACTCGTTTGTCGTACGTGGACTGTTTCGCGCGCGAGAAGACGTCCAAACTTAACGCGGATTTGAAGCCTCGACCTTTCATTTTTACTTTTTCATTTTTCTCATTGCCTCCGTATCCGCCTTTGTCTCTGCGTTTGCCCAACACTTGGTCGCGGTCTGTTGTAGGGTTGGAAGGGGGAGTGATAGGGGTCAATCACGGGACGTGAATATCCGGGTTTAGCCGTTCGTTTGGTGTAGTCATGTGTATGTGTGCTAGTCATGTACGCTTCGGTCGGACTGTAGATTCACGGAATCGTAAGTCGGCGGCGGCGGGCGTGTGTGCGACGTCGTGACCCAAGGACTGTGGGTTTACAACGCAAATGAATTAAACCCGACGTACCGTCGTCCCGCGCGTATTTCGACATCGAATTTGCCGCGGGTGGGTGCTCTTCCGCACTCCGCGCGAGTGGGAATGCGGCGTGAGCGGCGGTCGCGAATGTGAATGGCGCTCACTCGAAACGAAAATCGCGAGTCTGGATTTTATTTTCTCGAGCCCGACTCTTCGTGAGGACAACTCACCCCTTTGCCCTCACTCTGTACGGGCACCTGATAGTCACGGTCTCAGGTGTCAAGTCAGTCATTCGGTGGTCGGTCCACTCACGTGAGGCAAAATGGACTCTTTTATGGAGACCCTTTCCAAAGCGGGTTCGGTTCCTGAAAGCGTCCGGGTGGTGATCGACGGTGGAATCGAAAACATAGCATCGAGTCTTTCAAAGCAACTAGCGATCGCGGCTGAACACCTCGGTAGCTACACAGACGAGGCGAACAAACACATCTCGGCTGTTACGAATACAGCAAAAGAATACGAAGACAAGCTGTTCAAAACCCCGGTAGCGACGGTGTCAAAGCTTACGGTTGAATACCCTTACGCAGTGGCCGGTGCCGCGTTCGGCACTTCGCTGATCGCTTTGCCTGGCACGAGACGGCTGCTGTACCGATCGTTCCTAGGTGCGAGAAGTAGCGAAGAGGCGGTGTTCAACTCGTGCCAACGGAGCGGTGCCAGTGCCAAGGAGTCAGCAACACAATGCGAAGCAGAGTTAAAGCTCCTGAAAGACCTAGCGACTTCAGGAGAGGTGGAGATGATCAAGGGGCGGAACAAGTTGAGGCAAGCGGCGAGTGATTTGAAGCGGCTGCAAAAAAAAGCGCTCTCAAATTCTATTATTGTCGAGGACGTCCTCGCGGATCTCCGCCGGCTCCCGAGTAAAGAATCCGTCGCGCTGAGGACTGATGTTGCCATCACACAAAGCTCGATTGGGAAAGTCAGACGGGGAGTGGACGCGGCGTTGAACAACGTGTGGAGGGCGGGAGTACAGATTTAAGGGATTGTTCGTATCGTGTATAAAATGTGCTCACTCCTTTTTCGTATCGATTCTCGAAACTGCAAAAGTCGAAAGCACGACGTCCTCTCATCACACCTCGACACGCCCCTACGTTCGGTACCGCGCTTGGTGGCAGGAACCTTCATGGCTCCCCCCGCGTTCCCTTCGTTGAGGGGCAAGGTGGCGATCGTGACGGGGGGCAGCCGGGGTATCGGAAGGGCCGTGTGTCTAGCGTTGGCGAAGCAAGGATGCAACGTCGTCGTCGCTGCGAAATCTGCAACAGTGCAACCGACGCTTCCCGGCACCATATATACGGTAGCTGATGAGATCGCCGCGTTGAACACAGGCGCCACCGCCTTGCCCGTCATCCTTGACCTACGCTCCGAGCAAGCGTGCATCGAGTGCGTCACGAAAACAGTCACAAGGTTCGGCAAAGTCGACATCCTGGTCAACAACGCGAGCGCGCTTTGGTGGCACACCGTCTCCGAAACACCAACAAAAAAAGTACGTTTTTTTCGTTTTTTTACCCGTAAAATCTTGCTCGCCTTGTACTGCGTAGTTCGTTTACCACTTGGTTCGCCTTTCACGACGTCCTGTGAGGAATTCCTCATCATCCCGATATACGAGACCATCTCCCAATTGCCCATACAATCAACTGACGTATTTCAAAAAGTTTGACCTCATTCATTCGATTAACGCTCGCGGAGCATTTATCATGGCAAGAGAGTGCCTCCCGTTCATGTTGAAATCCGGGTACGGCCGAGTCATATCCATGGGCCCGCCGTTACCGAAAACCTATAAATCGTACAGTGGGAAGACCGCGTATTACATGTCAAAGTGTGGTATGAGCATGGTTGCTTTAGGAGTTGCGGCGGAGAGTGAACTGTTTTCGAAAAAAAGTAAAAAGACGTCAATGGACATTACGGGCAACGCGTTGTGGCCCGCGACTGTAGTCCAATCGTTGGCCTCGGAAAACTTCCAGCTAGGCGACAAAAAGAACTGGAGGAAGCCGGATATTTTAGCGGACTGCGTGGTGTATCTATGTGGCGATAAAACGACGAACGGGGAGACGCTGATTGACGATGAATATTTAAGGGGAAAACTGGGGTACGCTTCGAGTGATTTGATAAAATACCGATGCGACCCGGACGTCGAACCTCCGCGGTTGTTAGCCGAGGAGAGTTCTGGGTCTGGTGACGGTTCAAGTAGTGCAGGGGACTGGGACGTACGGCGGGGGGACGTGCGTGTGCTTACCTCCGACAAAGCCAGGAGTAAGCTGTGAGGGAGAGGTGGGGGTTGTAACCGACGGATACAATCAAGTAGCGTCACATCGCCAACTGTCACCTGCGATTTTAACATTAAACATCACCACCTCAACCTGTTGTCTTCTCGTCACTCCACTCCGCGCACGTGACATGTCACCCACTGCGTGCTGTGCACGTCCTGTCGCGCTGGCCTTCGCTGTAGAAGCACCGAATGTGAGTCTTCACACGCGAAGTGTTGGCCACGTTCCACTCGCGAGAAGGCCGAGTTCCCGTCCCCACGGGATCCGACGACGTGCTTCGCCATTGACGAAATCGTCATCAGCCAAGGACGACACGACACCCCAGGAAACATCCACCTCAGATGTTCCGTTGCAGACCCTGATTTCGCAGCTACGAGACCTAGCTGGTACCAAAAACGGCACCGATTTGGACGAAGCGGGGGTTGAGAAAGTGAAAGCAGTGATCGAACAGATTATTAACAGAGACGATGGCTACCCGAATCCAAATTCAGTCGACTTAACATCCACGAATTGGCAGCTAACCTACTCAGACAGCAAAGGAAACAGCAGCGGTAAGCTCGGACCGTTCACAGGGGTGGTGACTCAAGAATTTACCGACGAACCGGGAAGTGGAAAGTACAAAAACGTAGTTAAGTTGGTTCCGTTAGTTTTATCCCTCGCCGCCGTCGCCGAACCTTTACCGAAAAACAAGAAAAACGAGTCACTCAAAGTAACCTTCGTAGACCTAACAGTCACGATTTTCGGTCAAGAACTGTTGAATAAACCCTTCCCGCCTGACAGGTCCGGAACCTGGCGCATGGCCTACGCCTCGGACGAAATCCGAGTACTGTACACCAACCAAGGGAACGTGTTTGTTTTGACGAGAACCTAGATGCAGATAATAATACTGATTCTATGAATATACCTAGTGCCAAAATACATACTATTGATGACCTACCTAATGTGCTACCTACCCTACCTCCAATTCAACTCAAACGACTTCCCATATATCCCCAGCGTCAAGCTCCTGTTCGTCATCCGAGAAGTGAGCTGGTACGTTCGCCTGTGTGGGCTTGCCGTCCGCGTCCTCGTCATCGAGCTCGCCGTCTGTCTTTTTCTCGCAATCTTCGGGTTCAATCAACCCATGCGCGATCCTCACCACCACCGTCGTCCCGTCACTATCAACGATCGCCAGCGACGTGGTGATTGCACACAAAGGGTCACCGGTGAATACTAAGTTTTCACCGGTACCCTCGCCGTCAATTTGATCGGTAGCGCGGGTACCGTCGACCCTTTGTGAACCCTCACTCCTAATCGTCTCGCTTCGCCACTCCCCCCCCAGCGAAACGAGTTTTCGCAACACGCGGTGCGATAACCCCTGTCTGCTACTGGCGACCGGCACGAATACTGTGCGCGTGCGAGGGAGTTCTTCCTTGGGCGACTCTGAGGCTGCGTCTACGTGCCCGTTTCCAGTTCGATTTGGCTCGCACCGAAGGTAGTAACAGTTCAACTCTGAATGCCACTTCGGGTTCAAGTCGAACCAAAGCCCGCTTCGGTGCAATGAACTGTACGCGTCGTAGGTCTCGGCTACCGTCGCGAGCGGGGTGGAGGGTGCACCTGAGGTGGCCACTTCACGCGGGATGCCCGTGACACCCCCCGTGCCGCCACCGAGGCGCGCCACGAACGCGTCGTATGTTTCCATGGCGCGTGTGGTTGTGGGTGGGGCGCTCGCGAATGAAGTCTCGAGTTTCACAAAATGAGCCCTCTCGTGTTTGAGAAACTTTCGACGACTTCAACGTGGTGCGCAAGCGCGTCAAGTAGCGCGACTCGTAAATACCCTTGAAACGGCGTTCCATGAATCGGCTATCACTCACACCTGCCCGACTAAGCAACGCGTGCGTGGAGTGGAGGTGGTAACCTGGAGGGGTGAATTGACAAATTGTGTTGAACGAACATGGAATCAATCCTACCTCAAACAAAAAACGCTTTTTCGCTTTTATAACTCACAGCGCTGGCTACGCTGCGCCCGGCGTTACACCCACCCTAAAACCCTAAACACTCACACACCCCACTGCTCACTGCTCAGTCCACGGGAAGTCCCATGTCGAAGTGACGCCTTTGTCGCGCCCGTCTTCCGTTATCATGTCGCAGTTCGCGTCCAGAATCATCAACGCAGGGATGCCTGGTACGCTGAAGCTATGCGCGATGTGACGTTTGTCAAAGGGAACCGCGAGCCAGGGCACCGCACCTCGGTACGTATCGAAAGCCGTCCCGTCTCTACAGCTGGACACGAACATGACTTTGGACGGCTTGCTTTGCACATCGAATAGTCGCGAGTACACCTCAACCAACTGCGGCGTGAACCCTCGGCACGGTCCGCACCAGATCGCGGAGAAATAGACTCCCACGGTTTTCCCGCGAAGCGCGTATTTAGTGTCGTGTTCCGCGCCGTCCGCGGCGATCAGGACGTCGCCGAACAACTCGTACGCCCAACCCTTTTTTGAAATCTTTTTTGGCATCAACGAATACTCTTTCGTATCCTCCTTCGCAGACAAATCCCGGTCCGTAGCGTTGTGCGCATTGTGATCCTCATGGTGCTCGCCGCGGTTCTCTTCATTTTGTACATTCTTCCTTTTCGAGTTGTGTTCCTCTTCAGCCTTTCTCTCATCGCTCGCGGTTTTGTGTTTCCCTTGCGCGCACCCCATGCAGTGAAACGGCGCGACGTTCACCACGACGACGAGCTGTACCGCGAGTAAGCCGGTTTTCCATAAACAGTTGCACCAGTTCCGGTCGCTTTTGTAATCCGTGGCGTGTCCGGTGAACTGGTAGGTTACTTCAGTCGCGGTTTCGTCAACCGCCTTCGCCGCATGCCCCGCGTCGTCCCACCCATCCGCCAGCGCGTTTCCCGCGTGCGTCAACGCAGCCTCCAATTCCTTCCCGCCAACCTTCCCGTCGTTGTTCAAATCAAGCACATGGATTTTAGGTAGGGGTATCCAAGTAAAGCGTGGGTGGTCGTGTGTGGGTGAGTGGGGCACATTGCATGCGATACGATATTTCGTCGTTTAGATGTCTCAACAGCCAAATTAGCTGCCCCGCTGAGTGCACTGAGTGGGCACTCGGCCACTCGCGTGGGCACACCGTGATGAAAAGCCGTTTGGCTGTGCTCCTATATTTCAAATCAACCTACTGTGCCTACTCGCGTACTGTGCCTCACAACGTCGCGCGCGAAGCCGGGGTATTGATTCGTCGATTCCGTCGATTTGCGGACAGGCACAGGTCGGGGAGTAGTACCGTGTAGTACGTCCACGTTCACCAGTGGTGCGACGGACAACGACAAGTGCCATCTCATCTCGGCTCATCGCATCACCCGATTCACAAAAAATGGCATCCCTCGCGTCTATCAAAACCGCGGTGTACTCGCGTCGGGCGCATTTCCTGGAGAACGTCGCGACGTTAACCATGAAGCAAGCCAGAAGGCTGCTCGAATCAGACCTTGGGTTGAAGGTAAAAACCCTGGATGACGTGGAGGCGAAAGCCACGGTGACAAAGTACGTTGAAAAGGTATTGGCATCCGCTGAGTCAAACGGGGGAGCGGCTTCGAAGGAGAACCAAGCCCCGGTCAAGTCCGTCAAGGCCAAGGCTGTGTCGAAACAGGCATCGAAAGCGAAGGACAGCGACGACGAGGAGGAAGCCGATGAAGAAGGCTCCGACTCCGAAGAGGGCTCAGAAGGTTCCGATGTCTTCGGTGACTCGGATTCAGATTCTAACGCGAAGAAACGAAAAAGCAAAAAGCACCAAGACTCTAAAAAACCAAAAAAGAAAAAAACTGCACCTGCCGCTTCTAAGCCCGCGGCCAACCCCATCACCGGCCTAACCGCCAAACTCCGCGACACGTGCAAAGCCGCCGGTTTAACGTACCAGCACGTGTTCATGAAGCACAAGGTTGATTCGGACCGGGAACAAGCGCTCGAGTTAATTTTATCTGAAAACGGATTGTCGTTAAATTCTTCCACGGACGCCATCAACAAGTGCCGCGCTAAAGTCGAATTAGCAAAAGACATGGACGGCATCGACACTTCAAACGTTATTGAGGGTGGCAGGCGGCGCAGGGCGGTGGCCACTGATGCCATGGGGCAACCCATCGACTACGCAAAACTCAACGGGAAGAAAAGCGTCGACGACGACAGTGACGAGGATTTGAGTTCAGATGACGACGAAGATTCAGATGATGAATCAGAAGATGAGGGCATGGGCATTCAGTCAGAGGATGACTTGGATGACATGAAGGACACCAAGGGCAGTAAGAATGCAGACACAGCTGTTCTATCTGACGTCGAGGCTGAGGATATTTTCTTCGAGGATGAGGATGAGGAGGAGGTTGACGCGAAAAAGGATGACGCCCAAAATGAGACCAAAAAGGTATCACCTTCAAAAGTTGCTGAAAAAGTAGCCCCGGCGGAACCAAAAGAGGTTCCGGCGCCTGTTCCAAAAGGGCCCCGTCGCGGCGGTGCGTTGTACTCCGATTCGGACGAAGACTAATGTGAAGACGCTAATACACATAGGAGGGGTGATTTGAATACGAATACGAGACTAATAACTCGTGAATAACTCAAGAACCCTCACTACTACTACTCAGCTCTTTGCGCTCTTTTCGACCCCCTGGATTTCATCGCCAGGAGCTTTTGTCGCTTTCTCTCAGCCACGGAGGCTGAACTTTCTACAGCTGTACCGATACTTTCGATTTCTACTTCTACAGCTGTACCTTGCACAGCTGTATCCCGTATGAGCAAACAGTCATCACGCGACTCCTGGTATCTCCTCGTTTTGCGCTCGAGGGCGTTTCGTACGCCGTCCGCGCTGAAATCAATCGCGTCCTTCGAATCGAGACGCGCGCGGTCGTGCACGCCCGGGTTTGATTTTAAATACTTATTTGAAGTATTTGCATACATATCTTCCTGGCTGTTTCCGCATACACCATCCTCACCTGCTTTATTGCTTTTGCCCACGCGGCGCACGCGTCGTCGTTCCAACTGCTCAAACCCGCTCACGTTATTTTTCGAGTCTTCCAACTTCTCAATCTCTTTCTTCTCGAGTAACTCGGACTTTTTCGAGGTGAGCGTTTTAGTTAGTGTTTCTAAAGTTTGGCTCGAAACACCTTTTATGACTTGTTCTTTACTTGGTAACGGCCCGGATGAAGCGCGCCACCCGAGAGACGACGCGGCTCTGCGTTCTGCTTTCTCCGCGAGTCGCTGCGTATTTTCGTGGTTATTTATTTTTAAGTTTTGTCCATCATTCTGGGAAAAGCTTGCAGCATCCCTACGCGTCCTGTCCCCACCTTCTCCCCTTGGCTTCACTTCTCGTGTATTCCATCCACGTCTTCCCTCGTTTCGCCTGCGTGCCACCTCTTCCGTTCGTCTCAGCGGGTTGTAGTTGCCATCGCGTCGAGGGGCGCGGAAACCGTTGGATGCATTTCTTTCTGAAAATTCTCGGGCTCCCGAATGCCCACCCCCGAACGTATCCCGAAGCGCTAGGTCATCGCTCCGTTTGTACCCCAGACCTTGGCCGGTTGGTTCGATGGATGGGTGGTGGTCGTATGGAGGGTAGGCAGGGGATCGCAAATTTCCTCCGTTGTCTCGGACATCACGTGTAATTCGATCCCTCGACCTCGACCTGGAACGAATCGCACGACGAAGATCTTCATCTCTCTCACACGGGCTTCGACTTCGACTTCGACTTGCACTGCGGCTCCAGCTCCTTCCACGTTTGTGTCCGCGACCGGGGGACGCTCCTACCTGTGTATCGTGTCTCTCCGGGGCATCGTCCATGCCCCAACGCGACGCGCCCGCGCGCGAGAGAGTGCGTGGAAAAATCATTCAGTCGTTTTTCGTCTCGGTTTTCGACGACACGACGTTTCATTGGAAGACGAAACGCTCCGAGGGAAAGCCTCGACGGGCACAACTCCCCGCACCCCGCTGTCCTCCGACTCCGAGACCCATAAAGATGCCCTATAAAAAACCAAGTGGCACTGCGAAGCGTAAAAGGAAGCGCTCAGCGCTCGAGAACGATGCGCACCCGTCCAATGCGCGTCAAGCGATCCCGGGTCTTTTCAACGAAATCGTCATCACGCACATCCTCAAATCTGACAACCTGCCCGACATGGCGGACCTCGCGAGCCTAAAAAAGGTGAGTATTGGGATGCGTGACGCGGTGTTGGTGACGGGGCGTGCGATATATAATCTGAATACTGCACAGGCCGCGGAACTTGGATGTTTAGGCACACTGCAGTGCCTGCTTAGGCAAGGTCGCCTTGACAAGTCGGAGGTGTGCCAGTTTGCGGCGATGGTTGGTCACCTCGGGGTACTGCAGTGGGCGCGCAAACGGCTGTCCGTGGGACGGGTTGACGTGTGCGTACGCGGCTCAGGGAGGTCACCTCGAGTTGTTGAAGTGGTTGCGCGCAAATGGCTGCCCGTTGAAAACGAGTACATGCTCAGGGGCGGCAAGGAACGGGCACCTAGATGTGGTGAAGTGGCTGCGCATGAACGGATGCCCGTGGGATAAGGAGAGGTGCTCGGAGGCCAGAAAAAACGGGCACCAGGAACTTGCAAGTTGGGCAGTCGCGAACAGTTGCCCAAGTCAGGAAATAATCAGCACATCCAGGAAATCGGGGCCACACGATGGATGACCCCGTAGTGTAGCGGCTATTATCCAGGGGATTGATAACAGGCAAAACGCGAATGACTCGAAATACTGAGTCAGGTATCAATCTCAAAGTGTTAAAAGGCGTTCGGCTCTAGCCGCACTAGTTAGATGGTAAGAAATACATACTGAAGGTAAAAAAATAAGATTTTCCTTAAGAACGAGTGCTTCGCGACTATTGTAATGTCTACCCTAAATGTCTGTTCACTTCTTCCCCTTCCTCCCCACGTTGATTGCTTTCGCGGCTCCCGCGGGCATGGAAACCTTGACCCCCGCGCCGCACATGATCTGTGCTAAATCACCAGCCGCTGCGGAGTTCGCCGCTGCAGAAATTTTCGATTTCAGAAATGCGTCACGCTCCGCTTTTTTCGCCTTCAACTCCATCGCTTCTTTCAAAGTCAACGAGTCACCCTTTGAAGCGACGCCATTGAACAACTTTGAAGCACCTACCCCAACTATCAAGCTCACCGACGGAGGTGCTTTCAACACAACGTCCAACGCGGTTTTCGCGGCTTTCCCTTTTTTCTGCGACCCCGGGGTTAGTTTGGCTTTGTACGCGAACTGCTTTAGGGCTTCGAACGGCGCGACCATCGGAATCGCGTGCGTTATTGAGTCCTCGAATTGAGGGCACCCGGTGAACCAATCGACGCGCTTGACTCGGTCACTGTCTAGCGTTAGAAATGCACCGATATCGTCTCCGTTGTCTCGAGTTTCTTGAGTTAATGATTCCTCGTCGTCGTCCGAGTCGAGCACAGCGACTTTTTCTTTTATTGGTTTCTTCTCGTACTTGACGTCGGCGGCGATGATCTTTTCCTGCTCTTCAAATTCATATTCAGACTGTTTACGGAAATCGACAGACTGTTTACTAATATGAACCACCCCTTTCACTCCCAGTAACTTCAACGCCAACTCCCGGTCCTCGTCATCCTGCTCCGCGTACTTTTGCGCCGCGCGTTTCGCTTTACCAGATTTACCCCGAGGTAAAGGTTTTTTGTTTTGTTGAGGGGGTTGGGGTTTTTGTTGTGACTGTTTACCCATAACCGCCGGTTTCGAGGGCTTCTTAGTACCCTGCACATCAGCCGTTTCGTGTAACGCCTTCCCAGTATCATCACCCACATCTTCTTTCTTTCGTTGTTTCTTCATCGCGCGTCGCTCGGCAGCGCTGATTCGCGCCGAGCCGGATTTAATTGAAACCAATTTAGTTTCAACCGAATCAGCTTCAACTGGGTCAGTATCACAAAGCTCGGTATCAAGCGATGGTTCATCAATTTCAAGCGGTGAAACGTCAACCCCGTGATCAGCACTACCCACACCGACCGTGGTATCAACTGACCCATCGAGAAACGCGTCCAACCTCGAAGGGGCTTCTTTTTGTTGTTCCGACGTATCAAGCGCGAGCGATGTCATTTTTTCAGAGACCTTTTTTTCCTCCCTCTCCGCGTCAGAGTCTCCTGATGTCTGTTCCTGCACACCCAATTCCACGTGATCAAGCACCTTCACCAAGCGGTCCCCTTGGTGACGTATCAAATCCTCTTCCGTCTCTAACAAAAACACAAACGAAAAGCCCATCACTAACGGAGCGGGAGGGAGGAAGTTTTTTTGGCCAACGGTCCACACCACGCCGGGCGCTAACGGGTCGCCGTCGGGGGTTACCTTCCGCACTTGAGATGACGTTACCCACCACGCGGAAATCACGGTACGACTCTCCCAGGCTTGCGACCGACACAAACACGCGGCTCCAGCCTGTGCCAGGGAAATGTGAGGCACCAGACACTTAGTGCTGGTTCTTTCGGTTGGCGGTGAGGAGGAGGCGTTCTGCTCGGAAGTATCGTTGTCTCGTTTCATCGGAGCCTTGACGATCGTAGCCGGCGCGCCAGGTACGTCCGCTCGGATGAACGCATCGTGAGACCCTAGGTATTTCTTCACGAGTAAGTCACACTGCACCGCGTCCCGGGCACTTAGAACCAAACAATTCTCCGTAGTTATAAACCAGTGAAACTTTTCAAACCACTCGGCGGTTCGAATCTTTCCCATTCCGGTTTTCGTGTTTTTTAGATCTTTTTGCTTCTTTTTCGAGTGCCCTTCACTGGACGCTTTCAACGCGAATTCGTTCTGCGTCAACGTCTTTTCAAGCTTCTCGGTGTGTTTCTTCTTCCGGTCGAAGTGCGCACGCGCGTTGGCGTACGCGGAGAGACTCAAATCAAGGGTAACCGCAACGGACTTCTTCGCACGTCGCTTCTTTGGTTTTTTGTTTTGAGTAGAGGCGTTTGATGAATCATTCGTATCTGATTCTTTGTCATCCTCAGACTGTTTGCCCATACCATCGCCCCTACCCTCCTCCTCCTCTTCCCCTTCTTCAGTATCATCGAGGTGATTCACTAGCCCAACTGTAACCGAATCACCCCCCAGGTCTAGTTTCCTGACCAACTGCGCAACCGGGTTACCAGCGCGCTTCTCGTCCTCGATTACTCGGGAAATATCATCCCAAGATTGACCCGTCGCTAGTAACGCGTTGACCGCGCCCAACACGTTATCCACAACCTCCAAGTTATACTCAATAAGAACCGCTTTGGTCTCTTCGCGTTCAAGGTCCCGTTCCAACTCCTCCGCGCGTCGGGTTTGGTCTTTTTTGATTTTTTCCGCTTTCTTTGACGCGTTCAAAATTAATCGCTCCCGTAACCGAAAGTCAGCCGCCTTTTCCAAACTCGCGAAGTGCTCGTCGACGCACTTATCGAAACCTCCAGGGTGGTTGCGCGTACGCTTTTTTGGTCCAAGTGGTTGGGAGGTGGAGCCCAGAGTGGAGGTCGACGGTTCAACACTACCGCTCTTATCCCTCCTATCCTCCTTGAAAGGAAACGGGGAGAAGGATTCGGAGATCCAGGTTGTTTTCTCAGTCTCGATTTTTTCAGTCTCTGAAACCGAGGCGTTCGTCTCCCCCACGACTTCCTCCACGAACCCAGACACAACCTGTTCGGTTTCCAAGGAGTATAACCAGTCATCTAACGCGTGCAACTCTTTTAGTAGGTTTTGTATCAGTTGTAGTTTGGTATTTTCGTCACACGCAAGTGGTAAGGCGGTCTGTCCGCAGTCCGCCGCTCCCGCTAAAACCGAAATCCGGTCAGCGGTTTGCGGCGAGTGCCCGAACGCCCGGCAAAGAGCTTCCCTTAAAGTTTTCGGGGACCTCGTAACGGCTGGTGTGACGGCTTGAGTAACAGAAGATGAAGCGCCAAACGTAGCAGTAGTGTTGTCAGACAACGTGTCCGACGAAACGGTTGAAGTATCGCTGACAGTAGTCGGAGTAGTCTCTCCAAACGCTAACGAGTTTTCCAACTCTTCTCGAGTGACTTTTTTCCTCGCTCGAAACCTGGTCCGGTCGTATTGATGGTTCCCAAGCATCAGTAAACCATTTTTATCATCCCTAACAGGTCTTAACAACGTGAGGATCTTATCGTTAGAATCAAGTAACACCAAGTTACCCTGCGCGTATAACTCAAGAACCAAGGAGTGTTTCGTTTCGTTCGCGCCGAAGATAAACTCCACGCACCGGTCGTTGCCTAATTGATTAATCGAATTCAACCGCTTCCCTTTCAAGTGCATCCGGAGTTTGGCGTTCAACTTGCTCGGCGTATCCGCTTTCCGGTCCCTTGAGTACGTCGTGGTGTGGAACCTTGCTCCTGATTCTAGGAGAACCACGGTCTTCTCGCCCTCGCCGGTCTCGGTTCGCCCGCCGGACTTTGAAAACTTTAACAGGAATGTCTTTTTGTCATCTAGGTCGTAGATGTTGGCGAGCCATGAGCCTACTACTAGCCGTCTCAACTCACAAACCTCCGCGGCGACATCGGTGGTGTTGAACTTTTGCTTGGGCATGGTGTAGAGGTGGGGTAGGGTATTCTACCCCTAGCCCTGCTACACCCAGTTAGAACCCGGCAGGCGACCCTCGCCCGCGCGCCTGATCTCTGACGTGGTCCGGCGACGAGTCGGCGGCGGACGATGCAAATTTCGGGACGTCGCGGCATTTCGTGTTCTTGTAAACGACGTCGTTTCGGTTCCTCCGAGGAAAGCAACGCGTCACAACTACGCGCTCGTGACTCGCCACATCTACCCTTCGACACCCTCAAAGATGCGCAGTACCTCATCGCTCGAAAACGATGCGGAGCGGTACGCGAAGAAAGCGAAAACCATGAAGGCCACGCGTCAAGCGATCCCCGGTGTTTCTCAACGACATCGTCATCACGCAAATCCATCCTCAAATCGGACAACCTGCCTGACCCCGTTGACCTCGCGAATCTCAAAGCGGTGAGTCTTGGGATGCGCGACGCGGTGGTGGCGACAGGGCGTACGATTGAGGATCTGGATTCAGAAACAGCCGCGAAGCTCGGTCGTTTAAGCGCGCTGCAGCGCCCGAAACGGGGAGGTCGCCTGTCGCGTCGAAAATACCTTTGTGACGCAGCGGCGAGGAGCGGGCACCTCGAGGTGTTGAAGTGGTTGCGCGCGAACGGGTGCCCGTGGGACAATGATACGTGGAGGTATGCGAATTCCGATATACGGGACTGGGCTCGTGAGAATGGTTACCTCGAATCTCCAGTATTTTCCGACCATTATTCAATGGATTAGTAGCCATCTTCACTATTCCTTGTGAACAAAACCCAGCGTCCTGTCAAAATAAATCGTCTGCTCCGTCTAATAACAACTAAAACTTTACCGTCGTCTCCCCCACCCCCATTCCTGTTCCAGCGCCGAGCTCGCCATCGACCGCCGCCCAACATTCACCAACTCGCTTTCAAACCTCCCCCCGTTCGCAACCCGCGCGCGATGTTGCAGCGCATCAACGCCGAACCGGGCGTTGCCGTATAAAGGACCGAGGCGGTTACTGGGCTTGGGCTTTTCAATGTTAGAGCGATAAGACGCTCCACTACTCGTGTTATAATTCCGCGAATCAAAACCCTCGTTATCCAAAGAAACTCGAAACCCAGTCCCCGCCGGGTACCGAAAGTCACCCCGTGTCTGCGCTTCGTTTCGTTCAAATTGAGAGCGAGTTCTTAAAAACCGCGATTGAGATTGTCCATAGGAATCCTTGCCATCGAACCTATCCCGTCCCAGTTCGCCGAACCGGCCGACGGGGCGAAACACCGTGGAAGCTGTGACGGTTACGTTTTTTTCACCAGGAAGTCTTCCAGTTTGGTCGTAACGCCTCACTTGCCCCAAACCTCCGTTGGAGTTCAGCCAAGGCGCCCCCTGAGACTGGTAGTGGTACGTAGGCGCCCGGGTCACCTGGTTGTAGTCCCTTTGCCGGTAATACCCAGCTGGCGGGGGCTTGATTTGGTTATACTCGCCGCGTTGAAGTCGGGAAGGGTCTTCCAGGGAAATGTTTTCGACATTTTCGGTTTGGCTATTCCGTCTGGAACAACCTCTTCCTCTCACAACGTCTTCAGGATCCCTGCCAAACCTCCGAACATTACGCACGAAGGAGGCGTACGTGTTGTTGCGTTGCGAATCGCGCAACGAATCTAAAGGAACCTCTTTTCCCCTGACTGAATGCTCATAGACTTCCGACGGCGGCGAAGGGCGTCGATAAATATTTCGTCTCCTCGGCGGTTCGACTTCAACCGGCGGACTCGGCGGCGTCGCCGGTCGCGGGACGTTGTTCGTAAGCGGCGGTTGGTATCCAACGGGGAACGGTTCGTATACACGGCGCGGAGGCTTTTTGTCGGCGGCGAAGTAGGAGGGGCTGCCTACCGGGGAGGTCGGGGACGTAATTGGTGTATGGGCTTTTAGTCGCAAGGACGCGGGGGTACCAAGGGTACGTTTCGAAGGAACTTGCAGGACTCTTTCCGCCGCGACGGTCTCATCGCTCATCACGTTTTTCGGGCTCACGAACCGCCGGCCAGGCCTACTGTACGACGTCGAGCCGGGGACCATGGTCAGCGATCTGTTGCGACCAGACGTTGTAGGCGCATTTTTCCGTCGTGGATTCTCGGGCTCCGTGGGAACCGGCGGAACGGGAGGATATCCGCGACTCGTCTCCGGAGAGACTGCTGAAATATTTCTCTCCTCTTCCCTTCCCCTAGCTAAAGCCTCCGCCTGTTCCCTCGCCTGTCGCGCCTGCTGCGCTTTCGCCCGCGCCTGCGCCGCTTTCCCAAGTCCCTTGCCTTCTACCAGCTTACGCATCTCTTTAGCTGCGGATTGAGGTCGGGGTTTAAATTTCCAATAGTCGTCGAACACCACGAAATTGTTGTTCTGGGTTTGGTATTTTCGGAGTTGAAATCGTTTGGCCAAAAAATGTAAAAACTTGTCGGATGGCCGGTCGTACGCGAGTCGAGCGGGCACTTTGTTTTCTTGAGTCAGGAACTCGTCGAATAACGTGCTTCCTATCCCAAGTCGCTGCGCGCTTTCGTGGACGTAAAAATCTAAAACACACCGAGGTTCCATCTCCAAAGTTTTGTCGTTGCGATTGATGAATAAATTCTTATCTCCGGTTTTCAGAATGCCTAATAAGTTTACCGGACCTATGCGCGAACGCGTGGTTTCGTCGCAACACAGGTAAAGTAACTGGTCGGCAGTTAAGCGGTCCTGTTATATATAGTTATCGTGTGGGTGTGTGAGGGTTAGTCGTGATGTGGTGGGGTTTCAAGGAGAGGAGCGGGAGGTGACGCTCCTAGATGCATGAAAAGAAAGCACCCAACACGCACCACGCTGGTAATAGCCCCCGGCAGCCCTTGAGCTTTCCCCGACCGCACACCCGCGGTGTCGATGAGCGTTGTGATTGTTTCCCGTTCCGCAGGGGGGAGGTTCCATATTTGAGTCTTTTGCCACACCGTCACGCCGGGGGTTAGCCCGGTCACGCCGCGTAGATGCTGCATCGCGGATGACCACAACCGATGGACGAGTCACCAGCGAAAAGAAAAAGGGGAAAGACCACCTTTGACCGAACCGTCCGCACCACGGCTCGTTTTCGTCACGAATCCCAACCCCTCACACGCCACGACACCACACGACCCAGCCGTGCCCCCGCACGCGACCGGCGTCGTGTACACCGAGTCCGCGCCGCACCGTGTGGAGGCGCGCCACAAAGGCTCTTATTTTTGGCAAGATTCGCGTGCGTCAGAAAATTTTGCTCCCAAAGCGATTCATCAGGTCGATGCGTTTTCGGGAGTGGAAGACAGCGGCGCGCAGACAGGGGCGGGGAGTTCGACCCTGCATCGTGTTTAGTTATTAACCCAAGAAACCCAGCAGATGTCAGCAAAAAGCCAAAACTCATCTCCAACGAGGTTGCATTTCAAATTTCTTGACACACCCGGTGCATCCGCACCACCTCCCCCCATGGTGTCATGGCAGACTTTGAGTAAAAAGTACTGGTACTTCACGCGTAGCTAGCAACGCGCGTACGGAGTGCTCGTGAAGCTCGAGTTAAAGAAACACGACCCAAACCAAGGGCGTGGGTTCGGCCGAATCTCACCTATTTACAGATTCCCGAGCACCACAGGGTTCCGGTGCGCAGAGTGTTCGAGTTGGAACGCGCCAACCGCATGGATGCGCTGTGGAAGAAACAGGGGATACACGAAAGAATAACCGCTCGTGAAGAGAAAATAGAGAAAGCACGCGTGGAGAAAGACGCAGCTCGAGTCGAAACTACCAACGCACCGCTTCCCGTGACGACCGCACCGCCGAACGGTCCGTCCCCGAAAACGGTTACTGGGGAGTGCTGAAAAAATCAAAAGTTCCCCAGCGGAAATCGGCGACCTCACGAAACGCTCGCCGTTGAGGCCGACGAACTTAGAGGGGTTGTTGAACCGAATGAATCCGAATGAAGTGAACGGAGCACGCGTTCCTACGCAAAAAACACCAACTCCGACCGTACCGAACGTTCCCGACGTGTCGCGCGTCAACGCCGTGGCATTTACGGTTGTGCCATAAATTGAAAAAAATAGCGCACCGGCAGAGTCTCCCGGTTGGAAGTAACGCAAAGAGCAATGGGAGCGTCTCAATTCTCGTGATCTTCCCATGCCTCCAGGGTACCCAAAACGGCTCCACGAGTTGAAGTTTTCGGTTAGGGAAATCGGCAGCAATTGGGCGGAGAACGATCCGCGTTGGTATGTTCCGAGCAAAGGTAAGCTCAGACCGACTTATGTCGTGAGGCTGTTTGCGAAAAGGGTAAGACTGTTTGCTCTATGAACTAATCTATGTAAATGTACAAACACTACTAATTACGACTTCAGCTTCCCCTGGAACAACAGTAAATCGCCCTCGTTCGAGCCTTCAATGTACGCCCTCGCGTCAGTATCAAGTTGTTCCGTGAACCCGTCTATGAATAAACAGTCTTGTGGAGTATCCGGGCCGTCGCGTTCGCGCATTCTTTTGAGCCAAAAATATTTCGCCACGTCGTCCAGCACAAAGTTCGTCTCTCTGGATTTATCCCTCACGGTAAACGCAACTACGAGCAAACAGTCTGGGTTTTTGGAACACGCGTGTTTCATCGTTGCCAGCTGAGGCGATCGCGTGTCTTCATCGAACACGTCCCACCCGCCCCAGTACAGGGTTTCGCAAGCCAAAACGAAGTGCCATTTATTATTGTTATTTTCGGTTTTGTTTTTTTCCGTGTCCCCGCTCGCGTACAGGTTTACGTCGGTATCGGAAAACATGAATCTGGGGTCCGGTACGTCCGGAGTTACGGACCACGGTAATGCACTTGCTTTCACCTTTGAATTTTTGGCGATTTGGTGTTGCGCGAGCGCGTTTTTCACGTTCATATCCATCAGGGACACCACCGGTTGTAAGTCGGTGATGCACACACTTGTGTTTTCAATAGCCGCCGCGATGCCTATACCCAGCGCCCCGGTACCCGCGCCGAGCTCGAGAATATTCACAGCGTGAGGTACAATGACTGATTTGGTTGTACACGCTTTAATCATAGGCGCAATTGCGCTGGCGCATTGGGTCACAGCCTTGTCCCACACCACGCCGGCTTCACTCAACCGGTCTGGGTCGATTGCAAACGTGAGTTTTTTCCCGAGAATCTCAGTCGTGACGTGTGTGTTTGTCCTGGTGGTCGTCTCCGGCGATTCACGCTCCTCCAACACAGCATCTCTGAGCGACGCCATCCCCACACGTGATTGTCGTACCTCGCGACCGGACCGAAGGCGGCTTCAAAACATGCGCCGCGTCCAATGTGCAATGCCCCGAAACCCGTACCCTAAAAACCTGAAAATCATTTTCGCGAAATTGCATTCGGGAACGTGTCACTTGGCGCCGCGCGGGCTCGGGGTCGGTGGTGGCGACGATGCGGGGCGGCGAGCGAGGAGTGCAAGGCACGTGGGATACGTGGATATCATCACGTCTCGAATCCTTAACGCAAAACAACGTGCTTCGTTCGTTGAGGCCGGTGGAACCGTCGTCGGGTGATGAAGCTTCATCTGATGTGAACGCAATTCCAACATCTTCATCCACCTCCGTTTTCGTCGCGGAGGCTACCATGAGGGCGTGGCGTTCGGACCGGCACGACCTAGGAGGCTCCACGGATAACTCTGTCGTACGTGTTGCGAGGACACAGATGGGCGGATCAGTGCCATCTACCTCCTATACGCAAACACACGGAAACGAACCAACGTCGTCATCCCAAAAACTCACATTGTTCAGCTCCAATGATTACCTAGGTCTCGGTAGTCACGAGAAAGTTTGCCAAGCGGCTAGTAACGCTGCAATTCAATACGGCGCAGGCCCCCGGTCATCACCTTTGATATGCGGCTACACCAAGTTACACCGAGATTTGGAGGTACAATTAGCAAGACTTAAACACACCGAAGAGTGTTTACTGTTCCCGACCGGGTTCGCTGTTAATACTGGAATCATTCCGAGTCTGTGCGATTCGAGTAATTGCGAAATATTCAGCGACGAGCTGAATCATGCGTCAATCGTGGACGGGTGCAAGCTCGCGAAGCTAAAGGGTGTTACAGTCACAACCTATAGACATTGTAACATCCGGGACCTGGAGCGGGTGTTACGGAAGAGCAATAAAAAAAGAAAACTAATCATCACCGATAGCTTGTTTTCCGTGGATGGCGATTGGGCGCCGCTGCAAGAAATAGTAAACTTGAAGAGAAAATATAAAAACGTGTTGGTCATGATCGACGAAGCGCACTCGACTTTGGTGTGTGGAGAAACCGGAGCAGGCGCGTGCGAGATGTTCGGAGTTGATGGGTTATTAGACCAGGAAACAGGTGCTGCGGTTGATGTACATGTGGGTACTCTTTCAAAAGCCTTTGGGAGTCACGGGGGGTTCGCGTGCTGTTCTGCTAACGTCAAAAGTATTTTGGTTTCCACATCTCGGTCGCAGATATTCTCGACAAGTTTGCCGGCACCTTTGGTGGCGGCAGCGTTGGCGTCGTTACATATCGCGTCCGGGTCGGATGACGGAAGAAATGAAGGCCACATGTTACGTGCTAAGCTGTGGAGACACGTTGAGCGATTAAACCAGGTTTTGTGTGGGTCTAATAACTCAGGAAGAACGCCAAAACTTATAGGTAATGGAACGTGCTCTGCAATCGTTTCGCCAATTTTTGTTATTACGTTCGGTGACGAATGGAAAGCTTTGGCGGCGAGCAGAGAACTATTAACTCGAGGAATCCACGCACCCGCGATTCGCCCGCCGACGGTTCCTAAAGGGACTTCAAGGGTGCGGATTGCGCTGTCCGCAGCGCACAGTGATGAGGATATTGCGTTGTTGATAGATGCCTTGACGATGAGGGAGGCGAGGTTGTGAGATATGCTCAAATTCATTTATTTTTTCGTACTGCTAACTCCAATACCCCCTCGCCTCCGGAACCTCACTATTCGATGCGCGCTGTGCTTTTGGTGTCTCACAGATTTGGGCGTGTTTCTAATCCGGCACGCGGAGTGGTCTATAGAACCCGGTTACGAAAACAGGTCACGCACAGGAACGTCAAAGCCTTCTCGGAGGGTTCGTCCGATCTGTCTAAAATGCCAGGCGTCGACCAATCCACGAGGCTCGATTCATCCGCCTCAAAAGTCATATCCACGGAAGTAAAGCACGAAACCAGATGGCTACAGTTCAGACACTTGACCTACACCGACCCCAGTGGCGCCCAACGCGGGTGGGACATGGTCGGACGGAGCACCACGACGGAAACCGGAGTCGCAGATGCGGTGTGTGTTTTCGCGACGCTGAAAAAGAAAGGCCAGCCTGATGACATCCTGTTGGTGAGGCAATTTCGCCCCCCGATGAATGGTGAAACCATCGAGTTACCCGCGGGTCTCATGGATGCGAATGAGAGTGCGGAAACGACAGCGTTACGGGAACTTGAGGAGGAGACTGGGTATATCGGTACCGTATCGGATAACTCAACGACTCCGGCGTTACCGTTGTCACCAGGTTTGTCGAACGAAACGGTCGCGTTGGTGAAAGTCACCGTGGACCTCGACCTTGACGTCAACAAAAACCCGAAACAGAAACTCGAGGGTAGTGAGTTTATTACTGTACTACGAGTGCAAAAGAAAGGCCTAAAAGCTGAGCTGGACGCCCTCATTAAAAAAGGGTACCACGTCTTCGCAGGGCTGTACACACTTGCGATGGGTATGGAAATGAGCGAGGAGTAATTTATGCTCATATTTTTGGCACGCATCGAACTCATTGATAATCAATCACTACTGCTCTCCCTCCGATTGCGTTTGCGTTTCTTTGATCGCGTTTGTATTCCCAAGGTGCTGTAGGAATTCACTCGTCTCTAGTTGTACTTCTGAGGTGTCGTTTTCTTCACTGCTCGTGCATGGAACCGCGTCAGAAGTGTTATCGATGGACTCGACGGGCGCTTGCGAGACTAGCATTCGCGCATCCATGGCCTCCTCCAGAACCTCCCCAAGCGCCTCTCTCTGCGAGGTCGTCAGCAACTCGGACTGTGAATGGCATCTCGGGTCGTCGTCATCGGGTCTGTTTTTTCGTGTACCAGGGTATCGATGGACGTCGTCATCGACGTCATCGTTGCCGAAAACTTCGGAATGAATTTCTCTTTGCGTTTCCAAAGACGTTCGCGTGTTGTCATTCTCAGCAAGCGCGTTCGTGTCGTGCATAGTGTCAGGCACACCTCCTACACGACCATCTTCATCTACACGCTGTCTGTATGCGTTATTAGTCTCAAAAGAATCCAGAAACGGCCGAAACGTTTCTGTAACAAGTACCTCCGCCGATGGAAAAAATGTCCCCGGGTCACATCCTTCGAGCGCCGACCGCGCGCGTAGGGCTATTGTTTTTTGTAACCAAGCTACTCGTTTCAGTCGATCACCTGTGACATTGAAAGGGTCTGCTCCGTTGAATTCACTTTCAATAGGTACTACACGTTCCCTTTCAATTGGACGATTTATTAGTGGTCCTTTCGCCTTTTCTTTTCCCTTTT
>TARA_B110000977_G_scaffold179824_1_pt1 | contig 35289 bp, 23 predicted proteins | sample TARA_B110000977 | Tara Oceans TARA_B110000977 (sample SAMEA4397798) | marine metagenome | biome: Polar Biome; feature: [SRF] surface water layer (ENVO:00010504); material: water (ENVO:00002006), including particulate matter (ENVO:01000060) such as... | depth 5 m | reverse complement strand
GGGGGGGGGGGGGGATTTTTGATTGCGTTTGAGTGGACGCGGAGGACTCTTCAGAATCATTTTCAGATTCATCAGTCGTCTCATTCTCGTCCTCCCCTTTCACCCCGTCATCATCTCCACCCGTTTCGTTCCCGTACTCGTCAAGCAGCTGGTCCTTCTCCTTCACCACGCCATCCTCGGTGGACGGGCTTTGGGCGTGGGGGGTTAGGAGACGCCCGTGCGACGCATGCGTGTTGTTTTCTCTGCTCGCATTAAGCAAAAAACGATTGGTGAAGTTTACGCAATGCGAACTCAAATCCGACGCGACGATCGATCGTGCGCGCGGTACCGAGAGGGTGCCGCGGACGCGATTGGGTGGGCCGGTGACGCATCGCACGGTGTGTGGTCTGTGGGTGACGATTGGGGTGACAGGGAGTGGGATGTGGATCGTCAGCACGCGGTGGAGAAGAGGAGGTTGCCCAACGCCCCAATCGGAACGCGCGTCTAGTCAGCTTTTCGCGCCCTGTGTAACAATGGGCGAAAAACACGACCGGAGGCGGCACCTATTGGCGCCCGTCCTGCTGTGGTTCTGTGAACCGTTGTCGGTACGTGACGAAACACAGGCTTGAGCTGTTCACGACGCGTACGAATGTCAAAAAAACCCGGGTTGAGACCATGAAGCGTAGGATACTCGGGCGCTGAACACAGAGTGCCCCACTCGCGCCCCGCCCTAATTGCGTATGAAGGTTAAACGCACCTGTGTTTGAGACGCGGTACGGTGCCGCACGCGCTGTGAACACCCCTCGCCCCCCCGCGCCCTGACGAACTCACTGTAGCGTCATTGACGTGGAAGAGGGGGCGCTGCGTACACGACATCGTCCGAACCTACGTCGCGATTCAGCCCAAGGCGCACACGACGGTGTTACCCGCGCGACGGGTTATTTGGGATTCGCGACGCTCACAAAACACCGACGCACTTGAACGCCAACGTCGCCGCCGGGTGTGGAGATGCCGGGTCCTAAACGCCAATCGCCAACGCGCACGTGACCGCGCCTTCCTCGCGCGCCAGACACGCAGTCTCGAGGCACCAAAGTGTGCGCTTGCACTGTGGGGGCCGGATACCGGACGCGCGAGACATGGCCAAAACCAAAAAAGCACTTTATGCGATTTTTCCGTTCGGGCTAGTTGAGAGATCGACTAGAAATATATGAGTTATAACTCGACAAAGCGCAGTCGGACAGGATTTTTGCACCAATATCTGGGTTTTTGGCCCCGTCAGCTAACAACGAGATTGCCCTCAAAACACGCCGCTTCGTGAAAATTGCTTTCTGACGAGACCACGACGGGGCGCGGGGGTCATTCGTCGACTCGCGGGAGTACGTGGTGACTGGAGCGTGTTTTCGAGTAGTAACGTCAGTGGTTTGAAGAACACGTGAGGGTCTGACCTGGGTGGCGGCGACCAAGGCTAACATCAGTGGGGGCGCCCCCTTCCATTCGCGAAACAGCATCGTGACTCGGACGCACTTTTTAGTAGAGGCTTATCGTTGTTATCGGGCGCTCGATGGTGCCGCTATCGCGCCGCACCAAGCGCGCTTTGGCGGTGGGTGCGGGCGTTTCCGTGGTGTACGCGGCTTCCGTGGCGTACCGAAGGGCGCGAGACAATGCTTACTGTGACCCTCAAACCACCAAGCGCCGAAAGAAAGACGCGTTAGCCGCGCTGGAGAAGGAGCTCCAGGCGTTGGACGAAGAGACGCTGCGAAGCGGGATTGCGGGTGGGAGTGACTCGGATAGTTTCAACACGACGAGTACCCACGGAGACACCCAGAACCGTAATACCTCAGAGGACTCGCTCGTGTCTACTTCAGCCGGATCAGGCACTGATTCGTTCGCGGAGCGGTTAGCGGTGAACGAATCGCGTGATGACGACGACGACCTCGATGAGGTGCATGGAAAAAACACAAAAGAAAACACAAACGACGAAACCGACGCGACCCCCAATTTCTTTGCCTCCACCAAGTTCTTCGCGTGTTTAGAATTGGAAGAGAGCCGTGAATTATTCCAGAGCGCGGCGGAGAGTATTGAATTACTGCCCGGCCAGGTCGTGTTCAGACAGGGCGACGATTCGAGTTCCGGGATTTATATAGTGGAACGCGGAAGCCTAGGCGTGTACCTGCAGGAAGAAAAGGAGCACTCAAATGGGAATTTGAGTACCAGTAATACCTCTGGTAATAACCCTTCCGTGAGCCCTTTAAGTCCCCCTTTTTTGACCAACATCTTACGCGAAGGCGAGTCTGTTGGAGATGTTGACGTGCTTGATAACGCGCCCCGGGGGGTCTCAGTCGTTGCAGGGGACCAAGGCGCGAAGCTAGTGCGCATAGGACAGAAAGAGCTGTTTCAGTTTATTGATAAACACCCGCGGACGCTGGAGACGTACGTCACGCAAGCGGTGGCCAGACTTTGGCGCGTCGCGCACTTCGTACTGGTTGATTTCCTCGGGCTGCCGAAGCCGCAAGGCGACGCGGTTGGGTTAGGGGGGGCGGCTGGGGTTATTAACTCAGACACGGAGACGGATCATCACGAGGAGGAAAACGCCGAGGATAACGATGTCATTAAAAAAAACAAAGAAAGAGTCTCCCCGGCGCAGCACTTGATGACGCACGTCGAGGCGCTTAAAAGGCACTGTCCTGTTTTGGTGGATGAAGAGGGACGTGTGACGGGTGATACAGGGGATGTGGTTACTCCTGACACAACCACTCCTGACACGACAAAAAACCCAAAGTCATCGTCTCGTCGGCTATACAGCGCCGGTGACTTCGCGGAGTGTATGTTTCTCGTGTTAAAAGGCGTCGCCCGGGCGGACGCGGTACCTTGGCCCAAAGGCGACGGCCAACGGGGGCCGCCGAGTCCGTCGCCAGCTTTAATCGGCGCCAGTGCGTTTCTAACACGGAGCGCCAGGCAAGAAACCGTGAGGGTGGATGGTGTTGGTGACGGTGACGGTGATGGTGACGATGATGACGATGAATGCGTCGTGCTTCGCGTCGGCGCCGCCGAGCTTGACGCGTTACGAGTCCACGAACCCAGGGCGTACGTCGCGGTGTTACTCGCGGCAACGACGAGTCTGTCACTGTTACTTCGACAATTCATCTCCTTAGGTTTGAACCGGGTGTGGCTTCGATCCGGCGAGTCCGCGTACGAAGCAGGCGAAGTTGCGACGTCCATGTTTGTGTTGATTTCGGGACGAGTGCGGTTGTTACGCGGAGGCAGGGATAATTCTTCAGACGAGCACGTGAGGAGGGATGATGAGGAAGAGGAGGAGGATACGGTAACGAATGGGAGTGGGACTACTGCTAGCAGTACGTCTGGAACCCGATCTGGATTCGGTTCCACACAATCAAGAAAGAACGAAGAGCGAGGCAGGGGCGAGACGATCGGCGAGGCTCCTTTATTAGCCAACGGTGTGTACCCGTCGACCACGGTTTGTTTAAGGGATTCAGAGTTGGTCAGGATGTCAAAAGGAGCCCTAACTTTAGTATGCGCCCGGTACCCTCAAGCGGCTAGTAGGGTCCTCGAAGCTATGGCGCGCAAGCTTCACGCCACGATGGGGAGTACACGCAGTCGGCCTGATTTAGTAACAATCACGCTGGTGCCTGCTGGTCCAGGTCCAGATGAAGTTGCGTGCTCAAAATTAGCATTTTCTTTACGAACCGCGCTGACGCAGTTCGGGCCGACGTTGTGGCTCGATGAGCAGACTGCATCGCAAGTGTTCACTGACGGCACTGTTGGTAAGTTGAGCAACGCTTTTTACCGCTCCAAGCTCACGGGGTGGATGGCACAGCAGGAGGAGAATTACCGGTTTATTTTGCTTCAAGCGGATTCGCGGGCGGGGGCGTGGTCGCAGGTGTGCGTTTCGCAGGCGGACCGGGTGGTGGTGGTGGCCAGGGTTACGGCGGCGGACCGGGAAGATGAACCGTCTTTGGGCAAGAAATCATGGATCGTGAACCGGCGCGGGCGAGTAGATGGTGTTATGGGTAAACAGTCTGATGGATTTCATCGCAATCAGTCTGAACCGCAAAACCCGTTCGCGCCGTCGAAAGCGGAGCGCCGATTGCTGTGGCGCCGACGCCGGGGTGCGGCGGTTGAGCTGGTGTTGGTGCACGACCCTGGCGTGGTACCTTGTAACACAGCTCAGTGGAGAACCTGCCGCCCTGAAGTGCAGCGGCACCACATGTTAAGGCTCGGTTCGGATGACGACGTCCGGAGAGTGGCGCGGCACGTCGCCGGCAGAGCGGTTGGAGTAGTTCTGACAGGCGGCGGCGGCCACGGGTTGGCGCACCTCGGAGCGTTGCGGGCGCTGGAGGACGCGGGCGTTCCGGTTGACGTAGTTGGGGGCACCTCCCGAGGCGCCCTAGTCGCCGCGTTGTACGCCAAGTATGCGAGCACCACTCACATGCTCCCTGGCGTGAAGGAGTTGGTTGGAGTTTTGAGCTCGCAGCGGCACCTGTTGACGGATTTGACGTTACCCGTGTTGAGTTTGTTCAGCGGCAAGGGCCTTGACAAAGTGTTGCGCCGAGTGTTGGGCCACGACACGATTGAAGATTTGTGGCTACCGTTCTTCTGCTGTAGCACGAACTTAACCAAAGGCAGGTTAACTACGCACACGAGAGGTACGGTGTGGAAGAACGTTCGCTCGTCAATGACCACATTAGGCCTATTACCCCCAGTTGTGGACGAAAACAACGAACTTCAAGTGGACGGGGGTTACCTAAACCCTGTGCCGGTGGACGTGATGCGCCAAACCCTGAGCGCCGATATCGTAATCGTCATCGACGTCGCGGATGATGACTACCTTGCGTTTCGGGATTTGACTCCGAGGGATGGCGGTCTGGGGGGGTGGCGCCTGTTGTGGGAACGCGTCAACCCGTTCCTAGGCCTGGAGGAGATTCAGAAGGTGTTGAAGAAGGCGCACACGTACTTTCCTGGGATGATTGGTGGAGTGTTTGGAGACATAACTGACACGAAAGACACCACTACTCCTTCAACCGCAAGTAAGATATCCTACGCCAGCCTGCTGGGTGCACTGTTGCACGCCACCTCTACGCGGCAGTTCAGGGAGGCGAACCGGAAGCATGCGATTAACTTGTACCTCCGGCCACCGGGGGTCAGCGGGTGGACGCACGCGTTGACGCCTGTGCGAGTCGACCAACTGGTCAGGCGAGCGCACGCGCACAGCTCGCGCTTGATTCAAGAATGGCAGCAAGACGTGGAGCGGAACGAGGTGGAGCGACACACGATGCACGATGTCAACTCGGTCACTTCTGCTGTTGCATCTATGAGTATTGTCTCAGGGGATGGCGAGAGCGCGCGGAGGCACGTCGCGGGGGTACGGACGCCGAACGTTAACGTTCCTGAAGTGAAGAACCGTCCTGAAAAAATCGTCGGACCTTTGGTGTCGCCGAGTTCGTACGTCACCTCGATGATGATGAACAGTACCGGGACGTCTGGTAATGGATCAGCGGACTTTGAAGCGGAATTGGAGGGGACGGTGAGTTTGAGTGGGCCGAGGGAGAGTTCGCGCAAATCATCCGTTGAGGCTGTAAAAACGCGTTCGGTAACGCTACCCCCCCCGGATGAGTCGCCGAGGTTAAACGCGTCTCTTTCAATTTCGAGTCTTTCCAACAGCAGTTTCGGCACGGCGGAGAGTCCGTCCACGTCGCCGACGTTTTTAAGTACAGCGGGGTCCAGGAGGTTGTCATCTTCTTTCCACGGCTCGCCTTTCGTGTCTGCGTCAGATTTAGGAGCGGCGGACAGAGTAAAAGAAACGGAGAGAAACAAAGCTGTTATGGAGTCGGCGCTGTACAGGACGAGCGGCGATGCGAAAACGAAACAAGGTACCGCCGCGGACCCGAGACACCATGTAGCGGGTACCTCGTCTCTCCCCACCCACCGCGCGTCCGAATCCACGAAACCGCCCCGGCACGTCCGACGCCACTCCGCGCACGTGGACGCGGCGAAACTCGCGAGGGCGCTGCTGGTGTCGCAAGCGGAGGGGAGGGGGGCGAAAGCGAACAACAGAACAAAGGAGATGTCAACCGCCGCGATCGCCGGCGTTCCCGTCTTCGGCGCTCTGTTAGCGCGACGCGCGGAGGAAGAGGCGTACTGGGCCTCTGCGTTTGGAGGCGTAGGGGTAGCGAGAACGCACGCCGCGGTGCGCACGCTACGCGACGACAACCGGCACCCGCGACGACGCAGCCTCAGCGCCGGTGACTTGGCGGCGCTCGTGAAGCACGAGGCGGACGGAGCGCGGGACGAAAAAGCGCGCGGGCACGCGGCGTGAATATCACGCCTTCGCGCCAATTTTACAATCTTCGCTACCGTTCCAACTCCGCCGCTTAGTACCCGGTGGCGGCGATGAGCGGCGCGAGGTCGCCGAGCTGCGCATTCGCCGCTTCCTTCGCGGCTTTGTACTTTGTTGAGTTAAACTTGAGTTAACTCAGTCGGGGGCGGTCGGGGGCGCCCGCGGGCGGTGCAGGTAGGTACCGGGTATGCATGTGACGCTTTTTAACGGTCGTTTGGGGAGGGTTTGGGGCGGCACGTGGTATAACGGGTCGGACGAGAGCGTTGGGATACGTTGCTAGTGATGTTTAGTCGCAACAAAATGCGAAATCACTTATTGGGTTATTCTTGAGTCATTCGCGTCCATATCCCATTATCCACTTTTTTCTCCGAAACGCCGACTCGTGAGCCGCCGGCGCCGTTGCCGTCACTACGACCGCGCCCGTCTAACCCCCCAACTCACGTTGAGCATGTTCGCCGTTCACAGCTTCGCCACGCACTCCAGCGCCGCCATCTTCAAGCCCGCGCTGCGCAGGTACGACATGCGGTATTTAGTCACGACCGATCGACGACGTGGCCGCCGGATTGCAGATAGTCGCGGAACTTGTATTTCAATCGAGAAGACCTCATCACATAGACTGACCTTCCCCACCCCCCAACCCACTCAGACCAACCGTGGGCCACCCCAACCGCGGTTCGTTACAAATAAGACCCGGCACCATCTCCACGAACGACTTCAAAGTCGGTGTTAACGTGGAAGTCGACAACGCGCCGTGGAAAGTCATCGAGTTCATGCACGTCAAGCCAGGCAAGGGCAGCGCTTTCGTGCGCTCCAAGTTAAAGAACTACCTCACGAAGAGCACGAACGAAAAGACCTTCAGGGCTGGCGAAAAGCTACAGACCGCGGACGTGGAGAAGCGCACCATGCAGTACACGTACAAGGACGATGACCAGTTTGTGATGATGGACATGGAGACTTATGAGGAGACGCGAGTTGATGATGACGATTTTTCCAAATTCTTGATGGAAGGCACGACGTGCGAAGTGCTTTCGTGGAACGGCAAGGTCATCGGGGTTGAGTTACCGATTAACGTCGAGCTCGAGGTTGTCATGACGGATCCGGGTGTAAAAGGGAACACCGCGTCGGGGGGGGACAAACCCGCGGAGGTTGAAACCGGTGCGATGGTCACCGTGCCGTTGTTCATTCAGATTGGGGAGAAAATCGTGGTGGACACGACGAGCGGTAAGTACGTCAAGCGCGCGAAGGAATAATAGGTGTAAGTATCGGAGAGAAAAAATCAAATTGAAGTACTCGTATTACATGGCCTAAGTATCTGCGTATCTACTTTTATTACGGGTCCTTGGAATCGTCTGCTTCCGTTTCCTCTTCTTCTCTTTCCCTCTCCTCTCTGTTCTTCACCTTCCTCATGTTCCATAGCATGTACAGGAAGATCACCACCGCCCCTCCCGCGCCTACTACGAAACTCTGCGATTGGGGTACCACAGGTACCGTGGGGACGAAGCCTTTCAACGTATCCGTGTTTTTCACGGCTCCGAGCCGGCCATCCGGGGCGAGGCCAGATGCGTTGCGTGTTTCTCGCGACGCCATTGCTCTCACCAAGGAAGGTCGCCGCCGACTGTGGTACACGTTTCCACTCACTCGTCGCCCCGCCGCCTGTTTTACCCTAAACGACACCCCGCACCGCTCCCCGATGCACGGCGAATGGAACACCGTGAGTGGCATGCCGTTGTGCAGGTATCGACACCACACAAGGTCGATTTCGCCGGTCAGGTGCGCAGGGTTGTGTGCGACACGAATACGTGAAACTTGTTACGGAACTCCCGAAAACCTTTTTAGATGATTTACTCTCGACACAACCGGGCGCGACATCGGCATGGCGTCGCGCAAGCTGGCGGACCATTACAGTAAAGCCGCCCGCGCGGCTGGGTATACAGCACGGTCGGCGTTTAAGCTACTGGAGATGCATGAGAAGTTTCAAGTGGTGAAGGGAAGCGTGCTTGATCTAGGATGCCAACCCGGGGCGTGGCTGCAAGTCGTTTCGAAATCTTCACCGCCCGATGCCTTCGCGCTGGGTGTAGATTTAACCGAGACGGACTTGCAAGGCATGCGACACGTCGACACGAAACGAACATTCACAGTACAGAAAGACGTGTTTGACCTGGACGAAGGGAATATTCAAGAGCTTGTGAAGAGCTGTGGAAGGTCTTCATCTGGTGATAGAATCTTCGGAACCGTGCTTTCGGACTTGGCGCCTTCGACAACTGGCAATAAAACATCAGATGCGGCCATGTCGTACAACCTGGCGGAACACGCGGTTCGGCTGGCGATTGGAGAGGAGGCACTAGCCGTGCTGGGTGATGACGACGATGACTCAGGATTAACTCAAGAGGAGGATCATAGTATAAGTCATAGTGTAAGTCACAGCGTTTCATCTAGTCGCGGCGTTTTACGGTCGGGCGGGAACTTGGTGGTGAAACTCCTGGAAGGCCCCGGTGGCGGCCGCGCGGATTTGCAACTAATATGCAAGCCCCACTTCAAATCTTTGAAGTGGTTCAGGCCGAAAGCGACGCGGAACGAATCCACGGAGGTGTTTTTGGTGGCGCGGGGGAGGAAGTGATGGTTGGGGTAGAGTGGAGGTTTTTACGGCAGTAGCGAGTAGTATTAATAGAGTTTAGTTGTCTTCGACGTACCAGAGTCTCCTTGCTACACTGCACGTTTCCTCGGACCACGGGCAGCCATTCGCGCGCGCCCACTGCAGCACATCGAGGTGCCCGCCATGCGCCGCCCGCGAGCACATGGTTGTGTTCCACGGGCTGCCGTTCGCTTGCAACACCTTCAACTCTTCAAGATGTCCACCCCTCGCCGCTGCCTCGCAAAGCATTTCTTGACGCGACAGGTGACCTCCCCGTTGCATGCGCTGCACCGCGCTTAAACATCCGAGCTGTACGGCGTCATTCTCATCATTCTCTTCAAACGCAAGCCCCGTCGCCGCCACCGCGTCGCGCATCCCACGGCTCACCGCAGGGAGCCGTGCGAGATCTGCGGGATCGTCAAAGTACTCAGATCTCAGGATGTGCGTGACGACGAGGTGGTTGGGGAGGCCGGGGAAGGCCTCGCCCGCGTTAGTATCGCGCTCACGTTTCCTCGTTTGCGCGCGAGATTCCACACCGAGTGTCGGGTTGGATGACATAGCGATACGCGTGGGTGTCGTGTGCGCATGTTGTTCATTGAGGCTTCCGAGAAAAGCGTTACAAATGTTTTGCTGAGTAGAAATAAAAGTTGAGAAGTTCTACAGCTCGGCTACCCCTCTTCCCTCTAGCCACACGAGAATAATCGCGAACAGCAACCCCAGGAACCCGATTAATATCCCAAACAATGCGGCATTGTTGGTGAACATAAGTCGTTGTTCTTTCACCGCGTTACGAGCGTTTTCCTTCGCCAGCGCCGCGGAAGCGCGAGCGGCGTCGCCTGTGCTTAACCCTCGGGCTAAGTTTTTTTGTTTCTTGCCGACACCGTTCGACGACAACGTCGCCATCGCCACTGAGGCACTGGCGGGCGCTTCCGGTCTTGATTCAATCTTATCGAGCACCTCGAGAATTTCACCCACCGCGTGCCACCGCGCAACCTCAGTGACTTTGACCATACACGACCTGCCCATCAACGGGTGTTTCATGAGATTTTGCTTTTTTTGCGCAGCCGTGATGTCAGTTTTGTTGGCGTTGGAGGAGTCGTTGGAGTCATTACCAAACCCATTACTGTCCCACTCCACCCCAGGTCGCAGCAGCACTTGTTCGTACGACTTGGTGTGCCCCACCAGGGACACGCCGTCCTTCGCCACGTCCGTGACCCAAACACGGGTTTCAATCCCCAGTAAATGCTGGTGAGGAGAATAAGACTCGATGTAACTCGTCAACTCTCGCGATCGCCGTTTAACTTCCTTGGTATCCACGCGCTTCATCCGCGCCGCCGGCGTTCCCGGCCTGGGGTAAAACTGCGATATGTGAACCTCACGGAAGTTGTACTTTTTGCACAGTGCCATTGTTTCCAGCCAGTCTTCTTCAGTCTCCCCTGGAAACCCGCAAATAATGTCCGTCGCGATTGTAATATCGGGAACTTTTTCCAAAAGGTAATCGCAAACGCGCTCGAATTCCTCAACCGTGTATTCGCGTTTCATTTTGTCCAAAACCGCGTTACTCGCGGCTTGTACCGGAACATGAAGAAACGCGTAGACACTGGGGTGTTTCATGGCTTGCACTACTGCTTCTAAGTGCGCTAAAATATAAGGGGGGTTGGTCATGCCTAGACGTAACATACAGCTTCCGTCGGTGGGCAATTCCTTGACCAAATCTGAGAATAATCTAGTCACGTCCGTGCCTAGATCGATCCCGTAAGCTCCGGTATCCTCACTGCTCAGCCAAATCTCCGTGACGCCTTCTGCGACGCTTTTCTGGACCCGGGCAGCTAAAGCTTCGGGGGCGTACGAACCCAGCTCGCCTCTCGCGTGCTTCGTCTTGCAGTACGTGCACGCGCCGAGGCAGCCGGTGCTTAGCGGTAAAATCTCCACGTGCTTGTTTCGTCTGACTTTCGGCAAATCCAACGAAGGTAATGCCTTTTTCGAAAGCAACCGGACGTTATCCCCCCCCAGCGTCCTTTCAACCACCTCCACGATCCGGTCAATCTGCGTAATTCCCACGATTGAAAGGTTGTCTAGTTCCTTTGCGTGCTGGTCTCCTTGAGGGACACAACCGGCGACTACTAATTTTTTGCCACTCGCCTTGCCTTTGGAAATCACCGTGTTCATGGCGCTTTGGCTCGGGTTCTTTACGGTACAGGTGTTGACTACCCATACATCTGCTGCAGCCGGATCGTCGCTGAGTGTGTACCCGTATGACTGCAGCTGGCCGGACATGAATTCGGAGTCGCTGACGTTGTGCGAACATCCGAAGGTTTTGACGTGAACCGTGGCGCGCCCCGGGTTGGATATCGATGTAGGATTAGATCCGATCTCGTAATCATTTCCACCACCCTCATCCCCCACGGTTCGGCCATCCACGGCGTCCCCGAACGCATCAGCCGCGCGTACGTCGTCGTCGTCGTTCTCACTGTCACCCATCGGTGCAGGTTTGACAGAATTGAATGGCTTGCTCCTCGCCTTTACCCTCACCACTGGTGGTAAATCCCTGGTGACTCTGCTGCCGTCGGCGGCCAGCGCCCCGCCGATGTCCTCCAGGTCATCCAGGTCCGCCATCGTCTAGGGGTATTTTGACACACGCGCGGTCACAACTCAGTCCACCCACTAAGCACACGACCGTTCCTTCGCACGCACTTCACTTCGTGGAAAGCACGCCGACGCGTGTCGTGCCCGCACCTCTGGAGGGGAGGGAGAAGCGTCTCCTTCGTTTTCGCCGCCGAAGGCAAAGACGAGTTTTGGCAATGGCCAAAATAACTAAAAAAGTCGAAATAAGCCATTCCAGACGCCCTCTCACACCACTAGAATGTCAGAACATCGACATCTCGAGATACCTTCAGTGGCGGGAGTACTCGCCTTGATGTATTCCACGTGTTTACGTCAAACAAATGCACCCCTCACCGTCAAGATCCGGATGTCGATGGACAAGATCCTCGAGGGAGATGGGTAATCAATTTTACACCCAACAACTCCAGTCAGTTTCGCGTTCGCTCTCACGCTTGAACTCTCTGTCTGTTCCCGCACGACGGTACGAGGCCACCCCAGTTTAACTCATCGATTAACTCGTCAAGGGGTCGGAAAGTCCCCGCGAAAGTGAAAAATCGCCTGGATTTTTTTTCTCTTTAGGGCTTCGAGAGAAGCTTTCCGCGAGCCAGTTTCCCGATTCTCCCCACTGCCCACCCATATCGTTACTCACTTCTCAAAAGTTCTTTTCTCATACGGCTTGTGAGCCATAGATTCGGATCGAGGACGGCGGGGGGTCAATCAAACCAGGGGTGTCGTTTTTACTTTTTGGCAAGAAAATGACCAAAAATTGGAAGAAAAACCACTGAGTTTTGGCCATTTCGCGATTTTGCCTCCCTTCTCGCTGTTTGACTCCCAACTCTCGAGACAGTCGCTGAGTCAGTCAGACTCACACGCGTAGTGATGCTTCGTTCGTTCATTGCGTTCGCGTCTCGTCTCACTGCTCGTCGCGCGTATCGCACGACCACGCACCGTCCAAAAAAACCAAGTGCTTTGCCCAAGGGCACAAACACGATCACACCCGGGATTTCCCCAGAACTGAACCGAGTATTCGATCCAACGGTGCGTGTGTTTACGGGCCCATCCGACTTTTCGCGAGCGTGTAAGTAAAGATCGCTAACGGGCTCTTTCGAGGAATCGATTTCCACGCCCGGGACGGGGACGGGGACGGGGATGTAGGGGACGCAAAAGGATCGCGCGACACTCGGGGAAGATCGATGCGTACCTCACGCATCTTTCGAGCTCACTTACCTTCATCAACCGTCGTCGCGTTCGTTGCCCGACCGCCGCTTCTCCCGGTACGGCGGTCGCGACATGCCGCAGGTGACTCGACTCACGAGTTATTCACGAGTCTTTTTCACTTCGGGACCTCTCGAGCTTTCCGAAAGGGGAAAAAACTGGTTGAAAGCGAGCGAACGCGGCGCCCGAGGCGAGTTTAACCGGTGAACTTCTGAGTTCCACTGCTGAGTTTCCAAGACTGACATTAATGTTCCGCTCCCCACCCTTCACTCGTCGCCGCGCCATCGCAGCTCAAGATGATGGACGCGTACTCCCCCAACTTTTCCCTCGACGGCCTCGGGTTGGACCTCTCCGCGGTTGGACGGTACGTTCGACGAAAACAACCCTTGACCCACGCGCCCCCCCATGCACGGGAACGTGACAAAAGCGCACGTCGTGTTCGTGTCTTTTCGCGAATTTCACGCGCCCCTCTCCCCCTCGGGCGTCCCCTTGGTGACACTTCGCTGACCACGCTTCTTCCTCCCCCCTGTCACCAGGTCACCCCTCATCGGAGGTCTCGACTCGTTGATCCACAACGACCACTGGAGGTACGTGCGAAACAATCGACTTCTCCCCCGGGTGGACCATGACGTCGTTGGACCCGACGAAAGGGGCCTTTAACGCGTTCAGGTTATAGGGTTATTGGTTTTTTTGGCATTCGTGTCCCCATCTAGACAAAAGGTTATGAGTCAATGTGCGAGACTACATTGACTCGCGCAACCTGAAAAAGCGCATCGCATCGCGATTTTATTCGCACCTACCTGCACAACACTTTCCGTAGCACACCAACCAGTACAGTAAATACTGTTTCGTCGAATTCGATGCCCACCCTCTGCGCTTTACTGACCGCTCTCATTATTATTATTCTCATCAATTCCCCCGCCATCAAAACAGTGTGGAGGAGGAGAAGCTGTTCGAAACGAGCCTCGCTCAATTAAGCGATTTGGAGGACCCGTTCATGGCGTTTACCAGCTCCACAATTCCCGGCAAGAACGTGCTCGGGTTGAAACGCCGGTTCAACCTTCTTCAAGAGGATGTTAAGAACATCGAGAGCGGGCGGGTGCCTCTTCCAGTACGTCCCTGAAAATCCTGCTCGCCTTTTAACGCGTAGTTCGTGTACCACTTGGTTCCCGTTTCAACACATCACGCGAGGAATTCGTCGCAATCCCGATTCGAAGAACGCACCCCCAATGAATACCACTGCCCAATATACCCAATACATCACATGACTGTTTGCGCATACAAGGCTGACTTTTTCTTTTCTTTTGTTTCAGCGGTACGAAAACAAAGCGGCCGCGAATTCAATTCAGTTTCAATCGGGGTCTACGACTCAAGGAAGTGACCAAGTTACGCTGAACGGACACAAGCTGGCTGGCGGTGCCACCACTGCTACGACTGCTTCCAACAAAGCTGGCGGCAAAAACGCGGGTTCTAAAGCCCCGTCTACCGGTGCCAACGCTTCGGTAAAAACCAGCGACCAGGAACGCCGGAAAGGCATACCGTGGACGGAGGAGGAGCACCGGTTGTTCCTGCTGGGGTTGGCCAAGTTTGGAAAAGGGGACTGGAGGAGCATTTCGCGGAACTTTGTTGTGAGTAGGACGCCTACTCAAGTCGCGTCTCACGCGCAGAAATACTTCATCCGCCTCAACAGCATGAACAAAAAAGATAAACGCCGGTCGAGCATCCACGACATCACGAGCGTCAACGGCGCCGGGAATGGAAACGCCCCTGCTGCCGGCAACGCGAACCAACGAAACACCAACGACATGAACTCCCTGCCGCAACACCCCCCCGGGTACTACGTCCAGAACGGGTACATGCAGACGCCGGGGATGATGCCCGGGTACGCGCAGGGGCACATGTAGGGGAAGTGACATTAGGGTGGAGGGGAAATGAGAAAGAGGAGGTGAGAAAATAATGAGACTGGCCAACTATTTTTTATCGAGCCGCGAGTACACACATAGTACGCGCTTGGTGTGTGATTTTACGGTGAGTAACGCCTGGGGGGGGCGTTTATTTTTTAGAGGATGACACGAACGCTATTGAAAGCGTTCGGACTATTCATAGGGGATGCTAATAAAGCATAAAAAAGGAAGGGGTGCAGAAACAAGAGGTTTCCCGTTATCTGCGACGGCGAAATCCGAAACCGCAAGCAACGTCGCGCGCGTTGTGAGGAGCCCACCAATGTATTAATTGGCAGGGAACCCGCAATACGGCAACGATGGGAAGATGGTGTATAGGGCGCTGAAGAATTGATCATGGATACTACCATGAGCAATTTGTCACCCCCCAATGAGCCGAAAACCAAAAAAAAAAAGAGCATCAGCGAGCAGCTTTCGATACCGTGTACAACAAAAGCAAGACAAATCCAACGGGAGAGAGAGAATGTGACCAGTGAGTACTTAGTCAGGTGTATCATTTGGTAATACAAAGGATGTATCGATCATCCAGAATTCGTCGAGCTTTTAGAAGGGCCACGCCACTGTACGCGTCTCACTGGTTCGTTCATTCACAATCAATCGTCTCGACTCTTTCGCTTCACCCCGTCCCCCCTAAACCCTCTACGCTTTCGTGACTTTCTGCGCGAGCATGTTCGTGACTGTTTTTTTGCTGCTCTCGATCTGCTGTTTCACGGTTTTGATTTGCGCTATGGCGTCGTTTTCCAACTTCGCGGCGCGCGCGGTTGAATCCCCCGACTGCGACTGCAAAATGGTTTGGTATTTCTCCTCTCTTTGCGTGCGGTACGCCGCGATCTCAGCATCCGCCTCCGCCTTGGCTTGCCTCAACCTTTGCGTTTTCTCCGCCCGCGCCGCGCTCACAATAGCCTGCGCCTCCTGCTCCGCCGCCAGGAGCTTCTGAATGCCGTCGTGCGAGTCCATCGTGGATGCGGGGGCGAGGTGGTGTGGGTGCGATGAGCTGGGAGTGGTTCTATGACCCGCGTCTTCTCGTCGTGGATCTGGCGAGCCCGGTACTGTTCCCTCACTGTTAAGCAAAGGGAGCTCCACCGACTTGCTCAGCGCCTCCCTGTGTGTAGCGTCGCGGTCGGGCTCGAGGAACGAACCGCCGGGCATGCACGTCCCGATGCGGGGGCGAGTGAGGTGAGGATGATTGGAGGAGTCTTGGATTGTTTTCATTCACCGGAGGCCAAAAACAAAAAAGCTCGTCGGGAAAAAAGAGAGACTGCTCAATCGATGAGGTCCACGGAACTTCGTGACTTTTTGCCTACTGAAGAGTCGTCCTTTGGAGCTTTTTCGAGACAAGAAAACGAAATGGATGAGCCAAACTTCCACGTCGCTTTTTCGCTGTCGATTCCCGCGACGCGATCACTCGTCGACGTCGCGCGTAAGACCGCCACGATGTCCGCCGCTTCTTTGACCATGAACCCCGTCATTCATGTACGTGCAGGGTTCGTGCCGTGCTTTTCGTCGCGTAATGCGCACGTCGCTGAAGAGGACACAGAGAGTATACGACCGATAACATGAGTTGAGTTGCGCTCCACTCGCGAACACAATGACTGACCGCGATTCATCCCTCCCTCCCGTTCACCACAGGTGACGCGCCAGTTCGCGTCCCTCGGCTCGACCTTCACCAACAAGGCGGCTGTCGCCCATGTGAAGGTGGACACCACCGTGCAGAGTACGTACATAGATGCGGATAGACACACTCGCGCAAGTCCGACCTCCATCACGGGATAGATAGGGTCATAGGGTTTTGGTCATAGGGAAATGACGAAAAAGCAAAAAATGAGCATCAACTTACCTTCCTCCTCTCTAACTCCCCAGGCATCCACGGCAAGTCCGGGCGCAAGTGCATGTTGACCGGTAAGAAGGCGAACAACGGGTGGACCGTGTCTTTCTCGCACATCAGGAACAAGAAATTGCAAGGCGTCAACTTACAGTACAAAAGGGTGTACTGGCCCGAGAAGCAGAGGTACATTCGGCTTAGAATCAGTACATCAGCATTGAAGAGCATCAACAAGCTCGGACTCGAGGTCATGGCGGAGCGTGCTGGTCTTGACCTGGAGTCCCTCCCGTATACGGACGCAGACCCGTCGCGCAAAGAGTGGCTCGTGGAGAACGGCGTGGTGCCCACAAAGAAGAACAAGCGCGCGCCGACTGGACCTAAGAAGCTTTACATTCCCAAGTGGAAGGAAGCGCAGATGGCGAAGAAGGGCAACGCGGCGACGGAAACCAAGGCGTTCGCGGAACGGTGGGGGATGGAAACGGCCTAAATTGGACGTCTGTTTTACGTAACAGACGTCGATGGCATAGCGCGAGTGTTGATAGGACTGGAGGAACAGTAATGCACAAACAAATTCTTTAAAACCGTGACTCTTAGACATCTTAGACAATTACTCTCTGAAAATCCTACTCTCTCCACACACTCCCTACCCCAAGCTACCCCATCAGCCTTATGCAGAAGTCGGCTCCCTGTTCTGCTTCAAACCCTAAGTCGTGAGGCCGTGCACCGGCTGCGATGGCGGTCTCAGCCACCGCTCGGTACTCCAGCGGGTTCTGGGTTAGGATCTTGTTTAGTTGGTTGTCGACTTGTTTCGCTCGTGCTAACGCCGCGCCCCAGACGGGGTCGTGACTCGGCGCGTGCTTCTTGGGATCCCGTCGCTCCGCCCGTTCAGGAAACAACCCGTCATCCACGTCGAACCGGATGCCGTACGTGTCGTGCGAGGCGTTGATAGGCACGGAGTCGCCTTTGAAGGAATCCTGCGAGGAATCCTGCAAGGAATCCCTCCCTTTCAGCACGTCAAACTCTTCGAAGTACTGCACGGCTTGTTGCCAGGTTTGGCCTTTCGTGCCGTCGTGCGGGGAGGTTGACAAGGTTACCTTGTTACCTTTCTTATCTGTTCCTACGTCAAGCTCAAACCAGAACGCAACCGCGTTACAAGTACCATTCTCATTTATCTTAAATCGTAGCGGCTTACTTTCTGGCGCTAACGTCTGCGCGGATACTTTGTAAAAATCGAAATCAAACACTTTTTTTATTTCGGATAAAGGTCGCCACTTTGTTTTGTCTTTTTCCAAATTGATCCCCTCGTACTCGTCCCGCCAGCGCCAGCGGTTGCAGTGTCCGAAATCATAGGAGCGCTTAGCCTGATCGCTATTAGTCCGATCATTCGTATCCACCCCATTATCCATTCCATCCAGACTAACCAACCCGTGTCTCGTTTCAATCAGCTGCGCGAACACTTGCGCTTTCGCCGGGACCAGGATTGAATTCTCTTTCAGTAAACGTTCTTTCGCATACGCTAAAACATGCAAAGCTCCTTCTCCAATCAACCCGCTGTCAAATATCTCGTACACCATCATGTTGGCTTTTGATTGCATCTCAGTCACGACGCCGTCGGGTTTCAAAGCGCCGTTGAAAGGCAGCCCGGGGGTTTCATGGGTGAACACGTGTCGCACGTCCCTATGAAGACAAGTGATACGACCAGCAAACCCATTGACTGCGCAGATTTCTTCGCCGACGTCAGTCATGTGCGCGGAGCGCTCGATGGCGGTGACTTGGTCCGCGCCCGCTCTCGCGGCGATCATCGCGAGTAAACCGGAACCTGAACCGGCGTCAATCACAGAGAGGTGATGGTTCGCGTAATTCTTGTAATTCCTGTGACTGTTAACATTCCCTGTGTCTAAATACCCGTAGCCTTTGTACTTCGCGACGGCGCTTGTGATGCACTTATCGTACGCTTCGTTCCGCCCGAAATCATTGAGCATGTCGTAGTGCCACATCGGGATGGCGGCGCGGCGGGGAATTGTTGCAGCTGGAACTGACTGGAAATACACCTGGTTTGTGTCTCTTCTGATTCGAACGTCTACCGACTCCCCTTTGCGCACAAAAACCTCGTCCAAGTACTGCGCGGCGAGACCCCAGGAGGAACCGGTGTGGATGGTTTTTTTGTGTGTGTTTTGTCGAGTCGGAGCATCGTTGTTAGCGTTGGTTAACTCGTCCTTTAACTCCCCTGGCGGCGTAGCGCTTCGCAACACCTCACCGCCCCCTAAACCAGCTTCGAACCAAAACACAACCGCGTTCCACACCCCATCTTGTGTGATTGGGATTTTGACAGTCGCGTCGGTGTCCCACTGAGCAGCACGGTTTGAATTTCCACTCGAGGCGTTTTCAGATTTCTCAGCATCTAACGTCTCATCATCGCCCCCATCCTCGAACTGCTTCACTTTCTGACGCACTCGTTCCTGAACATCTACATCAAACACCTCGAACGTGTCGGACACGACGACGTGCGGCTCGCGGTCAGGACTGAACTTGGCGGTTTGAGGGTGCCACCGGTAGTTGTTCAACGTCCGCAAATCAAACCCTCTGACGTTTTCGATTCGGATTTGGACCAACTTGGCGAAAGTTCTGAGTTTTTGGGGTACTACTACCACGTCTTGAGTTAACAGACCCTGGGTGGCGCATGCGTCCAACGCACTCAACACACCCATACCTAGCCCCCCGGCTCGGTCAAGAAGATCGGTCACCAACACGTTGGCTTTGAAACCGTCCATGTCCCCTTTCAAATCAATCGCGGTGACTGGGCGGTCTAAAACTTGTATGATATTTTTATCAACTTTTCCGTTTTCTTCGTTTGCGCGCACCACGCCTCGCGCGGCGCGGAAGGAGAACCGACCTCGTTCCACGGAAAACACGCGATCCGAGCCGGCATGTGATGCGGATAACGGTAGCACACCCGGACCGCCACCGGCGATGCACAAGGTCGTGACGACCTTGGTTTGAGTACCGGCCTTCAGTACTCCTTCCGTGGTTTCTTCAGTCGCTTCAACCTCCTCGAGTTTTCCCTTTGCCTGCGCGATTGCGTTGGTAACCCCAATCGCGTATGCGCGTAACCTTCCTGCGTCTTCCAGCGCCTCCAGCGAGTTCTTCGGCGCGGCGAGCTCTGCTAACGTACGTGCGTGCAATATCGCGCCTCCGCGTCGGTTGTCGTTGTTGAACGAATTAGGGTCTATCGAACCAAGCCGGGCGGTCGGGGGAAACGTCGGGCGCCATTCGTGCTCGTCCACAGACCACTCGGGACCGGACATGGTTTGACGCCACCGGGTTAGAGTGGCTTCCCTGTCATCGGCTCTTCGCGCTTCTCGTAAGCGGGCTGCTAAATCCTTCCTCTTCACCGTCTCCGTGGAACTAAGCCTACACCGGTGGTCTTCAGACTCAGCCTTGGCGATGGCGAGCAGATCGAGCACGCCCGCTAAGGTTTTGGTGTCCACGGGGTGGGCTGGAGGTGTAGCTGTTGTAGGTTCATCGGTAGTACCTATCGTTTCATCGTTAATCCCATCCGTGTTATCGGTCAAGCCTACGCCTGTGATGAGCCGCGCGCACCGCTCCAGGGTCGCGCTCGCGGCGTGCCACTCACCGAGCGCCGCTAATGCTTTCCCAAGACGGTAGTGCGCTTTAGGCCAGTCGTTATCCAGCGCGACGCACCGCACCGCGTCATCCAGGGCGCGTTCGTTGTCTCCTAATAACAAATAAGTAGCTGATCGGTTGGACCTCAAGGATTTATCGGCCGGAGACCCGGCGATAGCTTGCGTGTAGAACTGTAATGCGTCCCTGTACCGTTTTGAAGTGAAGGCTTCGTTTCCGCACTTCTTCGCGATGGCGACGGCGTGTTGAACTAACTCTGGGGGGACGTCGGAAACGGAGGTTTTCATCTCGGTCTCGATGGCTTTTAAGATGTCGGGAGGGAGCTCTGCCGCGGAGGCCTGGATGCCTGAAGGCACGGCGTCGCTGACAGTTTCGGACGGCATCGAGAAGGGTGTGCGATGACCGTAGTGACGTGACTGGCGTGAAAGAAGATCGGACGCTGTTCGCGGGTGCGGCGTCGTTGAGATACCGACCAAGCGTAGTGCGGCACGAAGTGCGGTGTGTGTCGTTCACGATGCACGCGATAGACACGATGTACGTGCTTGTGCCACGGAAGCACGCGCGTCGTGGAGTGATGACGGGTTGTCCTGCTGTCAACTCATCGGACGTTTCCGAGAAACGAAGCGTTTCTTTCGAGATTTGGAAGGCGAAGAGCCGTTGCCCACGTGCACGATTTATTTAGCTCCTCGCCTTCCACTTCTCGTGTCACGTGCCACGTGCCGGATCGTCCCCCGAGTTCGTGGCATGGACCCTGAGGTGACTGAGAAAGCAAAAGGCGTGTTCACCAAGTTGGTTCTCCAGAACGTCCCGTTCGTTGAGGTGTTGGCGGACGACTTTGCGCGATGGCGACTTTTTTTCCGGCACGTCAAGGAAAGTAGCAACGACCCTACTTCCGCGCTGGGCGAGTTGAGCGCTACTTCGTTCCTGGGGAAGCACGACATTCAGATGTCGAACTGGGGCAAGAACGTCAAAGAACGTTCGGAGCTGTTCAAGTGCGAGTTTGAAAAGTTCATCGCGCTGGGGGAGGTACGTGAGGCGCTGGCCGCAGATCTGGGCTTGGACCCGCCTCCCACGATGAGCACGTCGGAAGTTTTTTCAGGCGTCGTCAATGACAACGGCATAACGCATAACGTCGAACCCCCTAGTGTGTCGAACTCACCGAGCAAAACACAGGCTCAACACCCTGCCGTACCCCCCGTGCCAGACGCGACGCCTCCGAAACGAACGACGGATGTGAACACCGTACACCGACCGAAAACGCCGGGCGTGGCGGTTGCGGTACATGAGAACAACGAAAACAATCAAAATAATCCCGGATCGTCGGGCGTCGTGTCCGTGGAGCTGGATGTGTCACGCACGCACGTCACGAGCACGTTCCACCGACAAAGAGTGTTATCCTACCTCGACGGGTTCCAAAATTTGTTGTTGGATTTGCAATCCAAGGTGGACGAGATCGCTACTAGTAATTTACTCAACGTGGGGGGGGCGGTGGAGCGGGCGAATGCGAGGTTGGAACAGGCGCTGGAACGCGTCGCAGCGATGACGATTGAAGAGAGCGCGGAAGGAGGACAGGCTTTGTAATAGTATGAATGTATAGATCACATTGTATCACTCTATATCCCATGGGCATTTAGTCTCATTTTCGCAATTAGTCATCTCCCGCTACTTTTCCTATCCCTACCGGCGGCCATCGCGGCGGGTCGTACCCCACTCCTCCCCACGGGTTACATCTTAAAATTCTCCACGCTGTCAGCGTCAACCCTTTAGCGGGTCCGAATTTTTTAAATGACTCCACGGCATACCCGGAACACGTAGGGACGAACCGGCAGGATGGAGGCGTCAACGGGCTTATTTGCGTTCGGTAGAACCTTATCAACGCCAAGGCGATTTGAGTGGCGATTGAATCGTCGTCGTCGGTTTTTTCTATTTTGTCATCATTTGTGTTTCTCAACTTTGCACCTTCCTTCTCCTCCGGTTGAGTTTGTACATCGTCATCGTCACCAGCCTTTGCCCTTGTGTATCGCACGGTGCACTGATCCATCGCGCTGTCTTTTCGTGGTACGGACACCACTGGAAACACCCTGTGTTGGATGCAACGGTGACACGCCTTTGGCGAGATTCGTGCCATTCGCGCTTGACGAGGCCTCGCGCCTTTCACTCCTCCACTCCTCACGGTGTCGTGGAAACCTCGGAGCTGGCGCGGGAGCGCAGTCGACATCGCCTCAGCGAGCCGCGCGGAAACAACCGCGCACGCCGAAACGGTCACCATCGCGAGCGGCGGGGGGACGCGCGCGCGGAGGTGTGAGAGCACTTTTTGGAAAGGAGCAAAAGCAAAAGCAGCATATCTGTCGATGGCGGAACTAGTTCACAGACTGTCAACAGACCCTCAAAATGATGGACAAACACCAGATCACGCACTCGAAATCCATCTGTCTCACGACCGCTAGTTTGCCTAGCCGTTCAAGGAGCGCCGACTTGGCAGAGGGCAGGTGCGCGTTCGGCGCGACCTCCCGACCGGCCGCCGCAATGGCCCCTCTTGGCACCGGCGTACCCGCGCTGATATCCTCGCCCGCGTTGATGAGCGCGTTGCTGGCGTTCAGGTAGGTTTGATGGAACGCTGGGGAGACACCCTTCCCTGCTCATCCTGCCACCTGTCCGCCTTTCACGCCTGTCGTCGAACGCACGACTGACCTCGCCGATGTCTCTATCTCCCCTCCCTCCACAGCTTCGCGCAGTCCGCGAAGGTCTTCACGCACTGGTATGTATTGGAACGAAGGAAAACCTGACACCGTTTAGGGTGTTTAGACGGGCATAGACCACAGTTCGAGTGGAAGGAAACAGCGCCATCGCGAGCTCCAGCGATGCGAACGTTTCGGGTGATTAAGCATGAGGCATAGGAACGCATCACTGACCGTCACCCTCCCCCCCTCACCCAAACACAACAGGTACTCCACCGGCAAACTTGACTGGGGCCGTATCGTGGGTTCCGGTGGGATGCCCAGTAGTCACACAGCGTTGGTAGTAGGCTTGACGACAGCAGTAGGCCTAAAGGAAAGCTTAGATTCGAGTCTTTTCGCGTTATGTTTGGTGTTTTCGTTGGTGGTGATGTACGACGCTACGGGCGTTCGACTGCAAGCAGGCAGACAAGCAGAAATCCTAAACCAGATGATTCTGGAGTTGCCGACGCAGCACCCGGTGAGTGATACGCGGCCGTTGAGAGATAGCCTAGGACACACCCCGGTGGAAGTCGGAGCGGGCGCCATGGTCGGAGTCGTGATAGGATGGCTACACTACTCGATGTGGATCACGCAATGGGGACCGTAGAGGGTTTAGTGTGGCTTTATTAATAGTGAATAAATGATCATATTCATCAACGAAATCTACCTAGTGACTCCTTCTAGTGCGACGAGCACTGTTCCTCCGACAATAGTGAACCCCCCGAGCCATCCGAAAAAGCTCATGGTTTCTCCCATCATCAGCCCCGCCCACAACGCGCCCCACAGCGGCGTAGTTGACATCAGCACCGTTGCTTTCGCGGCTGGCACTTCAGCCTGCGCGATGGTTTGCCACCACGAGCACGCCCACCCGGGCCCGATGGCCATGAACAGAATCAACGCCACGGCTTTGGAGGTACCGAGCCAGCCCAGGGGGGTGTCATCTTGTGCGTTACCTGATGATTCCAAAGAAGAACGGTCACCTGTAAACTCCACACCCCCAACACCTCTGACTTGAAACGCGGTTCCCTCAACGTTGGGCCCGAATTGATCGTTTAAAATTCCGTCCCCAACACCCTGTGCTTCAACACCCTGGGTAAACACCCACACCCGCTCTAAAATAAACCAGATAAAAACAAACCCGACCATACACACGCTGCGCGCGACGACCAACGGAAACTTCGGCACGCTCTTAGCGATTTTCGAGAGCCGCAGCAGGAATATTGCCCATGTGAACGACCCTAACAGGGTGAGGAAATCCCCGAGGAACAGGTCATCCGTAGTTGTATTATCAGCATACTCGTACTCGACATGACCACCATGAGTAGTGTGGGTATGCGTAGTATGCACGGTACTCACAGTACTCTCAACACTGGGCTGCGTCGCTTGCTCTAAGCTTTTCGAAACGACAATCAGCGCTGTTCCAAACATAGTCACCGCCGCCGCTGTCCACGTAACCGTGCTGACTGACTGCCCATACAAAATCTCCATCACAGGGACCATTATCGTGGTGGAGGTCGAAATGAACCCTGCTCGAGTGGCTGACGTGTACAGCACACCCGTCGACTGCAACGCAATGGTGATGAAATGCCACCACGCTAACTCGCACGCGGCGCCAATCAAAACGGTGCGCTGAGATACGACACTCGTCAAACCCTTTGGCGAGTCTCTTTTGGTATTGGGCATTTGCGGAAAGTGCTGCCATTGTGAGTCTGGGGCCATGCCTCTACCCCTCTCCCGGTCGTCTGCTTTTGTCTGGCCAGAAACATGCCACGTGTCAAGCGAAAGCACTCGTTCTATTTTAGTTCCGCTTTCCAAATCATTGGTTGTTGTTTCTCCCGATCTCCCGTCCGTGGTGCCGAACCCAGTACCGGTGCTTTGCCCATCGGGACTCGTGCTTCTGGAAGTGCCTCCAGCACGTTTCTGTTTACTACAACTCAGTGCCCAACACACCGCGCTGTCCGCCACTGCCGCCTGCGCCACGAACAGCACCGCGACCAGGGAAAATCGAGCGAGGTTGATTTCACTCGGCGTCGGCGACCTGGTGCCCTCCGCCGTTTCGGTTAACAGCACGCGCATGCAAGGGTGGTACCCGCCCCATATCAACGCCGTTAATAGTAACAACAGCTCGGGCGGTACTCGTCTTTTTCTCAACAGCCGTCTGCACAAACCAAGCACGCTACCAGAGTCGTTCGTTCGTCGTTCGTTCGTATTTCCAAAGTCGCCCATCGAAGAACCATGACCACCTCCTCTCGGCTCAACGTACCCCGCCCCAGAGGTACTCGCCAAGTCGCTCTCCCCGAGAAGCGACCGGCGCTCGTGCGTGCTGCGCGGCATCACTCCACCCGTCCCGCTGTTGCTGTCCCGCCGTCCCCTGGGCGCAGCCTACTGTGTTTCGTCGTCAACACAAGACAACGAACACGACATTTGTTCGCCTGCCGACGCGACGAACAAATCTTCAGAAATCTCATAGGCAGCTCTTGAAAGATGTCTTGACCGTATCGACGAAAAACGTGGTTTCACTTTCATCGTCATATCGGTCAAAGCATCCGAGACGTTTGCACGTTTCTCACTTTTCTGGGAACGGACGTTCAAATCGGCACGCACAGGCGGGGCTCGGGCATGTCGCCCGTGGAGGGTGACCGCTCCTACGGCGGCGCCCGGGATGCTGCTTTCGCGTTCCCCACGGATGACACGCGCGCGTTGGCGAAGGAGCTCGAAGCCATGGGGGGAGGGAAAGACGTCGCGGTTGGTGTCGCATCTGTGTACGTCTCGGTGTGCCCTGCGCCAGCGCGTGCTGCGGTGCTGCGCGAGCGGGGAACCGCGGTGTTTCCTAAAAAAGAAATAGTAAGAGCGGTTGCGGAGGCTGACGGAGGAGCGCGCGCGGTCCTAGAGGTGGACGACCCGAACGCGGATGCCACGAGTAGCAGGGGTGAGCCCGGTGAGTCGTCCGAGAATGCGGGACAAATGAGTAATCGAAATGAATCAAGCCGAACGCGTACGTACAAAACCTGCGGCGTCTCCCCAACCGGCGGTGTCCCCGACCAAATGTGGCGGGACATCACACACTGGCTTTACAGGGGGTTCGACGCTTTACTCGTGGCGCACGGTCAGAGCGGGAGCGGTAAATCCAGGGCGCTTTTCGGCGACGGCGGCGGGAGTTACGAGATCGATAAACCGGGATTGATCTCAAAAGTTTCAAGAGCGCTGTTCAAGCGAATGGAAAGCGACACGATTGAGGGAGTGACGCGTACTACTGCTGAAGGGTTTGACACTACTACTACACGTACTAATACACGTTACAATACAAGTACCTTTACGCAGTCAAAAATACCCCAACAAAAGCGCGTTTTTGTATCCGCGTGGGAGTTGTTTCCTAATGGAGATTTACTAGATTTACTGGACCCGACCGGGAAAGGCAAGGGCTTCGCCGTGACTGGGAGTGGAAGCTTCGGAGGGAACGGAGACAGATTTGGGGGTGTTACAGGTAAGGGTATTGCATTTGACGGTTCATATTCCACCGACTCCTTACTTGTACGCACGGTTGAGACTAAAAACGCGTCCGAAGTGGAAGCGGCGTTGACGTTGGCTCGGCGGTCGTCCAGAAACTGGCGGGTTCCTGAGCGGGTAAACGGAAAGAACGCGACGGAAGGTTTCGCCGGTACCGCGGCGGTGCCCATACCCAACCGGACGCACGCGTTCTTTCGAATCACCGTGGTTGACCCGGGTAGCAACACCGTGAACGAAATGCACGTCGTGGATTTGATTGGCGCCAAGAGTCTTGGGTTGACGGATGAATTTAGCAATTCGGAGTTCCGCAATTCTGTTCAGTTGAACCAAGAAAAACGCGACGTCGCGAAGCAGCTTTTGAGCTTCGGCCGTGTTGTTGAAGAGATCGCGGGGGGGAGGAAGGTTGTCGGAGACACTGCTGAGGAAGAAATCGGTGTGGCGGGAGATGACGGTACATCTTCTGTCCACATTCCCTCGGCGAAAACCACACGGCTTTCGAAAATCCTAGCGCCTCTGTTAAGCGCCGGCGCTCGGACGTTTTTCCTCGCCTGCGTGTCGCCACTTGACGTGGACCATTTGGACACGCTAGAGACGTTACGAGTCGCACAGCGATGCGGGCGGATCGAAGCCGCGTGCGTGCGTAGACACCTCGCGCCTGAACATAAGCAAGGGCTTGTTGGGAACCGACGCGTGGAGGCGCTGCGCGATGTGTTAGCAGAGCGCGCTGTTGCGGTCGGAGAGTTATTTTCGAAAGGTGGAGACTCAATGCCAGTGGAAGACTCTGCACCAGTTGAGGTCGACACACCAAACGAAGATGTACCATCTTCATCGTCCGACACGTTGTCTCCCAACAAACCCGCGCGGTTCCCGGAGAGCCTTATGAGGAACGCTTTCGGCGGTTTGAATTTGCGACGAGCGCAAAACTCTTTCGGGTCTTCCCAACAAACGGCGGTGGAACAAGCACAACAACAAGTGGTTACACAGTACCTGTTGCGAAACGAACGCGCGACGTTGAGTGCGTTGAGCTCGAACTCCTTGCAGGATTTTGAATCGGATGCGCCTGGGTTCGGAAGCGAGACGACGCCGCGCGGCGTGGCCCGACCTCTCGATGACGACGATGTCCCGCCCACCGAGGTGCATCAAGTTGTCAGTTCTTCTTCTGAGGAACCCGAAACGGAGTTGTCCTCACCTAGTGCGCTTGATACCCGGCTTAAAAATCTCCGCTCGCAGTTCGAAACACTGTACGCCTCGACGACGGGGGATACTAACAAAAACGTGGACCATGCGGAGGACAAAGAAAACAAAGCAGACGCGGAGGATGCCAAGAATGAAGACGCTTACGATGAATACTTCCAAGTTGACGGGGTTCAGTACGGATCGGAAAAACTCGACATCAAAAAGGACCCTTCCTCCTTTGAATCCGTGCTTGATTCATCCATGGGCGTTGACGAGTTGAGACGACGTTTAAACGCGTCGCTTGGGAGACAAAGAGTCGAGACGATTGAAAAGAAAAACCTTGCGGAAAAGTTGGCGGAGACAGAATTTCAATGTCGCGAGAAAGTTTTAGCGACCGAGGCGAACGAAGAATCTTCGAGATTAGAAGCGGTTGAATTGAGACGAAGAGTCGAGTTATTAACTCAAAGCACTCCGGGCGATTTCAAAGAGCTACTCGACCGCTACGAGACTGATATCGATACTTTGCAAAAAGAACTCCACGCGTTACGGAAGGAGAACATGGACGCGCACATCGGGTTGAGTGAGTTTGAAAAAACAACATCAAACGCGTACCCGAACAACTTATATTTCGGATTTGACGGAACGGCGGCGGTACTGACGACGGGAGAGACGTTCGGTCCGGAGGCGGGCATCGCCTCCGTGTTAGCCAACCGAGACGTGCAAAGAAGACTGGACCGGCTGTGCGCCGCGTTACGGAAATCAGAAGAGCAGCGGTGTCAGGTTGAGGTTGAGTTTCAATTCCTGAAAAAACGCGAGCGAGGTATAAAAATAAAGGAACGCGCGTGGGAGGAACAGATGAAACGGCTGCGGGAGTTGGAGTCAAAAAACAGTTCTGTTATTTCGGCTACTCGCGAGGCGAATTTGAAAGCGGCGAGAGCGGATGCGTTGAGAGCCAATGCTGAACACAAGCTTGCACAAACACGACGAGATCTACTTGACGCCGAGGAGGACGTGGACCGGGCAAATGCGGAGAGGCACCGCACGGAAGCGCGGTGTCACGAGCTGGAAGCCGAAGCGTTGTCGAGACGAGCAGCGGGTGTGCATCCGAGTGCGGCGAGGGAAGCATCGTTGCAAGCTGCTTATGCATCTCTAGATGTCCCGGACCAGCCCTCACTTTTACAAATCGCGTCCGAGCTTCGACACGCGGCGCAACGAGCGGTTACTTCTGGAGACGGGTCGGCGGTGAGCGATTTGTTTGACCAGTTCGTCGAGGAGATTGAAAGTGGATTTTCAGAAAGAAAATCGAACCGCGAAGGCGTTTCAAATGGTGATGCACACTCCGAACCGACTGCGGAGGCGATAACCACGGAAACGCAGACTGATGACACTGTGCCCCGCATCGAAAGGTACATCCGGTCGAGAAGTACGATCCGGTCGAGAAGTCCTTCACCGAGAAGGACTACCGCGAAGAGAACTGAGACTTTGGAAAGAAAACAACGAGCGTCCCATTCATCTGGCTCATCCGACGAGTGGAATAACTCAATGCGAAGCGCTTCGAAAAGCGGACGGGATAACCAGATTTCGTACCAGTTGGGTGACAAGATACCCACACCTCCGCTTGATTTCGACCCCGAGCCCGTGTTTGGGTTTGGCGGCGTCACCGCGGGGAGCACGATGTCAAATTTAGGGAATCGAAAAAAAGTCACTGTCGCGAATAAGCGCTTGAGCCTGAGAGCGCCTCCCGCGGATATCGCCGCGGCCGCCGCCGCCGCCGCCGCCGCAGCACGAAGGACACTGTCTTCAAGACCCCCGTTTGCCACGGACGAGACGTACGACTTTCTGTTCGACCGGGATTCGTGGTTTGGAGGGAGTGGGGGTGGGTTGGACGCTGGATTGGATGCTGGATTGGATGCTGGAAAAAGTAACCAAAAAAGTTCCGGCAAGAAGAACGTCAAATTCGGCGATGCTTACGTCCCGCCGAGTTTAGTCACGCCTCGTGGGTCTCCGAAGCGGGATTCGAAGTTCGGTGCAAGATCGAGTAACAGGTCGCCTGTTCGACGAAAAAAGGGTCATGACGACGTTTCCTCACCGCCGGAACAACAGAGTACTTCGAGCATCGGCGGGCTGACGCGGTTCAACGTGGGGAGGTCGCCGTCGCCGCCGATGTCTTCGTTTATGAACGCGGGATCATCGCCGCCTTCGCCATCGTCCCTAGCTCGGTCTCCGCCTGGGTCACCGCGGAGGTTCTACCCGGCGGGGAGAAAGTCGGTGTACGATTAATTTAATACGCATCTCTCCAAGTATGTCACCATCACGCAATCGTTTGTTCACTTTGATTTTGGCCATTTTGGCACAAAAAAAAAAAGGGTTCGAATTCGGCTCTCACAAGCGGCCACGTCAGTCCCTGCGGCAGTCCCATGTCGATAGCGCTTCGAGGTCTTTGTCCATCTGATTAGACCAAGGTTCTTGAGTTACCGAGATGCGAGAGTCCAGGTGACAGGTGGCCACTCGTGGTAGCGTGGATAGCACTTTTTTCTTTTGTCGTCGTTGCGCCGACCCATGCGCCATTACTCCGCGCGGTTTACAGCACACGCGTCGACACAAGAACTACCAACACACAACATGTCTTGCGCCTCTGTTACCTCCGCGGCTGCGCGCGTCGCGCCCGCCGTGCGCGTTTCGAACAAGCGCGCCTCAAACGTCGCCCCCATGCGCGCGGCTCGCGTGAACGTCGTGGCCGCCGTGGACTTGAACGGTAAGGCGAATACCCTCTCTTTAGATCGTAGCGAGTGCTGCGAAGCGCTGACGTGATGCACTGAAGTAACTACGACACGACGCGATCGTGCTCAACGCCCACCAACGACTCCCCATCGTCACGACGACGCTCCATCGTTCTACCGAATCATCGGAAAAACCGATCTCGTGGCGCCCACGTGTAGTTTTTCGAGGCAGATTTGTTTTATGGAGTGAGAGAAAAGTGTTCCAATGGCCAAACAGTCATGCTGACCTACTCTTCCCCTCCCTTTCCCCCCCCAGCCGTCACCGTGGCGGACACCAAGGACAGGTTTATCAAGGCCTACCCGTTCCCCATCCCGAGCGTGTGGTCGGTCGCGGTCCAGGAGCTCCTCGTGACCCAGCACTTCGTCAGGTACTCCACGAAGTACTCCTACTCGAAGATCAGCTCCCTGGGCTTCGTCTCCGTGTTCGACCAGCTCTTCGAGGGCTTCCCCAGCGACGAGGAGAAGGAGAAGATCTTCACGTGCTTCGTGAACGCGCTTGACGAGGACCCTGTGCAGCTACGGAAGGATGCCGCGGAGCTGGCGGCGTTCGCGGAGGGCGCCGGGAGCGTGGACGCCATCGTGGCCAACCCAATCTTCTCAACAACCAAGTCCCTGAACGAAGCCAACAAATTCGCCTACTCCAGGTACGACGCCATCGGGCTGTTCCGCATGCTTGAGCTCGCGGCTGCGGCGGAACCCTCTGCGCTTGAAACCCTTTCAGCCGCTGCGGGCATCCCGCTCAAAAAGGTCAACGGCGACCTCGGAATGTACAAGGGTCTTTTGTCGAAACTGGCGGCTGCTAAAGAATTGCAGAAGGAAATTTTCGACCGTGAAAAGCGAAAGGACGCCGAGCGGGCGGCGAAGAAGGCGGAGGCGGCGGCGAAGAAGGCGGCGGAGTAAGGGAGTGATGTGGGTGTGCGCGCGCTGCTAGAACAGCAATTTTATGACTAGAGAATGATTCATCAACCTATGATACTACGACTGGACAACGCATGCTTCAGTGAAGAATTTTCAGCGCCAAATTCTTGCGAGTTTCTGAGTACTGAGTACTGAGTACCCCTGCACTGTCTATCATTACCGGGCCCCTAGTACCCCTGCGCTCGTTGTTCCTCCTCCCGAATCATCACGTCTAGGCGTTTCATGGTGGCCACTCGTTGCGCGATTTCACCCATGACGCGAGGCTTGTGTTCGTCGCCTTTTCCCGCGCGCGTCATGGTTTCCAGAAATTCCCACCGCTCATCTATTTCTTTTGAGATTTCATCGTACAAAGCATCAGGGGAGGCGTGTTGCATCCTTTGACGCTCTTTTTGTTTCTCGGTACGTGCCAGCTCCTGTGCGTGTTGCAGTTCTAAAATCCTAGTTTCCTTAATTCTCTCTTCCGCGGTTCGCCCCGCGCTTTGTCGTGACATCGCGTTCGCCAGCCTTTCCTTCTCAGCGTCGCCGTCGCGCCCTTTCACGGTTTGCGTGCCGTTCCAAAGTTCACGGCCCGGTACGTCTCTTATGATGGAAGAGTGGGGCTTAATGCCTGCACGGTATTTAGGGACTGCTACAGGGTTTGCGCCTCCTGGCACGCCTACCCTCGGCACCGCGACGCCGTGCGATTTGGGGTGGCTGTATTTCCTTTCTGAAGTAGATGCGCTGTTGTTCGTCCCAAACCTCCCAACTGAAGCATCGTCAAGCGCGCTGCGCACCGCGCGTTTCGAGGCGCCGCTTTTGCGGAGCGTTTCTGTAGAGAGTTGTGAGGATGGAGTGACGCGTGTTGGGATTGTGAGCGATGACGTCGTGAGCGGGGAGGCAACGATGGTTGTCGTTGTTGTTGACGTCGAGTCAACGACATTGATGAGGGACTTCGGAAACGTTCGCTCGCTCGATCGACAGGAAACAATTCCAACACCACGAACCTGTGAGAAACGCTTCGGTCTCCTTCGACAACCCCCCCCGTTTCGAGCCCGCGGGCCGGCCGAACTCCATGGCCCGCGCGCGTACGACTGGGGAGGGGGAGAGAAAAAAGACGTTATGCAGGGAGAACGAACTCAAAAGCTCAACGTTGCAATTATTTTCTGATGATGATAACGCGGTTCATCATAGGACCCCGCCACGTCACACACGGGCTGCGCCACTGTGTTACGAGTAGGGTCGGGGTCGGCCTACGCTCGCGATGAGTTTCGTGGAGGGCATCAAGGCGATCCCGGGGGATATTTTATCCCTCCCCACGCCTGCCGGCCGGTTTCGCCGCGCGGGCGAGATTGGAAAAATCCTCGTCGACGAACTTACGGGGGTTATAAAAACCATTCCGTACGGTATAAGAGCGCTTCGGCAGCACAAGAAGCTACCGGATGCGCTGGTGAGGGGTGACAATGCAGACTTGATCTTGAACTCTGTGTCCATCGCACGCAACGTGCGGTACGCGTACTCCCCGCGAGCGGTGATGGATGTGTACCTCCCCCGAGGCGTAAGCCTGTCGGATGAATTCGCGCAGGATGAAAAGGGACGGGTGATTAGGAAGGTGATGGATGACGTGGTGGGTGATGCATCTGGGTCTAATACGACTTCTGCTAATACGACTGGGTCCCATAACTCAGGAAAGGTATCGACAGTAACTCAAAGAAACCTCCCCCCTATCGCGCTGTTCATCCACGGCGGCGTGTGGGCGGTGGGCGAGCGGTGGCAGTTCGCGCCGATGGCGCACCGGCTTGCTGAAGAAGGAATAGTAACTTGCGTAGCGACTTACACGTTGTTTCCCGACGCGAAGTGCGACACGATGTGGGAGGAGGTATCAGACGCGGTTACATGGACCATGGACAATGCACAACACATAGGAGGAGATGCATCCAACGTAGTTTTAGTCGGGCACTCCGCGGGCGCGCAGATATGCGCCATGACGTTGATGCACAGACAAGGGCTTCTTAACGACGATGCTGAAAAAACTAAAAAAACTATTGACACCCGGCAACCTCAAAAGTTCCTAGGGCTGTGCGGCGTTTATGACATCCAGACGCACTTTGACTACGAGGACTCGCGGGGGGTTGCGCAGGTATCAACCATGGCCAGGGCGATGGGGGGGCTGCCGAATTTCGAAAAGTGTTCGCCGTTACAGATCGTCCGGAATAATGCGGATACAATTGCCGCGGATTTCTTTGACAAAGTGAAGAATGTCACAACCGAAAAAGTTCCAAACGTGTCATCTGAAATGACAGCCGACACCTTAGATTTGGAAACCGACGCGATGCGCAGAACGGACTGGGCCCCCATGGGAATCATGGACACGGACGAGAACATCTCCATCGGGGAAATCGTGGCGGAATCGGTCGCGAAATCACAACTCGCGCTGGCGACGAAGAAACAAGAAGACGAAGAAGAATTGAAAAAGGTTGAGTCTGCAGAGACGGAATTTAACGCATCTAACGCATCGCCTGATATGGCTACTGGCTTGGTTTCAAAAACTTCCGCTTCAGCCGTGTTCGCCCAACGCCGAAATACCCCCCCTCCCGGCCCGGCCGTGGGTGCGTTCGCGGGGGACGAAGCGGCGAGGCAAGCAGGGTACACGGCGCAAAGTACTTCATCTCAAAGTACTTCAGCCACACCCAGACCTGGGTGTTTTCCCCCCTCATATCTCTTCGCGGGCTGTGCGGACACTACCGTCCCCTGGTTCGAGTCCGCGGAGTACCACCTGGCGCTGACGGATGCTGGGGCAAAATCAAGAATGCTGCTGTACCTGAAGGAGCCGCACGCGTCGTTCGTGTTGGGGTGGAACCCGCGGAAGGAGGGAAAGAAAAATATGAGCCAATCAGCGGAGACGAGTAACGCGGCTGTATCTACCGATACTTTCTGGAACGACGATTTAAGCGACCCCTCCTCGGGACTCGCCCCACACTGCACGGATATCGTGCGCGTGATTAAATCAGCGTGAGGGGGTGGGAAGATACGAGTGGTAGACCTAGACTGCTATACATTAATCTTAATTCTTTTCATTGTCAGTGCCTTTTCTTTTACACGTCGTCATCACTTCCGTGGACGCGACATGCTTGCCTCGCGTGCGTCCGTTCCACGGCTCGTGCGGAATGGCACGGCTCGTGGACGTGCGTTAGTGACACGCACAGCACGTCCCTGTGTCGTCACGCTTGCGGCTGGCGACGTGCCCAAAGCCTCCTCTAGCGGTAAAGGTCGCGTGCTTGTGTTAGGTGGTACGGGTTTCGTTGGCCAGCAAATCTGCAAAGAAGCGCTGGACGTGGGATACGACGTCACAAGCGTGTCACGACGAGGTACGCCCCCTGATGAAGGCGCATCGACTAGTACTTTACAAAGCGTAGACTGGCGCGTGGGTGACGCGACGGATCCAAACACCGCGATTGACATTCTCAGCGAATCTGATTTCGTTGGATGCATCCACGCTGTGGGTATGTTGTTAGCAAATGACTTTAACGCCTTCGCCTCTGGGTCGGGATCCGTGCCGGATAAGAACGCGACGTACGATTTAGTGACTAGAGTCACCGCGCTCAACGCGGCTGACGCGACGGTTACGTGTTTGTCCGGGAGTGATGCTCCTCCTCCGTTCGTGTTCGTCTCTGCCGCCGAGGCGAGGTGGGATTTCAAAGCGCCCGTGGACTGGCTGGAGGACTATTTGATCGCAAAGAGAGCAGTGGAAGAAAGGCTGACTGAGCTGAATTCACAAGGTAAGCTACGAGCGAGCTGGCTGCGACCGAGCTTGGTGTATACGTTCGACAAACCAGCCGCGTTACCCGCTGTCGCGGCGTTCACGTTTGGCAATTTAATCGGAATTCCGTTCGTGGACAAACCCGTGACCGTCGATACGCTCGCAAAAGCCGCGGTGACTGCGCTTTCAGACGGAACCACTAGTGGAGTATTGGACTATAGAGAAATGGAAAGACTCAGTGCGTT
>TARA_B110000977_G_scaffold14855_1_pt1 | contig 35463 bp, 26 predicted proteins | sample TARA_B110000977 | Tara Oceans TARA_B110000977 (sample SAMEA4397798) | marine metagenome | biome: Polar Biome; feature: [SRF] surface water layer (ENVO:00010504); material: water (ENVO:00002006), including particulate matter (ENVO:01000060) such as... | depth 5 m | reverse complement strand
CGAAGATGAAGTTGGGGACGAGATTTCGCATGAGGTGCGTTTTTTTTCGAGAGTGTCTACAACCGCAACCCCGGTTTGTACTTGCCCCTCGTTGCCGTCCAGTACCATGAGATCCGTGTTGACATCGACCTTGCGTCCGACTTCTGAACTGTGCGTCTGGTCACAAGCTCTACCTATTAATACTAATACTCCTCCTCCCCCCCCACCCTTTTCCTGTTTCCACCTCATGCCGCCACCACTCTAACATCACAGACACATCATCTATTATATTTTCACAGAACCCATCCATCCCCAAGTGGTTGGTTCGTTTCGCGGAGAATGGATTTTCACATTCGGTGGCAGCACCTTCTATACCTAGCAACGCGAACGCAATCACCGCCGTCGCCGGCACGACGCCCCAACCCCACAGGCTCACATAAACAAACGGCATACTCAGAATATACACCAACAGAAACGTCCGTAAGTGCGCCACGTACACAATCGGTAACCGCGTGGCTTTTATTCGCTCCATCGCGCCGGCTTGGTCCACGAGCACGTCCAAGTGGTGCCGCATGGAGTGCATCAAAGTTGCGGCGTGTTGGGGATGCAACGAGTTACTGAAAGGTTTTGGATCCGCCTCTGTTTCAATCAGTAAAGCGGACGCGATTGCTGACCGGATTTTATTCGCGCAGAACAGGTGGAACCGCGTGGTCATCAGTTGCAACATGTTGTCCACTTCTTTCGCTGTTAAGATTCCTGACAGCTGTTGACTGGGCAACTGCTCGATTCGCAAGTGACACTTAGTAGCCACCGCGAAGGCGCAGAACCACCTTATGACGTCGTCGACTTGCTTCGGCGCCGTCGGCCCTAAGTTGACAATAACGTCGTCCACCAACACTCGACCCCGCATCGCGATCGTGCCCCACGCAGTGCGGCAGTCCCAAAACCGAATCGCGGCTCGTGATAATCGGAACACCAACATGAAACCCAGCGCGGTGAAAATAAGCGCGTACATGGAGCCGAACTCGGACAGGTCGTACCGCGCATGCTGGAGATCTTCAACTGATTTGTACAGCACGCACCACACCAACGACACTGCCACGCACAGACCCCATGGCCAGATGAAGTTGCTCACGGCCCGGTCGCGGAATATGAATGTCGTGCTACTCCAGTCCCGGTAGTCGTACTTCCGGGGGAGGCCGTTGGAGGAGAACGCGAACGCGGAGGAACGGGTGGAGACTGACGAAGGATGGTTCAACGTGGTCCACAGGCGGGTGCCGTCCGACGCGGTTTCGTTTGGGGGGGCGTGCGTATCGTGTGGAATGCCCTTGCCCCGTGCATTGCCGTTCCCTACAGCACCAACAGCACCGTTGACATCGACCACCACCGATGTGGGAGCGGTGGCGTCGACATTCGGCATACCGTGCTGCTTTTGGCGGATGGAGATGGACAGGACGAACTGCGCACTGGTGCAGTCGTGTCACGCGCGTGACTAATTGCGCACGCACGAAGCCTTCCGGGCGGCCAAAGGGGACGGTGCGCACGTCTCGCGGCGGTGACGCAAACCACACGTCACCTTACTCGCAAACTCGGGGCTTCGGGAACTCGTCTCGGACCGTCGGGCGACGTCCATTAGTGCTGCGCTACGGTTTTGCGATACTAATTTCACGTATGGAGAGATGCACTCATTTGCTGCTTACCCGATAGCAATTAGTTTAACTTATTTGTGAAATGACATTATTTCCTTTACCTGCGTGTAGTCTCTCTTTTTTCCCTCGATTCTTCCCAGAGGAAACGCACCGCGAAAACGTCCAAAAGCCACGACCCCGCTTGCGCAGCGCGGCATAAGCCTGCGCCCCGTAAACGTCTCCGGAGGTATCGCAGCCTGTTCGGACGTATCCGTCCCTACGCGGTCGCCCCCGTCGTTCAGCCGCCCTCTGTCTCCCCCCCCCGGCGCCAACCTCTGGCGAACCAGACACAGATCTTTGTGACGATTCGGTAGATCTGTGCCCGCCAAAGATTACTCACGATGGGGCTCTGGTGGGGCAAGTGGAAGGATGGGTTGGAGAGCTTCATGGCAAGCAATTGGTGGAAGACGAAGCATATTCCTCATCGGAGGACTACAGGTGGAGAAGTATCCGGTCCTGTGGCTCGGCCGCCGAAGAAGGTACGTGTCTTCTCTGATCTCCTTCGAATTTGACGGCGACGGGACGCTACCTGAGCCGGCTACGGAACCCGAACTAGAACAGTCGCAACTAGTCTCCTCAACACCTCAAGATCAACTCCCTTCGTATCCAAAGGGAAGCCATCCTGAAGTCGCGCCGTGGCAACCGAGTTGGGGCGCCGGCGGTCCATTTACCAAAGGTGCTTCTGTTTTGTACTTGAAATCCTGAATCGATCTGGTTGGCGGTTTCTCAATCGCTACAGTAGTCGATGTCGATTGTTCCGTCGACCCGCCTTCGTACATGATCGCCGTTGGTGGTGCAGAACGCAAAACCGAGGCGAGTCGGTTGGCGCCGTCGCTAAAGCATAAAGCCGATGAAAGCGCAGACTAACACAAGCGCAGTGGGTGAAATCGAAACGGAAGTAACGGACGAACAGGAGCATGGGACAGCAGGTTTAGGGCTAGAGGGCCACGACGACGACGGCTTTGTAGACGCTTTGGACGACGGCGGCATGTTCCCCAACCCTGGGACGGATCCTGCATATGACATGCCATATGAACCCAACGTCGACGGAGAGGAAGGAGGAAACGGAGGCGAAGGTGGCAACGTGTGGAACAACCTCGGCGCGTTAATTCACCGCTTGAGTAATGGGCCCACGAAGTTGGTAAAACCAGAGTACGACGACGCGATCGGGCGACAGCCCTTCGTCGAGACATTCGGTGATTACTTCCCTGATCAGCAAGCGTTGATGGAGGGGCGGATGGGGTTTATCGATACTGATGAGTCTGTTCCGGCCAAGGAGGCAAAGGCGGGAGAAGTCCACGCGAATAACAAAGAAGGCGTCAAGAAGAAGAAGTGCAAAGGCGCTACCAAAGACGCGGGTGGCGCGTTGGATCTGAATGTCTTCTGTCGATGGATGATTTTCCTGAACTGGGCAGCGCCTTCCGATTTCAACTCGACGTTCGACCCCGACGAAATAAAGAAAGATTACCCGAGTGCCCAAGGTCACTTTACGAGAAAATCAAGTTTTGGGAATGCCGAAATGCCCGCGTACGAACCGTGTAAGACCTGGCTCTGAGTCTCGTACATGTTGGAGATGTACATGTCAGGCGCCAGGGTCGCCTGGAACGGTCTCTTCCACTGTGTGAATTTGTGTTCCGCTATTTTTTCCGAAGAGGACGAGAAATACCACAGGGGATTTTGGACCAACAAGAAATGGAGAGCCTGGGCGAAGGAGGGATTCCATTTAACTATAGATATCTTCCTGAACGGGTGGCGCGATTACGACAACGCAGTTTACGTAGGCAGCGTAACGGTGGAGTTGTTCAAGGAGCGCGCCGCGTTTCTCGGCTTCGAGGTTGTCATGCTTCCGGAGAAACTCGTGGCGACGTCGGGAGTCGACCCCAACCTGTTGAAATTCAACGGCGAGATGAACAGCGACGGGACGAATCTCTATGGCGTCGGCATGGTTCGCAACGACACGCAGCTGCAGTTCGTCACCTTCCAGCCTGGGTTGGGCAGCTTGATTTACGGAGGCCAAGTGGGGTTTGTTGGGGGCGGCATGTACGCCGCTGTTGGGGTCACCGCTGCCACAAACTTCTTCCTCGGCACAAACAGCGAACCGCAGGTTCCCTACGAAGAAAGCAAATTCGTGAAAGTCAGGAAGTTCTTCTGGAACATGATGGTCGACGCGATGAAGAAAATGGCGAGCGGAGTGTTCGCGCGCGAGCGTCAAGCGGCGAAGGGCACGGCTGCTGAACGTTCAGAGATCGCGCAAAGAAGGGAGGCAAGCAGGACGGCTTCACGTCGCGGGTACCCGGCAAGCGGGGTCACAGTGCTTGGCAACGGCTACCACACTACATCCTATCCCAACTAACAACGCAAATTGGATTGGCGCTTTTCCACCCGCGAGGCTGCGATGTGGGTGTGGAAATTGCGCCACGCGAGTACAACGAGACGGTGGACGAGGACAAAAGGCACGAGCTGCACGAGCTTACTGCTGAACAGGAGGAGGAGTTCAGGAGACACGATCCGCGGTTGAGGAAGGCGTGTGGTGTTACTTCAGTTTTATGGTGACAAATTCCAAGCCTCTTTCAAGCATAAGGTCATCGAAACTTGTGATACCGAAGAACAGGCGATGCGTGCGTGGGACGCTGCGGTGATTCAGTACAACGGGACGCAAACGGACGTGTACGAACCGTATGCGCTGCATGGTGATTGATGGGCACGGCAGTTGTTAATCGATTCAAATACGTATTTCAATATCATTCACCAACGGCGGTTGCGCTCCTTTTTTCTTCAATAACCGTATAGAAGCACCGACCACACGCCCATCCCACCCAGGTAATAAGTCCCGGTGGGTATTTAGGCAAGGTATTGGGTCAACGCAAACAATCTCACGTTTATTTCGAAAACCCCCCGTACACGGCGTCCACCGTCTCCGGGTCGATTCTGTAAACGTTTCCGTGAGTTGGATGTTTCACCTTAGTCAACGTAAACCCAACCACGCCACAATTAACAATCTTCTTCTTCGCTGCGACGTCTTTTTTCGCCGCGTCATTATCCAGAAACGCCTTGAAGAACTCCTTGAACCACAGGGAGTGGCCGCCGGCAATTATGACGTCGGCATCCTGCGCGCTGGCCCACTCCGCAAACTCAGTCAGCCCGTTGATACCTTTGCGTCCAATGGGCTTGTTCCCTTGGTTGAAGTGCGTGTTCAGCCCCACTACTGATCCGGATTCGCCGATGATCATTCTTCCCATGGGCGTTTCTGCAATATTTTCCACTTTCGATTCTAATCCATGCAATGGTGGAGATTCTTGCGCGCCGGCTAATGCCCTGGTATCCACGTTGCGCGCCATCTCCTGAAGGCAGCTCAGGATGTAAATCTTCTCCCCTGTTTTCGCTAGCCGGTCCCAGAACGCAATCGCAGTGGTTTGCACGGCTCGGCGTAAATTAGATGCGACGATTATGCTTGTGCCTTTCTTTCCGGATAAAGCGTCGGCGTCCGCTACTCGTCGCTGCTTCCGCGAGTTCGCGAAGGGATCAGATTTGCGCTCGGCGTTCATCTGTGACGCGGCGGCGTCGCCGTCGTAATCCTGAAGGAACCTGCGCAGTTCACGGGCTTGGTCGTACCCGTGGTCGGATAACGGCGAGTCCACGAAGAAGCTCGATTTCGTGAACAGCAACAGCAACTCAGACATCAATCCCTCGAACAGCCTCAACGGAAATCGAAAGTTGATCCCGCGGTTGAAGATCTCGTTCCACGTTGATTCGCCGTGTCTGACGAAGATGATTCGTTTTTGGGTGACGACGTCGGTCAGGGCGACGTCCAGTGCGACTGCGGGGTCCGGGCGATTGGGCCAGCCCGCTTTTTCACGGGAGAGTGCCATGTGCGCTAAAGCTCTGGTGAACAGACCGGTTTTGAACAGCACTGCTCTTGCCAATGGCGAACCCGCTGCAACGGCGAAAAGCATCACGTACGCGCCCATCACGACGAAGCACGTGGCGAGGAGTGCGGTGACGTCGATTGTTTGCAGCTTTGCCAGGAGAAGCTCGACGGGCGTGTCGGCCAGGGAGGACATCAGGAACCCGTGGGCAACCGAGTAGACGCGCGCCGTGAACTGACTGAATGAATGCTGACAATTCGATGAGGTCTGAACTTGACAAGATTTGACCTCGACGCGGTGCCGATTACGGATTCGATGATTGCGAGGCCGAGAAGCAGCGTTGAAACTTGAAAGAAGGCACCGATATCCATCAGATCCACCCCGCGCCCTTTGCGGCGATGGGTGGTCTGACCTCTCGCCTCGTCTCTGCGGTGAGCACGACGCGTGATGCCACGTGGTTCCGACAAGCTACGTGTTCCGTCCTCAAAGCCGGCGGCCCCAACCCCCGGCACGTTGCCATCGTGATGGATGGCAACCGACGTTTCGCCGAGTCCCGGAACTTCCACCGTCAAGTGGGCCACGAGCACGGCGCGGATAAGCTCACCGAGGTGCTGAGCTGGTGCTTGGCGTTAGATGTCAACGTCTTGTCAGTGTACGCGTTCAGCTTGGATAACTTGAAACGCGACAGCGAGGAGGTAAACGGGTTGTTTGAGCTAGCCACGGTACGGTTGAACGAACTCGCGAGCTCAAATCTAATCGCCGAAAAGAAAGTTCGCATACGAGTCGTGGGTGATTTAAGCGCTCCCAACGTCCCTGACAGCTTTAAAAAAGCAGCCGCGAGTTGCACCACAAAAACCATGCACGATTCCGGCCCGGTGTTGAACGTGTGCTTCCTGTACACGGGGCGGGAGGACATCGCGCAGGCCGTGGGCGCGATCGGCGCCGGCGTGAAGAATGGAAAAATAAAGAAACAGCACGTCACAAACACGTTGGTGGAAAAGTGTTTGCGCGGCGCCGCATTTGAGGCTGTGTGTGTGAATGAAACGTCGGAAGAAGCTATCGGTAAAGCCATAAGCCCTAAACCTAAAAAACTTAACCCTAAAGCCACGAGTACTGTTTTTGACGACCTTTCCGTGTGGGACACGGACGGCTCGGAGACTTGGAGCGAAACCGAGTCGGGGGAATTCACGCGAGATAAGGACCACAAGGATCATAAGGACGAAGGAAGCAACATCTCAAGAAGGAACAACTCAGGAATAACTCAAGAACCCCCGTCAATCCCTCCCGTCGATCTGTTAATCCGAACAAGCGGCGAAACAAGACTAAGCGACTTCATCCTGTGGGGCGCGTCGCAACACGCCGTGCTGTGTTTCCTGGAAGTGCTGTGGCCCGACTTTTCGTTCACCGATTTGGTGCACGCGGTGTGGGTGTACCAGCGGTCGGCTAAAAAAGCGTTGAAAGGTCGTGCTCGGTTCAGAGCGGCACAGGATTGCGATGAAGGGTTGAGGGATTTGCGAGACGAGAGCGGAGCAGTCAGTCCCGCAAGTAAGAAGGGTTTCCGAGACTCGCAAGGTAACGCGAGAGTGACTCAGGATTTGAGAAGGCGGAAAGAAAGAAAAAGAAACGTTTCTTCGAAAGACGTTCTGGAGACGAGTAGCGTCTCTGTGGCTTGGGTTGGGGTTGGGGACGGTGGTGCTGATAGAGACGACACCCTTGTGCGTGAATTTGTCGTGAATCGGAATCAGAAAATCGTGCAAGAAGCGATTCAAACAGCGGGCGAGACGTAGCAGACTTGTTTTGGGTTTTTTTATATACATCGAGACGTCGAATTTTCTTCGTGCGCACGACAAAAGTTTCACACGCGTCCTCTTCGCCCCGAACCCTTTGCGTTGACTCACCGCCGCGCGTGAACGCCGCGCGCGTACGTCCCACGGCACGATGCACGGCGCTCAAACACTGCGAAGTCTCTGGGTGTTCGTCATCGTCACCGTCGTTTTGGTCTCTGTCGGTGTCGCTCAAAGTAGTGACTCTGCTTTCGTGGAACCCTTTTTCCCCAGCTTCTCGACACAAGCCCGCGAACAACAAGACGCCTCCCTCCCCTCCGATTTCGGCTCGTTCGGCGCACGCGATGTCACCGCGTCGCGCATCGCGATCCCGGCCACGAACGGGTACGGCTCACCTGTAATGAACGTACCCGACCTTGGAGGGGAGAGCGGAACGATTCTGTGTTACCACCCGGAGAAAGAACAAAACAAAGAAAAGTTTCCACTCGTGTATTACCAGCACCCCACGCACGGCCTAACGATGGAGGGGTGGATCGGGCAGAACGATTTGATGTTAAAGCTGCTAGCATCGCGGGGAATCGTGGTGTGCTCACCCGTGATGATCGGCGAACGCGGCGGCCAAGGAATCAACGCCGCGATCGTAGGCGGGCTGTTTCCCGGGCAACAAACTTCGGCAGCGGTAACACAAAGAAAAGTGTACCCCCGACTCGTGGAGTTCGCGCCGCACGCGCTGACCCAGTTAATCCGACTGTCGGTGTCAAAAAGCCCTGAACTCGAAACCCTAACCCTAGGGTTCCCTAAAGCCCTAAGAAACAACATAAACCCCACGTCCGTATCGCTGATGGGGTTCAGTGCGGGCGCCGCGATTGCGGTGTACGCCGGCGAGTTGACGGACAATTTATGGCCGGGCGCCGTCAAGGCGATCATTGCGCTAGCCCCGACGATTGGCGACTTCACGTTCGCAAGAACACAGTTCGAGTTACGCGCTCCACGTTTGAAAATACCGTTACTGTTGATAACGGGCGATGACGACTCCATGGGTGGTGTCGCGGGGTTAGTCGAGCTGGGGGACGAAGCCGTGAACGCGCCGCGAATCGGCGTCGTCGTGGAAGGCGCGACGCATTGCCACTTGTTCGTACCCATCGGTTCGCAGTGCGCCTTTGACCCAAACAACGACGTCGGGGCAATCGCCGAGGTGGGAAGGTTCCTTTCCGTCGCGTTTCTGGAGGCGTACTTGGAGATGCCAGCCAAGATTGTAGGCATCAATGCAGGTATGGTATCTCCTCAATCACTCAAGTCCAGCGCTATCGAAGCGGTGTGGGGCGGCTCTTCCGCGTTGAACAAACGAGGTAACTGGGTTACCAAAAAGTTAGCACAACCCAACTTTGAGTTACAGCTTCAACGCGACTCCCCAGTCGCCACGGCGAGTTACCAGTACGACCCGGTGATGGATACGTGGAGCGCGGAGCTTGAGCTGCAACTCACACGAAAGCAAGTAAAAAAGCAGTGTTTGACTCAAGTTTCAGTAGTGGACGCGGGCGACGGCGAGAGCGAGAACTTACAAAGCGACTCTTCGTTGCGTGTTTTCCTGGACGCCAACAAGTTCGACATGCGGTACGCGCAAGCCGCTGGTACCGCAGTGGTGGCGTTTCCATTCAACGACAGTTCCGAACATCGAATCGCGTTGATTCTCGAGTGGACCTCCGACTCGGTGGATTTAAGAATAAGGGAGGCGTTTTCGGCGTGGGACGCGGCGTCGCCGTTGCGCTACGGACTGCGACGTATTCTGGGCGGCGCGAGCGAACAGGAGGAAGACAAAGAGATCTCGTTTGGACCTTTGGACTCCTCAGACTTGGTACAAGTCCGGGGCGTCGTCCCTTGGCCCTCCCCCGACCCAATCGCGGAGATTATGATCCGGGCGCAGGGTCGGGGTACGGGAGCTGGCGAAGACGATGCAGCATTCAGTCAGGGCGATACGGCGACGTTTCAAAACGTTCCAAAGAAAACCAAGCGCGTGCGTCTCCGCGCACTTGATCTTTGCGACGGGGGGACCGCGGTTTTCATGACCCTCCTCGTTGCGCCTCCAAGGCTCACGCCGCCGTCAGTATCGGTAGGCTCGTTCTCGGCGAGGAAAGTAGTCGCGCAGAGTGACAAGGAAAGGATGCTTTTGGAAGACTATGACTTTCCTTCCTCTCGAGTTTCTCTCTCCGCCGAGCCACCTTCCGCGTCGCTCGTGTTTTCAGAAGAAGACGATGAGATTTCTGAAGGTGAACCGTCAAACGAAGTGTCCTGGAACAACCAGGTGATTTCCACGTCCAACACTCGACCCAGTCGAGCTGTATTTTCGTTATCAGGGTGAGTGTGGGTGGAGAGATAGTGTTACGTAAGTAAGAAAAATAAGACCAAGTCGTGCACAATATTCTTTGAAGATTAAACTCTTTAAGTATCCACGCCCACCGATCCGTCGAAGCCGTCCATGACCCCCCCCCAGCTATCCGTTGGGGGCAGCTCGTTTGCGAACCGCTCGAACGGTGGGGCGCCTTTCCCTGACGAACGCACCCGGCCGTCCATTCGTAGCCCGACGTAAACGCCTACGCCGTCGCCTATTTTGGCTTCGGATTTTTGCTCTTCAAGCCACCGGTTCCACTTGTCGAACGACAATGGGGTGGCTCGAAACTTTCTGTCCTCGGTGGGTACCGGATCTTGAGCTGTGAACCCTTGTGCGCCAGACCCAACCACAACCGGCACGAGCAACACTCCTCGTTCAATCAACGCGTCTTTGAACTGGCTCGCGTTTTCAATCGCAGCGTCGCAGTACTCTTTATTACCAGCGACAACAACGACTCGCGAAAATCCTCGCAAGTCGTAAAGAGTCACGACCTTTCCGCCCGCTAGTTCCACTTTCAAGTTACTCAATCGCTCTTCACGTGAGATTCGTGACATCTGCCTATCCCTCCCATCCACATCCCTCTTGTACAAGTACCCGAAGAACACGGCACACAGAAAGTTAATGCCCATGTTTTGGAGCGATTGATCCAACGGCGGTCCATTCGGCGCGCCCAGCATTTTCGTTATGGTTTGTAACGATGCTATTCCGAATCCAAGACCCGCGTTGGCGCCGAACGCGCCGAAAAAGAACATCCGCGCCACTCTGAACGGCGCCTGCGCCTCCGACCTCATCTTGGTTGCATTGCTGAACTTTTCTTTGGGCAATTTCGAATCGTTGTCACCCGCCGCGCGGGTGACCAGCGTCGCGTGGCCTCGGATGTGAGCCCTCTTCGAGGAGAACACCGCGCGTAGTCGATTGGTGCCGCCACGGTGGCGAACCTTGGAGGACACGCATGTGACTCGAGGCGCGCGAGGCGCGCGGCGTGTGAAACACGCACTCGGCGCCACCGTCGACATCGTGGTGGATGTCAACATAGTCGAAACGCAGTGGACGGCGCGACGACTTGTGGTGTGCTGTCTTTTGCCAAAACCAAAACAGCCACGTGTTCGGCGGACAAGACGCTAACTTGACCGGTCGCCCCGTCAAACTGAACAAGTTTCAATGCACAGCCAATTTTCCTGTCAATGTTCACTGCTTCAAAGGCTTTCCCGGTCATAAAACGACGGTTCGTGGTAAAAAACGCGGATAAAAGTCGCGGGAGCCGTTGGGACTCAAGAAATTAACTCAAGATTGGAGACAACTCATTGGTCCTTCCGAGCTGACAAGGCGAAAGCTGACGAGGCAAAACCATTAACGCGTCGCGCTCGTCGTGACCGCGCACGCTCTCTTCCTCGAAACGCTTGCCCGTGCTCGGTCACGTTTGTCGACGGGTAGTGTTCCGAGGCTATACTCGGCAATCGCAGGTCTTACTTCGGACACATCGAGTCCTTGCATACAGCTTGGTCTCCTTGCGTGGAACAGAAAAAGCATCGTCTTTTCCGTTGAGTCCCGTGATTATCCCGGGTTTCGAGGAGGGCGTTCGCGTATCGGGACACACGTCGGACGCGCGCGGCACGTCTACACCTCGCTCGGCACTGTTTAAGTAACGCCCGCGATGGCGTCGTCTTCCGTTGGCGCGCTGGGTTTTGGCACGGCCGGCGCGTTCGTGTCGGATGCGTCCCGAACCAGTCGCGGTCGCCGTTTCGGAGGTTCCGTTTGTGGTAATCGCCCGGTCGTTGTTGCCGCCTCTGGGGGGTCTGGTAGGACAAATGCACGCGCGAACAGACCCGCAGTTCGGTGGGCATCGGCGCCGGTCGCCCCACGGGTAGCGCCCGGCGTTGTTCACGACGGAAACCCCGCCCCGGTCGGCGACGTGCGAACCAACGTCGCGACCGATCCCAACAGTGACACCGAAGACATCTCCACGATGCGCGCTCGACTGAAGGAAAAGCAACGCGTTTTGATGGAAAAACTCGCAGTGCGCAAGGAGTTACAAATGGAACTGCGAACCGTGGTGGCAGAGAAACACCCTGAGCTGGTCAACGAAGTCGTGCCACGCGATCCGAACCAAAAAACACGCGCGCAGCTTTTCGCGCCGCCGCCCGCGCCGCCCGCGCCGCCTGCGCCGACGAGCGACCCGCGGAAAAACAACGGACCGATTCACTACCCGTTCGCGGAAGGCCCTCCGCCCGAACCTCACCAAGTACAAGGAGATCAAGGCTATGGACAGCAAGTAGCCCCCCCCACGGTGCCCCCTCCAAAGCAATCCATGCCGTTCAACACCACCCCCGGGTCGAACATCATGAACCAGGCTGTTATCGGGACGAACTCGCAACGGCAAGGCCAAGCGCCGCCCCCGGCTCACGCGCCGCCGCCGTTGTCGCAAGCGCAGGCGCACGGCCAGGCTCCGATTCCAACGAACGCGACGAGTCCTCCTGTGCCTGGTGGAATCAACCCTGTGAACTCCTCCTTCCCCCCTCCTCCGGTTGGGATGGGCAACATGCCCGTGAACGCGCCGAAGCCGAACTTCGTGGCGCCGGAAAACTCCAACCCCACCGAGCAACGCAGCGGGAGCAAGGTTCCGTACGGCGCACCCCCGGGGTTCATTCCCGGGCAGAACAACTACAACAAATCCGCTGGAAGGCCGAACTCCCCGCCGATGGGCCAAGGGTTTGCGCCGAGGAAGGCGCCGCAAGCACCTCCGGTTCCGGGGGGGGCGGGGTTCAGTCAGCAAGCGCCTCCTCCGCAAGCAGCGCCCAAGGCTGCGGCACCTCCTGCGCCTCCCACGCCGCCTGCTCCTGCACCGGTTACAACACCCCCGCCTGCGACGCTTCCCCCCGACTTCATCCACGGCGGGCAGCAAACCGTGCAGAACAGCATGCCCGCGCCGCCCGCGCCGCCTCCGCCGATGGCGGTGCCGCCCCCCGCGCCTCCGCCCAGGCCGGCCACTGCGCCTCCCCCTATGACGGCGCCGGCGCACGTCCCGCTCCCGGCGCCGCCCCCGGCGCCCCCTTCGGCGCCTGCACCCACGTTCGTGGACATGTCCACCGAGGAGGGTGCGGCTCGCGCGGCGCAGCTAGTGGAGCCCGAGGTGGTGCCGTTACCCGAAGGTGCAGTGGACCCTGTGACTGGGATGCCCGTCGACAGCAACACACCACCCCCTCTTTGCGCCGAGAAGCTCAACGTCGTGGTGGTAGCCTCCGAGTGCGCTCCCTTCGCCAAGACCGGCGGCTTGGGCGACGTCGCCAAGGCTTTGCCCAAAGCGCTACAACGCAGAGGCCACAGAGTGATGGTCGTGATGCCGCGGTACGAGAACTACGAAGGCGCGTTTGACACCACCGTGCGCGTCCGGTTCAACATTATGGGCGAAGACACGGAAGTAGGGTACTTTCACATGCACAAAGACGGCATCGACACCGTGTTCATCGACCACCCCGCGTTTCACGCCGTCGCGGGGGATATCTACGCCGGCGACCGGCGCGCGGCGAACTTCAGGAACGCTATGCTGTGCCAAGCCGCGATCGAAGCGGTGTGGCACGTCCCGTGTGACGACGCCGACGGCGTACCCAAGCCGTACGGAGACTCCGACTTGGTGTACATGGCCAACGACTGGCACACCAGTTTGTTACCCGTGTACCTCCAGGCGTTCTATCAAGATCACGGCAAGCTCCCGTACGCGCGTTCTGTGTTTGTTATCCACAACATGGCGTTCCAGGGCCGAGGGCCGCTTGATGAGTTCGGGTTGCTGGGCATACCAGACCACTACAAGGAACACTTCTTCCTGGACGACCCGTTCGGGGGCGAGTGCATGAACTGCATGCAAGCGGGGTTGAGGTTAGCCACGAAGGTCATCGCGGTGTCGCAGGGTTATGCTTGGGAGATTACTACCGATATGGGCGGGTGGGGTTTAGCCCCGCTGTTGAGAGAGTTTGGCGACAGTAAATTAACGGGCGTGGTGAACGGCATCGATCTAGATGAGTGGTCGCCTGACAAGGATGACTTCTTGGTAACGGACGGGTACGCGCAGTACGAACCCGATTCCACCGGATTTGACGGCAAGCTAGAGTGCAAGCGCGCGTTGCAAAAGCAACTCGGGTTACCGGTACGAGACGACGTCCCGCTGCTAGGCTTCATCGGCCGCTTGGACCACCAGAAGGGTGTGGACTTGATCACGGACGCGGCGGGATGGCTGATGTCGCAAGATGTGCAGCTCATCATGCTCGGGTCTGGGCGAGAAGATCTGGAAGAATCCTTGAGAGATATGGAGAACAACAACAGAGACAAGTGCCGGTGCTGGGTCGGGTTTTCCGTGGAGATGGCGCACAGGATCACGGCGGGGTGCGATATTCTTTTGATGCCGAGTAGGTTCGAGCCGTGCGGGTTGAACCAGCTGTACGCGATGAGGTACGGAACGGTACCGGTGGTGCACGCCGTGGGAGGTCTTCGTGAGACTGTGACTCCCTACGACCCGAATTCAGATTCAGGCACCGGCTGGCAATTCGACGAAGCCGTGACGCACAAGTTCATCGACACGTTGGGGTACGCCATCGGCACGTTCAAGGAACACCCTGAGGAGTTCCGGAAAATAATGGCACGCGGGATGGCGCAGGACCTGTCGTGGGAACTCGCCGCGGAACGGTACGAACAGAAACTCATCGAAGCCAAGTACAGCTGGTGAGCAGGGGAAGACTTGGAAGACAGAAAGACGCTAGAGCAGCAGAAGCAGATTAGATTGCCTGACAACATTTTATGAAGACTAACAATTTTAACACTCGCGACGGGGCCCTTTGTCTATTCGCTTGCCTTTCGTTTTTCTTGATCATTCACAACCGTACACGTCTCGTTTTCTCCATCACCACTATCCCCCGTATTCCTCATTCAAATTCATGTCCATCAACCCCGGAGGTAAGTCAGACTGATCAAGTGTGATTACTCCAACGTCGCTGTTTGGGAATCGGTTTTTAACCTCCGTTTCCACGTCTCCCCCGGTTGGTACACTCAAGGAGTTGTTTTCCATCGATTCGTTCCGCAGACAGCTATTCTCGCGTACCCACTTGTGTACCTCGGGGTGCCCTTTCGCGAACATAGACGTCATCGCATTCCACGGGCACGGCGGCGTAAGCGCGCGCAGCCACTTCAGCGTCTCGAGTTGCCCAAACGCCGCCGCCTGCGTGCACGTCTCTTCGTTCAGCTCCGCGCCGTTCTCGTGCAACCACTTCAAAAGCTCGATGTTCCCCATCTGCGCCACCGCCTGGCCCGTCTTGAAGTTACACGGGTAGCCTCTCGCTCTCATGAACTTCAAAACTTCGAAGTTCCCTTCAATCTCCGCCCCCTCGCACGTGTCACTGTTCCACGTGCAACCGTTCTCTTTCAACCACTCCAGCACGTGGAGTGACCGCCCATCCCCGCGTACGCGGACATGTACTCGTCGTACGGCGCGCCAGTCGCGCGCGCCCACTTCAACATCTCGAGGTGCCCGCCCCTGGCCGCCAACATGCACACGCCAGCATCTTTCCACGGATCACGCGCCTCGTTCCACTTGCAGCCGATTAAACGCAACCACTTCAGCGTCTCGAGCTGTCCTCCCTTTGCCGCTGCTTTGCACAAGTCCTTACAAGACTTCACAAGACCCCGTCGACGCTTACTCTTCAGAGTGCTTAAGTATCCAAGCTCCGCGGCTTCTTTGTTACTGAATTCCTTTACCAGACGCCCTGTCGCCGCCACCGCGTCGCGCACGGAGGGGCTCACCGCTCGAAGCTGCGCGAGGTGAAGAGGGTCATCTATCGCTCCGAGAATATGAGTTACAACGACATCCTTGAGAAGGCCCGGGATGGCTTCTTGCGTGAATTTCTTGCGCGGACGTCGCGGCTTGTCGAACATACCGCGCGTCCAGGTGGAGGGCATGGTGGTGAGTCTTGCTGCAGTCGTGCAACGCGCGCGTGTCGTTGTGGCACCGGCAGCTCTCTCGGAAGACGAAAAGCCAAAAACCGCCTTGGAAATGACGAAAGAAAAAAAAGTCCGACCGACCGCCAGTTGAGCGACTCGAGGTCGGCGTTCGTTTTCCTTTTCCGAGATGAAATGGCGCCGCCGCCGAGTTATGCACACTCTGGGCCGAGCCGCGTTGGCGCACTCGCCCACGGCCCACTCGCCGTTCAATCGCGAGCCTGACTACCGAAGCGCACGCAAGCTTTCTCGGCGCGCGTCACCGGAGTTTCGCCTAAAGGCACACGTGAGCGTACAGTACCTCGCGTGTGTGTCATCTGCCGCCGACGCAAATCTTCGGATCCTCCATCCGTCGACGCCTGTCGTCCGCTCCCCCGTGACCCGCCATGATGAGTTCCGTTGACCAGGTCGTGGAGGTTCTGCGCGCGACGTTATCCAGTGACTTAGGCATGAGGAAGCAAGCCGAGGACTACTTAACGCAGCACGCGTACGGCAAAGGCCACGTGGTGGGTTTGATGCAGGTCGCTGTGGCACCCCAAGCCGAGCTCCCAATGCGCCAAGCCGCGGCGATTCACTTCAAGAACCTGGTGGGCAAGGGCTGGGACCCTCGAAGGGAGGAGAGCGCCAGGCTGCACGAGGAGGACAAGAAGTTGTTGAAAGAGAACGTGTTGGAAGCGCTGATTCAGTCACCGCCGACGGTCCAGTCGCAGCTCACGGAATGCGTCAAGGTGATGGTCGCCGCTGATTACCCAACGAAGTGGCCCGAGCTCCTTCCAACCTTGGCTTCGTACCTGAACACCGAGGACATCGCGCGGATCACCGGGGCGGTGCATGTCATCATGCTCCTGTGCCGCAAGTACGAGTACAAGGACAAGGAGGAGCGAAAAATCCTAACTCCGGTGATCGAACAGACGTTTCCTAAATTGTTACAGATGCTGCAAAGTCTGATTCAGATGGGGGACAAAAGATCCGATACCCAACTGGCGATGTTGGTCAAGCTTATTGTGAAGACGTACTGGAGTGCTACGTACCTTGACGTCCCTCTAAACCTGATGCAACCGCAATCCTTCGGCGCGTGGATCACGTGCATGCACCAGATCATCACGCTGGACATCCCGAAGGAGGGATTGAACCGAGATACCGTGGACAAGAGCGAGCGCAAAAACTACGCGTGGTGGAAAGCCAAAAAGTGGAGTTTGCACATCGCGAACCGGATGTTCTCCCGGTACGGAAATCCTAAATTGTGCAAACCCGAATTCAAACAATTCGCCAGTTCTTTCAAGAACGAGTGCGCGGGCGCATTCCTTGAAACGGTGTTAAACTTACTCTCAAACCTCACCAAGAACGAGTTCCTCCCCGACCGCGTGGTGAACCTGAGTCTTCAATACCTGACGACGGCGGTTTCTTCCGCCGCAACGTACAAAATGCTAAAGCCAAACATGGACGCCGTGTTGTTTTCCATCGTGTTTCCGCTCGTGTGCCACAGTAAACACGACCAGGAGCTGTGGGAAAACGACCCGCACGAGTTCATCAGGAAGGGGTACGACATCATCGAAGACATGTACAGCCCAAGGACCGCGGCGGTCAACTTTCTGTGCGAGCTGTGTTCGAAGCGCGCAAAGGAAAACTTACCCAAGGTGATGGGGTTCTTGGTGCAGATATTGACGAAGTGCGCGGATCCGAGTGTGCAGCAGCTCCCTGCGGAGCAACAGCCACACGCGGAGTTGGGAGGTGCACTCCACCTAATCGGCTCCCTTCAAGATAAGCTAAAAACCACCCCGGGGTACAAAGAACAGTTGGAACCCATGCTACGCCAGCACGTGTTGCCCGCTTTCAGTAACCGAAACGGCCACGTACGTGCCAAAGCAGCGTGGTGCGCTGGCGTGTACGCGGAGATTCAATTCACGGACCCCCAAGTGTTTCAGAGTCTGTTCGGAACAGTAGTGAACGCGTTGAAGGACCCGGAGTTACCCGTGAAAGTAGACGCGGTCGTTAGTTTAGGGTCTTTCGTGGAAGCGGCGGACGATATTGCACAGTTGCGCCCAATCCTCCCCCAGCTCCTGGATGAGTTCTTCAAACTAATGAACGAAGTGGAGTCCGAAGACCTGGTGTTCACCTTAGAGACTATTGTCGAGAAATTCGGAGAGGAAATCGCGCCGTTCGCGCTTGGACTGACTACCAACTTAGCCGCCGCGTTTTGGAAACTCTGCGCGGACGAAGACGACAAGGACGACGACGACATGGGCGGCGCGTTGGCTTCAGTGGGGTGTCTACGCGCGATCGCGACTATTTTAGAAAGTGTCTCCTCACTCCCCCATTTATATCCTCAACTGGAGCAACCTTTGTTACCGATTATGAAAAAGATGCTCACGCAGGACGGGTACGACGTTTACGAGGAGGTTCTCGAGATCACCTCGTACATGACTTACTTCGCGCCCGCGGTGACGCCGGCGATGTGGGAGCTGTGGCCAGTGATGGTCAACTCGTTGTCCACCTGGGGAGTTCAGTACTTCGAAAACGTGCTGGTGCCCATGGATAACTATATTTCACGGGGGACGGAGGTGTTCTTGACGCACCCCACGTGTAAAACCGACGTGTTGCATTTAGCGGGGTTGGTTCTTCTAAACGTGGACGGGATTCCCGACCCCGAAGCGCTTCCCGCTGCCAAGCTGTTGGAGTGCGTGTTGGCGAACTGCAGAGGGCGCGTGAACGACATGGTGCCTGCCATGCTGGCAATGAGCTTGGAAAGATTAGGGAAGACTTCCCTGTCCTACCTCCAAGACCTACTCATGCAAGTTGTTGCGAACTGCCTTTTTTACGACTCTAACTTGACATTGGAGGTTTTAAACAAAAACGGGAAAACTGTCGGGGCGTTTCAAACCTGGTTCGTGATGTTGAACGCGAGGACGAAAAGCGGCAAGAGAAAGCACCACAAACGAGAGCACGACAAGAAAGTGTGCTGCCTTGGGTTGTTGAGTCTGTTTTCTGCTCCGTCTCACTTGTTGCCGCAAGAGATCCAGGCTGGGTATGGGCAGATCGCGGCAACGTTAGTGACGTTATTGACCGACTTGAAAACGCAAATCGCCGAGCGAAAAGAGATGGAGGCGGATGACGACGGACGTGGGTGGCCTTCCGGGTGGAGCGACGACGACGATTTCGACGAGGAATTAGGGGAGGACGGGGATGAGGGTGATGAGCCCGTGGAGCTGGACGAGGCGCAGCTGCAGAAACTGGCGCAGAAAGCCAAGATGGTCAACCCGTTTAGCGGGCGATCGTACGGCGCCGATTCCGACTCCGAGGACGACGGGATGTTGACCGACGACGAAAACGTCACCTCGCCGCTCGACGACGTCGACCCGTTCATTTCGTTTTCCGAGATGATGCAGGCCACGGCAGTTTCCGATGCCGGTAAGTTTCAAGCACTTAATTCAGGATTAGACCAAGCCGCAGCTCAGATGTTGATGCAGCACGCGGACGTCCGGCGGACGGAAATAGTCACCGAGAAACAGGAAGAGGAGAAGAAGAAACTCGAACGAGCGGCGAAACTAGGAGCGGGGGCGGTTTGATAGGTGGTGTATAGTGAATCTCCTATCAACATACTCTAACTATCACCCTTCAACGCACTCGGACTACTCGTCCGGCATCAGCTCCAAATCCCGCTCCAGCCCCAAGCCGTGACACAGCCACACCAGGTGCTTAAACGGGATTTCCGGCTTGCCTTTCTTCGAGACGAAGCACCGCCGCGGAATCAGGACTTGCGTTTGTTTTTGGTCGAGGATTTTTCTAATCGATGCTCCGTGCAAAACGCCTATGGGCAAAAGCAAGCAGAATGCGATGGAATTTGTAACCAGTGCGGTCAGCACCTTCTCCTTGATGCCCTTCCCGGTGTACGGCGGGTTATCGATCACGCAGCTCACTTGTTTCGTGAACCCGCTGTCGTTCACGCGCTTGAAAAAGTCCTCTCTTTTATGAACCACCTTTTCAAAGCCCGTTTTCTTCAGCCGCTCGCCCGCTTCGCCGTCGTAGTAAAAGGGCATCCACACTTTCGTTTTGTGGAACTTTTTCAAGTAGGGGGACAGGGCTTGCCACGTGCGCAGCGAAGTAGCCCACTCGTCGTCTTCGAGGCTCATGCGCCCGTCGGAACGGCCGTAGTTGCCGAAGGAACCGATTTTGGGAACGGTCTCGAGAGTCTGGTTTTCCAGAGTTATATTATTCTCGTCATCGTCATCGCTCTCGTCGGTGTCGTCACTGCTCACCGCATCCTCATCATCGCTTTGATCAAGAAACATCCCGACGTATTCTTGAGGCGTGTCCCGCTCGTTCGCAGCGGCGGTGTTATCGCCGAAATCCATGGTCAAGGTGGTTCGCGTCGCTTTTTGCGAAATCTTGTTTTTCTTTTCGTCACCGTCGTCACTCGAACCATCATCACCTTCATCGAGAAACATCCCCACGTACCCATCATCGTCACTCGCTTCATGGCCGACTTTGTCGTCGTCAATACCGACGGTCATGACACTCGAGCAACGGAGGCCTTTAGATGGTCGCTTTGTTGCTGTGCCATTCACCACACCACCCCGCTTAGCATGTGCAATCGCACCCACTGCGTTTTTCTCCACGCGTTTCTTCTCCCGTCGTTCCCTTTGCTTCGCCACGCGTCGCTCGGCGACTGACAAAGCGCCGTTTGATTTTCCATTCGCGTCTGCATCACCCGCATGTGTGTCGCCGCCGCGCGAAGTACGCCGCGCGACCATCGTCGGTGCGCCAGCCGTATGACACGGAGGCCAACACGCCAACACTTTCATCATATTGCGGCGCCGCGCTTTTTGCTTTTTCAAACGCAAAAAGCGCAAAATCCAGTTCGGGTGGATAACGCGCTCGGCGCACTGCACAGCTGCACAGCGCTCGGCGCACTGCGAAAAATGGGAGACCTCGCTCCCGCAAATGACGAGCAGTTGACATACGGCGGCGTGGTGAATCCTGCCGCGCTGGTTTTCGGTACGTCCCCGATATAGTATCCCCGTTTGGTCCCGGCAGTTGGTTGCCCTCGGACGGCACCCGGTTTGACTCCAAATGATGACTGACCATATACCCATCAAACATCCCCCTACCCCACCCCAAAGACTGCGACGGCACGTTGGTTGATACGATGGGCCCTTTCCTGATCGCAGACCAGCAGACGTGCGAGGAGTTCGGGATGACGTTGAGCGTGACACAGTTTTACGAGCTAGCCGGGGTTCCCATACGAGAGATTTTTTCAATCCTCGCAAAGGAACAGGGAAAGGAAGTTGACCTTGACGCCATGGCGGTTCGTTGTAAGGAACTTGCCGATGAATTAATGAAAGACGGGCCTGATTTGATCGAACCCGTGGTTAACATCGCGCGACAGGCGCATACCAATAAAATTCCAATCGCGGTGGCGAGCAGTGGAATCAAACCCACGGTGACCGGGCACTTGAAAGGACACGGAATAATCGATTTGTTCCAAGCGATTGTAACGTGCGAAGACGTGAAACAAGGGAAGCCGGCGCCGGATTTGTACCTGCTGGCGGCGCATAAACTGGGCGTCGACCCGAACAAATGCGTGGCGTACGAAGACGCGGAGCTGGGGATGGAATCAGCGCGAAGGGCGGGGATGGCAGTCGTGGATGTCCGGGATATAGAAGGCGTACCTGATCCCCGGAAAGGATGCGTTGGGGATGCGTTGGGAGATGCAGAAGCACGTAGATGTTAATTTATTCAGGGTTTATAACCCACCGTTTACCCCGTACAAAATCTTTGGCTGACGATTTCAAAATTGACAGTTCAGGTGCGACGCGAGGCCACCTCTCACTGCACTCGCGCACGCCCGCGACTCACGGACGCGCGCGCACCTCCCGTGTACGCGACATCCGTACTCCCGACCAATCAGTCCTGTTCCGTTTCGTTTCGAAGCTCGAGACTCTCTACGCGGACGGGTGCCTTTTCTCGGGATTGGCCGTTCGATTCGAACGCGGAGAAGACAGACATCCGCTAGCGGCCAGTTCCCAACACGATGGCCTCCTACTTCGACGTGAATTCGTTCTTGACGGAGCAGGAGAACGTGCCCGTGGTGTTCAACAGTGGATGCACGGGCTTGGGGAAGGAGATGGACAAGCAGAACGAGGGCCATGACCTTCCCAGCTACGCGGAGGTGATGTTGCCCTTCTGGCTCGTCCCAAAGTTGTTCGAGCAAAACATGGTGGCGCCATCGTTACCCGAGTGCTTCGACGAGCGCGTGTGGATGATCGTCCACGCTGAACCGCGGAACGTCCCGATTCGCGAGTTCTGTCCGCACTTCTTCCGTTTCGGCAAAGCGTTGAACAAGCTGTTGAGAGATGAGACCCTGGGCGCGAACCTCTCCGATGCCTTCGGCAGGCGGTACAAATCCCTGCTGTGCCAGGCGCACGGCACCGGGGAGTTCAAACAGAAACACCTCCTCGCCCGCGAAGAGGAGTTTCTGTTTTCGTTAGGGCGGGACTCGATGCAGAAGTTCAACGAGTGGAAGTACTCAACCAACGAGAAGATCACGGTGGCGACGCAGGTGAAGATATCAGCGAAGCGGCGACGGGCGAACGCGGCGAGGGGGAAGGAAAACGCGCAGCCCAGACGGAGGCAAGCGGCGTGATAGATGAGATTAGAATCTGTTTGAAATTCATCAACGAGTGCACAACGACTCTACATTGTCATTCATCCTCACTACATAGCATAGATACACCTACAAATCGCTCTCCACGACAGACCACGCTCGGAAGGGCATGAGCGCGCTGAGCGAATTCGACCATACGTTCGTTTCGTTGTGACTCGATCCATTTCCACTCTGCGTGGGTGAATCCAAAACCCAAAACAGAATAGTCGCGCACGTCGCGGCGAACAGCAACTTTCCGACGCCGCCCGAGTTCCGCTGGTACAGACGCGAGAACTCAGAGTTGTTTGAGTTATTGTTTGCGATCATACCTGTGTTGTCATGTCGTCCAGGTGATAAATCCAGAGATCCAACCCCCGGGGGAAAGGGCTCCGCCCGGGTCCGCGGATCTCGTCCGATTAGTTGTAAAAAACCCGCGACCACGGAAAACACCAAGTGCCCGATCCCGGCGACGACCCACGTGAACGTCGCGAGGATGAGTTGGAAGATTGACCAGACAGCAACCCTCGCCACGTGTCCTATTTTCGCAACAGCGCTCAACTGCGCATCCGTGACTAATTGCTCGCGGTCAAAGAACGAGGCTCTTTTCGTGCGTCCGGGCGCGACGCCCACGGTCTGCCGCGCACGCTTTGCGTCGCCTGGTTTCGGGAAATCGTCGGGAAGCGAGTAAATTTGATCGTCGTCATCGTCGCCCTCAAGCGCACACCGAACCGCATCCGCGTGCATTTCAAACTCGGTATCCGAAAACCGGCTCAGGTGTCGATACATCTCCCATGTCGCTTTGGGGGCACCTCCCCTTGATAGCAGAAACGCGAACCGGTCTGACGCGCGTTTCTTCAAGTTTCGAACTTGGTCGGGGGAAAGGTTTTGAAGCGTCTCAGCGGCGCTCAGATGCGGCGACGCATCCGGCGGAGGCGGAGTCGTCCGCCCCGGGGTTTCAAGCGCGTGCGTGGGCAACCCTCCAAGCCCCTGCCCCGTGATCATCAGTCCTCCACTCTGGTGTCCTGGAATCGGGGAAGAGCTCATCGCGGGCCAGTTCCCGTCAATCGCCGTGCCGTTTTCATCGACGTCCGAGGGAAGGTCGTGGAAAACGGCGGCGGAGGTGAACAGAATTTCAATCGCGACTTTGGCTAACTTCGCCAATCTCTGTCGGTTACCCACACGGGCTTGGTTCATGACTCCCGAATCGCCTCGTTTGTACTCGTCCTCTTGTTTCGCCGCCAGCTCAACTGCTCGGCACCACGCGATCGCCACCGCCGCGCCTGACGTAGGCCGCGCGCCTCGGAAATTTTTGAAATCAAGTCGGTGCACGCTCCTCATCGATTCCACGACGCCGCGGTAGATTCGCGAGAACCTTCGCGTCGCGCTCGAGGTCGAAAGCGCCGCGCCTCTGAGCTCGAGCGCGGCGCCCAGGGGAGGCAGCGGGTTGGCGACCCTGGTGAGCCACCAGGAGAGCTCCTCTTCTCTGTCAGCCCGGGGTCGCTCGCCGTTCAACGCAAGCAGGTTTTCAGCCTTGCCGCCGTAGGACCGGCGGAAGAAATCGCGCGTCCCGCGAACCCAAGGGACGCTTGACGTTCGAGAACGCACGTCGCTATCCACGCCATCCCAGTGTTCCTCCAGCGGCCGCCCCGCGACGTGTGCTAGCCACACCCTGTGCATTCCCACGGCGCGTTCCAACCTCAAGCGAAGCCTCGACGCGGTCCACTCGTCGCCTTTCGCGCGCGCGTTGGTCGCCACCGAGACGGCGAGGAATTTAAGGTACGGGAACCAAGACGGGTTTGTTGTCATGTCCGTTGAACTCACGCCAACTCCACAAAACGCATCACTCCACTCCCCAAAGTCTTTGGAGATCTCGAAAGCTATGGAGTCGCGATCCAGGCGGTCGACGCGGTTAGAGGACTGGAAATCAGACGGACGTTTGTTCGGGACCCCCGCCGCGTACGCGGCTCGCGCAGGAGCGCTTCGCAATTCGGCGCTCCTGGGAATTTCACTCGGCGCGACTGGCGTGACCCTCGCCACGGCGTACCCGGCTTCGTCTTCCCTTGCGCTTAATACCCTGACATGCCTGGTCGCTCGGCACCGCACCAACACCCGCCCATCGATGCTCTCCTGGAACGCAGTCACCACGCACTCCACGCCGTGGTCAAGGAACGCGAACGGCCCGGCGACGGGGTCCACTCGGCGGCCGACGCCGGACCGAGTTTGTCTGTTTCCCGAAAAGTCACCGCTCGCCTCCGCGTCCAATTGGTCCTCCTCCTCTTCAGACGAGGCGTACACGCGGTCAGAAGAGTCCAAGGAGTCGGAGGGTGCGTTTTCATTCTCGTCATCAACATTCCCACCAGACTGTTTGCTCATGTTCTTCCTCACCCGCGGCTCGCGTGTTGTCACCGCGCGCGTCGCGCCTTCGTGGTGCTGATCCGCGGGCGCCACCATTCCGAACCTTCGGGTGTGTTGCATGCACCTTCTCACCATCCTTTTGTATCTTTCCTCAAACACATTCAACGTGATTTCTTGCCCCGGAATCATGGGGTCTAACACGAACACAGGGAGCTCCACCGAGTCGGAGGTTTCGCTTCCACGTCGTCCCGGGCTTCCGTTCGCGTTTCCCTCCCTCAGCTGCGAATCGAACGGGGGAAAATCAAGCGTGGGTTCGCTCCCCCGCGCCTCACTCAACGCGTCGTTCAGAAACCGCTCGCACAAATCGACGATCGTGGTGTTCACGGGCCACTGGTGCGGTGACTCGTGGTACAGCGGCGACCTGCAGGTTGGGCAGCTACTCTGCCGCCCGGGCTGGTTCATCCACAGCGCCAACATGCGCCGGGAGAACGTGTGTCCGCACACCGCAGTGACGGGGTCGACGAAAAGCTTGCCGCTGATCGGACAGGTCAGCGCGTCGAGAAGGTCATCCCTTGAAAGCGGGGTAGATTTACTAATTGCATCTTGCGTCAACTCAGACGGGTCAACTTGCTCCACCCCGGACGCGGACCTCGACGCAGAACGCGTCCGGCGCATCGATACTTTTGCGAGGATAACTGCTTGCTACAAATTCGACACGAGGTTCCGAGGCCGTGGCCCACAGCTTTGGTGGGGGCGCCTCGCGGGCCAGGGGCGGGTCACAATACTCGTCTACACCACTAAAAATAACCGCCTGCCGCGCGTATGACGTCCACCGTTCGCCCCTCGGAGTGTGAGGCGCGTGGGCAACAGCGCCCGCCAGCACGACAGAAATGGTCAAATAGAAGTCACTTTAGCGATTTTTGCGACCTTTGCGAGTTTGCGTCGTTTCGAATTGGTTCAATTTTCGGTTTGTCCCCTTCTTGACGGTCTAATAACTCAAATAAAGCTCATTTTTAGCCCTCGAGTTCCGCTTGCCGTGAAGGCGGAGAAGCAACCACCTGTCAACTTTGTCGGCTTCTCGTGCAACGGGTCACCCGCGTACGCGCAGCAGGACGTCGCGATCAACTCGCATCGCGCACTCGACACGGGTGCGCTTCGGAGCGCGTCGCGGCTCAGCAGACGGGCGGTTTAGGGGCAGGGAGTGCGCGGGGGTGGTCTAGACGCTCATAGTGTAGGCGCGTCTCGAGTTTCTTGGGATTCTTCGAGTGGGCAAGCCGCCGGGCTGGCTTGTGTTTAGCTAACGCGATGCCCATCCCCGCAGCCCCCGCGGTGTTCTTCAAGCTCTGGGTCGCGAAGAAGCTGGCGGTGATGCTCGCGTTGCGGGTGTACGGCTTGAAGAAGCTGTACCGGGGCGGGTTACGCCTGAACAACCGGTTCGCCGGTCCTCCCGGTTCCTACGCACACACAAAGGTGCGGAGCGTGATGCACAGCATGGCCGCTGGGGCGATGACGATGGGGGACAAGTTCGAGCGACCCGCACGAAGGTACATGAACAAAATCATGGGGTACGATGAGAAGACGAAGATGCCGTAGAGAGAGGGAAGGATGCGAGATCGAGATCAGGTGGCCGCCAGAATTTAGCAAACTATTTTTTACCAACAAAAACTATCAAATCAGTGCCGACGGCGGTACGAGCAGCTCGTCGTTCACCTCGGACCCTAGGTACTGCCTCAACAGCCCTCGTAACTCGCTGTTCTGAGCCTGTAGCGAGTATGCCTCTTCCAGCGTGTCTTTCCGTTTCAGAAGCGTTTGCAAATATTTTTCCAATCCCCGTTCAAGCGAGCGCCACGCGTTTGTGGGTTTCTTGCCGACGGCGTCCGCTTGGCGCTGCCAAAACGCCGCTTCCAGCTCGGCGCGTGTTTTCCGAGGCTTGGGTTTTGAGGTCTTGCCATCTGAACCGTCACCCTCATCCGAACCGTCATCGTCTTTCGCCGCGTTTGCCGCTTTCAAAGCTGCTAAAGCCCGCCCCCCAGCAGAGGCTCCTTTCTCAGCCTCCGCGAACGCAATCAATCTTGGCAGAATTTTTCGAAACTGCGGAACGTAAACCCCCCCGTCATTCGCCGCTTGCGTTCTTCGCAATTTATCCTCCTCATCTTCCTCATCAAACTCGTCGTCGTCATCGCTGCTAACCGCGGTCACCGCTGCGACGTAGCTGTCGAAACTCGGCGCGTCCCGCACACCGAGGGCTTTCAAAATGGACTCGGCTTTCAGTTTTTCAATCGCCGCGAAAGTTGCGGCGATGTTTTCGGAATCGCCCGATTCTTGAGCAACCATTTCGGCTTCGTCAACTGCGCGTTGCGTAACAGGGTCCACAAGAAACGCACAAGCCTCCGCGGTTATTTGGAGCAGCTCTGTATACGCCGGGTCCGTCAGCCGTTTCGAAAACGGGTTCTCTTCGGAATCCGCGATGGACGGACCGGACGCGCCGGACGTACCCATCAACGGATTCTTGTCATCGTCCGGATCGGAATCGTCTTCTTCACCCGCTTGCTCCGCCGCTTCCTGCGCCGCCTTGGCCGCAGCAGCAGCAGCAGCGGCCCGTTTCTTCCGCCCTTCAATAAGCGCCAAGTCATCGGGCTTGAGGAACACATCCTCGGATGGAGGCCTCCACCGCCACCCGAGTTGCTGCTCGTGTATCACTCGATCCGCATCAAGCACCCTTCTCACTTTCCCGGCCACCAACTGTTCGTGCATCGCCCACACCTCTTGGTACTTCTTCGTGTCACCCGCCACGAACCGCTTGTGTTTCATCTGCAGCTCCTTGAACGTCTCCACTTGTTTCTGGTGCTCGTTCGCCAGCTTCACGTTCTCATCAGTGAACCGCTTCTCCTGTTCCGCGAACTTTTGTTTCAGCACCATCAGTTTTTCGCGAGCAGTCGCGATCTTTTTTCGCTGCTGCGCTGACGTGCTTTGATTCTCAGCTTCGCGCTCCACCAAAACTCGGTAGTTGTACTCCAACTTCTCAGCGTTCAATTGGTACACCGCCCGCATCGCGCCTAAGTGTTGCTCCAAATTAGCCACATCTGTCTCTAGCCGCGTTTTCAGAATAGCAAACTCCTCAGCGTCGTCCTGTCTTCTTTTGTCCAGCTCAGTGGCGTACTTCTCAGCGTCTAAAGCGGTTTTTCCCGAAAACAATCTTTCGGCGTTTTCCCTCTTTTCAAAAAAACCCTCCATCTCCTTTCGGTTCTTTTCCAGCAAATTACTTCGTCGCAGTTCCAGTTCATGTTCCAACTCACTCAACTCCACTTGACAACTGTGCGTCTGTTCCTTGGTTCGGATGTGCATCTGTCTCAGCAGCTCATCGATATCACTTTTCTGCACACCGAGCGAGTCGTTGTAAACCCCCTCGGCGCGTTCGCCTTCTTTTACCAACTCCTCCGCCGCGGCGTTTTTCTGTTCGATTTGGGTATCGCACATTTTTCTTATCTCGGCCAACAAATCGCGCAGCCGCAGGGGTTCGTTCTTGGAGAAGGATTCGATATCAAGCCATCCCTTTTGAATCATAGACTTGGCTTCTATACTCTTAGCAGCTTCGTCCTTCAACATCTCCGTCAGCGCCACGCGTCTTGATTTGTCATCCGCGCGCCTCCGGTACTCGCGGCGGTTCAGCTCGGATTTCACAAACTGAACGTCGCTCGTCGACGCGCTCGCGATGACCTCAAGTCTCCTTCTCGCCTCGAAAACCAGATCATCCACGCCGTTTTTGTTGACACTTTTGAGTCCTACACCTTGTGACTTTGATTTCGAAACAGGAACCTTGGCGGAGAGCTTGTCCTTGGGCTTATCGTTAGCGTTACCCGCCGCCGCGGACCCCGGTCGCGAACCGCTGAATTTCGTCTTGTTCTTCGCGGTGAGCGCATCCTGTTCCGCCGCCAGGGATGCGGCGTTTTCAGCTTCCATTTCCGAGGCTTCGCGCTCGCGCTCGGCGATGCGCGCGGCGATGCGCTGTGAGGATTTAGGGTTAGGGTTTAGGTCAAGGGAAAGTGAGTGCCTGGAGTTTGCGAGACTTTGAGTATGAATTAGAAAAAGAAATGAATGAGGGCCGAAATGAGCGGAAGAATCTTCATCACCGTCATCTAGGGACGTACCAATCGTCGCGCGCGGATGCGTTTCTCCTTGTCGTCCGAATTTAACATGGACTCGAGCTCCATGGGGTCCATTTTGGGAGGATAACGGGAACACGTCACGTCACGTGCTCCAGTGTTCGATCCGTCGAATGGGCCCTGAATCGGGCACGAGCCAAACTCTAGCCTTCGCCAAACGATGCCAATCTTCCTTAGTCACCGCGCACTCGCCACGCCTATGTGTGCGTTCGGGGCTCTCCGCGCAGCTGCCGCGACCGTTGACCCTGCCTAGAAACAGCACAAACCCCGGACGGGTCGATCGCCGCGCGTGGCGCTGTGCGAGAGCGTAAATAGGGCGCGGCAAGACGTTGACGACCCAAAACCGGCCAACCGCTTTTCTCGGCTCGATCCAAACTCAAATAAAATTCCAATCCAGAGCACTTCGGCAGGCGCGGCCCCCAGGGGTCATGGCTTCGAAGGATGCGGCGCCTCGCGTGGACCCCCTTCTCGCGATGGCAGGCTCCCCACAACTTGCGCCGTTTTTAAGGGACGACTTCGACGGCGTGAAGTACGCCAGCGCGGTGCTAGCGGGCGGCCCGTCCGCGGCGAAGGATGCTAAGAAACTTCTGGATCTGCAAATCGCCGATCTCGAATCCGTGCTTTCGCTGGAGGTCCGGGAGCACCACGATGAGCTTTTAACTCAGCTCGGCGGGATCGACGAAGCCGATCGAGTGTTGCAAATCGTGAAAACCGGGGTTTTCTCGTTGCGGCAAACAATGGGACGGGTCCGGGACGAAATCGTGGAACCGCACACCGCGGTTGATGCGAAAACGCGGACTTTAGAAAACGTAACCAAAACAGTCGACGTGCTGAGACGCGTGGTTCGAAACTCAAAACTGAACCAGAAACTCCGGCTGAGTTTACGAGACAACACGGAAGAGGAAGCAAGAGATGCGGAAGGTAATGCAGATGCGGTTGCTCTCGCCAGGCGCAAATCCAACGCCGCCGCCGGCGATCTCGCCAAAGCCGCGAAAACTTTGTGCGATTTAGAGACGTTGAGAGCGGAAGGCAACGACGATGGGTTGAACTTGACCGGTATCGACGTGGTTGAAAGGGATTTAAGGTGGGTCAACGAAGCGCAGCGGGAAACGCGACGCAGAGCTGGTGTCGCGCTGGACAACGGCATACAGTCAGCCTCACAAGCCGAAGTCGGCGCGGCGGCGCAGGTGTTTCACAACCTAGGCGAGTTGAAACAAGCGGTCGAAACTCGCGTCAATCAATTAGCGCAGCACGCCGTGGACGCCGTACGGGACGCACTGGACCCCAAGGCGCTCGCGAGGTCCGCGAGCGGTGACGGTTCATCTTCTGCATCAATGCAAACACACCAGTTAAATCGCCGCCAGGGGTACCCGCCGCCAGGCGAGGAGGAGCGGTGGGCGGAGATTTTGTGGCAGAGGCTTGAGGCGGCGTTTGAAACAGTGAAGAGCGACGCGCTAAAGGCGTGGCACCTGCAACGCGTGTTGGCGAAAAAACGAGACCCGATTTCGCACGTCCTGTTTTTAGATGAGGTGGTGGGGGTTAGTGGACCAGGGGAGGAGGATGAGGAGGAGGATGCGTACGGTGAAACGAACGGAGCTGGTACTCTTGACAGTACTGTCGGCGATGATGAAAACTTTCTTCAAAAATACGTTGACGGCGGCGGCACGTCCGCCGGGGTCGAAAACGCCCCCTGCGCCGTGTTCATCGCGACTTTCTCCAAAGGCGCGTCCGATGTTCTTCAACGAACGAACGCGAGCGCAGGGTTCGCCAAGGACGCGCTGTTAGCGGGGTACCCACGCTTGGTGTCTGTTTTGGAGAACCTGCACCAAAAGCTCGCCAGGGACTCGGACGCGAAGGGCGCCGCGAGCGCGGTTCGCAAAAACGGGTATGACGCGTTTCTGTTGAACAAGATTGCCGACCCCATCTCACAGGCGTATTTAGGCCGAGCGTTTACCCGACTCTCAGAACCCGTTGATTCCCTGTTATCCCCCTCCGCGTTACAGCAATTGGCGCAGCAAGTGTCGTCTTCCGGGATTGGCGGGATTTCAGGTGCAAGCGGCAGTATCGGTTTGGGTCGCGGTACCGAAGACGTCTCTCGATTCCTGTCCCGAGTCAGGCAAGAGCTGGACGCCGTTTCAAACCGCCCGAACTTAGTCACTGAGGTTTGCAAAAGCGGAGTCGCAAAGGCGCTTGTTTTGATGGCGAAACGAGCGGAAACAGCGGCAAACGTGGGGCAAGAAGCACGGGTGTTCACGCCGGGGGTCCAGGGCGTTACGGGGGCGCAAAGAAGCAACGCCGCGTTGGCATCATCGTTAGAAGAAGTCATTTCCGTTCTCGGAAAGGTTGTCCCGCAGTTAGCAAAAGAACCGGCGGTTGCGTTGCGCGGCGCTTTAAAAATCGTGGCGGAAACCGCCCAGGATATCGTCGATATATTTTTAGAGCCCGCGCTGGACAAAGTGAACGTCCATCTCGCCGCGATGCACGACGAGGACTGGAGTGGGGGGGCGCCTCCAGGCCAAGATCCCTCTCCATACGCCGCGCGGGTGGTGGAGGCAATATCTTGGATCAAGGAATCGGGGTATTTCTCGTTGTTGCCGGCAATCGACAAAGACCTGCTTTCGCAGTTGACACTGAATAGTCATACGAAAAACGACTTGTTAACTTTGTCGCCCTCAGGGTATGCACGCATGCAGCTCGCCAACAGTGTATTCGCGTCGTTCACCAGGAACGCGTGTCTGTTGCGTCTGGGCGAGAACGGCAAGTTGCGGTTGGCGAAGGACAACGCGGAGCTCGAGCGCGCCATCGACGAAATGGTGTTTCCCACAAAGTATTTGCAATCGAGTTCCGAGTCATCACAAGATGTATCAGCACACGCGTCCGTGCGGGCGTTACGCGCGGCTGTGTTTCTGACTCTGGACGAGCTCGTGTCTGGGGTGGAGCTGGTTGCAGGGGGACGAGGGAACGCGCAAGAAGCGGCTTCACGATCCAACAGCGCCGGCGCTTTACTTCGCGACTTGCCCAAATCCGCGGTGCTGATGCTCGCGTTTTCCATGTCCCCGAAAACGCTTCAAACGCCGTACCAACGAGCGGGGCTCACTCCGGCGCTGTACGCTACGTGGATGAGCAAGCAGACGGACAATGATGTGGCCCTAGCCGCGGACGCCACTCTAGACGCTTTCGCGGAGAAGCGAGGTGAGAAGGACCAGGAAGCGGTGGACGCGGCAGTGAAAATTCGAGCCGCGAAACAAAACCTGTTTCCAGAGTGAAACTTTTGAAACTCCAAGAAAATCTGCGACTATTCATGCCTATCAAACTCCCATTCAAATGGTCTCATTTTGGTTTCTTTGAGCCTTAGCCTCGCTTTCAAAATCGGAAATCTGTCCCACGCCGCGGACTCCAAAAAGTTCAACACCCCTCTTTTCACAGAGAAATGTGACCCGACGAAAGAGGACGCGCGTTCAACAGACGTCGTGGCACGCGGTTGTGACGCGTGGAGACGAGTCGGAGGTTCACGTGCAGTGCGTGGCGACTGAATCGGAGCCGACATGTTACGCACGGGCGGCCCTGCCCCCGTGAATACCCGCGCCTCTGCTGATGAGGATGACGAAATGATGGAGACGCCCCATTCGCGCTATGCGAGGGAAAAACCCGACTGGAGTTTGATGGGCTTCAGCGAGCTTCTGATTCACGTCGCGTTGTTCATGTTATCCGGCCCTACTTTGATTCTGCTGCAGAAGTACGTGTTGGGGGTGCTGGATTTTGAGTACCCCATCTTCATCGTCACCCTGGCTGCGGTGTCCAGGTGGGCGGTGGTGCTAGGCTTAGTGCACAGCGGCGTGATTCAGCTCGGCGCGCACGCGGATTTAAGCTTCGTGGAGTGGACCAGGGGGATGCTCCCTGTTGGTATTTTGGAGTGCATCTCCCTAGCCGCGGGAAGCACCGCATACCTGCACATCTCCGTATCCTTCGTGCAGATGCTGAAAGCGTTCCAACCAGTGGTGCTGAACGTGTTCATCGTGGGCTTGGGTTTGGAGAAATTTAGCTGGCAACTCTTCGTGTGCATCATGGTGGTGACGTGTGGCTCGATGTTAGCCGCGATCGGCGAGGTGAACTTCACGCCGGTCGGGGTGTGGCTGATGCTGATTTCCGAGCTGGCAGAATCAGCGAAGTACGTTATTTTACACTTTTACCTAAGAAACGAGCGGTTCACGTTGTGGGAGGGGGTGTATTTCACCACGCCATCTTCGTCCTTTTCCCTGGGCGTGCTGTGCGTTTTGTTCGAGCGCGACGTCGTGCGCCCCGAGAACATTGCGCTGTTCTGCGATAACTGGAAGATTTTCTTCGCACTAGTGGTGCTGGCGATGATCACTACGGTCAGCGGGTTCGGTATTATTAAAGAGCTGGGGTCTGTGAGTAACAAAGTGCTGGTGATGCTGAGGAACGCGTTACTGATTTACCCCGCCGTGCAACTGTACGACGACATCGTGACGCCGATTCAGATCATCGGGTACGGCGTCACCGCGGTCGGGACCACCGCGTTCGCGTTCATCAAGGTGTCACAAGAGGTTATCGTGCGCACGAAATCGCAGATGGACCTGGCGTTGCTAGCGCAGCAAGAGGAGGAGAAGGAAAACGGGCTTGGGCAATCGCTGTTGCGGTCGCTGAGGACGACACCGCGGGGCGAGGACAACGGACCAGGCGGGCTGAGGCGAACCAAGGGAAGAAAATAGACAGTACGGTATAGACGGCGCGAAACGTATTTCCATCTCACGTAATACCTCCCTTAATACCGTACCAACACAGTAACACGTAGCACTTGTAATACCTTGAAAGTGAGGTTTATAGATCATGTGGTGTCATCAAAACTGCTCATGCCGATGGCTTGGAACATACCGTCGCACGCAAGCATGCCCGCCGCGGAAACTTCGACAGCGCCCGCCATCAGGCGGCTCGCCGGAGGGTATCGCGCCAAGCTCGGCGAGTCCCCTGTTTGGACCGACGATGGAAGACTAGCCTTTGTGGATATCGTCGCGAAAGAGCTTCTTTGCATCGACCCCGCCGCCGCCGACGAAATCCCTAAGCGTACCGCGCTTCCAACCACACCCGGGTGCCTGGTCCGCTCGAAGAAAGGCGGTTTGCTCGTTGCACTGACCATGGACGACGCAGCATCTCAGCCCGGTGGAAGGCTGTGTCGTGTCCACCCTCCGTCGTCGACCACACCCGACGCATCAGTCGACGACCCGAGTACTTCGTTTATGGCTGACGTTCTCAACAAAAACATGCATCCGCCGCTCGACGACGACGCGACCCCCGGTGCGGTGTTGAACGATGGTGCTGTTGATGCTCGCGGTAGAGTATGGGTCGGATCTAAGCTTCTATCGAAAACGACGCAAGAACCAGGGTCGCAAGGCCAACCACTGGGGGCTGTTTTCTGCGTTGAATCGGCGTTCGCGTTTCGCGGCGGCGAGTTGGCCACGGTTGGCTCTGTGCAAGTCGTGCGCGAGATTGGCGGCGTACACACTTCAAACGGTATCGGCTGGAGTCCCGATGGTTGTGTGATGTACCACGTAGATAGCCCACGACGTAGAGTAGACGCATACGATTTCGATGTTAATTCGGGGATGTTGACTTCGCCGCGAGTGTTTTGTGAGGTCGCGGAACCGGGTGTACCTGATGGTTTAGCGGTTGACTTGGATGGCGGCGTTTGGGTTTGCGTGTGGGACGGAGGTCGCGTGGAGAGGTATATGTCGGACGAGTCGAAACCAAACTTCGCTCGTTTGGATCGCACGTTGGATTTCAAAAAGTCAGTCAATGTTACTCGACCGACAAGTTGTTGTTTCGGGGAAGGAGATTTCAGCGAGACGTTGTTTTTTACGAGTTGCGCACTGGACACGACCGTAGACTCTAATGCGATTGATTTGTCGAGCGAGCAACCGAACGCGGGCGCAGTGTTCGCCGTGGACGTCGGCGTGAAGGGCGTAGATACACATGCCGCGTCGTTTTAGGGTACCAGCAAGGTAGGTTACGAAACCCACACGGTTTCCCTTCTTACTTAGACTATGCCTGATACACACGACGTCACAAATGATGGACAAAGCGACGCCGTTCCAGCCACCACAACTGATACACACGCTGTCACAATCGATGGACAAAACGATGCCGCACCAGCCACTGTGTCTCGTAAACATAAAGTCAGCGATTAGTTGAAGGGGAAGTGGAAAAGACACAATAGCGCCTGGTATCCTTGCAGAATCGACAAGGTAAGCGACGATGGAACATATGCTGTGAAGTTTGACGACGGCGATTACGAGGAGCGCCAACCCCCCATATGGATAGGGAGTCATGAAGTCGGCGATTGTGCGGCGAGGGGAGACGATGACCCAACGGTAAAATGCTCCTGGTCTGTAAGGGTTTGGTGTTTGGGGTTGTTATTTTTGTAACCCAGGCTCGCTTGTGTGTCATGTAATTTTGTTTTTCATTGGGAATGCAATATACTTTGCCGTAACCAAAGTAGACAGATGCGAAGCGTTCCTTGAAGACTACGAGATTATTCTTCTATATGGAAGTAAGCACAACTAGGCGATGTGTACAGACTGCTGTTGTGACTATAATGG
>TARA_B110000977_G_scaffold154103_1_pt1 | contig 35560 bp, 15 predicted proteins | sample TARA_B110000977 | Tara Oceans TARA_B110000977 (sample SAMEA4397798) | marine metagenome | biome: Polar Biome; feature: [SRF] surface water layer (ENVO:00010504); material: water (ENVO:00002006), including particulate matter (ENVO:01000060) such as... | depth 5 m | reverse complement strand
GGTGCGACGGTCACCAGTGAGGGTTGTTGTTCATTACCCGCCGTGTCTGAAAAGAACCCGCCGAAGATATCCGCGCCGCTGGATTGCTGTAGCTGCGCGAGCCCTTTTTCCTCCCGGTCGCGCCGTTCGCGTTCGCGTTTCTCCTTCGCCGCCAGCTCTCCCCGTCGTTCCTCCGCCACCGATTCGAACATCGCAGCACGGCCTCGCAGGGGTGGGGCGCAGTCCCCTGAGGTGGCGCCGTAGCCGCCACTAGCGGAGGTATCGGAAACGGAACCGCTTCCAAAGCCTTTCGTCGCGAAACCTTGCGCATTCGCTTTCGTGGCGCCGGCTGGTTTTCTCTCCACGGGTGCTAGGATATCCTCCAGCAGCATCTTCTCCGGCGCGATCAGATCTAATAATTCATCTTGATTCGGAGCATCGTGCCCCAGTACCACGTGCGCCACCCCCAATGAGTTTGTGATCCACGCGCTGGCGGCTCGGCCGCCCCCCCCTTGGTTGGACCACACCAATTTGGGAACAATTTGCGATTGTTGCGTCCATTGTTTGGGTATGCACCGGTAGGAAGAAACATCAGGGGGTTCATTTGTTGAGGTTAGCATCATCCCAACCGCGACGAACCCAGGAGGCGCGACTCCAGACCACGCGAACACCGATGTGTGATTCCACTCCTGGCCCCAGACCTGGCGGAAACGCACGGGGTGGGGGAACAGGGCGTCGATGACGTTCGCGAGGTGCGGCGACCCAGCCACCGCCCACGCCTTGGTGTCGCACACCTCCAAGGCGTTCGCGAACTGCCCGGCGGGCATCGACAGGTTAGGGTTGTTAGGGTTGGTGGGGACATAACGCGACGGGTCGGAGAGACCTGGTGTCGCATATGAGCCCAAAGGAACTCGGTCTCTATTCTTGGTCGCGAAACCTTGCTCGAACTTGGCGTGCCAGAACGAGGCGGCTCGTCGCGATCCAGTCGCCTCGCTCGTCCACACCCTTTGATACACCGCGTGCTGCTTTATACCGATCCTGAACCCAGCTAGCGTGTCCCTGGACAGGGGCACACCAGCCGTAGCGGCGACTGTGGAGATAACCTGTCTAGGGACACCATCTGCGCTATTTGAATTTGAATTCTTGGATTTCTTGGGTTTCCCGGAAAGAGATCGCGATTCAATCTTTGCTCGTCCGACGTTTTGCCCGTCGCCGTCGAAGTCGATCAAGTCGTCGCCGCCCCACCCGTCGTTCTCGGAATTCTCGGACTCACTGTTGGTACCTCCGAGGGCACCAAGTGGGTCGTAACTCTCGCTACTGCTCTTAACAGTATTCAGCCCGAATAAATCCGAGTCGTCCCGTTTCGGCGCTGCGACCATGGCGCCGAAGTCGCCGGAACCGGCCTCGCCGTAGAAAGCGTCCAACTGAGATAGTTGAGAAGAGTTTTTGTTTTGAGTTTGTGATGATAACGCCGTCTCGTTGTCATCGACATCCCCCTCTTCCCCCTCGACCCAGTTATCGTCCGGCCCGAAGGCTTCCACGAACTGCTCATAAGTCACGAACCCGGATGACTGTGTGTCTACTTTCTTACACAGGTCCATCATCTGGTTGGGCAAAAGCTCGACGCCGAGCCAAGTCAAACCGCCGTACAACGCTTCGTACGATAATTGTCCGTTTTGCTCTTCGCCGTCAAACGCCCTAAACGCATCCAGGAGGCGCATCTTTTTGTTTCGTAAAGCTTGCCTGACTCGTGACGAGGAGGCTCTCGAGGCGAGTAACGCGAACTCGTCTGCAGTGGTCAAGGCTCGTGCCAGCGGGCTATCTCTCCAGTCAACGCCTCGAGGACGTCTGCGCACCGCCTTTACCTTATCAAAAAACTCCACTCGATCGAGTGGACTCGACCCTTGAAGCGCTCGTAGTAACAAGCTAACTTCGTGGTTCTCAAAGTCCATCTGCGAGTCCAGGAACCGGAAACACTGCGTTGCGGTGGAGGCTTGGAACAGCTCCGCGGGTAGGTACCCAGAAGTGGCTTCAAGAAGCGCGCCGTCACCCCCAGGCGAAGCGACTCGCAAACCAACCTCGACGTCCGCAAACGGAACAAGCCGCCCGTCGCATGCGCCGTCGCTTTCGAACTGTTCCCTCTTCGCCGCCCTCATCGCGGCGCGCAACGACTCAGCCTCCGCAAGCGAAACCGCGACGTAGTACCGCCCGTCCTGCACGCCGTAGATGTTCTCCCTGACCATCGCGCGTTTCAAGTTCTTCAAGGTCATGCCCTGTTCACTATCACCGCCCATCACCCGCCGCGTGAGCTGCGTTAAGCTCGCCTCATCCCCGCCCACGCACGCGTCCGCCGATCTCAAGACTTCTTTTAATTGAACTTCATCCAACCTTCCGAGCTTGTTCTCGTCGAACATCACGAACGCGCTTTGGAGGGAAACTTCTTGTTCCTTGGTCAGGTCTTTCGGGGTCCAGGAGCGTTGCGGTTTCGTGGTGGTGGCGTTGACCAACGTGTCAGTCAGCTGGTTGGCCAAAACACTGGCTTGCGCCAACACCCCGACGACTTCTTCGGCACTGTATTTATCTGGTAAACCCTCAAAGTTCCCGTCGTCGGCGTCCCCAACGCTCGCGCGCGCAGCCGAACTATCCGGGGTCCAGTCCATCACGATCACGAGGTTCTTCAACCGCCGGTGCGCGTTCAACGCCCACCCTGTTTTGAACCAGTTCCTTGAAAGGTAAAGGTAGTTGGGGAAGTCTAGCGCTTGCGTCGTGGACCCTAAACCTCGGTGCAACGTGAACTCCCTCAACGCGTGGAACCCTTGCGCGTTTCCAGGCTGGTCCTTCAGCGTATCCAAACGCCACCCCACTTGTGTTTCGTCATCTCGGGAATACCGCAACTTGTCCGCTTCGTCAAACACGGACTCCTCCTCCCGTTCCTCCTCCTTCTCCTGCTCCTGCTCCTGCTCCTGCTCCTGCTCCTGCTCCTGCTCCTGCGTTTGCTCCGCGTCGAGGGCGTGCTCGAGCTCGCCGGAAGGCGCGGAAGAGTTGGAAACGTCGGCGGAAGAACCTTTGCTGACAGAATTGGATCGCTCCGCAAGGCTCTTAGCGGTAGCACTCTCCGTCTCCGCCACGTCCGCCATGATCCGCGCAAGCATTTTTTTCGCCTCAGGATCGTCTAAAAGAAGCGCCTGGTGTTGGTTTACCGCGGACGCGAGTCGCTTGGACGCGACGCTACCCGTAGGCACCGCGTTGCTCACAACGAAAGAAACCCTTTCCCGAAACACGTCCAAGCACTTCCTCGGCGCGCCTTCACCCTTGTCGCTGCCGAAACAGCTCGCACCCGCGGCTAGCGTCTTGCGGTACGCGTGCTTGCGCCACACATTCGCCGCGCGCTGTTCCGAAAGCAAACCAGACTGCACGTTCTCCGCGCGCATGCCGTTCACCACGAGCCAGGCGAGGACGTTGCGCAGCGCTTTCGCGTGCGTGTCGTCGCCGCTGTGCATAGACGCGACGTCCAAGGATTGAATGACCTGAGAGGAGAAGCCTTGAAAGTCACCCACTGAAGACCCACCCACCGAGTCCTTCAAGCTCGTTTCCACTAGCTTCTTCACCTCGGGCGTGATCAGCAACTCGAGCCGCTGGCCCTTGCCGATTTGGCGCATGCGCCATGCTCCTTGCGCGTAGTCCCTCAACGTCATATCTTTCCCCAACGTCACTGCTGCTCTAGCTGCAGGAGCCTGTCTTATATCCATCCCAGTCGTGTGCACCTGGTCGTAGAACGTGAAGCGTCGCGACGGATCTAAAGCTGCGACGCGCTGAAGCGGAACCACTTCGTACCTGGCGGGCGGTTTTTTGGAAGATGTTGTTTTCTCATCTTCGTTTTCCGCGATGTTTTCCTTGTCCTTTTCGTCGTCTCCTTGTTGACCTTCAGCTTGCCCTTCGTTCACCCGCATCAACACCATCTGTTTATCCTCCTCGTCCAAATACACGCACCCTTCCGCCCACTCCAGCCCGGAGTCGAGCAAAAACTTAGCCACGTTTACGTTAGACATACCAGTTACCAACGCGCCGACATCGATCAAAGCGCGTTGGGGAGGATCCGCCGTCGCGACGTGGCGCAACAGCGTCTCCACGCACCAGTCATCAGGAAGCGCCGTACCTGACACAACCTCGTTGTCCTGCAACGTCGCTAAAACCTTGGCGTCCGTGCCTTGTTCGAACTTTGGCGCGCCTAACTCAAGCGGCAGCAAATCAGCCGGCGTACCAGAGAACCCAAGCCGTTTCGGGAAAAGCAAATCCCCGCCGAGCTCCTGCCCAGTCGCGCTGAGTTTCATCCCCTGGTGCCGCGCCGTTTCGGGGAACACGTGCTTGTCTAGGTAGTGCTCGATGATCTCCGGGACGTAGCGCATTAGCCGGAAAAGCTCCTCGACTTGTTCGTTGTCCCGCGGGTCCACTAACGGTAAAGGCCACACCTCCGAGGATGCCGCCAGGGCTAAAGAAGCTGCGGTGGAAGCAGACTGTTTGCTCATAGCTTTGACGTCGTCGGTGGATGCGCCGAGGGAAGGTTTCAAAACCCCGACGCGGCTCACCCCCACGTCCCCGACGTCGGCTTTCAGGGAGGCTGCTGTTCTGCGCGCTTCCGCAGCGGCCTCTTCACGAGCCTCGCCTCGTACGCGTCGTCCAGCGAACCGCACGAACTCGCCCCACTTCTGCGCGCTCGGTCGTTTACCCTGCGGCCCGGTTTCGTTCTCCAAATTGCTCAACAAACCGCGTAAAACCGCTTTGAAGTCGCTCCTTCTAAGACCTTCGTGTCGGTGCGCGCAGATGGTTAACCCGATGACGATGTCGGGGTGAGAGAACTCGTTGGTTCGTGACGGGATGTCCTTCCCGACGAAAGGAACTGCGAGTAATCTTCTGGAAGACGGCACACGTGCACCTCCATTCGATTCCAATAAAGTAACGTCTTTAGTGCTCAACAACCCGTAACCCACCCTGTTGATTTTCGCAAGGACGTGCGGCAGCAACGCGCAGATCCAGTCGCGCGCAAGGTTGATCATCTTCAGCGATTCGTCCTCGGCTTCGCGCTCGATCACGGAAGAGGCTTCAGTTAGGTTGCCGCTTCTTGTCAAATAAGCTCTCATGTGGTGCTCCGCAATCCCTCTTGAAGCCCCTCTAGCTCTCAGCCACAGCTCTGTCCACTCCGCTAACAACGGCGCTAGCGAGTTTCGGTACCACTCCCTGTCCAGCAAAACGACGTGAGGCTGCGACTGGACGTGCTTCATTGACGTAGCCTCCTTGACGCAGGCTGTAATCTTTTTCAGGATATCGAGAGCCTCGTTGGAACCTCGCGCTTCTTCAGCTGCCGTTCTACGCAACTTGGCCCCGAACACGGCATCCAAAATAAAGAAAGGAAGCTTCCACCTTAGGCCGTCGCCGGATTTGGATTTCGAAAAGTCAAGAGGAACCCTTCTGCCGAGCGGCCAGTGGAGCTCCGATCGCAACGGGTGCAGAATCAAATCCACCTCATCCAGCACTAACACGCCGCTGCTTTGGAACAGCTTGACTATTTCCGCCGCCACGGCGCCTTCTTTTCGTAACTCTAAAATTTCGCCAGCGTCCAGTCCGCCCGCATCAGCAACGCGTTCACTTCGGCTCCTGTATTCAGTAGCGCCTTCAAACAACCGCCCCAAGCCCCCCATGTGGTTCTCAACCGCCAAACCCTCCACCCGTGCGACGTAGCTCTGGTCCAACAGGTGCGCGCACTCCAGGTACTTCAAAACTAACGATTTCAGCGCCGTGGGAGTCGTGACTACCAGCGATTGCGATCGCCTCGCTTTCCTTAGCGCGTACAACGGCGCCGGGGTCAGCGCCGAGAACCGGTCAAACTTTAACGTAACGACTGACCTTCTCACGACACCCGCGAACGCGCGCCGCAAACACCCTCTTGAGAACTCCAACAGCGATTGCGGAACAACCTGCACAACAAGCGTCTCTTGATTCGCCAACATAAATCCCAACAGCGGACAGATCATCGTTGTTTTGCCCTCGCCCATCAACATCTGCGCGCACTCCGCGCCGTTGGGGTTGGTCACCAGCGCCTTCGTGAAGTCGCGAACCAACGCGACTTGCCGCTCCCTAAGCACGATGGACTGCGAGTACTCGAAGACCAACATACGCGGGTCGTAAGAGGCGGTTTTTGATGAGTTTGATGAGAAGTCAAAAGAATCCGAACCGTCACCGTCACCACCTTTTAAATCCGGGACCCTGTCAAAGTAGTGTCGCTTCGTGCGCAACAAATCAGCGAGCGCCTTGGCGGCTAGGGAAACGCCAAACTCGCAGGCTTCGACTCCCGCGTCGGTTGCCGCGGCCCCTGACACCGTGGCGGCCGCGCCGTCAATAGCCGCGATCGCGTCCTCCGCCGCAGCCGCAGCCCGGGATGCAAGCGCCGCTCTTGACGTCAACAACAGTGCCTCCGCGGCGAGGTGAAGCGCCGCGGATGCACCATCCTTCCCCACACCAGGCGTTAGTCGGGCGAGAATCTTTTCGCCATCCGAACACAGCAAGCCTTCGATCAAGTCGTCGAATGTACACTCCGCCCACGCCCCCGACCGGCGGTTCAGCCCCAACCGAAGCATCGCCCGCGCCGCGGAAGGTTCACGGGATAAACCGTTCGCCGTTGACGTCGCCGCCGCCGCAGCTTCATTAGCCGCGGCGCGGTCCGTCACGGAGAGCTCGCGCAAGGCGTGCAGAATCTTGAGCAACGCGGCGCGCGCTTTTTGCGAAACGGGTGAGGAAGGTTTCGTTCCAGAACTGGCCAGTACCGCCGCGGCTTCCTTCGCGACCTGTTTCACATCAGTCGGACCCAAACTCGTCAGGTACAAATCTTGAAACAAAGAAACATCAAGCGCGGTGTTGACGTCAACTGATGAGAGACTGCTTTTTTCTCGTCTTTCAGTTTTTTCAGTCCGCAACTTCCGCGCGTTAGCAGCGGCGCTTTCGATGTCCTTCTTCAGCCGAAGCAAAGTCCGCTTCGCCACCGGCGTCGCCGCCGCGGCGTGCTGGCTGACTTGGAAGGGCAAGCCCCCCGGTTCGCTTTGGACCAACGTTCCAAGGCGTAGGGCGCGATCAGCGTCGGTGTCTACTGTGGTACCTTCACCCGCCTCCACATCCACCGAACTCATGTCGAAGAACCTGCCCAACTTGAGCTCCGCGAGCGGCGCGTGCACCAGCGACGGGATGTGCACGGCGTCGAGGTGCTTCCCCCCCCACGCCGTCGTCGCCGTGGACGCGGCGCCGGGCAGGTGCGAGGTCATGGGGAAGGACCTCGAGGTTCGGCTAGAATCAGGGAACTTAGGTAGCGCCCACCGCGCGGCATCCCGGGGAGAGTTAAACACGCCGCTGCGTTCGGGAACGGAAACCATATCAGGCGGCGCGTATCGCTTTTGCGCCCACCGCGACGCGAAGCTCGGCGGGATGCCACCTGTGCCTTGCGCGCGTTCTCGTAAAAACGGCTGCACCCTACGTAACAGCAACCCAATCGCGCCGTCCTGCGCGAACACAGCCGCCATACGTGCGCCAACCCCGCGTTCCTCAACCTTGGGACACGCCTCCGCGACGCGTTTGCTTGACGCTAAAATTCGCAAAGTGCTCATCAGCGTCCCTCGGCGTTGCGCATGCTCGGCGGGGACGAAGCGGAGCAACGCCGCGCCCCATCTATGTGGGTCATCGGTAGGGAGGACTCGCAAAGGCGTAGATCCAGTCAATAACTCAAACAACGTCGGAAACCCGGATGATGAATCTAGGGCGAAGAAATTCCCGTTTGAAGACTCGAGCCACTCTCCAATCTTTTGTAGCCCCGCCACGCCGGTGACGTCTTTGGGTTCGTACTGCGTAAAGGAGTGCGTCAATCCCGCTAGTTTCCCTAAAGGGCCGTCGCCGGTCACGCCCTCTTCCAAACAGCTCCGGTCATCGATCAAGTCGAACACGCCGTGGTTCGGGGCGTCGGGGTAGACAAGAGGACATGCGGATGATGACTGGCCTTGTTTGGATCCAGAGTTTTCTGTTTCGAAACCTTGAGTCGACCCTCCTCGGCTCGGGTGTCCGACTGATATCTCCTCGTCCACCCGCGATCTTAGATAAAGATAACTCGCTCGGTTCGCCAGCAACGGGCTCTTCAGCGTCTCCGCTCCACACGAATCCAGCAGTTCCCGTTCTTCGTTCGCGGGAAGGCGGCAGTTCGCGGAAACAGAACTCCACACCGAGACGTAGGTCACGAGCTCGGGCTCTACGTCCCACGGGAGCAGGGTTTCAGCTGGTGTCCCAAAAGCGGCGACGCTTAATCTCAACCTCGCCGCCGTCGCGTCGGGCGACGGGTCGTTCGCGACGCCGACGAAGGCGCTCCACAGCTGCGCTTGTTCCGGAGTAGGCGTTGACTCGCACACGCACAAGTCCGCGAGTTTCACGACATCCGCGTAGCGTCTGGCTAAGAACCGAAGCAAACACAGGTACAGCGCAGCGGGTAGGCTCGTCGCTTCAAGAACCGCATGAGAGCTGTGCACAGGATAAACGTAGTGCCCCCCGTTCGCGGCTTCCGCGTTTGCGATCCAGGCGTGGTCCCAGCGGTCAAGCACCGTATCGGTGCCGAAGCCCTTCGTTCCAACCGCCGCGGCTTCCTCAGCCGCGATGACGGCGATGTCTTTCTTTGAACGCGCGCTTGAATCTTTCTTCGACGAATCGGAATCAATCGACACTACTCGGTCCAACGCCGGCCGCGGCGCCGCGCCCGCGGGGAGCAGCACGGACAAAGACCCGTCCCGGGCTTCCAACGTCAGCGCGTGCGGCAGCCCCGAGAGAAGCGCATCGAGCGCTGGGGATTGCCTGGCACTTAAAAATAAACCGGCGTGCTCTTCGCACTCCAGTTTACGTGCATGTCCGGGGGTCTTGCCCCTGGTGAAGGAAATGCCCAAACGAGGGAGCTCCAGGCGGTCAATGCCCGCCACGTTTAACGAGTTTTGATCGGCGGATCTCGACGCCATCGCGCTGACAACCGCGCTCGCCGCACCCTTCAGCGCACGAAGCACGCCTCCCTGCTTTTCAAGCTTCGAAATATCCACCGGCGCGGCGGTCCACGCAAGACAGTGCGCCAGCCCCTCCACCGCGGCCAAGCGTCCGGCTAGCGACCGCAACGCGTTCGCAGCTTCGGCGATTTCCGAAGGTTTGGATTTCTTTTTGGAATCGTCCGACAAATCTGAATCCGTCGTGGTACTGCCTAAAATCGCGGGCGCATAGAGCAGGTCCACCAGGACCAGTTGTCCCGGAATCACGCCCTCCGGAACCGGCGCACCTGATGCTAAACCCGCAACCGCGTTCAACGGAATGCGGCGAATCACACATGCGCGTTCGTGACTGGCACCTATAGGTCCGGAATTGTTTTGATCGTCGAAAGATCCGCCGCTCGAAATCATCCGGCAGTGTAGCATCGTGTTGGAGTGCTTGGCGCCTGACACCGCATCCCCATAAAGGTCCCCATCTTGGCTTTGCCAAAAGTTGTACTCTTTCAGTAACGCGGCTGGGATCAAGCCTCTCAAATGTCGTTGCGGTACGAACTGCTGCCGCCCCTGCTTTTCGTTCAAGTTGCGAGAGACTACTAACGAACTGGACTGCGCCCCCAATCTCGCCGCGGATAGCAAATAGCGCTCGCTCGGATCGGGCAGCGCGGGGTGGCCGTCGGGGTCGATGTCCGCGAGGCACCACGCCGCTTGCGACGCGAACACGAGCGCGCGCCTCCACCTGCGGCCGTACGACTCAACACGGTACACCTGGACAAGAGGCGGGTCCCGAAGAACGACAACTTCAGTCAGCGCGCCAACTTTTTGCGCTTTTTGTTTTTGTTTTGACGTTTTTGAGGTTTCATCATTGCCAGAAATCTCAACCTTCTTCTCCCCTGTCTTGTCGCCCATGATGTCGTCGTTGTTCCCCGGTTCGAAGCCCCACGTCGCTTCCGCGGGGTTCCCTCCCTCCTCGCCCTCCGGGATCTTGGCGAACCCCGCTAATCGAGCGACAGGGCCGTCCACGGTGTTCAGGGGCATGAACAGCTCCACGCCTTGTAAATATTCAGCGGCCGGTCCGGCCACTACGGGATCAAGACGCTCCGAGATCCAACGCTCTGCGTCCCGTAAACCGGCGGCGCCAATTCCCGCGACGGCGTTGGCCACAGCGCCAGCCGCCCCCGCTAACCCGGCTGCGATCTGCGTATTCGTGAACAACGGCGCGTAGGGACGAACGAACGGGTTACTCGGCGCACGTCGGTCCCGGTCCCACAGCTGTACGTCGTGTCGCAACCCCACTAACCGTAACCACAAACGGTGTTTACTCCTTCGCACCTCGGCACAGTGCACGACGACGTCGTTCACGTCGTCGTCGTCCGAGTCTGAATCGTCCGAGTCGGATTCATTGATCGCGGCTTGAACCACGGTAGCGGCGACAGCACTGTCCAGGTTATCCCCGGCGCGCTCCCCGCCAGCTCTGTGATGTAATTTCTTGACCCGCTTTTCGTTCGCGCCATGCGCCGCCAAGGTTGCGCCCAACGCCGCCGCGAAATCCGGCATCTCGCGGATTCCGGGCGTCAAGGACTTTAACCGGTTCTTACGCACCGTGAACTCTCCAAGCTGCGCGTTGACTTCCATCTCCACCGCCATCGTCGTCACACTGCGCATCCAGTCCGCGTACGACTGAGTCGGTGACGCATCAGTAGTGTTATCAGCCGCAGCAGTGCTATCAGTAGCAGGTACATCATCCGCCAAAGGTCCTTCACCAGGTAACCCTGACCCTTCGCCCACGAACGTGTTTACCACGCCAGTCTGAACGAAATCGCTTCGCTTCACGAACGGCACACCCGCCGCCGTCGCTGCCGCGGCAGCTTCCGTTTCGGGAATAAAACGTCCGACGCCGCCCGGCCCAGGAACCCTGACCCATCTTCGATCAACATGGCGGCCATCCAAAGTGCTTTTCGAGAATATTGTGCAAGGTGCTTCTGCTGCTTCTGAAATCGCTTCTGTCTCGGTGTCAGGCTCGGCTTCTTCCGTTGTTTTGAGTTTCCCTTTCAAACCCGCGAAGGTTTCTTTGAACTTTTTCAGTCTCGATTTTTTTACAGTTTCGTTCTTTTTGAAATCGTCGTCCAAGTGAAAGTCGTCCAACCCCGCGGAGTTCAAAGTTAACACTCGGACAACCTCTTCCAGGACGCTGTCCGCCCTCTCCGGGTTGGTATCCATCCACCTCAAAATGCTCGCCCGCTGTCTCTGGAACAAATCGAAAATCTCAGTCGGCGCGAACCCCAACGATTCGTCGTGAGACGCCACAGAGGTGGAGTCGCCCGATGACGTAGAGTCAGACGCTCGCAATTTTGCGCCTGAACCACTCGTGCTATCCGAGAACACGTGGTTCACCAGGATGTACGCCTGCGCCGTTAAAAGCGTCTGCGCGCCCCGCATCGTCAGCGCGGACGGGGGTGTGCTCCAGTGCAAATATGCGAGGTGCGCGTGTAACGAGCACGCGCTTTTCTGCGCGCCGTCGCGAACCGCGGTGGCGAGCCATCTTCTTAAAGTCGGTCGGACCCTGGTGTCGAGCGCCGTGCGCAGTCTGTGCGCGGCGTGTAACAGCGGCTGCGCAGCCGCGGAAGGGCAACGAACACCCCGAGCACCGTGCCCGCCGCCCCAGCCGCCGGGACCTTTTTTCATCTCAGTTTTGTTCAATTCAGTTTTGGTTGGTGTGGATCCATCGGTATCGTCGACATCCTGCGTTACGCCAGCGTCCTCTGGGAAGTCCGCTTCGTGTCCCCACCCCGATTCCACGAGGAGGAACCTGATGAAGGCGTGCATCCGGGTCATCAAACGAGCAGCGTACAGCAGCGCAGACGAAACTGGCGCGTCGTGCCTCCCAGTGTCCAACTCCAACGACATCGCTAAAATGTCCTCCGCCGCGTCCACCAGCGGCGCCGGGGAGTTTCCGAGCTCGTGTAGTAACAAACCGGCGGGGGTGGCCATGTGCTGTCTGCTTGGTGCTGGCAATTCAGCAGGCACGTCAACCTTCCCGGGCGGCTGCCACGGCCCTGGTTCGAAGAAGCAAGCATCTAGGACACCCTGGATCTCGGGGTGGCCAAGCGCACGCACTCGTTGGGCGTCCGCGAAGTGCCGGAGCACCAAAGGGACGCGTAGGTAAGGCGCTGTGAGGTACGTTAGTAGCAACTCACTCTCGCTCGGCCTCAACAGCCCATCGAACGTGGGCAAGTTCGTCAAGTGTAGCACGTCCTCTTCCGTGTCCACGCGCTTGCCTGCTAAGTTGGACGGGTTGCCCCCAGACGGGGGACACCGCGGCCGTGCGTCGCCCGTTCCGAACAACGACGCTAAGAACCCACCCCCCATCGCGGATCGCCACCCAGACCCGGCGCCGCCCTTGTCCCCGGAGTCACCCTCCTTCCAGGGGGTGACTGACAATTTTCGCACGAATCCGTGCGCCTGGAACCCCTCTCCCGGTTTGTACTTCCAGAATAAGGCTGCATCTCTTGGGCGCCACTTCCGAAGCTCAGGCAAGGCGTCGCTCGTCGGCGTCATCAGCGCCTTGAACATGAACACGATGTCCCGCATCACTAGTAACTCGGGGTAATTGTCACTCAACTCCCTTGACTCCCCCGAAAGATAAAACGGCAACTCCTCCTCCTCCATGGGGAAGCCCATTGTTAAACACACTTGCGATAGTAAGCGCTTCTCGCCTTCGCCAAAGTTTGAGCTCCGCTCCCACCGAAAAATCACGTTTTCGTCCCTCAACACTGCGCGCATGCCGTGGAAGTAGTCCAGGGTTTGCGTCAACCGAGCCGTGCGTTCAGGGCAGTGGAACCTTAAATACTCAGCCTCCACCACGAACGGGCCCATTTCGAACCCGAACGGCAGACACGGGCCGTCCGCGGTGCCGCTGTAGTGCTCGCAGAACGTGGACGGGTGGTCGGTTACTTTCAAGCGCAGGACGGCGTCGGCGATGGACGCTAAGCTTGCCATCGAGAGTAACCGCGCGGCGTCGAAGCTCCGCGTCGCCGATAACGACAACGTGGTTGAGCAGAAGTGCGCTAGGAGTAACCTCAAACACCTCAACAGCTCTGCTTGCGTTTCGTACCTCACCTCAGTACTCGCCCAGAAGCACGACGTGCTCCGCTTGGGGTGGTTCAGCGGTAACGGCGCGGGCAACACGGAACAGAACAGGTGCACTAACAGCGACGCTCTCAGCGCGAACGTGTTCGGTAGCACGTCTGCCTGGTTTGCGAGAAGTACACAAACGTGCACTGCTTTCCGCATCGCACCCGAGGCTTCTTCCACAGTGGCTACCGAATCAGGCACGCTTGTCATCTCCACCGGGCGGATAATTGGCGGGGGCTGTGATTCCCCCGCCAAAGATTCGATGAACGCCTCGCCGCCGTCCGTGTCAATTGCGAGGCGCCCGAAAAGAGGCGACGCGCATGCCGCCACGGGGCACCGCGTGTCAGGGATCTGCTGAGTTATTAAACCGTCGATTGAGGTGTTTTGGGTTGACTTGTCACCTATACCTGTAGATGACTCCTCACTTACAGGCGCGGGTAACAGTGGCGGCGGTAGTAACGCTGGTTTCCGCAACGTAGAGACGCGTTGGAACACGCCCTCCACGCACCGAATCACGCGCGCCAAGGTTTCGGGCTCGACTACTGGGAGTGGAGAGCCGTTGACAGGCATTGCAGGCGCTCCAATCGTCATTGCGTTGACAGATTCAGGAGCCGAGTCGGCCAGCGCGTCCGCGTGCTTCCCCGCCGCGGACGCGAGCGAGCGGCACGCGCACTCCAGCGCCGCCGCGGGCGCCGCGGCGAGCCTCTCGCCCGGCACCGAACCCAAATCGACGAGCGCAGATTCCAGAAGTACGTGTCTCACGCCCATCTCCACCAGGGCATCCGCTCTTCGAGGTGAAACGCCTGGCGAGGACGCGACTAACGCGCGCGCGGCTTCCAACGCGAGGCGCGCACAAGACGCGTCGCCGCCCCGGGCTTTAGCGGTGAGGGGCGTGACCCAGTTGTCGCTGACTAGCAATTGCGTGGGATCATCCGTGTGGAGCGGTTGCGTACCGGGGTGAGGGTTCCCTTGTGGGTGTTGTGACTGACCGCCTGTACTGTGCTGACCACCCCCCCCACGCACCCCAACGCTCGCCATGATGGGCCTTTTATTCAGAAACGGCAGCACCTTTACGTAGATCGTTTCTGATTGCTTCTTCCCAGGGGCGGGGAAAATCAAAGGGCGGTAAAGCAACGCCCACGTCGACGCGTCCATCAGAGTTCCGGGGTCGATGTCCTCCAGCAAAACCGTGTGCATGTACTTGAAACCATGTAATAAAGGGTCCGCCTCAATCGGGTGGTACTCCAGCCCGTCGCCGCAGTTCGTGACTGACATGGAGTAGTGCCCGTGGTGTCGCCTTATCGCGTATACCAACGGGTGCCCGCCAGCTTTAGTGCACCAGCCGCCCGGCAACAGCAACGACCGGCCCACCGGCGTGTTCCGTATGCGGTCCACCACCTCTTCGATCCACGACAGGAAGCGCTTGTTGTCTCGTGACCCAGCAGGGCACGCTAGGCTCAAATCCCCTAAACCAACCAAAGCTTGCCGGGCATCGCCAATAGCCTCAGCTTCTTCCGTAGACATGTTCCCTATTTGTAACTGACCTAGCGCGCGGCCGACGTCGGTGGCGCTGCGGACGAGCGGCCGAAGTGATCCCGTCGCTGACCCCGTGGCTAACGCCGTTCGCCTTCGTTCCACCACCGGTTTCGTCAACACCTGGTCCGCCATCAAATCAATGAACGCGGGTGTTTCCCATACCGCGCCTGGGAGGTTTGAAATCGCGGGGCCGCCCAACGGTCCAACTAACCCGGCGCGTTCAAGCGCGCCGATAAACGCTCGGCGCTCGGGAACTCTGTCATTAGATGTTCCGTCACCGGAAGGATCACTCCCTTCGTATCCACCGCTCACCGCTGCATTGCTGGTGACCCCCGCCCCCGCCCCCCCAGTCCTCATTTTCTTCGCCGTCGAAATCGCCTCCGCGATCTGGGCGACCCAGTGCTGCAGCGCTGATGGCGATTCGCACTCTAAAACAAACGTCGTTTTGCTCGAGTGCACGTCGGATGCACCGGGCTTGGCCTGGAACACGAACAGTCGCTTGCCCAGCAGTTTTGGCGGGAGGTCGAACGCGGCTAACGCGTCCTCGGTGTCGAGCACTCGCACGCTCGCGTTGGGACCCACCGTGACCTCACCCCGTGGTTGGCTCACGCTAGCGGGTGCATCGCTGGTGCTGTACCGCAACGTGGGCAAAACGCCCCGCCGTGCACCCGCCGGTGGGACAGCCAACACGAAGTACCGCCGGTTCCACGCCTTGCCGCTGCTGAACGCGTTCGTGCGGGCTCTCTTCGATAGCCAGCCCGAGCTCAGCACCTTCTCCCCGGGGGGGGGCTGTGAAGGAGGCATGGTGCGGCACGGCGAAGCTTGTTAAACACCAAACAAAGTGAGATCCCGCGTGGCGCGTGCCGAAATCGATCCCTTAAATCCGTTCAACCAAGCAAAGCCCGGGTGTTCCGTCGGGCACCCCGTGCGCTGAGGAGCACTCTGGGCCCTTGGCGTGGTCCGTGGATTGGACTGAACAAGTCGCACGCGCACTCCGCGCACGCGGAGGCGTCCACGTGTATGGCGCCGAACCCGCGGCCCCACCCCATTCATTTTCTGGGACGGCGCACACAAATAATTGCCCGAAAATCAGACTCCGTTGTTTTCGATGGTCCTTCCATTCGGCTGGGCACGCGGCGTCGGTGCCCTTGGGATGGAGGACTTCGGCGGAATGCGCGACTGGGCAAGTGACGTCGATGCACGAAGCGACGACGTCGATCTCGCCGCGTTCCCGTGTTTCGTGCGCCCCGTAAAGGAGTTCAAGCCAAGAAGCGAAGTGGACGCGCGAGTGGCGGGTGAACACGAAGTTGAAGACGAGCGTTTTTACGATCACTGGGAGGACCGCGTGGCGACGCGAGGGCACAAGGGCGTCCAGTCGAACCGAGCTTCAACGCACGCCTCCGCTGCTCCGAGTCGTATGGAACCATGTCAAGTGCCCCGGGCTCCACCCCGACCCGATGCCGCCGCCAGACATGCTTCGGACCCAAATCTACCGCCGCCCTGCGCATCGACGGCCGCCCATTTCACCGGTAATGGAGGCTCCCGCCTCGGCCCACGCGGGCCACGCGCCCCACGCGCCCCACGCGAGCGCAGGTACCGCAACGGCGTTGAGAAGTTCTGCGCGATGCTTCTCCGTTGGCCCATCTGCGGCTTACAGGAGAACGACCCAGCTGCGGCGGGCGTGTCTCCATTACCCAAGCCGCCCACCAGGTTCGAGTCAAAAGAACACTACTACGACGTCGTGGCGGCGGTCGCGACGGAGGAAGCGAGGGCCACGTTATCAAACGCCACAGCGAAAGCGAAAGGACTCCTCTCCGGTGACGAAACTAGTCGACACAAAATTCAAGTTAAAGTAACGCCTAATGCAAATGCAAACGGAACCCCGGGGGCTGGGTTGAAAGCGGTGGACGTGGTGTCGAAGGAGGCCTCGGCGGAAAAAAATAGAAACGGGGGAGGATACAAAAATAAAAGCGATGACTGGCGTCGACCCGGCACGGTGGTCGCGATACGACCCGTGCTTCCGGGCGGCAGGGAAGGCGAAGCTGCGCTTGCGATTGTTTCGGGAAGTCGCGCTGGAAAAGCTGAAGCTGAAGTTGCGCGACGTGACGATTCACATCATCAAAGCTCCGGCGACGGGTTTTCAAGAGAAACAACTCCTCTGTGGGTATCGTCGGCGTGCGTTTTGTTCGAAGACAATAATGTATACACCGTGCACCCCCTGGACAGCGTGACTTCTCAGATGCGCGTGTTCGCCTCGGCGTTTCTCCGCCCCAACGTTGCGTTCATGAACGAGCTGCTGGGGGTGAAACGAGCGGGGACGCACGTGCGGTTCGAGAGCGACAGCGATATTGACGGCGACGGCGACGAACGTACACCAGAGTCTGTTGAATCTGTTTTGGAAAAAGACCGCGTTCGCCACCACCAAATGTCGCTCAGTACGCCGCTACACACCCTGAATGACTCACAGAAACGAGCGGGGTGTCTGTTTATCGGAGGGGTGATTGGGGAGTTGAGAGATACTGTTGAAGAGTCTGACGACGAAAACGAAAACGATTTCCAAAAATCGGACGAAAATACAAACTCGCGAAAGTTACATTTAGTGCAAGGTCCTCCCGGGACGGGCAAAACGCGATTCATCGGCGCGTTGTTGCGCACGTTTGTTGGTTTTAATAGGGAAGGAACAGGGAAGAGTCTTTCAAACCGCAAATCAAACCAAAAGCCGTTTCGCGTGTTAATATGCGCGCCCTCAAACAAAGCCGTGACTGTGGCACTGGAAAAGTTTCTGGAAAACGAAAACGAAAATAATAATAAATTCTTCCCAATCCTCGTCGGCGTCGAGGAAGCCCTGGAACAAGCGGGTAATATAAGCGTGAACACTGTTGGGGATTTGATGACCCACAGTACTACCACCAACAGTACTGCTCGTCCTTCCGCGAGGGTGATGGACTTTTTCGTGTACCGGAGATGTGGTGTGTTAGCGGACGGACTCGAGTTTATATTTTCAAACGGTGACGAAAAAAGCTCACATCGAGTGAAATTAAAAGTTCAAAACATTATCGCCGAGCTGGAAAGTAACGCCCCCGCTTTCCTGTCCACCGACGGCCTTCACGCAAAGCTGAAGGCGCTTTTGAATATTTGCGGTGTACGTAAGGTGGATTTGGGTCAGGTAGAGTCGCTATTGAAACAGGTCACTGTTGCTTTGCGATGCGGCGCGGGCAGAGGCGTTCACTCCGAGCTCTTCGCTGCGCAAGCCGTGCAGCGTTCTAAGTTTGTTTTTTCGACGCTTTCAAGCGCGGGTCAGGCGGTGATGTCAACAAGTGACGGCTTCGACGTGTTGGTCGTGGACGAAGCCGCGCAGGCGTTGGAGTGCGAACTTACCGTGGCGTTCGCGCGGAAACCAAAAAGTTGTTTATTAGTGGGGGACCCGAATCAGCTGCCGGCGACGATGACGTCTGACGTGGGACGAAGAATTGGGTACGACCGGTCGTTAATGCGGCGGATGCTCGATATATCTGCGTTGGAGCAAAAAGAAGATAAGAAAGCGTCCTCACTAACTAATTGCTCACTGAAAACAACTGAAAGTTGGTTCACCATGCTGGACACGCAGTACCGCATGCACCCTGCGATTTCCAGTTTCCCGCACCGGCGGTTTTATTTGAACAAAGTGCGCAACGCGGGATGTGTGGAGCGACCGTTAAAGCTATCTTACGGGTGTGAAGAGAAAAAAAACTTTTCTGCAAAAAACTCAAAATCACTCACCCACTTGAAGAAATGGCTCAAAGCGCCGTTCGTGTTCGTGGACGTTCCGTTTCGAGCCGGGGATGGGGAAACGCGAAAAGGTGATGGTAATGGGAAAATCGAAAGCTTATCCATCGGCAACCAAACGGAAGCGGAGCTCGCGGCGGCAATTGCCAAGGCGCTTCCGTGGGCGCTCGAAACTGAACCGAAAAATGCATTTTCTGAATTTTCTCAATCGAATGATGATGAAGAATTGGACTCTGAAACCCTAGCGGATGCGGCACATTCCAACCCCCAAATCACCTCCACTGTCATTACGTTCTACAGTGAGCAAACGCGTCGCGTGCGCCGGGAGTTTGCTGAGAAAACATCATTGGTGAACTCACTGGTTTCGCCGTCGCAGTCGGAGTTGCGAGGAAAACGAAAACGCTCTACCGAAATCGAAATCGCGACCAAGACGAAAACGAAAGGGCCCGATTGTTTTTCCTCACCTCATTACCCGCCCCCCGCGGTGCACACCGTGGATAGTTTCCAGGGCTCCGAAGCCGACGTCGTGGTGGTGAGTTGCGTTCGGTGTAACGAACAAGGGAGTGTCGGTTTTGTGGCGGATAAAAGGCGGTTAAACGTCGCGTTGACCCGGGCGAAGCGGGTTTGTGTTGTGATCGGATCTGTCGCGACGTTGGTGAAGAGCGGAGGCGATCTCGGGGCTTTGGTACAAGACGCGAAAGGAAGGGGACTAGTGGCCAGCGAAGCCGACGTACGAACGTGGTTGACCGAGAGTCACGTTAACACAAAGTAGTGGTAACTCGAAGTGATATAGAGGTACGGCACGGGTAACAGTCACACCTCCAATGACTCCAACTCGCCCCGCGATTTCGTTGATGCGCCGCATGTTGCGAATTTCAAGAGACTGGCGCGGCGAAGGCGGCTTCGACGAGGCAGTATTCATAATCACGGAAACGAGGAGAGTGTTTCGGGAAAAAAGTGACTTGGTAGCCGGTAGTCCGGAGTGCGAGGCTGCGTTGAACGAGGGCGAGCAGCGCCTTGAAATCGCCAAGCACTACGGCATAGCGTATCCGAGGCTGGCGCATTCGCCGTTAGCGGGGGGAGGGGACGTGAAGAATATTCTCCCTCCGGCTGAAATGAAATCGGAGCAATCGACGTGGGCCTCGCACGTGGGCGAAACAGGCATGGCCAGCGGCGCCGTAAGCCTGGCGCAAAACACAGCGCCGGTGAACCCCGCGGCGAATGCGGCGAGAGCAAAAGCGAGGGCGAAAAGAGCCGCCGCGTTCGACGCGGCAGCGAGCGCGACAAAGGAAGAGTAGACGTTTTTATTTTTAAGGTGTTCTCTATTGATGAAACTATTAATACGTGTCCATCACTCTCTACTCTATAGGCTACTCACTATAATGATACCCTCTACTTACAAGTACTCGGTTCAAAAATACTCTCCGTGCCGTAATTTTTCGTTTCCTTGTAGTTGTCCTTGGCGTACAGGAACTGCAACACGGGTCGGGTCGTGCTTGTTGTCGTGTTCGCCATCCCGCGGTGCATGGTGCGATAATCATAAGCAACGCACCCCCCTTTTTCCACGATACCATCCACCTCACCGCGCAATAATTCCACTGCGCTTCCAAAGCCTATTAAACCGTCGACCCGGTGCGAACCCGCCCAGAATTGCGTGAACCCTGTTTCGGTGGTTAAATCTATCAGCGGACAAAAGACGCAGACGGCGTACGGGGGGGATACGCCGTTTCCACAAAAGTCTGATTTAGCTGCGCCCGCTAAGTGCCGCCCGTCGCAGTGCCAGTCCTGGTTGGAACTCCCGGGCCGGCTGTACACGATCGAGATGTCGCACCACCAAGAGTATGCGGTTTTATCCGGGTTATCCGGATTAGAGTTAGGATCTATTCCTGATTCATCGCATTCTTTCGTAGAAGTATCGCCGTCGGTATCCCCCAGCAGCGGCTCAATCAGCGTTTCGACCCACGGCGCGGTGCGCGCCAGGTTGTGTATGAATTCCGTGTCTAGTCTGGCACTTTCGGAGTCGTTGTTGACAGTGGATGAGTTGTCTTGTGTGGAATCGTCGGCAGTAGCATCGTTTTCAGTTCCTCGTCCTCTGTCTAATTGCTCACAGACATCGTCCTCATAGGATTCACCATCACCTTTCTTCGGGAAGAGCAAATCAAACCGATTCCCTCCTCGCGATCCGATTTCCGCAAACGCAAAGATGTCCCGTCCGACGTTAATACCCGGGTGGTTCTTTTGTAATGCTGACTCAGCACATTCGATGCGTCGAATCACTGCTTGCATTGCGCGTTCGATGTCTTCAGCAGGCAAAGCCTTTGGAGCCACCGCGATGCCGGCGTGTTGAATGAGATCCACGGCGGTCATTGACGGTGTTTTTTCGGATTTGCTTTTTTCACTTTTTTCGAGAGTTGTTTCGGGCCACGCTTTCGTTGACCAAGCAACGCCGCTACGTGCGTCGAAGCTCAGGTCGTTTACCGTGACTTCCAGCAGAGGTAAGTGACACGGCGCTGACACGAGCACCTCGGCTTCTTCCACCACGTCCGCGGCTAAGCCCTCGATTCTGTACAAAACCCCGGATTCGTCACCGTGCGCCAAGCACGACAGGGTACACTCCATGGACCAGCCTTCCGCAGATTCATCGTCAAGCGATTTACGCGAATCGTGGAAAAGCAGGTTTCGGTCGCCCCACTCCACCTTTGTGAACACCTCGTCGCTGAGGTGCTCGTACGTCACGCCTGGTAGTGGGACAATCCGCACGCACACCGCAACCCTGCTCCGGTCCGACGCCCATAAAGAGTCGCGCGAGTCGGGGTCACCCATGAAGTGAGCAACCGCTGACTCTGCCTCGAAACAAAAACATTTTCGGCTCGAAAATTCTCAAAAAGTGTGCGCTCAGTTGTCTCGGGTTCCCAGGCTGCTCGCCACACACGACCGCACCCGCTCGATCTCGACCGGTTCCGTTAACAACCTGCGTGCTTGTGTGGTGTCATTTGTGCTGTTCCACCGAATCACTTGCGAACGCGATCGTTGCTAGTTGCCAACCTAACCTCGTCTTCATCTGCGAAGTAGTACGAACAAAGGAAACGGGGTAAACAAGCGGCGCGATGAGTGACCAAGCGGTGTTGCTTCTGCGGAAGCAGCTGAAAGAGCTGAGCCGCAACCCCATCGAGGGTTTCTCCGCCGGCCTGGTGGACGACACGAACGTGTTCGAGTGGCAGATCACCGTGATGGGACCGCCGGATACCATGTAGTACGTCAACGCACCAACACCGCCCACTCAGATCTCCAAACCTCCAAAACCTTTTGAATATTGCTGACTGACTTTCTCCAACTGACTCAACCCACAGCGAGGGCGGTTTCTTCACCGCGAACATGAGCTTCCCTCCCGACTACCCGAATAAGCCGCCGAGTGTAAAGTTTGTCTCCGAGATGTGGCATCCGAACGTGTATTCCGACGGCCGCGTGTGCATTTCCATTCTGCACTCGCCCGGCGACGACCCGATGGGGTACGAACAAGCCAGCGAGCGCTGGTCGCCAGTGCAAACCGTGGAAACAATCATGCTGTCAATCATCTCCATGCTAAGCTCACCCAACGACGAATCACCGGCGAACATCGACGCCGCGAAACAGTTCAGGGACGACTTTCCCGGGTTCAGGAAGAAAGTCGCGCAGTGCGTCAGGAGGTCGCAGGAGATGTGAGTTAGGGTGACGGGGGTTGGTGATGATGAGATGACGAGTAATAAAAATAGGCGGGCGACGGTCGAGACGTTTGAGAAAGCGTTTTGTAACTACTAGGAAGTACTTTAAGCCTTCGATCTCTTGCGGTTCCGGGTAGTAGGGAGAGTGGGGTACGCGATACGCAAGGGTAGGGGGTGAGACGAAAGGGAGACGAATTTGAGCGTTGTGATGTGAACGAGGTAAGACGAAGTGCAAGTCTTCTCACTCACTTGGAAAAAGCGTCATCGAGTCATCCTCACTTTTTGCTTTATTTTAGCGGCGGCGAACAGTCATGGCCGCCACACCACCGCGCTCCTCTTGCTGCCAAGTAGGAGCTCAAGTGCGTTTCCCTGTTAAAAATCTTGCTGACCGCGCCAAAGTATGGCAGCAGCTATGGCGACGACGGCGCTTCGCCCTGTGGCGCTGGTGCGCCTGGTGGGCACCGCCGCCCCCCGGAAGCATTTGGGCACTTCCCGTCCTACTCGCGCCAGCTCCACTTCTCTCGCCGCGTACGGCGACCGCCGGCGCGGCGACGAGTCATCCCGGGGCGGTGGCGGGTGGACGAACGAGTTCGGGGATGAGTACGACGCCATCGACGCGGATGACGGTTATTTCGAAGAGAAGCGGGCTCCGATGGGACGGCCGGAAAGGGGAAGATCTTCCGACCGGGGAGGGCGACGTTTCGAAGATGACAGACGTTCCGGGGGCAGGGCGGAGTACGGCGATTTGCGACGCAGAAACGAGGGCGGCAGGGGAGGAGGACGAAGGGATGACATGCGAAGGGAAAATGACGGACAATGGGTCGAGGTACGAAACACGTGGACATCACCCACGACTCCACGATGACCTAAATCGCTCGACCCTTAACCTAAACCCCGAACAACTTTTTGCGTTTTGCGTCTATAAATCACCAAGCACTCACGCTTATCACCTTTCCCAAAACACCACCACAGGAAGTCTTACCTTGTTCCGGCCGCGCCCCGGGTAGGGTGATCGGCAAAGGTGGCTCGACGATTAACCGCTTACAGGAAGAGACAGGCGCGCGGATCGACATCGACCGCGATACGGAGTCGTGCGCCGTGAGCGGTCATCCGGATGCCGTCGCCCTCGCCGTTCCAAAGATCAAGCTGATCATGGCCGAGGGCGACTCCGTGCCGGGGCCGTGGTCCGACCGAGGCACGGCGCGAGACATTCGCAGGGACGGGTTAGGCACTGGTGATTTTGTCGAAGAGATCGTGCCGTGTACCGGGTTAGGACCAGGCCGAGTGATAGGCAAACGCGGCGCGACCGTCAATCGGCTTCAAGAGGAAACCGGCGCGCGAATTGAAGTCGTCGCGGAGGACGGGCAGTGCTTTATTAGCGGAACGCCTGACGAAGTAGCAGCCGCAGTTGAAGCGGTTACCCGGATAATCACGGAAGGTGACGGTTACGTACCAGTCGGGTACGATGCGGATGGCGAATTCGGAGGGTTTGATGAAAGAAGAGGACGCGGCGGAGGTACTGAGAGTGACAACGCCGATTGGATTGAAGAGATTATCCCGTGCAACGGTCCGAGCGCGATTGGGCGGATCATAGGGAAGGGTGGGTCGTGTGTTTCCGCGATTGAGTCCGAAACCGGGACACGGATCCAGGTGGACAAACGGATGTTAGAGTGCGTCGTGTCTGGATCGCCTGATAATGTTAAATTGGCGGTGCAGAAGTGCAAGCAAGTGATGGAGGAGGGCTTCGGGGGTTCCGTGCTGCGCATCAACTGCACTGGGTTTGAGGGCGCGATCATCGGGCCAGGGGGGAAGCGCGTTCGATCCATCGCCGGTCAATCACAAGCCAGGGTGGATATCGAAAAGGTTGGGTATGACCAATCCGAGTGCGTCATCAAGGGGTCGCCGGATGCGGTGTCTATGGCGGAACAGGCGGTGCTGCAGATCATCGAAGAGGAACAAGCGAACCAAGGGTACGGGGATTCGCGAGGAGGTGGCGGAGACCGCGGGGGGTGGAACGACAGGAGGGACGACGGATACGACGACCGAAGAAGCGGGTACGATGACCGGTACGACGACCGGGGCGGGTACGATGACAGGCAGATGGGAGGGTACGACGACCGGAGGGGATACGACGACAGGCGAGGCGGGTACGGGGGTGGGAGAGGAAGAGGTGGTAGAGGTCGTGGTGGTGGAAGAGGACGAAGTCGAGGCGGACAACGAGGCGGCTACGAGTCTGACGGCGGCGGCGAGCGCGTGCAGTACTACGACGAGCGCGTGGAAGGTGGCGGCCGAGGTGGAGGAAGAGGTGGGGGAAGACGATCAGAAGGAGGCTCGGCGAGGTACTCCAGCGGGTACGGAGACGACTATTAAGTTTCGTGAAATATTTTGATCACACAATTTTTAACTCGCCCGCTTGATATTTCGTCACACTACTCGCGCGTGCTTTTCAGACAGTATCCATCCGCCTTACGCCACGAACGCCTCCGCCGCTGCGATCGCGGCGTCCAAGCCTTTGGTTTTGTTCCCCTGCCCTTGCGCCACGCCTCCCTTGCCGCCGCCGCCCTTGCCTTCGATCGGGCCGCAGCACGCATCCAGCCACCCCTTGACGTCCACGCCGGTCACCTCCGCGGGCACGCTGACGTAGCACAGCGCCTTGCCCTTCACCGGGTCCAGGGAGAACAGGGCGCACGCGACGCCAGCCTTGAACGCAACCGCGGCGGCGTCTTTCAGCGCTCCAGCATCCGCGCCGTCTCCTAAACGGGTAACGAACTTCGAAACGCCTGCTTCTTTTGCCGCGGTCGCTTTTTCGCCGACCAGCGCGACGGCTTCTTTTTTCGCATTCGCCGCCGCCGCCTTCGCCGCCGCGATTTGCTTCTTCGTGATCGTGTTGATTTGGTCCCTGATTTCAGCACGCTGCACGTACGGGATGACTACAGTATCGACCTCGCCCTTGAGCTCCGCAAGTTCCGTGGCGAGCTCGGCGCCAGAAAGGCTGTCGCACTTCTCGACGCGAGACGCGAGAAGATGCGCCTCTGCGATTGCGTTGGCCGCCGCTCCTCGCGTGGCGCCCACAACGCGCCTGATGCCCTTCGCGGTACCTTCTTCTGACAACAACACGAACTGCTCCGCATCACCGGTGTTGGCGAGATGCGTGCCCCCGCAGAACTCGATGGAAAAGGATTTCCAGTTTTCCTTTGAGGGTTGTGACAGCAAATCGTCGATGGACGGGCCGACGCTCACGACGCGCACGGGATCTGGGTACACCTCGCCAAACACCGCTCTTAACCCCGAAATAGCCTGCGCGTCCTTCAAGGCAACTTCCCGGGTGTCCACTGACAGTTTCTTGCCGACTTGCTCATTCACAATCTGCTCAACCTTCCGAACCTCGTCTAAACTCATCGCCTTGTTGTGCGAAAAGTCAAACCGGCACTTTTCGTCATCTACCAGCGAGCCTTTCTGGTCCACGGTGTCGCCCAACGTGCTTCGCAGGGCGTAGTTCAAAACGTGCGTCATTGTGTGGTTGGGCATGATGTTCTTGCGTCTGGCGTAGTCTACGAGGACGTCGCAAGCGTCTCCGACAGTGACAGTGCCATCGACAGCGTCACTGATGTGCAGGACGTACCCGGCAGCCACCTTGACATCGGAAACGGAAACAGAGCCATTGGCAGTTTTGACGGTGCCGAAATCAGCAACCTGGCCGCCAGATTCGGCGTAGAAGCTAGTGACGTCCAAAACAACCCCAACAGGCCCGTCGACGCCTTCCGTTGAGTCCTTGAATCCATCTAACGTCAAAATAGCCTTGACCGTGCTCTTGGGAGTAGATCCAACGTCGTACTTCGGCGCATCATCAGTGACAGTCACGGAGTTGTTCTGCAACCAAGCCGTGGCTTCGGCTTCGAACAGAAGCTGAGGACCTCCTGATTTTTTGCCACCCGCCCGGCTCTTCTCCTGCGCGTCCTTAAACGCCTTTTCAAAACCAGCAGTGTCCACTTTCATTTGAATCTCCTCCGCCATTAATTCAGTCAAATCATTGGGGAACCCGAACGACTCCCAGAGCAGGAAAATCGACGGACCGTCAATCGTGTCGCTCCCCGTTTCCTTCGCCTTGGCCGCGATTTTTTTGAACTGCTCGATGCCCTTCAAAAGAGTCCGCCCGAAGCTCTCCTCCTCCTCGGCGATGATCTCGGTGACCCTCTGTTCTTGCTTCACGATCTCGGGGAACACGTGGCCGAAGTTCTTCACCACGACGGGGACGAGCTTCTGGAAGAACCCTTGTTTCGCGCCGAGCTTCTCTCTGCCGTACCGCACGGCTCTTCGCAAAACTCGCCTCAACACGTAGTTGCGCCCGTCGGATCCAGGCGCCGCGCCGTCGGCAATTGCGAACGTCAGCGTCCGAATGTGATCCGCGACGACGCGGTACGCCATGTCCTTCTCGCCGACGTCCTCTGGAGCGAGCAACCCAGTGTAAGGAGCGGCACCAGTGATGGCCTGAATCTCATCGAAAATCGGCGTGAAAATGTCGGTGTCGTAGTTGGAAAGCTTGCCTTGAAGAATGGACGCTAACCGCTCGAAACCCATCCCGGTGTCGACGTGCTTCGCGGGCAGGGGTTTCAAAACACCGCCCTCCTCACGGTTGAACTGGATGAAAACCACGTTCCAAATCTCAAGGCACATGGGGTCGTCCATGTTCACTAGCGATGACGCGTCACGGCCTCCGATCCTGTCGTAGTGGATCTCAGTACAAGGACCACAAGGCCCCACGTCACCCATCTCCCAGAAGTTGTCCTCGCACCCAAAGGGCATCACGCGGTTTTCGGGGAGGAATTTTAGCCAAATGTCGCGCGCTTCCAAATCAGGAGGCAGGCCTTGTGACTCGTCGCCTCCGAAGTACGTGGCATACAGGTTCTCGCCCGGTAACTCATAAACTTCAGTCAACAGCTCCCACGCGAAAGCGATCGCCTCTTCCTTGAAAAAGTCGCCGAAACTCCAGTTGCCCAACATCTCGAAAAATGTGTGGTGGTACGTATCCTTGCCGACGTCGTCTAAATCGTTGTGCTTGCCCCCGGCGCGGATGCACTTCTGCGTATCAGTGGCGCGCTTCAGCTTTGCTAATGGTCCCTTAGGGTCAGCCTTACCCAGAAAGATGGGCTTGAACTGGTTCATCCCGGCGTTGGCGAACAGGAGGGTGGGGTCGTCGTGAGGGACGACCGGCGAGGACGGAACCAACGTGTGTCCGTTTTTGATGAAGTAGTCGAAAAACGTCTGGCGGATTTTTTGCGCGGGCCACCCGTTGACGGAGTATTTGAAGTCAGTTAAATCAGAATTGTCATCTGATGGCTTGGGCGCAGGCGCGACTTGCGGTCCAGCAGCGTCGAAAACCATCGCCTTCGTACACTTCGGCACGACACCCACGGCCTTGACGAACTCGGGCGCGGTGAAAACGCTCTCGAGCCAGGTTAACGTTTTAGGAAAATCCTTCCAATCCTCAGCGGCGTACAGCGCCATGTAAGTCGTTTCCAACGCGCACGCGGTGATGATATCCGCGAGGGTGAAGGAGTCACCGATCAAAGCCTTACCGCCGTTGCCTTTCAAAGAAGTTTCAGCGGTGGTTAGGAACTGCTTCAAAGCAGCTTTGGCTTCCTTTTCACTGTCGGCGTTGAAAGTGAGCCCGCGCGCGGCGCCGATTCCGACAATCGGGTAATACCACTTCGGGCCGATCGCGTCGAGCGCGTTCGTCGCGTCGCACCACGAGTCGATTTGCGATCGCAAAACCTGGTTGGAAGGGTACAGGGAACACGGGGTGCTGCTAACCAAGAACCGGGCGATGGCATTGCTCTCAAAAATGCACGTGCCATCCTCCGTTTCCAAAACAGGAACCTTGCCGAATGGATTCTTTTTCAGAAACTCGGGTGTTTTGTTGTCGGTGCCGAGATTCACCGGGACGAGCTCGAGAGCAACTCCAGCCCAGCCGGCCGCCGCCTTGACTCGGTCCGACCTGCCCGTGCTGCCGTAAAGCTTCATGGTCTGCGAGATCGAGTTGGAGGGGGAGGTTAGGGTTTCGAGGCAAACATCTAGGTAGGCTTGGACATCGCGCGAGGATGTCACGAGTACGCCGTAGCTCCAGGCGGGAGTGAAGGGACACCATCCCCTCGGTAGCACTCGCGTCGCGCACGAAAGCGCGGACGATCGCAAATACGCGTTCCTTTGGCGATGCCCTTTCGGCCGAGGCATCACACAAGGTCAGGGCTGAAAGACGCAGATGCGGTGATTTCGAGAGTGGTACGCACCATGGTGTCGTGCGGACACCGGGGGGAGAGAATCGCTGTTCTCTCGCGCAGGTGCGTGCGGTCGCGAAGCGGCGCGCTGCAGAGCTCTGCTCGGCTGGCCACATCGGTGGCTCTGAAGCGCCAAATGCCAAATGGATGAGATCTTGATTTTGAGTTTTTGAGTGAGAAGAGTAAATAAAAAGTCAATCACAACCTGTGTCTCACCTCGCTCTCTCAAATTCTTACTTGTGGAACCCTTCCGGGATGTTCTCCAGCCAGTTCATTTTGTCCTCCACCTTGCCTGATTGCAGCCCCGTGAGCTCGTCGTAGAGTGACTGCCCCACGGCTCCGATGCCGCCTTCTTGGAACACCTTTTTCTCGCCCCTGTACGTCACCGATCCAACCGGCACGACAACCACCGCCGTACCGGTGCAGAAGCACTCCTCCGCGGCGATCACCTCTTCCACTGACACGTCTCTTTCCTCTATAGTGTATCCCTTCTGTTTCGCGAGCTCAATAATACTCTTACGAGTGATTCCGGGTAGAATGGACCCGCCAAGCGCAGGCGTCGCGATTGTCTTGCCGTTGACGACAAAAAAGTTGCACGAAGAAACCTCCTCAATGTACTTGTTGTTCACGGCGTCGAGGTAGATGACGTCGGAAAAACCCTCCTTTTTCGCCGCGAGCTGCACTTTCAACACAGGGGAGTAGTTGCCGATGCACTTGGTGGAACCGGTGCCTCCAGGCGCGGCTCTGTGGTAACTTTCCTCGACCACTAAATCGATTGGCGTCAATTGGCCGCCTTTGAAGTAGCTCGCGACGGGGGAGCAGTACACCAGGAAGGTGTAGGACGGAGCCGGGCCGAGTCCTAGGATAGGGCCGGTTCCGATAAGCAAAGGCCGCAAATAAAGGCTCCCCTTCCCCTCAGGCGGAATGTAATCACGGTTCGCTGAGATGCACTTCTTCACCGCTTCGACGAACACGTCACTTGGCACGGGGGGCATTGACATGCGTCCCGCGCCTTCCGCGAACCGCGCGGCGTTTTGATCCGGGCGGAAACACACAACCTCCCCATCCACGGTGCGGAACGCTTTCATGCCTTCGAAGATACCCTGGCCGTAGTTCAGCACCGCGGCGGCGGGGGAGAGGGAAAGGTCGCCGTAGGGCTCGACCTTGACCGCGGACCACTCCCCATCAATTTCACAGTGCACCTTGACCATGAATGCGGTTTCGGTTAGTCCGAAGCCGAGCTCGTCCCAATTGATGTCGGCGGCGGCGGCGGGGGGGGCCGCGGAGGCGCGAGTGTAGACCTTGCGAGGAACTGTATGGTTTTTTAGGGGTTAGTTGAAGGTCAATGAGATGCACTGAGATACATCAAGACATGAGACGCGTCGCGATGAATTTCGATCAAACCAGACAAAAGCTTCTCGCGATTCACGATCGCATCGCAACGCGGATCGCATCGGTGTATGGGTAAACAGTGTGTACGGTACGTGGTTCGTCCCGGGTTTTTTAAATGTTGTCACGTCCCGTACACGTCTTCTACGCCTTGCTCGTACCTTGCTTCGCAGCCGCGCGCGCTTTCAGGGGCGAGCCCTGCCTGCGGACAGAGGCGGAGACGAGGGCAGCCGCCGGAGCGACGCACGCGTGCGACATCGCGATCGTGAACGTTGTGTTGCTGAAACGAAAAGAACACGAAGGGAGGCGGACCCTACACCCGTGTGTGTGTTCGGGGTACGCTCGAGCGACGACGCGCGCGAGAGCCGTGCCGTTCGAAGTGCCGAGGGTGGGAGACCCGCACGCGTCGATGGTCCAACAAGATAGAAAAGCGCCTCACGAGGTCGAGCCGCGATATTGATTTTCGCACATTTCAGGGTTCACAGACCATCGGATTCTCCAGTCATTTCGGCCGTCGATATTTCTCGCTTCGAAAACTGCGCGAAAGTCTTCATCAGAACTTGGCGGGATCGCCTCCCACTTCTCGGCGCCCCTCAACGTGGACCGTCCGCTACGATGAAGATCGAAGAGGTGCAATCGACGACGAAGAAACAACGCGTGGCGACGCACACGCACATCAAGGTGAGTTGACGGAAATAAAGATGACTACATACCCTCCGCGATCTCACGATCGTGGTCAATCAAATGCGCCCGCGCCGACGTTTGACTTCCCTTGGAATTCAAGATGAGCATCTTGTGTCGTCGGGGTGATGCTCTACAGACTAAATACTCATAGCATCGCTCATGCTACCCCTCATGCTGACCTTCGTATACCCCTCTCAAACCTCACAGGGCCTTGGTTTGAAGGATGACGGCGACGCTATTGACGAGAGCGCGGGGTGGGTGGGGCAGGAACACGCGCGTGAGGCTTGCGGGATCGTGGTTGACATGATCAAGGAGAAGAAAATGGCCGGAAGGGCTCTTTTGATGGCGGGTGCGCCTGGGACGGGGAAGACAGCTTTGGCGCTGGGTATCGCGCAAGAGTTAGGCAGCAAGGTCCCTTTCTGCCCCATGGTCGGCTCGGAGGTGTACTCTTCTGAAGTCAAGAAGACTGAGATTCTGATGGAAAACTTTCGCCGAGCGATTGGGTTGCGAATCAAGGAGAACAAGGAGGTTTATGAGGGGGAAGTGACGGAGTTGACACCTGAGGAGACGGAGTCCGCGGGCGGTGGGTATGGCAAGGTTGTGTCGCATGTCGTGATCGGTTTGAAAACGGTCAAAGGGACGAAACAGCTGAAACTCGACCCCACGATTTACGACGCCATGCAGAAAGAGAATGTAGGTGTTGGCGACGTCATCTACATTGAAGCAAACAGCGGATCAGTCAAAAGAGTCGGCAGGTGCGACGCGTACGCCACGGAGTTCGACCTTGAAGCCGAGGAATACGTCCCCCTCCCCAAGGGCGACGTGCACAAGAAGAAAGAAATCGTGCAGGACGTGACGCTTCACGATCTTGACAGCGCCAACGCCAAGCCGCAAGGGGGCCAGGATATAATGAGCGTGATGGGCGCGATGATGAAGTCGAAGAAGACTGAAATCACGGAGAAACTGCGACATGAAATCAACAAAGTCGTGAACCGGTACATTGATACCGGGGTGGCGGAGCTAGTTCCAGGCGTGCTGTTCATCGACGAGGTGCACATGCTGGACATCGAGTGTTTTACGTACCTGAACCGAGCGCTCGAGTCGAGTTTAGCGCCAATCGTCATCTTCGCAACGAACAGGGGGATTTGCGAAATCAAAGGGACGGACATGTCCGCGCCGCATGGGGTGCCTGTGGATCTTCTTGACAGGCTTGTTATTATTCGTACTTTGCCGTACACCCCCGAAGAGATGGTCAAGATCCTCGCCGTCCGCGCCACCGTGGAGGGCCTGAAGGTTGATGAAGAGTCCCTGGCGTACCTGGGCGACGTCGGCGAGGGCGCGAGTTTGCGACACGCGGTGCAGCTCTTGACGCCCGCCGCGGTGCTCGCGAAAACCAACGGCCGCGATGAGATCGCGGTTGGGGATTTAGAAGAGGTCGGCGAGCTGTTCCTGGACGCGAAAGCCTCGGCGAAGATTCTCATGGAACAAGCAGCGAAGTACTTGTCCTAGACGGTTGGGGTGAAAGAATGGAAAAAAGAGAGCGTAGATATTGTGTAAATGAAGCAAAGCTGTTCTCCAAAGAACGCCATCACTCGTTCGTTTCTTTCGTACTGTATAGCTTCATAGCTACTCGTGTAAGTGTGTGTTTGTATGTATTGTACTTATGTATTTCACTGCGTGCGCTCAGTAATTCGATGTCGTCGAGGTGGAGACGCGGTCTGCCGGTGTCGACGGTGCAGCTAAAGGTGTAAGGGTACGCGGACGGCGCACCCGGGTTGTGAGACTGTTTGCCTATAGAAATTCGGGAAGGTCAATCAAACCGCGGATTCGATTTTCGTGTCACCCTCGGTGGTTTCAGGCGCAACCAGCTCATCGGTCCACGCACTTAAAGGCGTGTTGTCGCGCGGGTCCGATTGTTTGATCGGCGCGACGTCTCCGCCGCCGTCGTCGCCAGCTCCCCCCGTCCCGTTCGTCTCCGCGTCTACACTCGGACCTTCCCCGCTTCCCCCGTCGTCATTCTCGCCCCGGGCGTGCATTTCATCGTAGCTCCCGTCCGCGACCCCCTGATTGTTAACATCAACAACAACGCCGCTCGGCTCGCCCTTCAAGTCCCTGTGCACCGCACCTTCAGCGTCACGCGTGTCCCCTTCACCAGCGGCGTTCGCGGTAGTCCCCCCCCGCTGCCCTTCGTCGGACGGGTCGTTGTCGGAGCCATCGCTAGGGTCGTTCCGCGTCACGGCTGCGCTGTTGGTCACCGCGTGCCCCCCTGCCGCCCCAGAAAGCGCCCCCCTTTCGTCATAACTAGCGTTCACAAAAGTAGGGTACCCCGCCCCAATGAGCTGAATCTGGTCCTCCCACATCCGCTGACACATCAGGTTGGCGCCTAAATTGCGCATCAGCAGCAACGTGGTTTCCCGGTCAATGGGCGCCATCTGCTTCAACGTTCGTTTGTGGTCCCGTCTCGAAGGATCAAACAAACCAGCCAGGAACGTGTAAACGACCACGAAATCGGGGTTCGATGTCGGGTGTTTTCGGCCGCCGTTGGTGTTGGGGTTATGGTGGATGTTGTTGTTGGGTCCACCCACACCGTTGCTGTTCCAATTGTGAATCGGGTGCCCACCTCCATTGCCACCCATGCTGCCCTGCAGGTTGCCCAGCATCCCATCACCCACGTTGGTCATCCCATAACTCCCATAACTCCCAGGTGAGGGGACCCACCGCGTGTCGCGGTTGCCGTTGTGATTAGCGTGTCCGCCCAACCCGCCGCTCCCGCGCGGGTGCACTAGAAACCCACCCCCTTGTAAAGGCCCGCCGTACTCCATGGGGCCGCCCATCTGCGTCCCATGGCCGCCCATAGGGGACGGGCCAACATGTTGCGAGCCCATGTGCGTGTTACGGCCATTGCGTCCATCCATGCCACCGCCCATCGACGCGTTGTTCGTGTTTTGCTTCTTACTCCGGCCTCCTTCCCGTCCCACGGGCGTTTGCTTCTGGGGGTACGGCTGCGCGCTCTTGCGCTTAGGGCGCGGGGGGGGGATGTGCTCGCCCGTGCCGTTCTTCTGGACCTGCAGGGTTTTAAGGTGGGAAAAGGAAGGTCAGTACTAATACTAGTAGTCGCGAGCGTGGCATTAAAAACAAACGTGAAAAAAACTCTTTCGCCCATCCAAAAATAGCCGTCGCTCTTTTGTCAATGACCAAGGTTTGGCCACTGGGTAACCCCCACGTACCTTGAGGAAGTACTTCTGCGCGTGGCTTCTGATTTGAATCACGGTTTTCGTGCCGACGTAGGTTTCGATTTTCTTCCAGTCGCGGTCGTACCTGAGGGGGAGGAGAGGGGGGGGATTACGTCAGCAAGGGAAGACCATGGTGTTTGTTAAAATTGCTTCATGAAGCACTCCGTTGTTTATGCCAGCGCATCTTGTTTTCATAGGGGGTGATTGGGGCGTGCTGCTCGTCTCTATCTACGTACAAGTTGATCGCTTCCAGGAACATGTTGTGTTCGCGTTCCGTCCATGATTCACGCGATTTGGTGATCGTGTACGGCTTGCGCGTCTTCGAGGCTTCAGGTTGCTTCATCGTGAAGGCGAACGACGCGTGGGGATTCCCGAGGTGTTGTTCGCGGGAAACCGGTGGTTTTTGCGTAATGGAGCGCTTCCCCCGAGCGTGTACTGCGTGAGTCCTTGACGCTTATGGTTCCCCTAAACCCACGGAACACGTGCTCTGTGTTTTGTCCACGAGCGTTACTGCACCCAAACGCGTCCGCTTGCTCGCGCGCGATGCACCACCCGCGTTCCCGACGTTAACACGACCGAGAGTTTCCTCGCGTCTAAGATTCGACCTCTGTCGCCGGCGGGATCCGGATTCCGCGTCCACGGAGTCCCGCGAGTGACCCTACGCGACCCCCTTCCGTGCCGAGGAGGCGTGCGCGTGTACCTAACCGAACCCCGCGAAACCCGCGTGTGTTCTTATCCAGTCCAGCAGCGTCGTCGTCCCGGCGCCACGTGATGTGCCGCGTTTTGGAGATTGACACGACAACCAGAGTGGACAACTGGAGGGTTCGAGTTGCTTTGAGTTGATAAGAGTGTTTCGCGGTTGACCCTGAAAGCAATCACTATCCGTTCAACTTGAAACCAAAAGCCAAAAAAATCTCAACGACTTCCAGAACAACAAATCTTTCCAAATGCGATTTTTCCCGGAATCGAGGGATGACTCAAAACACCGTGGTCTAAAAAGAGGGACAAAACGAATTCGATCGATTTTTTTCGGTTCTGGAAGGCCTGACAGATAAATATCTTCGAGTCATCTGGAGAAAAACTCGATGCGTCCGAGACTTCGTCGCTCGTCGGCGGTACGTTACGCGTCGTGGCACCCTCGTGGCAACTCGTGGCAACTCGTGGCAAATGAAAAATAGTCTCAAATTTTGGTTTTTTTTCCTTCTTGGCATTTTTCTTGGACTAGTTGTTTAGTTGTTTGGGGTCTGAGGTGCGCTAGAGGTCGGGACTTCGAACCTCCCTGGGTAACCGGGGCAGTTAGGACTTGAGTGCTTCCGCGTGCTGCTGCTGGCAATCGGCCGCAGCTTTTAAATTTTTGACAAAGCCTTCTGTTTGGCAATCCAATCTACCCATCACCAATCTTCTAGTCCTCGTCCGAGTCGTCATCCGAGTCCGCGAGGTTGTTGGCGTAGGTGAAGGAAACGGGCCTTCCTCGCCTCGCCCGCCGTCCACCCTCGATGATGTTCGACGTGTCAACCTCATCCCCCGAAAGGTCCTCCACCACTTCACTGTTCACGGAATCGTCATCGCTGTCATCCCCGCTCTTCTTCTTCTTCTTTTTCTCAACCTTCAGTTTCTTCTTGGGTTGTTCTTCCTCCACCTCTTCATCGGAAGTATCAACATCCTCTTCCTCGGACTCGTCGTCGAGAATGGGGTCCTTGCCTTTGTCTGGATGGTGGGTAAATCAGAGAAGGTGAGCGAATGTATGAGCGAGGACGTGGGTCGGTGGAACGATCGATTTTAAAATGCAAAAAGCGATGGGACGATGGGACACACAG
>TARA_B110000977_G_scaffold173049_1_pt1 | contig 35646 bp, 18 predicted proteins | sample TARA_B110000977 | Tara Oceans TARA_B110000977 (sample SAMEA4397798) | marine metagenome | biome: Polar Biome; feature: [SRF] surface water layer (ENVO:00010504); material: water (ENVO:00002006), including particulate matter (ENVO:01000060) such as... | depth 5 m | reverse complement strand
GTCAATCGCTTCCACGTTTCCACCCAAGGTTAAAACCACCGGCGGCGCGTTTTTATTCATAAACACGACGCCGCCCTCGAACAGAAACCACTCTCCGTTTTTGGCGCCGGTTTCAGGTAAACACGTTTCTCGAAACGCCTCTGTTGTGATATCGGAATCATTAAATTTGTATGACTTGTTATTCTGCCGCGTCTGCTCGTGAAAAACGTGAAACGCCAACACTTTCTCGGATGCGTTTTTTTTCGACGCAACCACCAACGTGCCCAGCGATTCTTTCAGCCCCTGGTCCAACGTGAACCGATAGTTGTACTCAGCCTGATCTTCGTCATCGTCCGATGCAATATGGAGTGAATCCTTGAGTTCTAAACCGTCATCCTCTTCATCTTCCGACGAAGTCACCAGGTCGTCGTCGAGAAAAAAGTCATCCCGTGAAGTTTTCGGTTCTGAAATTTCGGCAAGTGGATTTTTTGAAGACCCCGGTAGGTTTTCATCGGTGACGTTTTCGGTCGGGTCTCCAGCCGTTACAGCCGTTTCTTTTTCTTCAGTTTGCTTCCCTTTCTGCTTATCAATACCAATACCCACCCCACCACCACACGTCTTCCCTTGTTCGTTCTTTTTGTCGCGGATGATGCGTTGCACGCATAAATTCGTTTCGTCGCAAATTTCCGCCTCGAAAACCGACGGATATCGGTTAGCGGTTGGAACGTTTGTTGTTACCCCGACTGGATCCTTTCCATACCCGCCACACACGTACACATCGCCGTGCACGACTGGTACCGTGTTTTCATCCACCGCAACTTCCGCTCGGACGTACACGAATGCGCAATCAGTGTAATTACTCACGTCAGTCACGTCGAGAACGTCCCTCGACGGCGACGTAGCAGTAGCCTCCACCAAAAGCTTTTCAGAATACTGATACGAAATCTCTTCACTCAACCCGGCTTCAGTAGCCGCGTCGACAAACGCGGTACGAGCCGTTTCTTTAGCCGTTTCTTTCGTAACGGTCGTAACGCCAGACTTGGTACCCGCAACATCGAAGCAAGCATTCGCCGCCACCCGAACCGCGGCTAAAACCCCCGCGTGTACCGCGGCGAGAGTAGCAGCGAGTTCATTTTCGGTTTCTTCATTTTCGTCTTCAGTTTCGGTATGTTCATTTTCATTCTGCGCATCGACAAACCCGTTCCTCTGCGCGATCCCACGCGAGCCATTTCGAAAGAAAAGGGTTCGCGCGCATCGTAATCCAGGGGACTTCGGGTGCGAAGCTTCTAAAGTTCCATGACTGGTGGTCATACAAATTCTCGGCGCATCTTTTTTTGTGTCGACCGGCTTTACTCCGAACGCGTCGCGCATCGAGCCGTATTCGAAAAAATCAACCAACGGCGAGAACCAGCCCGAATCAACCCACGTTTCGCGTTCCGTAGACTTCTGGGTCTCGATGAATTCCAAACGTTTCACAGAAGATACCTCGCCCAACTGTTCAACGGTTTCGTTCCAGTGTCGAGTGAATTGGGAAACGTTGTGCTGCATCTCGTGCATCAAGGAGGCCGCGTCTAACTTAGTGTAGCATTTCTTTTTTAACGCCTCGCCAATCTCCGTGACAAAAAAATTCATGGTGAAGAACCCGCCGCGGCCGATGCCTTCCAGGCCGTAAGCCTGGACCAAGGGCCACTGCTCAATGGCCATTTGTGCCTTTAAGGATTTTGCGTTTGAATCTTTTAAGTCGTCATAGGGCTCCACCAAAGCTATTGCGATTGATTTCACCCCAGTCAGCGTCTCAACGAACGATTCGAGCTTGAAGTCCTGCGCGGCGTCTTCGTCGGAGTCGGACTCGGAGTCGTCTTCAGAAAAATAGTCATCGGAAGATTCGGATGATGGTCGCTGTGTGTTCTCATCATCGTCCTCCTGCTCATCCTCCGTATCAGACACATCCCCCCCCTCCATGCGCATCATTCGCCTTCTCTGCTCTTGCTCCCTCTTCGCCTCGACCCTTTCATCCGCCTCACGCTGCGCCGCGGCGACTCGTCGGGGGGGGAGTGCGCGAACGGTGACGTTCGTGGTTCGAGCCCACACCGCGGCGAACTGCCGTATGAGTTCATACGCATCAGGAGAGACGTGGATGTCCACCGAGTCAGGTGTGATCCACAGCACCACATCTTCCAGCCACACGTGTGCTAATGATTGTTTCTCAAGAAGCTCGTATTGATGCACGCCCCCTAACACGTAGTTCAACCCGTGGACCGACCCGAGCGCATTCTTCCCATCTACCCCGCCGAGGAAAAGAACTCCGTCGACAGCTGGGGTCAACGCAGCGACCGTGAGTTGCACTCGGCGCAAGCGACATGCCGAGTCCTCGGGGGTGAAACCCGGGGTGATATTGGGGGGAGCGACAGCCATAGGAGGGGAAAAACACGCGCGCCACGTGCTCACGCCCAACCGCGCCCGGAGGTATGATGAGATCGTCGAGATCTATTTTGGGCTGCCAAAGTTGTTTCAAAAACGAAGTGTGCCTACAAATAATCTACAACTCGCTCACCATCACCTCCCTCAAATCTTCCCGTCCCACCTAGGGGGCAGCGCTAGGGTCAACGCCGCCGGCGTTTCCCGCACCCACCTCCCGTTTTTTCGCACCATCACCGGCCGCGTGCCAGCCGCCTGTTCCTCTTCCTTCCGTTTCTGCATTTCTTTAAACGAGACGCCGACTTTTTTCGTCCACAACACAAACTGGTACGAGAAATACAGTTTGGCGCCGAAGCTGATGGGCTTTACCGCGGCTCTGAACATGAGGGACTCTGCTAACGACACCGTGAGCCGTCGGGGGTTGGCGTGCTTCACAACCGGGGCTTTCGTTAGCCAATTCATCTTCGCCAACTTCGTGTCGCTGAACATCAACGCTTTGTCGAACGCGGCGGATACTTTGCCCGCCGCTGGTAACTTGCTCAGTGGCTTACAGATTGTCATGGCCGGCTGTACTCCATAGCACGCCCCCCAGACCCCCCCCGCCCAGACAATCGAAATGACTTCGTGGAAGACGAACGCGACTGGGAAGTCGGTGGGGGTCAAGCCTTGTTCGATGAAGTAGTCCTTGATGCGACCCATCGTGGTTGTGCGCGAAGGTGTGACGGATCGATGTTTGTGATGTTCGAAATATCCTTGGTCGTTGTTGACTCGAATCACGAAAAAGGTCGCCCCTGCTCCTCCTTTCAGACGCGGATGCGCGGTCTCCGCGCGTGCGGCGCGACATGGCTGGCGCTGGCGGTGCTGTTGAATTGCATCGCCCCGAGTGGCGTCACCGCGGTTGGGTTCGACGCCGCTTCGCAGGGACGCCAACGGGCGCAGGACAAACATCGAAGTCGAACGTCTAAATCATCACCCACCGTTTCCTCTTTGTTCCCGACCACCGTGCACGTGGTGGGCGGCGCTAAAATCACCATCAAAGGCGTGGGTTTCCTGAAGAGCGATGCTTTGGCTGTTCGGTTCTCGAACACGTACGGCGACATCAACACAGGCGGCGGTCCGTTACACGAAGTGGTACCCGCGACGTTCATTTCGTCAACCGAAATTCAGTGCGAGGCTCCAAAAGTCTCCCATCCCCTTTTAGCGCACGTATCAGTCACCAACGGCGACGGCGTGTTTAGCTCTGCTCCTGGTGTGTACATACGAGGGAACAAGGGCGGTAACGATAGGGGCGGGTTCACCGGAGGCACAAACGCGTTGACCCTTGAGTTTTTAAACCAAGTCCCCGGATGTCCGGGTTGCGGCTTCGGCGGATTCCAATCCGACAAAAAAACAGATCCAAAAAATAAAGTCCGCGAACGTTGGGTCGTTGATACGGACGTAGGAACTGACGTGGGTGGCGGAATAGTCACAGTGAAAACGATTGGATACGCCGTGAACTCCCCGACTGACCCGTTTAACGAATCATTAACCCATAAACTGGAAGAGTTGGATGAGGCGACGCGGGAAAGCTTGGGGTTCGGCGAGAGTGGTTTTTATTCCTCACAAGCTCCGACCGGTGGACCCGGCGCGCGGGGACGCGGAGGTAGTGTTCTCGGCGGTGTATCCCCGATGGGTAAAAACTATGGTCCCAAACCGAGAGGCACATTCCTACCTGGACCAGGACTCACCTGTGTGTTCCGGTGTCCCGTGGAGGTGTCCAGGGTTGTTACCGTTAATGGTGTCGACACTGTATCGACGACTCCCTTACCCGACGCGGTCGCGACGTCGCAGGTGTTCACTCGCGGTCCGTCCTCGAGCCGCACTGCTGCACACTACGACGCATTACGGTTCACCTCCGCGTTACGCCACGAAGAAGCCACCGGCATCGCGTGTAACTTGTCGGACAACGTATTGGACGAATTAAGGTTGGAGTATGTTGATTGGCTTGAAGACGGAAAGGACTCGAATAAAAGAATAAACCCTCCAACCGAGTGGATCGACTACACCACCGTTCAATGCGCGGTGCCGGCTTTCCCAAAAAGCTCAACCGTGAGTAACGCAACGCAAAACGTCACCGTGAGCCGTGATTGCCACATCCACATGTCCAACGATTTTGGTGAGACGTTTGATGCGGAGGGGCCTATGGGCGATAGGGGCAATCACACACATAAATACGCAAACGCCGCGCGGGTCGCGTTCAGGTACTCAAATAAAATCCCGACTTTGCTTGGCGACATTCAAAGTAGCGACGGCGTGGGTACTTTATTAAAAACATCCGCCACTACCACGAATCGTAACCTAGGGCTGGATTCCCTGGGAGTCACTGCACGAGGTCCGTTAAGTGGAAATACTGAAATCAAAATCGGCGGCAAAGACTTTATCGAAAACGTCCCCACTACGGCGTGTGCTTTTTCGTTTGGGAACGATTCGTTTGTTGGACCCCGAAGAATTATTACATCTGGAAAAGTTTTGGATGCGAACACCGTGGTATGCGTGTCACCGAGTCAACGTAGTGTACGTGATGATATTTCAAAAGTTCAGCCAGGAGTGGGCGATGCTGGCGTTTCAGGCGTTACAAGTAGTGATACACCAACAACAAAGCTTTCCTCAAGCTCGTTTCCTCCGGTCTTGAATCACGAATTTGGAAAAGGGTGTTTCTTTTCATCCGTGGAAATAAGTAACGACGGAACCAATTGGTCATCCCAACGCGCTTTGTTTCTGTACTGCGACGTGTATGTATCGCCGCTGGGTGGTCACGTCGATTTTGACACCGCGTTTGGCACCCCAACCAACCCGTTCCCGAATTTACAAAGCGCGCTCGCGGCTGGGTTGCGAGGTGCTAGGGTAAAAGAGTTGGGAGGTGGGGGTGCGGACGAGTCGAAAGAAAAGCACTTCCCAAAGAGCACCGGGTCGGCGTCGCGCGGAGTTGCGAGTTTCGGCACCAGTGGAGGCAAGGAGACGATTGCTAGAAGTGGATCCGAGCGTACTGGAGGTGGATATGGTTCATCCTTCGGGGCTTGGGTCAATCGAGACGTCATTAGATTAAATAGCGGGTCTTACGGCGGCGAAGGCGATTTGCATTTATCCGTCGCGGCGGATCAAGTCATCACCGTTAATGCGGTTGGCGATGCGCATGACGACGACGTGTTCCTCTTCAGGAGACTAAATACTCATACGAAGAACCCAGAGGTGACTATATCGTGTGGCGACGCTTCACACCACTCGCCTTTATTTGTCACGAGAGACACGTCGATTGGCAAGGCGCCCGTGGTTGGCGCTGACGGACGTCCAATAGGCAACGGCGGCGCTGTGTCGTTTTCGAGCTCAATTTTTCTATCAAACTGTTTCCAGGACGGCGAAGTTTTTCACGCCGGGATGCGATGTGTGGGCGGGTCCAACAGAGGGTGTGCTGGTGATTCGGACGTGCGTTCTGGTAACGTGTTGGGTGGGAGCAGCCGTGACCCGTCGAACTGGGAAGCATTTGACTACGACGACGAGGCGGAGTATTTCGTCGAGGAGGAGTTTTATGATTTCGTTTAATTCATTTAGGTTTTAAACTCGATAGTTTTTTTCAAGGAAGTATTCCAAACACACCCTACTTCAGATCTCTCGCCTCGTTGCTGTGTCACTCCGCTATGGCGCAGCAAACCGCCGACGGTGCGACTGTTGCTCCTGACGTAATTATGCCCGACGTGCACACCGCAACCTTCGACGTCGACGAGAGCCTTGCAGCTTTAGTGCTGTCGCACGTCACCAACACACGAGACCGCCTCGCCCTCGCGTACGTTCCTCGGGTGTGGAGAAAAGTCGCCGCCACTGAAGGGTGCTGGGGTACCTGCGACCTCGTGATTGACAGAGATATGTTGAATAGGTTGAAGCTCACGGATGAGCGCCTCGAGTGCTTGATCGGGTACTGCGGCGACGTGAAAAACCTAGAGATACGCAACGCCCCTATGCTCCAGGGGAAGTGCCTATACAAGGATACTCTCTTAGTGGCCAAAAAGTTGCCTCACTTGAGACGTTAAAGTTAACAAGCTGCCGTGGGGTGGGTTGTCTTACGATTTGCGCCTTCTTGCAAGCAATCGGTATGCGCGACCGGCCGAAGGAAAAGCGGCTTCGACGTCTGCGTCTCATTGAGGAAAACGTAGACCCCCAAGACCTCGAACATTTCCGTGAGTTCCTCAGCATCGACCCTTTTGAAAGCCTTTTCCAGCGAAACAAACCTGTTAGCGACAAGATCAGTTTCAACCTCTGGAACTGTGCCGAGTGCCAGGATGTCATCGCGACCTCTGATGTCAAGATGTGCGTTATCTGCAAAAAAACGTACCGTGAGGGATGTGGAGAAAATACCGGAGACTTATTTTGCACGTTATGCAACGCTTTTGTTTGCCACGGGTGCGAGGAAAACGTTACCAGTAGCATGTGCGGTTGCGAGAGCACCGTTGCGTGCGGGAGGAGTATTTTGGATGAACTTCCGAAATGCGAGGGGAGCAAGGACACACCCGGATGCTTGAAAAGCTGGTGCGCTGGTGGCCAAGAGCGTGTCGGCTCTGCCTGTAGCAAGTGTGAGTGTACTTGGTGCAAAACGTGTTCTACCGCTGTCGCTAAGATGACCGCCTGCTCCAAATGCAAAGGAAAGATTTGCTGCGGCTGTGTAGAAGAGGGTAATGTGGCGTGCTTCAACTGCAACAAGCGTACATGTGAGGCCTGTGCAGAGCAGTCTGAGGATGTAACAATTTGCGCAGTGTGCAAAAAAAGCCTTTGTGACGGGTAATGTGCCGATGATTGCGGAAAGCATTTTTGCGACTTTTGCAATACTTTCGTTTGCAACGGGGAGTGCGCAAATAAGGTAGAAATTTTTGTTTCGACTGTTGCCAGGGCGCCGTTGCGTGCGAAAGTGTGAATTGAAGGGCGAACTTCCCCAATGCGCGGTGACCAAAGAGATACCCGGATGCATGGAACGGCGATGCGGTGATTGCGAAAAAGACTTCGGTTCTTTCTTGCGGTATAACAGGTGTGCTAAGTGTTGTGCGAAGCGTGTCGGGTCGAAGGAGGCGCGATCACTAACATGTACACGTGCGCCAGCGCCAAATGCAAAAAAGACACTTGAGCCGCCTGCGTCGAAAAGTCAGGAAGTCAGGAAGGCACTTCGTAAAGTCTGATTTTTGGTGCCGCGAATGCGAACCAGTAGGTGCACTATGTGTAAGGATGTTGGAATGAAATCAAAACTTCACCCCCCGTCCGCCGCGTCCCCGACTCGTTGCTGCACCATAGCCCGCAGATTCTCCGCATCTTGGTCCCGCCTTTTAACTGCTTGTTCCAACGCCCCGTTCTGTTCCCGTTGGCGCACGAGCTGCGATTTCACAGCTTCCAGTTGACCGGCCATGGTTTCCTGTAACAACCGCTTGCCGCGCTCCAGCGAATCAACGGTGGCGCGCGCCGCTCGCTCTGCCGTGACCGCCCGCTCGCGCGTCGCCATCGCCGACGCGCACTTCGCCAGAGTCTCTCTCAACGCCAGCTTGGTTTCATCCCGCTCCGCAATTGTTGACGCCAGCTCCTCAAGCGCGCGTTTCAACCGCTGTTTCAGCTCCTGCTCCTTACTCTGGTTGGACTGCTTGAACACCTTCGTGCTGGACTCGAGGGTTTTTATTTGAGCTTGAAGATTCGCCGTCTTCGCCGACTCGGCGTCCACTCTGGCTTGCGCTGAGGTTGTCGCATCTTGCAGCCGCGCGTTGACCACCGCGAACGCCTCGATCTGCGCGGTCAAATTACCGCACTCCTCCTCTAAAGCGGTGGCGTGCTCCTTCGTGGAACACAGCTGAACCTGTAGATCGTGGATGGTTTGTAAATTTTGCTCCAAGTCACTCGCGCAGCGGTCGGATTCCGAGTCCAAGCGTTTTTTAAGACTCAGCAACTCAAGCTCCAACCCTTGAACACGACCTTCCGCAACCCGGCACCTGTCTTGCGCTTCCTCAGTCGCTTCCCGTGCCTCCCGCTCCGTCGCCTCCGTGGCGAGCTGCATTTCGTGCCGCATGCGCTCCAAGTCCAAAGTCGTCGCTTCCTCGGCGGCGTCCACCGCTCGGCGAAGCGTTTCACCTCGGTCGCGTTCTCGGCGTAGCTCAGCACCTACCGCTTCTGCATCCGCAAGGGCTTCGTCTGCCAAGGCTGACGCCCTTGCGGACTCAGCGTGCGCCTGTTCCACGACCCTTTCCGCGTCGCGGCGGGCGGAGGCAGCTCTGGCATCTGCATCTAGCGCCTGCGCGTGCGCCGCCGCCGAATCCTCCACCGCGTTCTTAACGTCCACGGAAGCGTCTGAGAGCTGTTGCTGAAGCTGTTTGATTTGGTCAATGGCTCGCTCTAGGGCGTTGGATTTCTCACTCAGCTGCACTGCTAACGAAACGGACTCTTCTCGGCCTTTCGCGACTGCGTACAGCAATCGACTCGGGACGTCTTCGCCCGCTTCGGAGGATAAATCAGACGCGCGCAATTCCAACGCGTGGGATAAACTCGCCTTGTCTCGAGTGGACGCGTCGAGTTCTTTTTTATACGTTTCAGCGTCTTCTTTCGCGGAGGATAATTCCTCCTTGAGCTTCGACACCCGCGTCCTGAGCTGCGCGCACCGTTCCGCGGTGCTCATCTCCCCCGACACGGTCATTTTATGCTCAAGCCTCCTTATGTACGCCTTGTCGCCCTTGCCTGCGAGTTGCAGTGCATCGCGTTCCGCGGTGACGCGTTCCACTTCTCTGCGAAGGAAAGTCACTTCCCTTTCTTTGGCATCAAGCGAGTTGCTTTTGTGCATGCGATTGGTCTTGGCGTTGTGCACTGCCAACGCGTTGGGCTCACCTCCCGGACGAAACATTTTTCACGCGGAAGCGAAATGCGATTACTCGAGTGAGGTGCTGTGGGTATGCACACGTAACACTTTCGAGGCGTTATTACCAGTGCGTACCGAACGACGCGTGTACCACGTGCCGGTGCGTGTCGCGGCAGAACCACCGATGCGCGCCAGGACACTGCACTAGTCCCCCTTTGGAATTCGTCTCGTTGTTTGTTTCGCGTTTCGGGACCGTTGAAAAAGGTTGGCGCCCGCAGCGAGTCAATGTCAATTCCGTTGCTTTTCTCGGCCGACTTTTCAGGTTTCCATGAGGTTTTGCCGACACCACACCCATTGCCCTCCGCGCGGCGTACCCCCACGAGACTCGAACATGTCCGACCCCGCGAAGCAAGACACCGTTCGCAAACTAATCCGCATCTTCCTCGATGTCCCGCACAACGCGTTCGTGGACTTCACACGGAGCATAGAGAGAGGTACGTGCGATTCCGCGAATCGCACGAAAGGTTTTTCGGGGTCGGCGGGGCGACTGAAAGGTCATTGACACGTGGTAGATACAAAGGGTCTACACATACTGACACTCCTTCCCCCCCCCACCCCACAGCCACCGGCGCCTCTCCCTTCATCATCTGGACCACCACCATTGGTTTCCTGTTCGTGGTGAGTTTCCTTTATTTGAAGATGAGCGAGCTCACGATGAGCAGCAAGAAAGAAATTCCACTCAAAGACGCGGTTGGACACAAGGAGAACGTAAAGGTGTTTTTGGATTTAGGCATCTCTGACCGGTTCAAGGATGACTTCATCGGCCGCGTCGAAATCGAGCTGTTCACGAAAACGCACCCCAAAACCACGGAAAACTTCCGGTGCTTCTGTACCGGCGAGAAGGGCGAGGGGAGCATCAAGGGGAAAAATTTGCACTACAAAGGCGTGAAGCTGCATCGCATCATTCCCGGGTTCATGATCCAGGGGGGCGACCACATCCAAGGCGACGGGAGCGGCGGCGAGAGCATTTACGGCCGCTGTTTCGACGACGAGTGGCCTGAAGGCGGGCACGTGAAGCACTCGAAGGGAGGCTTACTGTCGATGGCCAACAGCGGGCCGCACACGAATGGCTCGCAATTCTTTTTAACATTCGCGAAAGCCAAATGGCTCGACGGTCGGCACGTTGTTTTCGGCCAAGTCACGAAAGGAATGGAGCACGTCAGGTGGGTCGAGATGCGGTGCGGAACGTACACCGGACAGCCGCTTCAAAACGTGATTATCAAAGACTGCGGCGAGATCAAGGGGAAGAGCACTTGAGTATTATTTATATAAACAGGTGGAGAGACACGACGTGAGTGCCTGAGTGCGTAATATTAAAATTGCTGAGTCACCTTGTCAAGTGTAGAATTTTCGTCACCCCCGAGGCGGATACCACGATACGTTCGAGGACCTCCACCTCCTCGTTCCCCTCGTCGCACTTCTCGACGCGCGTTGTGTGTGCATTCGGACGGTACCATGGGTTTGTCTGGAGTGCATCGCGGTCGCATGTCTCGACGTGTCGTGCCTCTGGTGCTCGTTTCCTTCTTGATGCGCATGAGTTGGCAAACGCCGTTCGTTGTCGGTGCTTCCACGCCCCTTGTCATCGCCCCTTCCGAGTTCACCGCCGGGGCGTTCGTGGCCGTGCGCGTGCACGGCGCGGTGGGCGCGAGCGGGCTGACCGTAGTTCTAGCAGACCTAACCTCAACGACGTCACCCGTGACCGTGGCCACTGCGAGTGTACCGTCCTCAGGGGGCGACGCCGTGACGGTTACGGTGGCGGTTCCGTCATCTGTGGATACGACGAAATCTAACTACAAGTTAAGACTCTTTGCCTCCTCCGCGTCCATTTCAAGCACGCCAATTGCGGAGCACGACGTGAGTATTGTAATTGCGCAAGGTAGTAGTGCATCGAGTACTATAACTACCCTAATATTAGAAAGTGACAAGCCCGCATACAAGCCCGGGCAGGATATAAACGCGCGGGCGCTGGCGATTGAGTCTGAAACGTTAAATCCAGTCGCGGGAACCGTGACGTTCACGTTCCGAGACCCACAGGGGTTCGTGGCGAGAAGAATCACCGCAACTGCGGACACGTACGGAGTAGCAGAAGCGACGATGGCCACGTCCACCGAGCCGACGTTAGGACAGTGGAGCGTAGAAGCGAGTTTCGTGGCGAGCACAGGAAGCGACGCGATCAACGCGAACACTCTTCCCTTCACGCTGGAGAAGTACGTGTTGCCCACGTTCGACGTGCAAATCGACTTAACCTCAGACTCCGTGTTCCGGGGGCTAGGGCGGGTTGAAGGAAGTGTAAAAGCAACGTACACGCACGGTGCTTCCGTCGCCGGCGAGGTCGAAATCTCGGTGTGGCAAAAAAGTTCGTACCAATCAAACGGCATGGACGTCTTCGGAGGTGGGATGATGGGCATGGCGATGGACGCGGGACGGATGATAATGGAGGACAGCGTCTCTTCGAATGCGAACACCGGGGATGCGTATACATTACTTAAAAAGTTGCCATCTATGCGTTTAGAGACTGGTACTAGCGGCACTTCGTTCTCCGTCGATCTGTCAGACACTTCAATCGACTACGGCTGGGGCGGGTATTGGAGTTCCAGTGAGCAATTAGTCGTGGAAGCCTCTGTGAAATCCGCCGCCACGGGTGAAACGCAGAATGGCACCGCACCTGCGTACCCCCGGTACCGCGCATACGACGTGGAAATTATCGGCCCTGGAAGTTTCAAACCCGGGTTACCCGCCGAGTGCGTGTTCAAAGCGAAGACGTTTAGCGGCGAGAGTTTGGCCGGGACGTTTTCCGTGACTGTTAAGTGGTACAAGAAGAATGGAAGTTATTTAACTGGATCTGCAATCGCAGTTACTCTGAGTGACGCTGATGACGGTACCAAGTACTTCTACGTCGACGTCCCTTTGGACGACACATCTTGTTGCCAAGTCCGCGACGCGACGCAATGGCGAAGCGGCTCGTGCTGTTTGTCGAGCGGGGAGTTATCGTTCGACTCCGATTTGAGCGGTGCGAAGAACACAGCGGTGAGTCTTAACTCCGCCGCCGCGTCTGTCTCCGACGCCGTGCCCACCGCGACGTACTGGAGCGGCTTCGCTACTCCTCCAGGCGTTCTAAACGCCTACCTAACGATCCATGGCGCGCCGCTTGACAAGGTGGAGGTTGGCGCTGAGGTTACGTTGACGGTGCGATCCTCGTTCACGCCTCCCGGAAATTACTTCGACTGGAGCCTGGTGCAAAACGGCAAAGGAGTGCTGGCTTCAGGCGAAGTCACAAAAGACGGAACTCTGACCTTCACCGCGACGGCTAGTATGACGAGCGCGCAGCTCATCGTGTACGTCGGGAACGACGGGGCGGGGGGTGAATCGGACAACGTCGTGGTTTGCGTGAAATCAATCGCGGTGAATTTGGCGTCGCGGGAAAATCTTCCCCAGGACGTTTCGCTGTCACTATCCACCAGCGAAACCACTCCTGGCGGGTCTGTAGTCCTAACCACCACCGCCACCGCCCCTGGCTCCCGCGTTTATCTATTAGCGCACGACACCTCCGTGCTTTTGCAATCAAACGGAAAACAAAGCGCGATGAGTGCATCCAAGGTGTTGCAAGCCGTCGCGGAGATAAACGGAGACGATATTGATATTTCATTCGACTCCGCGTCGTCTATGTTCGGCAGTTCTTCCTGTTACCCTCCCGCTGATATCGACGCTTCGGAAATCACAGTGTTAACGGCGATGAAGACCCTGGCATGCTTACCGAACCAAGGCGGGATGTTTGGGGGGATGTACGAGGATGACATGGCGATGATGGATGGCGTTCCGGAGATGGCGTTCGCGGCGATGGATGAGCGGATGGAAAGCGCGGACGCTGATACGGGAGCATCCTCTGACTCCTCTTCTGACACCGGGAAAATCCAGACGCGTCGTTTCTTCCCTGAAACCTGGTTGTGGCGTGCTGTAGACACGGATGCGACAAGCGGGATCGCCACGCTGAACGATTTGACGGCGCCCGATACCATAACGAGCTGGCGCTTCCGAGCGTTCAGCACGCATCCTAGTTTGGGAATAGGTGTAGCGAGCGAAACCGCTGATTCCTCACTTTTAACCGTTTCGAAACCGTTTTTCGTCCGGCCGTTTTTGCCGTACAGCGCTGTATGGGGCGAGGACATCGCGGTGAGAGTCGGGGTGTTTAACGATTTAGCTGTTGCAGTGACCGCGAACGTTGAGCTGGTGGCGGACGACGCTAGTTTTGAACGAGTCTCGTCGTCAACATCGAACTCCGTCACCGTCGCGGCGAAGAGTTCCGGCTCGACGCAGTTCGCCATACGACCGAAAGTATTGGGAACGATTTCCATAACGGTCACCGGTACTACTGGTGCCTCCAGCGGATCCCTCTCCGACGCGGTCGTAAAAACCTTTACGGTTGTTCCGGAAGGGTTTCCTCAAGTCACCACGGTCAACGCGATGGTCCGACGAGAAAGGAGCGCCGCGAGCGACCAACTAACGCTAACCGCCGATTTACCCATTAGTGACCAAATAGTCACCGGGTCAATATTCTCGCAGTTGACCCTAATCGGCGACATAATGGGCCCCTCACTCTCCGGCCTTGACATGTTAATACAAATGCCCTTCGGGTGCGGCGAGCAGAACATGATCACCCTGGCACCGAACGTAGCGGCGGTGAAGTACTTGGTAGCCGCTGGGAAGGTAACAGACGAGGTATCAACAAAAGCGTCACGAAACGTCAACACCGGGTACCAGCGACAGCTCACGTATAGGCACACAAGCGGTGCGTTCAGCGCATTCGGCGAGACGGAGTACGACGGGAGTGCCAACCCCGGGTCGCTGTGGCTCACTGCGTTTGTGTTACGAGTATTCGCCAACGCCGATTCAATTTCGCAGCTGGACTTCGTCGCCGACCCAACCGTCCTATCAACCGCCGCCGCGTTCATCGCGAGTTCTCAAAACCCGGACGGGAGCTTCACAGACCCGTCGCCCCCGATCCACACGGAGATGACCGGCGGTGCTGGTGCGGGTACTGGATTAGCCGCGTACTGCCTCCTCGCCATGGTGGACGCTGGCCGACGCGCGAATAATGTTCAGAAAACCATCACGTACCTGGAAGGACGCATAAACGGCGGCGACAGAAACTTAAACAGTAACGGCTACGTCGTCGCGATCGCAGCGCGGGCGTTGACAAGAGCGTGTACGGTTGTTGAGTTGGGCTGTACCGCCGCGGTTACCGCAAGAGAGAAGTTACGCAGCATGGGCACCTTAAACGGAGACGGCACGAAGCACTGGGGCGGCGTCGGCGACGCGTGGAGTAGCGCGGATGGATTTACTCAATTCCCAATCACTATTGGTTATGAAACCAGCGCTGAGGTTGAAGCCACAGGGTACGTGTGCTTGACATTCGTCGAAGCCGGCGACTTGGAAAACGCGTACCCTGCGGCGAGGTGGCTGATGCTGAGACGAAACGCCAACGGCGGGTTCCGGAGCACGCAGGACACCGTTGTGGGTCTGGAAGCGCTCTCCGCGTTTGCGGCGGCGACGCTCGATACCGACTTTTCGTTGGACGTTTCAGTCTCGCCCAGTGGAAGTAGTGCTTTTTCCAAAGCAATCACGAGTTCCAACTTTGACGTGTTGCAAAGGGAAGAAATAGGGGATGCCTCTTCTGTGCAAATCAGTATCACAGGCTCTGGAACCGTGCTGGCACAACTTTCGGTGAGTTATAACTTAGTAGCGGATCCGTCGCCGCCTTCGTATGACTTGTCAGTCACGGCGAAAGCGGTGGTGGAAGACACTCGCAGACGTTTCTTCTCGCGACGAAAACTGAATCAAGCCGACAACAAACTCGCGGAGGACTTTGAAACAATCGAGATCACGGGCTGTACGAACCGAATCGACGGTTCAAATTCCGGTCTCGGCATGGTTCTTCTTACAGTCGGCGTGTACACCGGATTCGCGCCGACGACGGAATCTCTGGATTCGATTCGTCTAATCGGCGCCGGCGTCGTGCGAAGAGTCGACGTCGAGGACCGTTCGGTTGTTTTCTACCTAGAGGATGTTACACACGAAGAAACGTGCGTCTCCTTCGACGTCACGAAACGGTTCGAAACCGCTAATTTACAGCCTGGGATTTCGTCAGTCAGCGCGTACTACCACCCGGAGAAGAAGGGGGTTGCTGATGTGAAAAGTGATGGGCTTGGAGTAAGAGTCGGAAGTAGCGACGCGCGGAACGCGGTGACCGTCGCTGGGGAGCCCGCGAACGCGCGGACGCAGCCGGTGTCGGGAGCAGAAGGGAACTGGGGTAGGTCGCGGTTACCTGTAAAAATCGCGTGGATCGTAGGTGCAGCGGTCGCGGTAGGGGTTTTGGGGTAGGGAGGGAGAGTAAGAATTGAAGCTGAAAGACAGCGAGTTGTAAAAAATGTGCTTCCATTAGAATTTCCAGAAACCTTTTCTCGATCCACTCTCGTCCCGAACTTACACTCAGCGGAGATCCCGCACCGTGCCTCCAGAAGCGAAGCGCGCGAGGCGTGTGTGCTGGCCTCGGACGTAGGGCCACACACAGGGAGTGTACAGAGACACACACAGGGGTCATACAGAGAGACACCATGTCTCTCTCGGTAGCCACAGAGTTCCTTTCGGATAGGTGCGTCGATGTGTCTTATTCCACGCGACACTTCCGAGATTCGTTTCCCTATTTCCGTTCGATTCGACCGGCACCCTATGACGACCTGGTCTGGGGAGCCTGCCTTCCACGCGCTTACGTCGTTTTCGAGTTCCGTCGATGCTCCCCATCTCCACGACACATCCGACGGATTGCCTATATACAACGCTGACCATCCCAAACACCTAAACACGCCCGCCTTCCCCATCGCCTCCCCTGACCCACGCCGTTATCCGAATGACTCTTTTTCATTTCAATCCCACTCCTAATAGGAAAGGATGGGACGCGGTGCAGCGATTAGTCAACTTGTCCCCAGAGATCGCCAAGCGCACCCCCAAGTCCTCGAGACAACACGTGGTACAGATGAACCTAGCCGCGTTAGTCGTGCCAGGCGTGATTTCCTTCGTCTGCGTGCTAGTGGGTTTAATGACGCTGCACGAGTATTGCGTAGGCGGAGACTTAAACGCGGAAGAACCCAGGTGCTTCTTCCACGACTCGAGGATTGACCGCGTCGCGGCGTCCGTCTCAGCGTCAATATATTCCTCGCGAATCAAGAGTTATAGGACCTCGTTCTTGTCCGATGCGTTCGCGGCTGAATCCCGAACCCTGAGTTACGCCAAAATAGCGGCCATCTCGTTCTATGCCGCGAGTTTATTGACGACTATGTGTACTGTGATTTTTCCAGGCACCAAGGTTGGGCCGCTGAAAACCAGCTTGGCGCTTTATCACATACTGATTTGCAGTTGGAGCACCCTGTACTACTCGCTTGATTTCTTCGAATTAGTGCCGCTCGTGCGTTCTGAGCGTGATGGGATGCTGGAGTACTCAGCCGTGCGAGTCCTGGCGGTCTGGCCCGTCACCTCCACCTTGATGATTTCGAAAATCGCCGTGCTCTCGATGATGACGCGGCGACGGTCGTTCAACATGGAGAAGAAGGCCAGTACCGATGGATTGGGTAGAAATACAAACAACCTACCAGGACACGAAACACACGAAGGCAACGGAGACGACTCGGTGGCGAACATGACTTCTGTGTCCAGATTGTACCCGTTCGCGCAGACGTTCAAGAGGTTGTTGCGAGCTCGATCAGAGAGCGATGAGTTGATGTCGACGTCGTGGGACGTCTGGGCGGTGAGTTTGGTTAACAATTTGATGCTTCTCGCGGGCGCGTTCGGCCTCGTCGCGGACGAGTACTACGTCCGAGTTGTCTCCATGGTCATCTCGTGTTTCCTGTTCATAATAATCATGAACGGGTTTAACAGCCTGTTCACGCAGGTGATTAGCCGGGTACAGCACCCTGAAGACCGATTAACGTTGCGATCCCTGGAAGCCATGACGTACGCCACGTGGACGCTATTTCCCATCATCCAACTGTTAAGAGAGTTCAAGTTAATAGACACCGTCACGCAGTTCATGCTGATGACGTTCGCGGATATCGTGGCGAAAATGACGTACAGCACCATGTTAGTTTTTTCGAACTTCTGGCTTATCAACGCCGCGGATGGGCTGATGCGGTTGGACGAGCGGTTATTCACGGACGCGCTTGAAGTTTCGCGGTACTCGCAGTTAGCAGCTCGAACTCTAGAAAAAGCGAAAATCGAAGCCGAGAGTGTTTCGCAGCTGCATCGAGCTTTTGTAGCCAACATCTCGCACGAGCTGAGGACGCCTTTGAATAGTATTATTGCATTCAACTCGTTGCTGCTGGAAGACGAGACGTTAACAGAGGCGCAGAGGGAGTTCGTGTCAAGCGCAATCGTCTCCGCGGAAGCCTTACTCGGCATCATCGGCCAGATTTTGGATTTCGCGAAACTGGAATCGGGCTCGGAAACTCACCAGACTTTAGTGTTAGAGTCCTTCGACCTGGATGATATTATGAACGAGCTTGTTGACATTGTTGGCCACCAAGCGAGTAGAAATCAAGTCGAGATGATATTGGACGTCGACCCGGGTTTGTGCGGCGTTACCTTGCGGGGTGACAAGTTTCGATTGCGCCAAGCTTTAATCAACGTGACGAACAACTCGTTGAAATACACCAGGGAAGGGGGAGAAGTGATGATCAAGGTTTTTAAAATGAGGCAAGTGGAGGTTGGCAATGTACCAAGCGCGTACCCGGATGAACATCGTATGGGTAAACAGTCCGAACGTCCTCGACGCAACCCGCCGAAGCGACAAGACTCCGGGTCGTGGCTGGTGCTCGCCGGGAGCGACGGAGGAACGGAAGTGAATGACTTACCTGGAAACAATGACTTGCCTGGAAATATTCAAACACAACCCCTTCAAGGCGCAACTAACAATAATTCAAGCCCAATCTCGGAGTGGATCTGGATTCGCCTCGAGGTTGTTGATACCGGCATAGGGATCGCGCAGGACAAGCTCGGCGTGGTGTTCAAGCCGTTTGGGCAAGCCAGCACTTCTTCGACTCGCGAATACGGCGGCACCGGGTTAGGCTTGGCGATCACGAAGAATATCATGACTAGCCTAGGAGGACACGTCAGCTGTGCGTCAGCCGTGGGACAGGGCACCACCATGACCCTCGACGTGCCTCTTGAGATCCCTTCGATTGGAATGTCTATGGGCAAGCAGAGTAGACACGACCAGGGAAGACCGTCAACGTCCCGAAATCCAAATCCAAATAATTTAAAACGACTGACATTTGAAATGCAAAACACCAAGGAAATCGTCACGGTTGTTGGAAAAAAATCATTGGGTGATGCGATCGGACGAGTGGCACACTCCGTGGATGCGAACCACTGTCACCTGGACGTCGCGGAGCGGTTCCCGCACACGGAAACGCAACGACGAGTCTGGGCGAAGGAAGTCGATTCGGTGTTGAAGCGCGCGTGGCAAACGAAAGCGTGCGTCGTCGTTTTGGAGGAAGCGTTCCTAGCCCCGCTGTGGGCGGAGTGGCACAGGACGAAACGCGCATTATTTGACATACCCCCGATCGTGCTTGTCGTGGGGAAGAAGATCGTAGTGGCGGAGGATCGGGGGGCGCAAGAGACGACGCAGGATTTGGGTGTGGGGGGTGTGAGTCAAGGTGGAGGAGCAGGTACTTCTAGACTTCGAAAACCTTCCAACCGACGAACGCCTCGCCCAAGCGCAAACATCCCCGCGCCGGTGCCCGCGGATTCCACGGCCGGTGGCGATTCCCCTGATGAAGACGGACATATTGTGCATGATTTAGATTTCGAAGACGGTTGGAAGGTGTTGTTGCGGTCGGCGCAGCAAGTTATCCGGCCCGTCAAGCCGAGCTCGTTGCGAGACGCTTTGTGCAACGCCGACTCCGAGTTGAGACGGCGACAAAACTCTTCCGGAGGCAGGAGAAATGCGGCGCAAACCAGTTCCGGGTCCCGGGAACGCAGAAACAAATTTGAACCCGAGCCGTCTCGATTAGCAAGGCACTCTGTGGTGGACGACAGCCCCGGAGTGTTACCCAGAGCGGATACACGGGGTGGTTCGCAAGGCGTTGGAAGAGCAGTCACTACCGGCGCAAGACGACGCGCCGTAGCGAAGGCGACTGTGCCGTCGAGGGTCACGCGCTCGGCGTCGCGACGCGCCAGCGCGGTGGAGATTTCGGAGATCGCCGAAGAAGAGGAAGAACAGGGAAATGCTGTGACGTCAGGAGGAGAAGGCAGACTAACTACGCATACAGAAAACCCTACACAAATAAACCACCCCGCCCCTACGGAACTGGGAATCCCTGGCGGCGGCGTCGTGTTGATCGTAGAGGACAATTTGATGAACCAAAAGGTCGCGAAGGTTGTGGTGAAGCGTTGTGGGATGCGGGCTGATGTGGCGAACAACGGCCGGGAAGCCATAGACGCGTTACTTCGAGGCGGCCAGTACGACGTGATTCTGATGGATATTCAAATGCCCGTGCTGGACGGGCTTGACGCGACGCGGGAAATCCGAGCGTTGGAAAATTCGGGCAAAATCGATTCGGAAAAAAACCCGTCCCGAAAAAACTTTATCGTCGCCGTAAGTGCAAACGCCGCAGCGGAGGACCACCAGCAGGGCTTAGAAGCCGGGATGGACGAGTACATCACGAAACCGATTTACCCGACCAGGTTACGGGAGCTGCTGATGATGCCGAAGAGATAGGGTTTATTGTTGAGGGTTTAATCTTGAGTTAATTCAGGTAATTGTATAATTAATTTCAAGGTGAGTCGCAAAATTTGCGACTCTATGCACAGTGTCGATTGACCTCTCATCAATCCATTTATTTCCGCGAGTAGATACTATCACCAGTACTCCTACTATCATCAGTACCTCCTTACCCTCCTAATACGGCACACAACCGGGGTTGTTGCAGTAGTTCCAGGCCAAGATGTCGTGCGTTTCGTGCACCTCTTCCGGGTCGTATCCCACCTTGGCGAAGCCTTTGCTCCCAGTAGACGCGGTGAACCCGATGTAAGCGTTTCCATCCGTGTCGAGAATCTTCGCCATATCACGGTCCTCAACCGCGACTTGGAACACGTACCGGTCCATGTCGTCCAAAAACACCTGGATCTCGCCCGGGAACTCTTTCAGGATGTTGTAATCCGCGTCGGAGTCTTGCTTCGGAAGGAACGCGGGCATGTAGGTTATGCGAACTTCGGTTTCTTCGTTCGTCGCGCCGCTTGTCTCGGTGTCTTCCAAGTTGGCTTCGTCGTCGTCGATGACTTTAATAACTCTGCTCACTTCTCCGTCATCGCCAAAGCCAGTCGTGGCAACTGGAGGACTCTGTCTGCAGCTCGAAAACGTCCCAAGGTTATCCGGGTCTTCGCACGTGATGTCCCGGTTGAGTTTCACTTTGACGTTCGCCTTGACGCGCGAGGCGTAGCCAAACTCAAACCCGGTTCTCAATTCAGTCTTGAATTTAGTCAACTGGTTGCCTTGCAGCCGTCGGCGATCCGCGTCGGCAGTGACGATGTCCGTGGTGGAAATTTTACCACTCCCCTGCTTTTCCGTGGTGAACCCTCGAGTATACCGAATCTTAACAGTGTGCTCCTGAAAATCTGCCATGGTTGGGACGGAAGGCGTGCTCCCGAAGTGCGCGCCGTTTTCGTCATCCGAGTGTAACGCTTTTAATTCCGGTTGGCTCGCGCCCCACGGTTGATGAGCGTACTTGGGTTCCGTGGTCATAAACACGCCGAGGTGGTTGTCATTGTAGGAAACGTACTCCGTGGCGTTGATCCACCAGTGCTGCTTGCCTTGTTTCGGATCACGGCGTTCGACGTTGTAGAACGTGTCGAATTCAACTGCGAGGGCTTTGCGTAAACCGTCCGTGCACTCCTGCCACTCGCCGTAGTAGTTCACGGTGTTGGATTTCTTCGAGTTGGCGTACCCAAGGCCGTCGGCGGGGCATCCGATAAGCCCATCGGTAATGTCACAGCTTTCCTTGGTGTCGCAGTCCCACCCCTCGTTGGAATCTAACGATGCCGCGTCTTCCTGTCGATCATCATTGGTAATCACAAACGCAAACCCGTCACCGCCGTCGCAGATTTTGTCCTCGCCCCCGCACTGGCTCGGATCGGTGATTTGAAACACGAAATTGGTCTCGAAACCGTCCCAGATGTGCACTTTGCGGTGCCACCACACGGCGCCTGATCGCTGCGCGTTTGGGTATGATGGACCCCCAGCGTCTCTCCACTTAACGAACTGCCCGTTCGCACGCTTTTTTGTTTCCGTGAGGCGGATGACCCATCGGGGTGAGTCGGCTTCGTTCAGCACGACGTCGGCGTCTCTGACGAACCTTAAATTATTCTGAACGCACTTGTTTTTGTGGGAAGCGCCGGCGAAGCCTCCAACATCAGAAGACGCGACGCTCGAGTCTTCGCAGGAAAAGTCGGGAAAGTTGAACTCGATGTAGAACCTGGCGGAGTACTCCGAGGCGCCTACTGTTTGCGGGTACCGGTTATCCCCCATCACGCCCACGACCCACTTCTCGCAGTTGGGGCGGCCTGAATCTTGCGTCCACCGGCCGAGAGCGCTGTGGTAGGCGTCTTCCGCGGCGGCGATAGTGACGTCACTGTCATACGCGTCCCTTCCAAGAATGGACTCCTTCAGCGTGCTCGTGAGACACGCAAAGTCGTACTCATCCTCGTCGATGGCCCACGGGACTGATTCCCTGACGCTTGTGAGGTGGTAGTTCGTGGTATCAGGTCTGCCGCCGCCGTCGTCGTCGCGCCGGGTGTACAAATCAAGGTTGTCGTTCACGGTGTGCACTGCGATTCGCAGGTTGTAGTTTGAGTGGTCTGGTTTCACGTAGTAGTACGCAAACTGCTGGGGTTGTACCACAGAGGAAACCCGGAACCCACAACACCCAGGGTCAATCTCGCAGTACTTGTACGACCACGTTTGGTAGTAGCTCAATTCCGGGTGGGGGAGGTACGCGGCGGCGTGCTCGTCCGGCCCGACGCCTCGCGAGTTCGCCGGCGCATTCGTGATGTTGCGCTCGTCGTGCTTGTCCCCCATCCGCCGGCCAGCGGCGCACTTCATGATCCTGTAGTTGGCGGCGACGGACACGGCAGTGTTGTAGTCGGAGATGAGCTCGGTGTTACTTAACACGCGGGTGACTCTTATGTCGACCCACTGCGTGGGGCCCGCCATGCCACCGACCAAGATGCGAATAATATCCCCGGGCTCGACGTCGGTGTTGAATTCAGCATTCCTGTTCCCATCAGACGGATCCTGCACGGCGGTTAGTTTGAAGTTAGTTGCGTCGTACGTGACCAACCCAGGCGCGGTGAGCTGCGGCCTCCTTTGCGCCTCCGCCACCGTAGTAGCGTCAGTCGTGATGGGCATGCACTTGCCGTAGTTGTAACAAACTGGCGGGTTTGCGTTGTCGTCCGTGATGAACCGCTCGCCCTCTGTCGAAACCCAGTACTCGCAGTTTTCAATATCCGCGACGTGAATTTTCCACTGATCCGTTTTAGCGAACCTCACCGTGTTATCGGAGCAACCCCCCATGGCGCACTTGTTCCACTTGATGTACACCCCGAATTCCTTTTGCAGTTCCTTGTCCTCGAGTTGCTTCCACGCATCGTGATGCATCGCAATGCCACAATCTTCGTCGTTGGTAATGTCCGTGTCCGTGCACGCGTCATCCGCCGAGTTGTCGTCGCCGTCGTCCGTGTGCTTGAACGTCTTCCACCACACGTGATACTTGTACTTTGGTGTGCTGCCGGCTTTGGTGACGACGAGTTGCACGGTGACGCCCCTGGGCCATAAAGGCATCAATCGAGTCAGCCCGCGAACATAAAGGTCATCGGCGGTAGCGGTACTCCCGACACCGGGAAGGAACTCGCGGTTCCCTAAAGTGAACGGCCGGTCGATGGTCATCTCGACGTCGGATTGGATCGAGTTGACCATCCTGGTTTGGCCGCAAGCGGTGATCGTAAACCCTGTGCGAAGCTGCGTTAAAAACCGGGTGTTGCCGTACATGCCTTCCGTGCGCCCCTCGCCGGCAACAAGAGGGTCTCCAGCGGGAGCGGCGAACTCGACGTTACTCCAGGCGTTTGACACGACCCGCTTGCCGTAAGAGCGCACCCGCCCGTACCCCTTGGTCAACAAAGTGTACCAGTGGAAGTGCGTGGCTTTGAGAAGCGGCTCGGAGAATGAATTTTCCAGCGTCATGACGTACTCGGCGTAAGTCCCGGAGGTCCCTAATTTATCCACACGAACCGTCTCCCAGTCGCCGTTGATCTGTACGCTGAGCCACGGGCCTTGCCCGAAGTACCCGCCAGTTTTACTTTTCGCCCAATGCGCTTCGACACCGAACTGGGATTCAAAGCGAGTACCTCTTCCAACGATTCGGTGTTTTTTTAGCGTAGCGCCGCCCGACGCGCGCGTCACGGAGTCATCACTTCGCCCGGTAGCGATAGCCCCAGATTCCTTGAAATCCGATGTTTGGTCGTGGTGGCTTTCGATTATGCCGAGGCCGACGGCTCGTTTGCCCACCCTAGGGGGGCACGCCACGAACGTCCACTGGTTAAGCGCCGCTAACGTCGTGCCGGAGTGCGCCAAGGCAGCCGAGTTATCAGCGCCGGCTTGCGCCGTGGCGTTCCTCAACGTAAAGTCAGCATCCACGGTGAGCTCAGTGTCGGATTTGATGCTTGTGATGACCCGCTGCTGCGGCGGGTCCAAGTGATCAAGAACCAGCCAGTACCCAACCTTCAGCTCCTTGGTGAACTTGCACGCGGCGTCCACGTTCGGTTTGGGCGTGGTGGGTAGGTCGTTACCCAAAGTGCACACGATCGTGAGCTGTTCTTTACTCGCTGAGTTGGGAAGCACGACTTCTGAGGTGGAGGGGCCGTACGACAAGGCGCCTGTGCCTCTCGGAGTCCCCAACGTGAACGGGATGTACGTAGTGAAGTCCACTTCGTGTGCCTCCACTTCTAGTAAAGTGTCGGAGTACACCCGGTGCACTTTGTGGGTGTACTCCACGCCGTTGACGGTGACGACGAGCTTAAACGGGTTAGCGCCCAGGGGAGTCCCCGCCGTTGAATGAAACGAGGAATAACCCCGGAACTGCTTCGTGAACTGGGTGTTCAAACCGACGATGAGCTGGTTCTCTGGGACGGCGCCGCTACCGGCCGAAGTTGCCAGAAGCTTAACCTTCCCGATGCCGCCCACCATATAAGCGTCCGGCGAAAAAGGATTGCCCTCGACGTGGTCGCCCTGGTTCGTAGCGCCGTACCCGCCCGAGCTGAAAGGGTCGTTGCCGCACCTGTTATAGGAATAGGTAGTTATAGGTATAGGAATAGGTGAGTAATGAGATGCATTCCCGAGAAAAGAAAAACAAAAAAAAACCTCCAGTCACTGCGAAAGAGACGGAAGTTTTTTTGAAAATGGCGCGTCGATTGTTCAATGGCAAGCCCTGGTTATTACCCATACAGACTCGTTTGTTTTTCGATCGGGTCCTGATCAGGGCACGTACCATCCGCAGGTGGTGTCAGCGACGCACGACGCGCAGTTGGTGTGGTAATCGCAACCGGCTGGGGAGGGGGGGGGAGGATGTCAGCGAGTGGATTGTGGCGTGATTTTGCCCGGCGGGAGAATGTGAAAAAGCGGGCGAGAGTCCAATGCACTGCGGTCGATTAGATCGCTTGATCCCGGGTTTGGTCGTGCCCGGTATCAAAACATCGCTCAACACGTACCTTGCACGGAGACGAGCGCGGCGCATAAAGATGCGAGCGCCAGCAGGGCTTTGCCGCGGCTCATACGCAACATCGTGAACTCCCGCGCTTGAAAAACACGGAGTGTCTTTTTCAAGCCACGCGGGGTTCGGGAAGCGACGAAACGCACGCGCGATCCGTCGTGCCGCGATCGATCGAACCCAGACCGACTCGTAGGACGATGCTAGCGACTTCGCAAACTTCGCGCTCACACGTGTGCGAGTGCGTCGTGCGCGAAGCTGTGGAGCAAGGTCTGACCTCGGCGAGATGTCAGCGAAATTTGATCGAGAAGGGCGATTTAGTCCTCGGTTTGTAGGGTTAATAACTCAAGGATTGCACTGATTTTTGAAGGAGACAACGGTGACTCGACTCATTTCGTTTCCGTTTTGGGCATCGGAAGAGGAAGTGAAAAGTTGGGGCGACCTCATTGCTTTGGCGCGTGCGCTTCCTGTGGGTTGACGGGTTGGCGACGGTGCCTGTTGAACTCTGAGGACGACTGTCTGACTCATATCACTCGCAGTCGAACAACCCACACAACCCAAGATGAGCCGCTCCAAAATCTCGTCAAAGTACGGTTCGTTTTCCGACTCGGGTTACCTTGGGGTTGGTGAGCCGTACAATGACAAGGACCCGATGAAGAGCAGCCGGCATTCCGGTCTCAACATGATTGCGTGTCGCAAAAAAACAGGCAAAGGCAACCGAGCCGCGTTTGACACGTTCAAGCCCTTGTACGAGAAGGAGACGTACAAGGGCGTGATGACCGTGGAGGAACGAAGGGAACGACGAGAGGCGAGAAAAAAAGGTATCATACAGCCGGTGTTGAAACCTCCGTCCGTGATGCGCAGTAAAACGAGCGGGTTAGGGTCCTACGACGGCTCAATAGGGGGTAAGTACGAACACCTACCCAGCTCAAGCGAACAAGAGAAGAAACTGAAAGGCGACTACGAGCTCGCCCCCCGAGGCATCACTACGAAGCCGGGGAAGAAAGGAAGCTACGGAATGCGGGGCACCACGATTTCAGAGATTAACAACAAGTTCGGAGTGAGCAACGAATACACGTACACGCAAGGCGATGCGTATGATGCGCAAAGGGTATTAGAGAGAAAACAAAGACTCAAAGACAAGAAGAAGGAACAGGGTAACCCGTTCCGGCCGTCCGCGCCGAGTAAAAAGGGAGGGGCTGGCATGCGAGGCACTACTCTTGGCGGACCGAAAGGAACTGGAATCTGCGGTGAATACAAGTATGTCCCAGAAGGCCCAGAAAAACGAGTAATAGAGTCGCCGCCGGAAAAGCAGTGGAGGCCGAATAAACCCAACCGAGGTGCAATCAACAAACCCCTGAAGTACACCGAGGACCCTGCTGAGCTGAAAACCGCGATTGAAAAAGAAAAGCGCGAGTTGGAAAAAGAGCTCATGGCGGAGAAGAAGCCGTTCGTCCCGATGCCGATTGGGACGGGGGCGGTGAAGATTGGCGCCACGCGATCGGTGGTGCGGATGAACCTGGTGATGTAGTTTGGTTGGCTGGTTGTTGACGTCGTGTTGTGGGTGTGGATATTATGTAATGTAATTATGGTGTGTGTGTGAGCATATAGTGTAAAAGTAGATGAGGAACACCTCCGTTACAAAAAGGTCTCTCTTATTTCTTCCCCTCCTCCGCCGCCGCGGTGGCTGCTTTCGCCGCCGCTTCCAGCTCGGCTTTCACCGCTCCAAGGTCCCTGCAGTAGGGCCCAGGAGGCTCACTTGTCAACGACGTCAACCCAGTTTTGGGCTCAGCCTTGTCCCTGTGCTGCGACCCTACTCGTGGGGCTTGACCAGCTTTCAGCGCCTTGACAACCGCCACCGCGTCCGCCGGCGTCAGGTCCTCGTAATAGTTGTACGAGTACCCCTGCACGCCGTTGGTGTAGTCCGCCACGGCGATCATGGGTGCGTTGACGCAGCACCCCATGCACTCCATCTCGCCTAGGGTGAACATACCGTCGGGGGTGTTTTCGAACTTGCCGATGCCTAAATGGTCAGATAACGCTTTCTCGATGTCCCTGCTTCCTCGCAACATGCATGGAGTTGTGCCGCACACCATGACATGGTACTTACCCATGGGTACTCTATTAAACATGGAGTAAAACGTAGCAACCTCGTACACACGAATTGGCGCCACCTCAAGCATCTCAGCCACACCGTTCATGACTTGAACAGACAGGAAGCCATTGTTTTGTTGCTGCGCGACGTCCAGGAGCGGAATCATCGCGCTGCGTTTGTAGTTGGGGGGGTACCGCTGTAAGATCTCCCGGACTTTGGGCATATTCTCCTCGGAGAAACTCCACGCCAGGCGGTCGTTGTTATCAGGGGTGTCGCGGTGCTGTTGGGGTAGGGGGTTGAAGGGTATAGGGTATAGTGTCAGTCAACTGCTAAAGAAAAAAAATCTGAAATTGGCCATGCACGACTGCGTCGTTCCGATGACTGAGAAAACCCTCCCCGTGTTTGATAACACGATCGATCGGCCTCTGTTCAAAGCGGCTCGGTGCGTTTCGTTCGTCACCCTATGCTGCCCGTAATCGTGACGGCATGAAGTGATTGCCGACACCGTTGGCTACGGTGTCGACAACCCTATCAAAACAAGAGTTCCGCGCGAGCCTCGTGAGCCGAAGGGATTTGGGCTGTGTACGTACCACCATCAGACCACCAGCCGCGCGCTGCTGCGCGGCAACCGCGGGAACGGGCCCGAAGGCGCCGCGGCCTGAACGGGCCGCGGCGCCACCGAGGTTGGACGCGAGACGACGTAACATGTCGTGACCGAGACGAGACTGCCGTCAGCGCGGTCGCGAATGACCGGTGACGCACTGTTGTCACCACTCAAGCACGTCACTGCGAATCGAGCTCTGGATGTTTGCCCATACGAATCCGATATCCTCGGCTCGATCAACGTCGACTCGCGAGTGGAAATATTTCTCTCGACTTTTTCGGTGTCGGCGGCACTGTCGGTGGCGCGTGGTCTCGGCCCCTCGCACGATGACCAAGGCCCGCGCACGAGCCGCGGACGACGAGGGCGACTCCGACGCCCGCCCCGTGGACCCCGTACTCGCCTGCCTCGGCCCAGTTCGCACCGCCCCCCGGGAGCTTCACTGTAACCCGACCGCCGCCGACGGCAGGGCGGCGTGCAAGCTCTTCATGCGAGGTAAGTGGTGCCGGGAGGACTGCCAATACGCGCACGACCCGCCTTCCTGCCGACCGCAATGCTGGACGTTCGACAGGTACGGCGTGTGTCCACGGGACATCGCGATGGAGAAGGACCCAGAATCGACGCCGTGTTGGTTCCCGCACGTGGCTCCAGATGAACTTCCTGACAATCGAAAACCGCACGTCGCGCTGCAGTGCGAGCTCGGCGTGGCGGACAGAGTCGCGTCGCGGTGTAGGGAACTGCTGGGGGAAAACAGCGTAGTCGACGCGGCGCGGTTGAACCTAGCACGGGCAGGGGACTGCGTGATTTTTGTGAGGTCGGATGAGTTGGATGAAGTAGAAGTTGGCAGCGACGGCGTTGATACGACTCGACGAGAACCAAAACCAAGCGTCGCAAACACGATGCGTCGTCTCTCAAGCGATCCCCATCTGTTGCAAACCCTGAAACGCGCGTATTCCGTCGGGGTGGAAGGCATCGATGTCAGTGGTACTCTCGGCGCTGGGTACACCACAGTTACAGGAACTTCGAAAGAAACTTTATTGAAAAACGTCTCAGAATCGATTCCAACTTTACTTCGAAGCACGTTCACCCAAACCAAAATGAAAATAAAGGCTCGGTGTTTCCCGAAGTGGTGCAGCGACGTTACTTGTAGTTCGATCGAGCCGGTTGATGGTAAAGATTTGAAATTGTACTCACCCACCGCGAAGGACCCTTCGCACTACCTAGACGTGGTGTGCGTCAAGAACAGAGCGCATTTGACTTTGTGGCCTTGTGGGTTTGTGGAGGGTGGGGGGAAAAAAATAGAAGGAGAAGAAAGGATCGATGACTCAGGAGAGGAAAACGATGACACCGTCGACGTCTCCTCGACCTCAACGATTCTACCGTACCCCGAGTTGCCAAACCCAGGCCACACCACGTTAGAGTATTTAGTCACCCAGCACTGCGAAAGGGTAAAAGAAGCGCGGAGTGATAAAAAACCCATGTGCAGAGCTTACTTCAAGTTAGAGGAAGCGGCGTACCGGTGTGAGATTCCAATTTCGAAAAAGTGGCAATGCGTCGACGTGGGCGCCGCGCCGGGGGGTTGGACGCAGTGGATTTCAGACCGGTTGGTAATGCTTGAAAGGAACGAAGGTGGTTTGAAAGGAAGTTTTAATCGGTATCAAGAAATGTCTGCTACCGATCAAAATAACCGGGGCACTGTATGGGCCATAGACCCGGGCGCGCTAACGTTGAACCCGTTTCCCGAAAACGTGAAACACATTCGGATGATGGCTGAGAAAGCATTCGCGGATGACGAAGTGCCTCGAGAAAACATTTCGATGTTAGTTTGTGACGCGAACGCGGCGCCGGAAGTTGTGACTAGTATACTACTAACCGTGAAACCAGCCCTAAAACCAGGCGCGTATTTAGTCACGACGTTCAAAAACTTTTGCCGCGGGTATCTTCAGTGGCGATCGCAAATGAAAGCCGCTCGCGATGAATTCGAAAAAAATGGATTTTCCGAAGTGCTTTTCTTTCACTCGTTCGCAAACTGCCCGCAGGAGTTTACGTACGTTGCTAGGTTCAAGGGGAATCGTACTAGTTAGTGAGAAGAAAATGAGAAGAATGTATACATCAATATATGACAGCTGTGTATTGTGCGACAAGCAGTAAAGTATAGCTCACAGGTAAACAAGTTGAATCAATCACTTCAAGACAAACCTCTATGCATTCGCCACTCTCGCGATGTCGGCCAGTGACCTTTTAATTTGCCTTCTCAGGACTTTCGCCGCGAATTTCGCAGCTAGTGCCTTCGCCGGGGCAGGCATCACCCCGACACACGCCTCGCCCTTGATGTACACTTCGTTTCCATCAACACCGAGAACGCCGTCGTACGCGGCGAGGGGCGACGGTTTGGGTTTCGAATTTTGTTTCGAATTTCTTTTTCCAAAGTCTTCTGAGAGTCGGCCAGAGCCAACAAGCTCAAACATAGCCTTTTGGGCTTTGTCATCCACGGTTGCGCTCAGCGTCACCCTTGCAACACCTCTCGCCGGGCCTACGCTCCACTTCGCGTCTTGCGTCACCACCGCACCGCCGTCGTGCGCGCCGCCGAACAAACGCGAGGACGGCGTTTTCGTGATAACTTTTTGAGCAGTGACGTCGGTGAGTTGCGTGACAGGGGTGAGTTGCCCGAGGGCGCACTTTCTTGTAGCTTGCCACGCGTTTGACGGATCATACACGGGTACCGAAGCGTTGAATGCTATCACGCCGCCTGGCGTTGTCCGGACGTCCACAAACACGTTGTCCGTGTGTTGTGAGGTACGGTTCGTAGGCGTGGTGTTTTGGTTTTTGGTTTTTTGGTTCGCAAGAAAGGAAAAAGCAGCGAGTGAGACTGCCGCAGCCGCCGCGACTTTGAACTGCTTTGAACTGCTGCCGTCCGCCTCGTTCGCGGACGCGGGGGCCTGTGCGATGAGGCGACGCGCCGCGTTTGGGGGAGACATGAGACAGAGGAGTGCCCGGAGAGTGACGACGAACGTAAGGACGCGAGTGCTCGAGCGTTTCTCCGGAGCGACAAAGTCAAATCCTCGGCAAAACAATTTTCATTTGGGAGACTCCAACGTTTTTTCTTGTCCGACGGCTTCAAAATGACAACGACTAGGTCTTCTCGCGGCACACCTGCGACGCGCGTGGGCGTGGGGTGGGTGGTGTGGTCGATACGTGCGGGGGCGCGATGTCATCGCCACGAGCACGGGACGGATCTGTTTCTTCAGACCCCGGTGCAAGGGTTTCGAATGTTCTCCGTAACAAGGCCCGTTTAAAATCGCAATCCAACGATGATGAGAGCGACGATGAAACAGAGAACAAAGCATCGCTGGTACCCTTGGCGCACCACGCGGTGGCAACCGTGGTGTACCTCTTCTCCGGGTACTTTTTATGGTTCGCGAACCAAAACGTCGAGGTGGTTGACCCTTTTCCACTCACGGATCACGAAAAGCGTTTACTGCACTACCAGAGCCACCCCACGGCGTGGGTCAAAACCCGGTTGCCGGTGACGGTCAGGGGGTGGGTCAGTTTATTGATTGTAATGTGGATGGCATGGAACTGGGCCAGGCGAGTGTACAGGGTGAAAAAAATAATCGACGCGCAACACAGAGCCGTGCAGGGTGCTTTGAACAGCGCAACCTTGAGGTTCAACGATGTTAAACGAGTAGGTGTGAAGGGAACGAGTGAGGGAACAGTGAAGACAATTTGTGATGCTAACGGCGACGAAAGTAATTCTGATACAATCTCTGAATTGAACCCGGGCGACGCATTGAACCCTTGCTCCGATTTAAAGTGTTTGCGGTGCCGGCCTGGTGCGCACGCGATGGCTTTATCCCGAAACGCCTTAAAACTGAGAGAATTAATGAAGAACGACCCGGTGCTGGCTCGAAACGTAAGCCCCGACGTCATCGCATTAGCCAGCAAAAGCGAGAAAAAGGTGATTGAAACTCTGCGCGTCAAGGAAACCAACCAAGCCCCGACCGTGTTCCGGCTGCCGCATTTAAGCGCGTGTCCTGTGCACAAACGAGGAGGGATAGGGTGTATAGACGTCTCAAAAGGCAAGTACTCCAAAAGTCGAAAGAAAAGACAGAGTTTACTAGGGTTGGGGGGTTCGAAGTGCGCTTGTTCCGAGCTGTGGGGCGACGGTGAAGGGGAGAAAAGTGATGTTCGGATATTGGAAAACATGTCGCATCTCATTAGGAAAGAAATTCAACAGGCTGTCTTCGCCAAAAGAACCTTGAAATCCGGGGATGACTTGAACGAAAATACTGATTTCATGCCCTTCGACCCCGCGGTGCGCAAAGGCGGGGACTGGTCCGCAGTGTACTTGTACCGAAATGGGGTGATGGACCGCCGGAACTGCGAAGCGTTCCCCGCCGCCGCGAACGCGATTGAGCAATTGAAAAACGGATGCTTCGGCGGCGGAGGCGGCGTCGGCGGTTGTGCGTTCGGAAGCGCGTATATTTCCAAATTAGAACCAGGAACGCTTATCACGCCGCATTGTGGACCGTGTAACGCGAGGTTACGGGTATCAGTAGGTATATCGGTACCGGGGAAGGTCGAGAAAACGCAATTGAGTATTTTTGGAAGCGGTTTGCAACAAAATATAAATACTTTGGGGAAAACCGATACTAGACCGGTGATTCAAGGGCGCAAAAGCATGGCGCGTAAAGTGGTTGATTTCTTTGGCCACGTGTTACTGGTTGTCATAAGGGTGGTTACGTTTCCGTTACGTTTGGTATGGTGGTTGTTACGTTTTCTGTTCTTCTGCCTAACCACTCTGCTCTCGCCGTTCATAATAGCTGCCAAAACGATGTTCACGTTTCACGAAAAATTTGGCGCCTCCGCCACGAAACCCACGTGTGAGTTAACAGTTTCGAAAGAACACGTAGAGTGGCAGGAAGGCAAAGCAATCCTGTTCGACGACTCGTTCGTACACTCCGCGGAGTTTCGCAGGGGTAAAACGTGCGAAGAGGAGGATAAAGCGGGGTACAAGCCGGGTGCGTTGGATTCCCCGCGGATTGTGTTGATTGTCGACTTTTGGCACCCCGAGTTGCGAACCACTGATAGAAAAGCGATTCAGACTTTATATCCTCCTGGAACGGGAACGTTAACAAAAGCGCACTTTGAGGAAACGGAAGGGCGGAAAACGAAAATGAAGGAGTTCTTTTAGGGGGAGGGGGAGTAGTTGTGACTACTAGGTTGAATAGAGGTATAATAGTCTCCGTTATATCTGTTTCTATTATTCTTCATTCGTTACCACTCCGCGGCTCTTTCGCGCCGCGCTCGGTCCAGAGCGTCAGTTGCATCGCTATTTTCTTTCTTGATGTAAGCTAGGCGCATCGTTCCCAGTCTCGCTGCACGCCTCACCTCCATCTCCGTGAACAGGGAAGAGGAAGTGTAACTGTTTGCTCTATCGTCGGATTTTACTTCATCACCCTCGACGTCTCCGAGCTCGCCAAACACTACTTCCCACCCCTGCACTTTTTCACCCGAAACACCCCTACCCTTCAACACCGCCTTGTGCACCCTTTTCTCTTTAACTTTCCGAGTCACTATAACGACTGGAGATTCTTTCTCCGACCCGAACCGCCGTCGCAGCGCTTTCAGAATGGAGGCGAATTGAGATTGAGTATTTTTCGAAGTCGCTTTTTCCAATTTTACATCATCTGACGGGATCGCGTTCGGGTGTTCGTCCTTGAGTTGTCTATTCGCGGAATCGAGGACCTGACGCTTTGTCAATCCAGCTACCTCATCGCATTCAGTCAACATCTTCACGCAGAAATCAGGAAACACGTGCGTGACCCACAAACCCACGTGCGCATTAGTGGCATCTACGACTTTGTTGTTTTCAAACACTGACGATGGCAAATTTTCAGGCACATCACCCCCAACCTTGACCGCCCCAACGGTGAACACGTCGCACTGCCACAGCACTTTTTCCGCTTGTTCCACGTCCCACCCGTACCGTCGCGCCCATGATTGTATTGGTACGACGGTGTCGTTCGCCCGTCCGGTGCTGTCCTCGGCGTCGTGAAACGAAAGCACCGCGCAGGTGACTGGCCCGATGGGGCCGGGGCCTGATTCGGGATCTGATTCAGACCCCGAACCGAACCCAGCACGCGCCACGACTCTTGACGCACGACACGTAGAGGAAACTCTAGACGGTGCTCGAGCCGTAAACGTCCGTGGAGCCACCACGAACGCGTGCAACGTAGACATGGCGACCATGAGAGTGATGTTGGAAGCAAGTGTGCCAAGAATAAAGTACCATGGTAGAAAAAGTGCAAAGCTGATATTTTTGAGGTCAAAGGTTCTATTCATTCACAAAGACACCTACTCCGAGTCGCTTTCAATGGCTCTCCCTCTCCTTTTCTTCGCCGCGGGCGCTTCGTCCGCTTCAAACGCGTCCTCGTCGTCATACGCGCCTATCGTATTTTGCACCGCTTGCGCCGCCTTGTCCGCCGCTTCTTTTTCGCCAGCGTCCCCGTCAGAGTCGCTCTCGCCTTCCAGAAAGTCGCCGTCCAACCCCGCACCGCGATCAAAGTACTCCTCGTACCCTTTCTCGACTCGCGCGGAAGCACCTCCTGCGTATCCCCCCCCTCGCATCGCGGCTTGTTTTTTCTTTTTCAACAAAGCCGCGTCTTTTTCAATCTGAAGCGCTTCCCGATCCGCCGCGTCCTTCGCAGCCTCCGGGTCTTGCACTTCGATGTGTAATTGAACTTTGTTGGACTTGACGTGCTTCTTGTCCACCGCTCGGGTTAACCTTCTATGAGTCTCTGAATCAAGAGTCGCTGGGCGGAACACGAGCTTGCCGTGCACGTGCGCACTGGCCTGCATCGCCCCCGCATGCCGCGCGAACAAATAAGTGTGGTCCTTGTCAATCGTCTGCTCCGCGACGCCGAGCGTTTCGTCGCCAATGAGTAATTGCGTGGTGCCGTCGCTCCACTTGACGAACCTAGCGTTACTCTCGACCGCCCCTGTTTCCGCATTCGTACGCCACCGAATCACGTTGTGGTTCTTCGCGTGGTGGTCCTCGGTTGGTTCGAACGTTGAGGCGTCGAAGGCCCGGGGTTCGACACCCGCGATGTTGGTCAATTTTACCAATTTCGGTTGCACGTTTTTGGGCAACGGATCGTGCATCGGTTTTTCGATCGTCATGGGGGGCGCCTGCGCTTTCACTTCCGCCTGTTCTGTATCGTCACCGGAGCCGTCTTCAGGGTCCTCGAGGGAAGAGCGGAACTTGGGTTGATCGTCAGCTTTGCCGTCACCTGCGTCGTCGTCACCTTCACCTCCAGATGGCTTACCCGCGTCGTCGTCGTCGGAATCCGCTAAAGCGGCGCCGCGTTTGGGTGCGTCTGTTTGCGCCTTCTGCTTGTCGCCTTCATCGGAATCGGAATCCGAGTCCGACCCGCCGAACACGTCTTTAATTAAGTCCTCGTTCGCCATGGCGCCTTCAGGTCTCGACACGAGCGTGTGTCGGGACGGGCCAGGCGATCGGCGCAATGATGTTGGATCACGGAAATCGCGCCTCTTTTCGAGAAGCTGGAGAAAAGTGACGAGTTTTTTCTTGAGTTATCGAAGGCACTTTGCTGGACGAAAGCGAAATAGCGCGTTAGCAGCGGCACTGAAATAAAACGAACGTTCACAACTTTACTGTAACCTCGCACGCAACCAATACAGTTACTGCGACGGGTTCAGCACCAGGAATGCCGCGGCGGCGGCGACGAGGGCCAGCCCAACCGCGATGGCCGGGGACACCGCCGACGCGTCGTCGCTCGGAGCGTTAGATGATGTTGTCGCCGGCGATTGT
>TARA_B110000977_G_scaffold74913_1_pt1 | contig 36047 bp, 20 predicted proteins | sample TARA_B110000977 | Tara Oceans TARA_B110000977 (sample SAMEA4397798) | marine metagenome | biome: Polar Biome; feature: [SRF] surface water layer (ENVO:00010504); material: water (ENVO:00002006), including particulate matter (ENVO:01000060) such as... | depth 5 m | reverse complement strand
CGACAAGTCGATTCCGGCCATCGCAGCGCGTGCGTGTGACAGTAGGTTTTTATCGCTATCGCTCAGGGCATTCACAGTGACGACTTGGGCTTGTTTAATAGGCATACATGCTGAGTTATTAGAAACTCTTTGTACGACTTCAGGTGGCACAAAAACCGGCGGCGCGAACACTGGAATTTCCGTCGGCAAGCTCGCCAGCTCCTCCGACGTCTTGTAGCTCCTCCGAATGAAATCACGCACAGCTGTGTCATCCGGGATAGCGGGTCTTTTTGACACCGAAGGCGCTACAGCTGGTTTAGGTAAAGGCGAAGGCACAGTCTTAGTAGTCTGCGACTTTTTCGGCGGCGCATTTTTCTCACCAATCTTTTCTCGTTTCGGAGGACCCTTTTTGGGAAGTTTCGAGATCTCCTTCGGAATCTCGCGCCTTCCCTTACCATCGTCCTTCCCTTCCGTAGCCTTGCGCCCGAAGAACTCGCGTTTTGCTTTTTGAGGGGCATTAGGTCTCGGAGCATTACCCTTCGGGAGAGGCATCCGCGACCCCGGGATTTTTCGTAGCGCGGATTGCACGTTCTCGTCGAAGCGGGCCAATTCCCGGCCCAACTCGCGAACGTGAGCACGCGCTTTCGTGAGCGGGTTGGAGGGCACCATGTCATCAGAGTCTCTCATGGACCGCGTGGAGAGGCCTAGCGTGAACACCTGTGATGTGTGTGGGTGGGGGGGGGACGTAAAGGTCAGAATGGGTGTCACGACGTGCCAATTCGGGAGTCGGTGTCGGTGCCGAAAGCAGATGACAATTCGGCCGATTATAATCTGAAAAGGGGTATTAGCTCGTCCGACGTACCGCGTTTATAAACGTGGGTCCGTAAACGGGGTGCCGGTCTTTAAGCATCATGCGCTGACAGGGGAAGCCTCACGAACGCGTGGCGTGCTCTGGAAGAGCACGCGCACGCGCGTTGGATGACTGACGGAAGAAAATATCACCACCGGTTTTTGGTTGTCAGTTTCGTGAAACGAACTTGTGCTTGGCAAGAAATATCGCGTAAAGCTGATGACATTACATTCTATACTCTTGGCAATACGTCCTACCTATAAATATCAGTCCTCCGGCTCCAAAGAGAACACGAACGAGTCATCTCCGTTATCCTTTTGTACCCCCACACAACAATCACACAGTTTTTCGTACGGTGCGTTCATTCTTAGTAAGTCCCGTATCAACGGCGTCAAATCGCAATCGTCGACATTTTTCGGAAACGGCACGACGTCCCAATCGCCGGACGTGTCGTCGTCGACCGCGTTCTCATCGAGCCACGCGTTTATTGCAGTAGTGACTGTTTGCCCGTAGAACGTGCCACAACAGTCGCACCCCACTTGTGCCTTACAAGTCACGTCTCCTTGCACGAAAAATCCGCCGGTGCCGATTGGTCGGACTGTCGCGTCCAGAGTCACACCATCTTCAATTTCATTTGTCTCATCGAAAGATGCCCCACCATCACTCCTATCTCTCTTTCGTTCCGGGTTCAACTCAAAGTGTTCCTCCATACCGAGCTCGTGCACCTCCGCTCGGATCAGTACCGGCCACGGCGGCCGCTCCACCTCATCCAAACGCTTAAAGTGCCCTCGGCGAAGCACCACGGCTCTCGGGGTTCGTTTTCTCCGATGCTTGCCCGTAGTTTTCACATCTGATGAGGTTTGTCCGCAGCGCACTGTGTCGGAAATCCTGTGAGTTTTGTGCTGTACTGGGCATGACAATCTCAGTAGCTGCGCGCCGCACATCGCGTCTGTCCCGGTAAGAAAAATCACGTTCCGACCACGCCAGGGGCGGCGCCCAGCGAAGTGGCATCGAACCGTTTAAAGCGCAGAGTTTCGCGACTTTACTTTGTTTCCCAAATCCGAGAACTTCAGGGTTAGGGCTGGCCGTGTCGCACATCGCGTCGCGCACCGCACACGCGTTCGTTCGCGCGATGATTCCCGTCGCTGGGCGCGTCGCGTATGTATCATCTACCGCTGTTGCCAAACCGAGAACATCGTACAATAACGCGGGACATGCTCCTTCGCAACCCCGGCAAACCCTTGCCATCCGGACTTCGGGACGAGTTTGTAGGCCTGTGACTCGGGTGTCGTGTCTGCACGGCAGCTTGCCTTTCAGCACGGGTAACAATGCAGGTTCAAACATCACGAGCACCTTTCCAAAAAGAAACGAAAACAATCGCGGTTCAACGAAGACGTTCGCCACCACGGAGAACCGTTTCGACACTCCCGACGATGCAACCTTCACTTCCGGGGTGTGGCAAACGTTAAGTGAATCCAACTTCGCGGCCGGCGCGCACGTCGAGCGAACTACGGGCGTGAGCCAATCAACAAGAACCGCGTTTGCCTTGGTCATGATGCTAGGCGTTGCAGCGACCATTGCGATAAGTTTCGTCGCACCTATACCGTTACCCGACCTCCCTCGACCCGAAACGTGGGCGCTTATGCATCCCACATCTTACGGCTTCCGAGGCCTCGCGTTTGACTGGGGCGGTTTCCTACGGTTCTGCGACTATTTCGGCACCGCGTTGTTCGCCCAAAGTGGTGTGATCCAAGCAGGCAAGAAGGGAATGGACTTTTTGGGATGTTTGCTCGTGGGTTGCATCACTGCGATGGGGGGTGGGACATTTCGGGGGTTCGTGCTAGGGGAGAAGCCTGTGTTTTGGGCGGGTGAACCGGATTATTTATATATTTCGTTAGCCGCGTCGGTGTTGACGTTCTTTTTCTGGCCGAAGTTTGAGCGGTGGTGGCTAGCAAGGGGCTGTGTCGGGGATTCACAAAGGGACGCAGAAACACACAGCAAAAATGAACACACCCTGAACGAGTTGTTGAACTGGGGTGACGCGTTATCGATCGGCGCGTTTTGTGTCATCGGGGCTAACAACGGATTACGCGGCGCGGATGGCAGTCCGTTGATTGCAATAGCAACCGGTATGTTCACCGCGTCCTTCGGTGGTATTATTCGAGACACGTTCTGCGCGGTGCCGGCGCGGATTTTACACAGTCACCAGGAGGTGTACGCGTCAGTCACGATGTTAGGGGCGTGTAGCTATGTTTGTTTGAGTGCTATGCAGATGAGCGTTGGAGTTCGAATTTTAACTCCGATTCTGTTGGTAATGGCGATTCGAAAATTTGCGTGGACCGAAGGGTTGCGGCTGCCGTCGTACCGGCAAGACTAATAGGTCACTTGTGGTTATCAATTGATATTGCGATACTTATATCACACTAATGCTGCTACTACTACTGCTGCTGAAGTAATCACCGCCACACTCCGTCTATTCGTTCGTCGGGCGCGATCCCCAACGGGACTGCGTTGTGTATTCGACAACGCCGCATCGCCGCGAGCACGTCCCTTTGTTCGGTGAATATTTTCGTGTGCCTCTGTTCTTTTCGTAACAATTCTCGAGCATCGCGTAGCTCGACTTGCACGGCTTGCAACTCAAGCGCACGATCCGCATTCATTTCCTCGATGGAGGAAAAAAACAGTCGTTCGAGGTCGCCGTTTGTTTTTGTAATAGTTTCCTCCGCCGCGACGAAGAGCGCGTTCGATGAAGTTTTCATCGCATCACTAGGAGCTCCCGTGTTATCAAATTCTTCCTGACTAAATACTCTGTCGTTGATCTCGTTCACCATGTGCCGCTGCGACATCGAGAGCTCGCCGTCCACCGCGCGTGCGGCGTGATGAATTGCAGTGCCGTCGCTTTGCTTGTTGTTTTCTCGGTGCAGCGCAACCATCGCCTTTACTAAAAACAAACGCCTTTCGCTTCGAGATTCTTGTAAAAATACATCTGCTTTAAGTTCGTGGTGTTTGACCTCGGCGTCTCGCTCACACATAATCGCTTCGTGGTACTCAGACACGAGCTTCACAAGCTGCGCGTCCATCGCAGAGAGGCGTTTCGTGACCTCACAGGCCAAGCTCGCCTCAAACTCATCTTCCAACCGTAAAACATCGATGATGGAATTTTGTAGTGAAAGACACGCAGTGCCGTACCGCGCCAGGGACGCACGGCCGTGCTCGGCGACCCTGTCGCACAGACGAGCCGCGTGCACGGCGGTGTACGCGCGGGACTCGGACATACGGAATCACACGTGCGATGACGTAAGGACACGCCCAAGTGGTCGTCGTGACGTTCTGATTTTAATGGAAGATGTCATCAAACTCAAAACAAAAACTCGAAAAGCTTCTGAATTCTTCTTGGCGGCGCTTTGTCATCCATCGACAGTCCGATAGTGTCACACCACGCCACGCAGTGTCTCTAAAAAGCACACGATGCCCTGCCGCCCCTCCCAGCGCACTGCGTGCCTCGCCGTTGCGCTTCTGATTGCGTTTGTGTTCGTCACAGAAGCCAAGGTAACTGTTCATGACAAGGGCTCGAAAAAACCCGGCCCCGCGAGGGCGGTGAAATCCGACGTCAAGTACATCAAGTGCGCGGTGTGCGACGAGATTGCGAAGGTTTTGAGCCGCGAAGCGAGCGGTCTTCGAGATGAGAAGGGCGACAAGTTAAAGGAATCCGACGTCCTAGAAAAGGTCGAGAAGGTGTGCGACCCTTCCGCGGAGGAAGGGGAGTGGCTGGTGAAGCACGATCTGGTGGAGAAGGGAAGCTCTTTGACGATGAAATTCATGGGCGAAGACGTGTTTGGTAAATGCGCGGTGGAGTGCAAGACCATGCAAAAAGCTTGTGAGGATATCGTGTCCGACAGAGATACCGACATCGCGGAAGTTTTATTCACCGGGGGGGAGGATATGAAGCGAGCGGCGTTTGGACAGTTTCTGTGCCATAATGACGATGAGTCTGCATTAAATGCATGCTCTAAAAAACCCCCCCCTCTTAAGAAGGATCGACCCAAGGGCCCTTCGTTCGAAGCCGTGGACAAGAAGGAAATCGACATGCAGCGCATGATGAAGCAGATGGAAGCCATGGGCATGGGAGGAATGCAGATGTACGGAAGGGACGACATGGCGGAGATGGTCAGTGATTACGATGACGATATGGCGGAGGCGATGGGGGGAGGTGACGGAGGAGCAACTGACTTTGGAGAACAAGACTTTGGCTCTTCACAAAGCTTCGGGTCCGACGAACCAACGCGGTCCGCGGTTGACTCAGTGACCGAAACTGTTTCAAACGCCTGGTCTGGTTTCAAAAGCTTCGGGTCGAACCTGCTGTCAAAAGCCAAAACCGCGGTCAACGGGAACGAGGAAGACAACGTCGAGCTGAGGTAGACTGGTGAGGAACGCAACTTTTTAATCCATCATATTCTCTTACACGTAAATACTCTACTCGTATTGTTCTCCCTGTCTACCCTCCTTCCTTCCCTACGGGTGATAAAGGTTCCCCTTGCTCCGTAACCCAGGTGGCATAGCTTCCCGGTCTATTAACCCTTGGTCCGTGGGCAACACGATCCAGCGGTGTGTAATAGGGTCGTACGTACCGTCCAACTTTCCAGGCGGCTGGACGTGTTTTCGCTGCGTGCCCAAATCATTTGGGTCATCTTCGGGGACGATGATTTGGTTGTTTCGCAGGAGGCGCGGGGAGCGGGTGCCTGGGCTTGAAGGCCTGAAAGGTCCAGTGGGACTCACACCTCTTCCAGGGCTCGCAGGCCAGCTCTGTTCAGATAAAGGGTCATCTTCAGGGTAGTTCTCCACCTTGTCCCACGGCGCCGGGACTCTCATCACGCCAGAGCCTGAAAATGACACATCCGCTCTGAACCTGCTTTCAAGCCCATTCGCCCCCACTACGGTCTGAAGGCCGTGCTTGTTGTCGTATCGCGTGGTTTGCAGGTTTTCGGGGTCTGCCCAGCTGTTCCGTGACGCGTACCCGTCGAACGCGTTGTACTGGCTCTTGCGTTCGGTTAACCGCCGCTGTTTTTCGAGAGAATTTTGATGCTCGATGGGGCCGTGCTCCAAGTTGCGAGCCGAAGGGGGCCGCACGGGGCGGTCGAGGATGGAGTTCTTCTTGTACATCGTGAGAGATGACCTTTTGAAGGTGTGTTGAGCGTACGTATGTGCCTTACCTATCAAGGGAACCACTCAAGAGACACACGGGACCCTTTCAACGCACAGCTGGTGACCGATCACACGTCCTCGTCGTCAACACCTATGAATCGCGATCCTTAACAAACGCGAATTCAACACGAACCGGAACGGTACCTGTCGTTCAGTTGTGACACTTTGAACACGTTCGGCACACAGCAATTGCCGATGACCGCACAAGGGCCTGAAACGCACGCGAAAAACCCGTGCGAACGCGGGTATGTGGTCAAGGGGCGCGATCAGATGCTGACAATGTGAATGTGTCATTGGATTTTTTGACCTCGGGCGCGTTGAACGCGCTACTCTATTGGAAAGTTCCTGAAATCTGGGAGCGCCCCTCTTCGACATACTCAGCAGCGCGCGTAGTGTTGGAGTGACACCGCGAGTGAGTATCTTCGGCGTAGAGGAACAAAGGAGGTGTACGTGTTAAGATAATTCAAACCGCGACTCGAACCATGGCGCTTCCGTACCTCAGCGCGGTGTGCTTGACGATGAAATCAATGACATCGTCGCTCGTCGGCGGCGGCAGAGGAAAGTTTGCCAGGCGTTCACACCTTTCGCTTCGAGGACGGACACGCTTGTGTGTGGTTCAAACCAGGTGTGCGTCCTCTGACACCGCGAACCGCAAGGCTCGCAAAGCGGGTAAGCAGAAAGCCAACGCGCTTGCGGTGAACAAACGGTTGAAAGCGGATGATAGCTACTTCTGGAGATTGAAGTCTGAAAACTTCGACAGGGAGCGACTCGACAAGAAAACCGAGACGGAATTGTTTGGCAATGGAGACGACCGCGGTGCTGTTATCAATCAGACTCAATCTGGTTCGTTCGAGATAGAATCGGACACGGAAGTCACCCGGGGCGGCGCGGTTGGAAAGGACATCAAACCGATTGATGAGTTCGATGATACTTTCAGAAGTCTCATCCCAGAATGGACGTTTGATAATTTAACAAGTCAAAACCGCATGAAATACAAGCGCCCTAGTCCGATCCAAAGGCACTGCGTCCCCCTAGCCTTGACCGGGTTCGACGTTTTAGCCTCAGCACAAACCGGCTCGGGGAAAACCGTCGCGTTTCTGTTACCGCTCATCTCGAGCATAGTCAAAAGTGATTACTTTGAAGAGTTACCAGACTCAGCAAAGCAACCGTGCCGCCCTAAAGCGCTAATCCTCGCGCCAACCAGGGAACTCGCGTTACAAATTGAAAACGAAATACAGAAGCTCACGTTCGGAGCAGCTGTAGGAGCAAACAGTCTACGAACCGTGAACAAGCGGTGGAGCTGCGCGGTGTATGGGGGGTCGTCCGCGCGGCCGCAGTTACAAGCGCTAGCGGCGGGCATCGAAATAATCGTCGCGACGCCCGGGCGGCTTGTTGATTTTTTGACAAGAAGTCCGCCTCTGTTGAGCTTGTCTGATTGTCAATTTCTTGTTCTTGATGAGGCGGATCGAATGCTTGACATGGGCTTCGAGCCTAGTTTACGGAAAATAGTGGAGGGGTCAGACTTACCAAGGCGAGACCAACGACAAACGCTACTGTTCTCCGCGACTTTCCCTCAAGCGTTGCAAAACGTCGCGAAGATGTCTTACTTGAAACCTAAATTCGCCTCCGTCGCGGTTGGCGTGGTTGGTAAGAGCAACGCCTCCGTGGCGCAACGCGTCGTGCGGTGTGTAGGCGCCGGGACGAAGCAGGACAAGTTTGAAACGCTGGTGGAGATTATGCGGAAAGGGGGTGGAGCGCAAATTGCTGACGATAAACGCGACATTATCGACGCCGCAATTGACGAAGCTTCAACAGATAATGACCGTTTAAAAGAGATTCCCTTCTCATCCGAAAAGACGATCATCTTTGTCAACAAGAAACGCGTCGCAACCTGGGTGGCGAAGGCGCTGCAGCGGGATTACGGTGTGAGATGCGCCCAGGTGCACGGCGACCGGAGCCAGCCGCAGCGAGAAAGCGCGTTGCTGGAATTCCGCAGCAATCAATGCAAAGTTCTCGTCGCAACCGACGCCGTCGCCCGCGGCATCGACGTGTCCGACGTGGAGCACGTCATCCAGTTCGACCTCCCAATCTCACCGAAAGAGTTTGAATCATACACACATAGAATTGGGCGCACAGGTCGAGCGGGTAAGACTGGTTTTGCAACCGCGATTTACGTCCCCGGGAACGAGCCTGGATTCGGGAACGAAGACGTCGCACAGTTATTGGCGAGTTCTTTGACCGAGAACGGGAGTGCGTTACCAAGCTGGTTACCCGGGTTGAAAGGTAAAGTCAGAGGATTGAGCGGCAAAGGAGCGAGTCAAAGCAACACTCCTTCCTTCGATGAACGGATGGAGGAGCGGGCGATGCGCGAGGGGGACGATCGCGCTCGGCGCGACGATGAGAACAGAGAAAGACGAGAAAGAACTTCCAGAGACAGAGGCAGGGGAAGTGGCAGAGGAGGTGGCAGAGGTGGCGGAAGAGGCGGACGTGGAAGAGGAGGACGTAGTGGTCGAGATGGAGGCAGCGGCGGGAACAAAGGGGGTGGCAGAGGTGAGTATTAATTAGGAGAGTGCTGTACGCATATTGATTATTTATTTTGTCTTCACAGTCCGACGTCTTCGACACAGTTCCGTCCCCCTTATTTTTTTCATTAATCCGACGCACGACCGTCACGTCGTTGGTCGGTCATCCGACATGAGCGTCTCGCCAGCTGCACGGATTCGCGGTTCGGGACGCGATGTGCCATGTCGCGATGTCCTCCGTGTCTCCTTCACGCGTATCCGTTTTTTGATGGTGGTTGTGTGTCTCGTATCATTCCCATTCGTCCACGGGTACAGCAGTTTAGCGGGATCGTGCGAGCACGCGGGCGTGGTGCACGGCATGGACCGGATCGAGGCTCAAGAGGGCAACGGGGGGTACATCCTACAGCTAGGCAGCCCCGGTGTGAACGTGGGCGGGGCTACCGTTCCAGTGGTGCTGAGTCACGATCACGACGAGGTACACAAAGGGTTCTTGGTGTACGCGGTGGATGTGGTGAAGACAGAATCCACGAAAAAGGAATTTCACCTCGGGAGCTGGGACGCGGCGCTGATGCCGGACGGCGCGCAGCAGCACCCGCACTGTACACACGCGGCGACGCACGATGCGTTCCACAACACCGGATTAAAAAGAGACATCCTACCCTGGATCGTCCCGGTGGATTTAACCCAAGGATCGGAGGTTCAATTCAAAGTGACGGTTGTCAAAGATTACGAAACCTGGTTCGCGTTTACGCAATCGTTCATCGTCGGATCCAACGAAGGCGGCGGGGTTACCGGGTTTACTTTTAATGAACACGAAACTTTAACCGGCGCGCCTGGGTCGAAGGCCGCGAAAAGAGCGCCTGGGTTAGGGAAAGCCGTTGAGGGGGGGTGGCAAGCGCCGAAAACAACAGAAACGCACGCGCCTGGTGAAGACACTAGCGACGAAGCGAAGACTGACAGAAAACTGAACAGCGCGCCTGGTAGTACAAAGAAACCAAACAAGAACGACCTTCAGCAGAGGCGCAAAGCCTCTTTGGGTGCGAACAAGGCGAAGGTACAAGAGGGTACGAACACAAAAGGGGGCAGGAAGGCCAATGCAGGGGCCCATACAAGGGATGACAAAAGCAGTCCAAGCGAGACCAAAAAAACCGTCGCTGCCGACCCCCTGGCGGTTGACTCCGCGGCTGCTATAAAACAGCGACGGAAAAACGCGCGGCTAGCGCACGGGTTCGCGATGACCGTCGCGTGGCTTTTCTTCGCGCCCGTTGGGTCACTAGTTGCCCGGCATGACAAATCAGCAAAGACCTGGTTCATCATTCACAGAGCGAGTGGGATGCTCATCACTTTAATCACTTTAATCTCAGCGTGGTACATCACGTACGTGCGGGGTTTTTCTACTCCGTGGGGCAAGCACGGCAAAACCGGCTTTGTCGTGTGCGTTCTTGTGTTACTCCAAGCCGTCGGAGGTACCTATCGCAAAAAGTTTCCGCGCACGAAGTGGGCGAAGTGGCACCGTGTTGTCGGTGTTGTGGCCGTGATTCTTGGGGCGTATAACTGTTTAGCAGGCGCCTCGATGGTCGGTTGGATGGAAGTGGAGTACGCTCATTTATTAAGTTACGCGCGAGTGTTGGTAATTGGGTGGATCGTCATTGCTTCCATTCTGGAAGTCAAACGAAGACGAACCGGCGTGGCGCGGAAACGAGGACGAACAGCGTAGAGGTATTTTGATTGCGTAACGAAAGAGGAGATAATAACGCAAGAGAATCGTATTTCGTCGCGCTTCGATCAAAACAGATCACTAAAAAGCTCCGTCTCGACCCGTCGTCGTCATTTCTATTCGGCTCGCATTTGCAAACGCGTCGCTCGTCGAGTCAAGGGTTTACGCTTACCCTTAACCTATAAACCCTAACCCTAAACCCCGTAAAACCTAACACTAATCAATACACCGCCGCCGTTTCCGGGTCGTTCACGTCGTGCTGGTTCCGGCCTCCCATCTCGCCATGTGGGTCGTCGTCCATGTCGCTGTCCTCGTCAATCGTTTTGAAGCCTAGGAACTTTTCCGCCGAAACAGGAGGCGCAACTGAAACGCCGTTAACCAGCTTGGGCATCCAGTGCGACCTGGCGTCGCCGGTGCCGAGTTGCCCCCAATCACCACGCCCCCAGAGAAACAGGCGACCGTCAGCGGCGACCGCGCCGGTGTGGTCCTCGCCGACCGCGACGGTGGCGAGCCGAGTGCCTCTCAAAGATTCAACCCTCTCAAAGGCGTATCGTCTGCGGACATCACCCAGCCCGAGCTGCCCGTACGCGTTCGACCCGCACGTCATCACCGCGCCGCAAGCCGTCAACACACAGCTGTGCGACCCCCCCGCTGAGGCGTGCACCACCCTGCACGTTATGCCACAGCTACACGGCGCCTTGACCCAACCCCCCCTTCCTTCCAGAATCCGCTCCATGTACAGCTCGGCGCGCGTATTTTCGGTTTGTTGTTCGGAGTTGCTCTTGCCACCTTGCTCCCGACCCTCCTTACCTACTGGAAGAGACCCTGATGGGCCTCCACAAGACGCGCGCATGCTTCGTCTTGACCGCTTCTTCTTCCGCGCCGTGGCAGTCAACGAAGCAGCGGCGAACAAAACAGGCAACGAAACAGTCTCGTGAACGCCGTTTGCGAATTTCGTTTTTCCCACTTTTTCTGCAGTGCTTTTGATTTTGGAAAAGTTGGTCATAGCGCCAACCTTTCCCGGGGCGGGTTTGTGGTGCACAGGAATCAGTCGCGGTAATAGGTGGTCCTTCGGCCCTCTAACTGCATGCAGCTGGTCCTCTTCGTAGTAGTAGAACTCATCGGAGCTTCCTCGCACGCCCACGCCCAAAGCGCCGTGCTCGCCCCTTCCGCAGCCCCAGAGCTGGCCGCCGGCGGTGACGAACAGGGTGTGGTGTCCCCCGGCGGCCATGGTCACTATGGGCTCGTCAAGGTCCTGCAACGCCTCAACTAAACACGGCCACGGAACCCCGGTTTCCCACCCCGCGGACGCGGCGAAAGTCACATCGCCCAAACCGAGCTGGCCGTGCCTGCACGCGCCCCAAGACCACACGCTGCCGCAGTCAGTGAGGCAAAGTGAGTGCGAGCCTCCCGCAACGGCGGTGACCACGCGCATCCCCCGCAACGCTTCAAGCCTGCGCAACGGCCCGGCGTCGTGGAAGTGCCCGTGCCCAAGCTGCCCGTGTCGTCCCCTGCCGCACGTCCACATCCCCCCTGATTCGGACACAGCCACGGTGTGATTGCTACCCGCCGCAACCTGCGTCACCTTAACGCTAGACATGGAGGACACTACTCGGGGAATGTCAACCTCAATCGGGGTCCACCCGCCGTGCCCCAACTCGCCGGACGAAGCGAGACCCCAGGTGAGAAGCACCCCATTCGGGTCTAAAGCGGCGCAGTGCGAGGCACCGCAGCGCACAGTTTCTAACGCACCCGCGTCGGTGACAAGGCCAGTCAAAGACACCGTGCTCGGCCGCGTAGCGTCGTCGTAACCCCCTTGCCCCAACTGTCCGTGGAACCCTCTGCCGAACGTGTACAGCGTCCTTCCCCTGGGCTGGAGCGAGGCGGATTTTTCGCGCGCTTCCGTAGCGGCTTCTTTAGTGAATGGCGGGACAGCGCCCCATACGTACTGTTGACCGGAAGTTTGGCCTGATGACGTGGAACTTGACCCGCTCGCACCTGATGAAGACCCCATGGTACCAAAAGTACGGCACGAGTCATCTTGCTCTTCATCGAAATCCGGATCCCCCACACCTTTGCGCCTGGCAAAGTCCCGCGCGTCCGTTCTTCTTCGAGAAGGCAGGATTTGATGTCCAGGCACGACACCACACACCCCTAACACTGCAGTGTGGAAGGCTCCTAAATCCAGACCCGCCGCGGTTCGTAATGCAACATCCGCGGCGTCGGCGAAGTGCAGCACGCGCGCAGCGTTTTGCGTTTCCCGCGCTCGCGGCTCAACGCCATCCGCCCGCGGGTGGTTCTCCACGCGCTTCTTCGCAACACGCTCCACGATTTGCGTGTTCTTGAAGTACTTGGAGACGCATAAAAGCGCGCCCAACGCCCGGGCATCGCACTTTTCCAAAACAACCTCCAGAATCTCTACGGGAAAAACCCCCAAGTTGCCGCATTCTGGAATCGCGCTTACCCTTCGTTTTTTAGCTTTTTTAGAATTAACCGTGGCGCCGGGATCTTTTTCCGTATGCGGCTCGGTTAGCAGATGTTGCGGGTGTTCCAAGTTGCCTTGTCGCTTGCTCACCGTGGCGAATGAGATTTTTCGCTTGCCTTTGTCCTGTAACGGTGAGACGCAGACGTGCAAACACCCGGCGGCGGTGTTTTCGGTTTTCGAGTCGTTCATCTCGTTGACGTTGTTTTCTGTTAATTTTTTTAAATATTTCGATTCGCGGCGTAAAGGCGGGTTGAAAGGGAACCATCACGGGAGGGGGTGGGATATCGGTCAGTGAATGGTTGTTGATGATACCGCGATACTCGTGTTCCATCGGTCGATATATTTATTCATCGAGATATATTCATCGAGGCGACGTCGACCGGTCTCGGTCGGCGAAAAGTCCCAAAACTAAAAGGAACGAATGGTTCCCCCTGCGTTCCAAAAAGGCGTTGCGACCGAACGGGAGGCGTGGGTGTGGGGGGTATTGGGTAGTGTTCATGATGTATCACGCACCTTCGTCAACCACAACACTCATGTTATTCTTGTGCCTCAGCGGGTACCGGTGTTGCGGCGAGCCCATGGTGCTTTGAACGAGCGAGCTGTCCCTCCTGGCCATCGGACCCGTTTGCGGTGTCGAGTTGCCGAATCTAAACGGCAAAAACACGAGGTCCGAGAAGACGCGGACCTGTGTGTTGCGGAACGACCTGCGGGGAGTGGGGTGGTGTTAGTGCGTGTGTTGAAGTATCGGAGAGGTTTTGTGACGATGTGGGGGTGCTTGACCGATGAATACGAGTTAAGAGCCCGCCACCCGAGCGTACCAACCGCGTACCTTCCGTTGCGGAGCTCAAATCCTACGAGTTCCCCTTTTGCACGTCGCGACCTAGTATCGCGACGTAGCCTCTCCCCCACGAACGCGCGAGACCGACTCGCGTGGTTTCCTTTGTATGTACAAACCCGATCCTACCAAAGAACCGAAGCTAACCTAAACAACCCCCTAGCGGCAGTGCCCCCGCGCGGCGTACCACGCGCGCAACCTAAAATGGCCCACCTTTGGAACCACGACAACAAAAAAGCCGAAACGGAAACGAAACTCGCAAACGACCAAAATCGCTGCTACGAAACACTTTTGTTTTGTCGGCGCTGGCTTATCGACCCTCGACACCGTGTCGGCGCACGTTTCGATCCCGCACGTCGTGTACGGCTGTATCGACATTCTCTTGTGTTCCCGTCGACGTAGATTCGGGTCTTTAGGGTCTTTGCTTTTACGGTAAAGCCTATACACAGTCTCCAACAATGCCTCGTCGGAATCGCAAGAAAGGCCAGCCGCACGGTCCTGGCGGTGAGAAGGGCGGCCCTGGGGAGAACTGGGGCGGCGAGCACATGCGTCAAGCCCCCACGCCGTTAATCGCGGTGTCACCGGATGGGACGTTACTAGCGGTGGCTTTTGGTTGTGAATTGAGGGTGTGGGACGTTGGAAACAACGCGTTGGCGACGTTGTCCACGCAATGCCCCGCCGACCAGGCGGTGGCGGCGGGAGCTTCGGGAGACGACGATGCTTCCACAAAGCAATGGCACACCGATGCGATTCGCGCGTTACGGTTCGATAGCACCGGTACCTCGATGTGCACGGCTGGGGATGACAAAAAGGCACGCGTGTGGCGAGTAGAGAGCAAACAGAACGGCAAGCCAAGACAGCTAACCTGCACAAAACTCACGACGCTTCCCAAAAAAGCGTGCGCGGCGACGTTCAGCACGGATGGAAAAATAGCCGCCTTCGCGGATAAGTTCGGAGACGTGCACGGGCTGGGTGTTGGTGAAGGTCAACCGTCGGGTGACGATTCACATCTCACCGATACGATGGAAAACAAAAGCACATATTTGTTCGGCCACTGCTGTTCCATCATCACCGACGCCGTGGCGCCCGCTTCTGATTTAATAGCAACCGCGGATCGCGATTTCAAGATTCGAATCGCGAAAACGCCGTCCTCCGTGGACGACGCCCTGAACCCGAAAATTGGAATTCCAGAAGTGCAGAGCTTCTGTCATGGGCACGCTGCTTTCGTTGCTTGCCTTGCGGCTGTACCTAAAGCCGTTTCGAAAACTTACGGGCCGTTACTTTTATCAGGGGGCGGCGACGGCGCGGTGCGGCTGTGGCGGTGCGAGGACGGCGAAGCGTTGGGGTCGGTCACGCTCGCGGAACCGAGAGTAAAAATAGCGGATTCCAATGACGAGGAGGGTGACGATGCGACGGATAACAGAGTCGCGGTAACTACTGGTGAAGCGCCGAGAGAAGCCGTGGATGCGCCGGCGGTTTTAGCATTAGCAGTGGGCAACGACGGCACGGTGTTCGCGTCGGTGGAAGAGCGACCGGGTGAGGTTGCTGAGTTGGCAGTAACCGTCGACGATACGACTGACAAAGTATCTTTGACCCAGAAAGGGTGGGTACCCCTTCCTGCGGCGTTGGAAACTAGCGTACCTTCGAGCCTAGCCTACGACGTCGCTTCGAAAAAGTGGTGGGGGGTTGCACAGGCCAAGAGCGATACGGATTCTACCAAAACCGAAAGCGTCGTGTTTGTGCTCGGCGGCGAGGCTGCTGAAATATCAGTCGACTTTCTTCGCATCGAAAACGTCGCCTCGCGTAACGTCAGCCTTGGCGACGCGATGCGCAAGCGGAGCTACGACGAGCAGAAACGGGAGGAGCGGAAAAAACAAAGGAACGACTTTAAAAAGGGGGGGGCGAGTGTGCCGTAGGATGGCGACTTTCAATAATGGGAAAAGAAGCGCATTTCAGGGGGTTTTAACCTGCCGGCACTGAATGCCTATGGGGCCCACTTTCCCAGCTCGAATCCACTCTTCTGATTTGAACCCGCCTGTCGATTTTCTACTCGTCCGAGCATCTGAGGGCTGGCTTGACTCCAACCCTAGACGCCACACAGACGCGCGCCCTACCCACACGCCGCCCCGGCGCACTTTGTGTCGTCGACCGACTCGAGCTTCGCTCGTTTCGTGCGTCTCGTCCACTCGCTTCCACACGCGTGCCTCTCGGAAGACGTCAAGTCGTGGTCAGTCGTGGTTCACTTCTCGTCGTCCAACATGAGCGGTCTTCAGATGACGGAGCGCCAGCAGCTCGCGATTGCGTTGCGCGAGTCCATGACCGCGGCGCCTGCGAAGTTCGCCACGCCGTCATCCGCGCCACGGCCGCACGCGCACTCGCCGAGCGCGGAAGAGGTACGGAAGGGACTCACACCCTATGGCTGCGAATTATTTCAAACCTAGATTGATTTCCCACGCGGCTCGTGGTTGAACACCCGATGGTGAAGCGCATCACCCCTATGCGCGCGCGTTGGCATATCGCGACCTGTCGCGGCAACGCATACATCACAATAACTAAAGGTACCCCTCTACAGCATGACACAACCCACCCACCTGCCCTAACCTCCTCCTCGTCTCTTCCACTCCCACAACAACAGAGCGAGCCGAAGAAAGCCAAGAAGCTCAGTCGCGTGGAGCGCGAGCTCGCGAGCCTCGCCCCCTGGGCGTGGGACCCTCTTGTTGGTACGCACGCGCCAGGCGCGTCTATGATGCGCGACTTCACCGAAGTCGCGGCGGACAAGGTCGTCACGGGGAACACGGACATGTACGATGGTTACCGGGCTCAAGTGGTGGATGAGGATGGAGTGGAGGATGAGGTGGAAGGACTTGCGAAGGGCAATGGCAAGGACGCAACCTCCACCCCAATGGCGAAAAAGAGAAACTCGCCGCGCGATTTTTCCAAATCTAAACTCTCCGACGCGGTTTCGTCGATGGATACGAAAGCGCCTACGAAACCCGAGCGAGCGTCTCAAAAGCGTGCGCGGCCCTCACCCGGGGATGTTACACCTTCGGTCGTCGCGCCTTCCACGGCTGCGAAATCAACGCCAAAGGTTAAGGAACTGAAAGCACACGGCAAGAACGCGACGCCGCTCACAGTTGACGAGGTGAAGAAAAGTAAGTTGCCCACATCGGGTAAGCCGAGCAAGTCTTCTGCGGTTCAACACAACTCCAAGGGCAAGTCCAAGCCCAAAACGGCGTCAAATTTGAGCACCGCGCTTCTCCGGAAATCAAGCGAAGTGGTGGGGAAGAACCTTGTTGAGGCGCTTGAGAAGGCAGCGGCGGTGCAGGGGACGGATGGAGGGTCCATCGTTGACGCCGTGGACGAATTATCAAACGCCGCCCCTACGAGAACTACCAAGAAATCCAAAGCACCCAAGGGGAAGGAAAACGTGCCGCCTGGGGTTGGGGTTGGAGGGAATCGGGAGTCAGTGATTGCGCGAGGTCCGAGGTCCGCGCGAGACGACAGGCGGTCGAGTGATGTGACGGACGGAGTTTCTGCCTCGCTGAAGACGTTAACGCAGTTACCTCCGCTCCTGCCGCTTCAAGAGAAACTCCAACGCGAACGAGCGCTTCTCGCCGTCGCCGCCGCGGAAGCGAGTTCCGCGGAGAAGCTCCGTCTCGAATCCGAAAAACCTTCCATGACAAACTCGCAACAGCTCCTTCAGGCGTACTACGACTTAACCGGATCCCGGGTCTTACCCGTGGTGTCGAACTGGAACACGGAGCAACTGAGGTTGCAAACAGTGGGGCGGCAGTCGGAAATAAACAACCAACAAGCTGCGCAACCTGTTCAATTTACCAACTCGTTCCACCAATCAACCGTTCCGGTATGCGTCACGGTCGGGCCGTTCACCGGGCACATTAGCTCCTCCGATTTCAAGCGCTTCAGCGAGATGCCGCAGCGAGTCGTGCCGCTCACCGAAATCATGGCGAAAGCGTGCAACTACCTCGGGAAAAAAGAAAGCGAAATGATTTGAGAGTGCAGAATGACTTTGTTTTCTTCGCGACGATGGGAATAGATACGCAGTGTAGGTTTTGTGATCCATTTCATTTTGTCTTCATTCAATCGTCGGACCCTGACCTAAACCCTAACCCTAAACCGAGATGTTGCTTTTGTAAATTCCTTCCGCTACGAACTCATCTCAGCTCAAATGCACTCATCTGTCACTCATCGCCATCACTTCGCGTCTCCAACGATCTCACGCACGCGTTCCAGCACCGCTAAATTTCCACACTCGCAATTCTGCACGCCATACGGCGCTGTGACTCGGACGCATCCCATCGCGATGAGCACGTCGTGTGACGATTCATATCCCCTCTCAACGTACACCGGAATCCGAGCGGACTCGAGGAGCTCCCGAACGCGTGCGAATCGTTCTTGAAGAAATACCGGAAACGTATTCGCGTCGAACGAGGTAGCATCTAAATCGGAATCCTTGTCGCTGTCGTTGCTTCCCGCCCTGGCCAACGGACTGCGTGGGGTGTGCATAGAGGAAGAGAGTGACTCGTCCTTTCTCCAATATCCACCAGACTTCAACACAGGGCTCCTTTTGTTGAACGGCGACCCCAGCGGCGATTGAGAAAACGGATTGGAATGCGCGCTGGAAACGCCGGCGCCATCATGTGATACTCGCGGCATTGAACTTGCCTTCGTCAACCCCAGCGCCTCGAGTGCCCTTGCCCCCCCACCTACAACCTCCACAGCCTTCACCGTGTCCCCGGGGATGACGCAGAACGATTGGTCGTTGTGCGAGGTAGTATTATGTATAGCTGATAGAAGCAAAAGGAGGTGATTGAAGGGAGTCAGTAAAGTGTCTGAGAAAGTGTATCGCTCTGAATCCGATCGAGCGCGATTTACGTTCCAGAAGCTTCCATGAAAAAAGTTGATGGGTCGGGGTGGGTCGGGACGATCGGGAGGCACGTCGGGGCGTCCGATCCTGACGCTTCGATGTGTTACGATCCAAACCAAGTGTATGTTGTTTCGCATCTCGAAAACGCACCTGAGTTATCATGTCCAACGAGCAGGGGCGGGCGAGGCTGTTGGGGATTGGGAGGAGAACAAAGGTGAGTTTTTTGCCACGTTTCTCGGTTTCTGCGCGGGAAGAAAAAAACCAGAGCCGCCGGAACGGCGGTGGTCTTTCGTTTTGGAGCATCGAGATGGGGCTCGGACGCGAACGATAGAGACATCTCCGTACCTTTCTCAGCGCCACGGAGAGGTTCACCGGGTCGACGTTGAACATCGTGCCCTGGCGTGTAGATGCGTCGCCTAACGTAATCACCACTTCTTGCCCGAGCAAGGACTGTTGGAAGAGGGAAGGGAAGGGTGAGTGGAAAGTAGCAACGGAGCGTCGGTTTTCGCGGTTTGTCTCTGCAGGGGCGGCGGGGGTGCCCAGGGGACGGGCCGGCCCGTTGTGAATGGTCCGACTCTTTTGATCTAAAAAAATGGGATATCTTACCTCTAGGTGCGCGGGGTTCAACGCGGCGAGGGGCTGTTGCGTGACGGGATGGGAAGAGAAGAGGGGGTGCGGGAGGTGGGTGGGTCAGGACGATGAAAAGTCGGTTCGTTCGAGGCAGGCGCGAAGCATCATTCCGAAAACAACCGCGTTCCCGAACGCCGGAAACGATGGCGTTTGCACGTTTCGGACACGTAAAGCACCTAAACTTGATCGCAGACGTACCTCACGCAACATATTTACTGTATTGACTGACCGTTATGATGTTTGCCAACTTAAATCCTCAACAGGATGCCCTCCTACCCGCGGTGTCGAACGCCAACTTTTCGAACAGCCGACAGTTGTTACGTTTAGTCCTAGACGACGCCGCCGGTCCCGACGAGCCACCCACGCACAGTAGATGTGCGATTCGATTTGAAGACACGAACGGATCGATCTGAGTAGCACTCCCAACACGTGCAAACCAATTTCGCGTCTTCACCCGACTCGAGCGCTGTGCCTGCGCGAGTGGCCGGCCTTCGTTGGCGGCGTTTCATTGCACGCGGCCAAAGAAAAAAAATCACGAGAAGTGGATTGCGGCTGACTAGATGTTCAACTGTCGAGATCCATGACCAATCGCACGCAGCAGCGTAGTCTGAATAAACTGCGAAACGCGTCGCTGACTGCACTACGGAGATGAAGGATCTTGAAAGCAGACCGACTTCGTGGTTCTGAGAAGCAAACGGACCGAAAACCTTAAATGAACAAATTATGTCGACGTCTCCCTCGGGTGGCATCGAACTGTGCGCAAGCACAGACTAACGTGATTCGCACGTGACTCGAAGCTCTATTCACTTGAAGCAAGCTTGACTCAGTTACCATGGTTGAAACAAGAGGCACTCGTCGCAAATCAATGGGTTTTCCCCGCAAGGAGCCTACCTACGTGAAGGGAAGCAAAACAGAACTCGCGAAGAACGAGGGATGGGATTCTTCCACGCGCGGGGATTCGTTCCTGGTCAATGCGGGCACCATGGCGTTCGTGATGTTCATCATCGCAACCACGCCGTTCATCGCGGTGATTGTGTGAGTATAGGACTATGGGCCTATCCCTCATCCATCGTAGACGCGGTCAGAAAAACCTCGCGATCAGAATGTGCCCGTTTATTTTCTCTCAGAATCAATCAAACGCTGACTCCTCTTCCCTCTACAGCTGGCACATGTTCGTCAACCTAGATGGTTCCCTCGAGGGCATCGTCGCGGCGTTCAACAAGAAGGGTCTCGCGCTGATTCCCGAAATCTGGCCCTGGACGAGCAAACGCGCGTGGCAATTACTGGGTTCATACGCCGCGTTCGAAGCCTTTCTTCAAATGTATCTCCCCGGCAAAGAATTTCGTGCCACTACTACTGCGAACGGCAATGTGCCTGTGTACAAAGCCAACGGAGTACAGAGTCTATTGGTCACTGTCTTGGCCTTTTTCGCGTGCTGGCACTTCGATTTAACGTCACCAAAAGAGGTGTACGACCTGTTCGGTGAGATGCTCTCCGGCATGGCCATCTTTTCAATCTTCTTTTGCCTGTTCCTTCAAATCAAAGGCCACCTCGCCCCCACCGACGAAGACTCCGGCTCGTGCGGCAACCACATTTACGACTTCTGGTGGGGCATGGAGCTGTACCCCAAAATAGGTAAATTCAACATCAAGCAGTTCACCAACTGCCGGTTCGGGATGATGGCCTGGGCGGTGTTGCCCGTGATTTTCGCCTGCTATCAATTTGAGAGGGATGGCTATCTCGCAGACTCCGTGTTCGTCACCACGTTACTAATGTCCGTGTACAACTTCAAGTTTTTCCTGTGGGAAACGGGGTATTTCAACTCCATGGACATCCAGCACGATCGCGCGGGGTACTATATCTGCTGGGGGTGCTTGGTCTGGGTACCGGCGGTATATGCGTCGCCTGCGTTATATGTTGCTAGCGTCACGCCGGCGGTTAATCTCGGCAATGAAGTTTCAGCGCTCATCACAATTTTGGGTTTATTATCAGTTTGGATCAACTACGACAGCGACGTGCAGCGCCAGGAGTTCAGAGCATCTAATGGAAAGAAACTCGTCTGGGGCAAGAAGCCTTTGATCGTGGAGGCTGAATATAAGGTTTTAAAATCGGGTAAATGGGTGACTAAAAGGTCACTGCTCCTCGCGTCAGGGTGGTGGGGCATCTCGCGGCACTTCCACTACCTGCCGGAAATCATGGCGTCGTTCTTCTGGACGTCGCCCGCGTTGTTTGGAAAATTACCGCCTTATTTGTACGTGATCTTTTTGACGTTATTATTGATTGATAGATCGATGAGGGACGATTTAAGATGCTCTTTGAAGTACGGCAAGCACTGGGTCAAGTACTGCGCCTTGGTGCCGTACAAGATCATCCCGGGGATCTTCTAAGTTTTTGAGAGAATGCGTCGAGAGATTTAATACTGATTTTTGTTTTTTGGAGAAAAGCCTGTATGTCATCATCACAACACTACGCTTAGGGTTCAACCCTGCTACTCTTCGCTACTCTTCGCCGCTCGAGGGCTATGTTATTTGCTGTTGTGGACGCTTCAATCCAAACGTTCGCGGCGTAAAAAATGTATACGTATGAGTAATCAGTCAGACTCGTGTTCGCCGTCTTTTGATTTTTACTCAATTCGGATTCAGCGCTTCGAAGCGTGCGGCGACTTCGTCTTGCGCATTCCCATTCCTGTTCCCGATGTTCATATCACGGACCATCTCTCCTATTTCCGCGGAGTTCATCGAGTCTAAAAACCCGAGCGAGAGCTGCTTTTCCAGGGAAGGACCTCGCTCCAGGATTGACGAAACGAAAGTATCAGGTTGGGCTCTGGAAGTACCGTTAGGAATACCTGGTCCACCCATACCTCCTGTATTTCCATTTCCATTGTTCATTTCGTTCGCCGCGAACTCCTCGAGCCAGCCTTCGTGTTCCGGGAGCTGGATCGCGGCTCGGGGGTTTGGCGATAAAGGGCCGAACATCTGGTTTGTCAACGCGTCGTCGATAATCGGCGCCTCGTAATCTTCGTCTTCGATCTCCTGGAACCGATCGGCGAGGGAAGCGGAGTTCGGATGGTAATTGCCCATACCGGCATTCATACCAGGGTTCACAGGGGAAGCACCGATTGCCATACTGCTCGTCGCGCCTACTACACCAGACGCGTTCGCTAGCCTCATCTCCGTGTCACTTCCGCTGACCATCGAGTTCGAAACAGGAACGCTCGGCAGGTACATCTGTCGTCGCTTTCTCGGCACGCCTCTTGTTTCGTTCACCGCCACGCCGGTCATGTCCATCAACCCGTTGAACCCGTCGAAAGAGAGGTTGGATAGGTTGCCGCCGGAGTCGCGAACTTGTTCCACGAAGGACAGCATCGTGCTCTGGAACTGCTCGGTTGATTGAAGCCGAGATGACAGTCGTCTGACTTCGTCAGCGGTTGAATCCTGCTGCTCGCGCAATCGCATGACTTCTTTTAACAGCAACAGACGGTCGCGTTTCAACTGCTCAACTTCGTTCGTCACGCCCCCGTACGCCCCTAGTTCAAGGCTCTGCGCGCCGTGCGAAGGAGACCCTTCACGTAAATGCCGCTGAGAAGGAGGTCCTCTCGTCTTTCCATTAGCCACAGCTCCAGAACCGGAAGCGCCATTATTACTTTTTCCTTTCGCAGCAGTACCGCCTTTAGCGATAGAAGTCGTTTTTTTACTCCGGGGCGCGTCGTGCCTTTTCAGCGTGGTTAATAACTCAGGCTTCCCCCGTTCAAACCCTTCCACTCCGAACTCGAACCGATCGCTGTGGCACTTCCTGAACCCGTAGTTGTTCAACTGCCGGACGAAGCTCGCGAAGTTGCTGTGCTTAAACGTGTTCGGAAGCTGCTCCTTTTCCATCATGTCGGGGTTCCAAACCGTGAACGTTCGGCCGTTCGCGGTCCAGGAAACGATGGAATCGGTGCTGGGGTCGCTCACTAGGTTCCAGGTTTTCCTGGGGGGTGAAGGGGGGGTGAGGGGATGTCGAGGATCGTCAGTGATTCGCTACGTTACATGATGCCCATTCTCTCAAATAAATCCTCAAATAGAAAGACGGAGCGTCGCGGAAAGACACGTTGGGCGATGGTGGGGCGCGTGTCTCATGGGCGACGTCCTTGACCGCACGGCTGGCTCCGTGACAGGGTAAACGCGCCACTGCGCCTTTCCCAGGATCAAGGGTATGTGCAACTACCCACGTGCCCCGCACTTCCATTCCAACCGCACGAACACAGATCTGACACGTGTCTTTTAACGAGCGCTCTTATTCGAGAACCAGGGGAAAAAGCACAGGACTCTCTGGTGATGGCATGCTGCACCCCCAAGTACGTACCACAAGAACGGTGAAACGTTGACGGTGGAGAACGGGTTGGATCCCGCGCTTCCTGGCTGCGCGCTGACCGTCTTTCCAACGGCCGCTTTTACGGCCACCATGGCGGCGGCGGAGGAAGGAACGCGTATGGGCGTAGATTTGTGGGAGAGCCGTCACGTGAAAAGGGTTTCTCGTCGCTCGTCGATAGTCCAAGAAATTTCAGACGTGTCCTTTCGGCAAAAAGCGCTTCGGTGTTGAATCGGAGCTCATTGGCCCCCGCACTGTTACCTCGCGATGTTCGCTGCTTTGGACATCACCGCCTGTCGCGGACCCGTTCGTGACACAGCGCGCGTACGCGTGGAATCGCTCGATTCGTCGAGACGTACCGGTCTACTCACTCGTCCGCCCCGCCCATCGATTCGGAGTCGGCAAGAATTATCCAACAAAGCGAAGGGATCGCAGGATTCAGACGGGCAGCCAAATTCGATTCTCAAGGACCTCGATGACGTCCCTAACGGTACTCAACCGTTCAAAAAGAACGCCGCTAGGATTTTCGCCGCAGTCGCGATGACATCCGGCGCGCTCGAGTTACCCACCATCGTAGCGCCCCCCCCGGTCCATGCCGCGTCCACCACCAATCAGAAAACGCCTTCCGAGGAAAAGGGCAGCTTCCTTGAAAACCTGAACCCGAACTTGATCAAGCTCCCTGATTCCGTGAGTGAAAAAATCGATGCCTCGATGGTCAACGTGGGCAAATCCATCAGCGCCGTCGCCAACGGCATCAAAAAGCAAGCACAGGACCCGTGGTCAGTGGAGGACGTGTGGGTCATTATCGCGCTGAACTGGTTGATCAAAAACGGACGACGGAAGGTGTTTGATATAGTGAACGCGACGAGCGACGATGATTCCACCGATGAAGAAAAAATCACAAAACAGTTTGATGCCTCTGTCTTCGGGTGGCTCACCGGTCCGTTGAAAGCGTTGAACTTAACTTGGATCTTTTTATACCTCCACGACAACGCCAGCCGGATGTTTGACCCGTTGAGCTCGTTGGACGGCGGGTATTTCGGGTACGCGTTCGATCTTGGGATGTACACGCTGATGGCGGGTGCGGTGTTGGTCATGAGCACGCAACGATGGCTGCCGGCTATTTTGCACGAAAAACTTAAAATCGAAGAGATTTCGTTGCAGACGGTCATCACTCGACTCGCCGTGATTGCAATCGCAGTCGTAAGTACATTACGAGCAGGGTTACTTTTCGGTGTTCCGTATTCCTCAATCATAGGCGTCGGTGGGGTTGGTGGTTTGACCTTCGGTTTAGCGGCTAGGGATGTTTTGAGCAACGTGATGGGGGGCACGATGTTAGCGGTGTTGCGGCCGTTCAAAGTCGGGGAGGAGATTTTCGTCACGCAAGGCAGCAACTTCCGCGGATCCGACGACCCCACTGTTTCTGATTACCTGGTGAAAGAAATCGGGTGGTACCAAACGACGTTAGAGGCGAAAGACACGAAACCCACCATCGTACCTAACGGTTACTTTTTAGGCGCGAACGTGATCAACGTAACGCGGGCGGTGGCAAGAGTTTTGATTTTGCAGTTTCGAATTTTATACCGGGATCGAAAGACGATCCCAGGGTTGTGCAAAGACATCGAGGAGTTCTTACGAAAGGATAGCGCAATCTCATCCCAAAAGTACCCCGTACGTGTTAATTTAGCAGCGGCGAAGGAAGACTGCTTAACGATAGGCATCGAGTGCCACGTGTACAAAATGCCTCTTGACAAACACCTGAGCGAACGCGCTCGGTTGATTTACGACATGCTCGATATCGTCGAGGAAAAAACAACAGGCACCGCGTACCCAACGGAAATCACCCTGGAACACTCCATCGGGAAGTACCCGGTCAACCACGGGGCAGTTTGAAATTTTGCGTAGGTTTTGACCAGTATATGGCTGTTTTTGATCGTTTTTATTGTGTGTATCCGCGAAATACGCGGCAGTAAGTACATAGAGTTGACACGTCGAAATGCGACGAACTATTGAAATACGACTGTAAATACTTTTAATCATCATTCATTCCTCATTCCGATGGACCCTCAGCCCCCCCGTTGTTCCGGGGCGGACCCGAACCCGGGGTGGACCTCCGCGCCGTGGGCGAACGTACATCACCCGTCACTTGAGGTACGTCAAGATGTACCTGGCAATCCCGCGGCGACTGGCACGATGCCGCCCCCGCCCCCCCGATTCGGGGACACTTCAAATCAATTACACGAAAGGTGGGCACCCAATGCTTCGACGTCCGACGCAGCAATACACGCCGCGTTGGCCCCAGTCGGGTGGCGAAGCTACTTCACGGACGCGTTTGACTTACAGACACAGAACGACGACGTGTTCCGGGTGTACACACGAATTGGAGGCGAGGGGGAAGGGACGACAGATGGAGGCAACACAGATGGCGAAACAGAAAAGAAATCAAACGCCTCAAATAAAACAATCGTTCTCTTCGCGCACGGCTGCGGGTACACCGGTTTGAGTTGGGCATGCACCATAGGTTTGTTGGCGGGTAAAGTGAGTGGAGATATGTTGTTAGCAGCATTCGACGCGCGCGGACATGGGGAGACGAAAACAGCGAGTAACGGCGATTCAACCGAAGTTGACTTTTCTGCAGATCGACTGGCAAGGGACGTTTTGGACGTCTCATCCGCGTTGGTGAAGTCAATTACTGTGCCCAGGACGTCGAATAAACAGTCTTTTAAACCCGTAAACGTCGTGTTCGTTGGGCACAGTATGGGCGGCGCGGCTGTGGCGCGGGCGGCGAACGTATTTGGGGCGGGTGTGAGCGGCACAACAGACGACTCTGGGCGAGACAACCCAGGAATAAACGACAAATTATTCACCCTCTCCGGCGTCGTTGTGGTCGATGTGGTGGAAGGCACCGCGATGGAGAGCTTGCCGTTTATGGAAGCCGGGCTTTCACGGATTCCAACTTCCTTTGACACCATGCAAACAGCAATCAAGTGGACCATGAAATCCGGGTTCACGACGAGCTTGGAGTCGGCAAAAGTTTCCACTCCGTCGAGGCTATTTTTCAACGCAGAGAACGACGGGGGGTCGTACGAATGGCGCACGAACGTTGCGGCCACCGCCAAGGATTGGCGCTCGTGGTTCCTCGGTTTATCGCAAATATTTTTAACCGCAAAGTGTGCGAAACTATTACTGTTAGCAGGCACCGACAGACTAGACAACCCTCTAACAATTGCACAGATGCAGGGCAAATTTCAGTTGGTCGTGCTACCGAAAGCGGGACACGCGGTGCACGAGGACGACCCGGAAAAGGTTGCCATTGCGATTGCGGGATTTCTGAAGAGGTACGTCTAGGGTTGCGTAAAGGTTGAATTAGGGCTTTGTAGACATTAAGGTTTTGTCGGGATGTGTAGACTATTCTCCCACATTAAATATTAGGGTACGTTCTCTTCCTCCCCCCTTCCGACTACCATGGCAGATAGCGACAACACAAACACCTGTCGTTCCGTCAAAATCGCCGCCTCGCCGACGTACTCCCCGGGTCGCGTGGCGTGGCACTTGACTTTCAAGGTAGCGGCTAGCCCAGGCGAGACCATCCCTGGCTGGTGTTCCACTGAAAACGGCCCCGTTACAAACGGTTGCCTCACCGTGAACCGTCCTAAATCGACGCTGACGTTCGTGAGCGTCACGCGTCTTTTGACCGCGACGTCAGGCAGCACGCGGCCGAAGTGCACGTGCGCCGGGGAGAGTTCGAACTGCGCGTCGGGGGCAGGGTGTTGTTTACGGTCGTCCCACGATCGGATCTTCTCGATGCGTCGCGTTTCTAACAACGTAGTACTGGCCGTCCTCAACCGCCTTCTCGAGTTACCTTCCGTGTCTTCGTGCGCAACGTTCCTCACGAACGGAGCCTTTTCCTTGTAGTACTGAGAAGGGGCTAGGGTTCGCGAGCGTCGGTTACCCTCAAAGTCCATTCGAGTCGTCGTCCTGAACGTCCGGTCGCCGCTGAAATCGGACGATAGCTCAGGGCGAGGAGCCGTTGTGTCTATGCCACGCAATTCGTGTTCATGTTCAAGTTCGTTTTCGTATGAGTAATTAGTCTCCCATAACTCCATCCCGTTTGTGTTTTCGAAATATTCGTCTTCAAAACGCTCATTCGCTTCGAAGGCTCGCACCATGGGCGGCTCAATAGACGCGAGCTTCACAGGGTTGGGAAGTGGAGGCGCTACAGCTGATGCCGTGCGTCGTGGGTAAAGCGTGGCACGACCCTTACCTTCCAGCGATTCGAAACCATTTGATGCATCCATCTGTCCACCTCCCTTCTCCATCGCCGACAGCGCATCCCTTCCCTCCTCCACTTCGAAGAACGAACAAGGGGGGAAGGTTGGCTGTTTTCGGGCGGGGGGTGTCTTCCCGACAGGCGCGACCTTCATCTCACGAGCCAACGTCAAAACACCCAAATCAAGAGCCACTTCAGCTGCACGTCGCGCTTCGTCCGTTTCCACCGCCAACTCGACTTTTCTTTTTTCGAAATACGCAGACTGCGCCGTTTTTCTCGCCGCGATTACCCGGTCCGCCAAGTTCTGTTCCGCAACCAAAAACGCGTCGCTGCGCACGTCCCGCAAAAGGTAACTTTCAGGCTTGACTTGAAGGTCCTCTTCCGTGGCGTTCGCATGGTCGTTCAAAGCCTTGTCAAGCGCACGCAACGTCTCAACGCTTAACTCGGGGTACTCCACGATTTCGCGGAACACGAAGGATTTGGGGGAGGTGGGGTTTTCTTTCGTCGTTGTTTGTGACATTGTGTTTGACTGGTTGCACGTGCCAACCCCCCATGCAGTACCGCCTCTCGTGTTACCCACTGTTTCGTTCTGTCCAAGATTAGTACCCATGGCATCCACCGCGGCGATTCTAGGCATGACCAGTGAACTAGGCGGTGTCGGGAACTTTGGAATCGAGGGCGTTTGGAGGGACGGTACCGCTCGCACGCGGCCTTTAATCGGATCGGCTGGATCTCTCGCTCGTGACGTCGGCACAACCAACGGCGTTGGCGGCTCCGGCACTTTCCGCAGCGGCGTCAAGAACGTGTGGTTCACAGCGCCACTACCCGATTCCGTGCCGATAACTGGGGCAGTAGTAGAAGTGCATTCGCGATCAGACTGTCTGCCCATACGATACCTCTGAAAACTTTCAACACTCACAACCTCAAAGTACTCATCCTGGTCGGGGTAGCAAACGAAAACTCGCGGCGACACGAACGGAGCGTTGATCGGGACCACCAGTTCCGGTGCGATCGACGAAGGCTCTACAGACACCGTGCTTGTCGTGGTCAACGTTGAGGGCTCTGGATCGATCGTAGTAGATAATCTCTGGCTCGTTGGCGAAGGCGGCACCTCGGATGGAGGCTTTTCTGACCCAGGTTCATCAGCCGTCGTCTCGGTCTTGTCGCCATCCTCCGCATTGGCTTCGTCTTCGTCTGTTTCCTCTTGTGGCTCCAGTTCCGGCGGCGGGTCCAGGTCACCAAACGCACACGCCCCGCGAAGCTCGCCAGCACGCGCGACGAACTGCGCGGGGGTAGCGGGGGTAGCGATGTCATCACCTGAAATATTTTCACCTGCAACGTTCGCTTGGCTCACAGAAGGCCCGAGCGATGACGCAGCAGAGTTGACAGAAACCCGAGAATGGTCCGGACTCAGCTCCCCGCGCTCCCCCCGGGTTCTGTGGAAGTACGAGTACTCAGGCTTATCGCGGTACGGCACGAACCCGATTTCTTTCCTTCGCGCGGCTTCGTCTACGTATCTAACAGCTGCTCTTTGCAGATCGAAAATGAACGCGCCGTCCACGTCTGGCGAGCCGGCGCCGATGACGGAGGTGGCGCATCTCAATTCGCCCTCTGGGGTGTTCGCCGCGGTTAACGCGCGTTGAGCGGACGCCATGGGGTCGGAAGTGGTGTGCCCTGGCACGAACACTACGCAACCGTTTTTATCCGCGCATAACGCTCCGTACGACCCTAAACTCAAAGAACAGACTCCATTTTCATCAATAGAAGCCAGCGCCGCGCCTAGATCGACGTCGATTCGTTTCGTTTCGCACTCGGCGTGCGTCGACGCGAACCCGTCCTTCTCCACAAGCCACAAGCAATTAGTCTGCAAATCTTTGCACACCCTCGTGCCATCCGCGTGCACCACGAGCGAACGCTTGGGTGGCTTCTTTAAAGGGTCTTCTTTGAGGTCAGATTCTTTCGTTTCAGATTCCTCCCCAGATACACCCGCGGGATGCTCCACCACTAACGTCAAGTCCTCCCTCGAGGTGACGACCGCTCGCGTTTCGGGGTCGACCACCGTGGCGCTCGACACCGGCGAAACGAACGTCGCGGTCGGGGTGATAATATCGCCAGCTTTGAGTTTAGGAACAGGGTCAGTCTCAGGTTCAACAGCTCGTTCATCACCTTCAGCCGTCTCAACCGCCATTTCAGCCGTTTCGCCCTCCTCTCCCTCCGCGGGTGGCGGAGGCGGGACGTACACAAACGAGTCGCTTTGCTCCCAGCGAATGCCTTGGGCGTTGGTTCCCATCCACGATTTGGAGTCAACACCCCGTGTCCCTACGTTACCATTGGGACACAGAATTGATACACCATCGGCTGCATGACTAATAGTACTTCCATCACTCAAAATCGCGCGGATGAGTTCGCTTTTTTTCGTCAACGTTTTCAACGAGCTCGGAACGTCGTCGGACCCAGCGGCGACGGCGCCGGCGTCCACGCGCGATTGCACCACGACTCGGTCGCTCGTCACTGAAACGCACAGCCCACTTTCAGAGGTGTACTGCACGTAGACAGGCTTCGGAGGTGGTGGAGGTTCCTCTTCTGTAGGTGATTCTGGAAGTGGCGCTTCGGATTCTTCACCTTCGGTTGGGTCCTCAGCCTCAGCCGCTGCGTCCTCTTCGTTTTCGTGCACCTCAACATGCGGAGGCGGCGGGTCTTCCGGTGCCCTGCCCACGACGATGCACGTACCAGGCTGGTCCACTAACGAGGCGACGATTCGGGTTGATTTCGACCCATCGGCATTCGTGTCGCTTCGTATCCCCAGACGGACACCAGCCACGACGACATCAACGCCGCCGTCGGGTGAAAGCACGACTGCGCTGTCGGAAACCGCCGGGTAGAGACGTTGCGAGATACCAAAACACTTACCCACGTTACCCTCGACGCAGTACGAAACGGAGGGCATGGGCACGACTTTTGAACGAAGACGGGTCATAACACCCTTCGCGTCTTGTAACACCCACCGCCGACCGTCTTCGTCAGCTGTGGGTGTTTCATTCGGTTCCTTTTTGTCGCCGTCGCGCGTAACGCCTTCGTCTTCGTCGTCGCTCGCCACCGACCCGTCCCACGCCCACGCCGCTTGTTCCTCATCCTCTTGTTGTCTTCGAAGCTCTTCCAGTTCCCTCTGATCATGTTCCATCTCTTGTTCTTTCGCCTCTCGCTCGTCATCAGGCATCCCTAACAACTCGCTCTGTTCCGTTTCCAACTGCCGTTCCTCTTCGTCTCGTTGTTTCTTTTCGAGCTTTTTCTTCTTCTCTTCGCGCTCAATTCTTTCTTCAAGAACCTGATTGAAACCTTGAATAAACAACCCAACAAACTCGCACCAAGGCACAGCTGTGTTTACCGAGTAGTCGGTCATGTCCGTTTCGTGCTTCGCGGGAAGACACGTGACCAACAGCGCATCTTCCGGTTCGAAATACTTGCTGGAAACATCCAAGGTTCCAGAATGCGTTTGCGCCGATTGTACCACGTTGGCGTACGCGGCGCGAGTTAAAGGTTCCCAATGTCTTCTGCTTCTTACTTCATCCCCGTGGTCTTCGAGCACTCCAGGTGGTAGCATCTCATCAACCACGGTATTCATCAACTCCCATCGCTCCGCTGCGGCTAAACTCACTTTCAAGTTGCTCGACACAGGCGCGGATGCGTTGTTGCTGCTGAAGGAAACTGACTTTTTCTTTCCAGAGGAAGAGTTGAAGGCGCTATCAGGTTTCGCTAGGAACGACGATAGGCTCGTTTTCCGCGCGCTCCGCTGGTCCTCATCTAAAACCGGCATACTGGGCATGCCAATCCGGCCACACCCAGGGGCGAACGCTAGTGATGCCATTTTCTGTTCCACCAAATCCGGGTCCAATGTAACAACAGACGCGACTCCCGGTTTCGCCGCGAGTGTCGCGGCGACGGTACCGGGTTCGTAGTTCGACCTTAAAGCGGCGGCAGCGTCGCCAAACGGAAGAAGCGTCACAGAGTGCTGTTCTCGGTCAAGCAACTCGTCCCTGTCCTCAAATCCTAAATCGGTCTCATCGGGGAACAAAGGGTCGGTCCCTCTTTTAAACGTGGAGGTGTTGACACCTGGTTTGAAAGTGTTCGTTCCCCCGAAAGTCGCGGTTTTAGTTCCGTAAACAGAAGGCATCGTACCACCCATACCCCCCGTGGTACTTCCGAACCCGAACCGAGTGCTGCGGGAGTTAAGCTCGCTGACATCAGGAATATAATCCAGCTTGGTTTGCACTAACGCAGCAGTCACCGCGAGCATCGCGGCTTCCGCCGCCGCCGCGTCGGACGCTTTTTCCACCAAAACAGGGTCGCACTCCCCCGCGCACACCTGGCCTATGATCGCGTCTAACACCACCGCGCAAGAAAGACGCTCGTGAGGCACACCCGCGAGTAGCTGGTCATACGTGCGGTGCTCTATCATATCCATTTGCGTTTTGGGTGGAGGAGGGGGGGTGGGTTTTTTAGCGTCGTCATAACCGGTGGCGTCACCAGCTTCATCCCGAGCTTCACCTTCTTCAGCTTCGTTGCCAGCAGCTTGAGCATTCACCGCTTCCTGTACGATTTTGCTAAAGTCATCAGGCACCCTGACGACCTGCGCGGTTTCCTTCCACGAAGCGTACTCGTCTTGAGCGAGCGCGAGCACGCCTAGCTTGTCCGCGAGCAGTTTCGCCAAAACAGAGGCGTCCGGTATCGTTTCTTCCCTGGGAAAGTCCAGGGGCACAGACGCAAGAAGACGCGCGGGTGCATCGAAATCAGCTCCTTCACTGAGACACAATTTATATGCGTCCATCAGCGCGTTGACCAACGGAGGGTACTCGTCATCCTCCTCCACAACTTGTTCGGCCGGCGGTTCTTCACCTTCCTTGGGTTCACCATCTGTTTCTTTGGTTTCAGAAGCGCCCGCTATCTCGTCATCGGTTTTAACTGCAACCCTTCGCCTGGCTAAATTAACTACCGCGCGTGCAGGCAGCCCCGCTTGTGCTAGTGACGCAAGCCGCCCAACCGAATTCTCAGGCGTGTTTTCAACTCCGTCCACCCCGACGAAGAAATCCTCGGCGATTACGTAGCTCTTGGCGACTTCAGCGGGCGCGGATCGTTGTTTCTGTTTCTCAACCATTTCTCGCCTCGCTACCGTTCTCGCGTCTTTCGCGGAATTCAGCGCCGACTCCGCGTCAACCACCAGGTCGTAATCCGGCCCGGGACCCGGCCCGTCGTCCTCCTCGTCCTCCTCATCCCACTGGTCCAACAGAACCTGGTGTTCCCTAGACTGAGCTGTATACGTTTCTTTAATTTCTTTCAACGCGTTGGATTTCTCATCTACCAAAGTATTTGCTTCTTCGAAAGTAATCTTCGCCTGCTCGAACGCTTCCGTTCGTGTGTTGGTCAGGGTTTCTTTGTACGTCTGCCTGTCGTGTTGCGCATGGGCTTTGAATAGGTTGGCAATCAAGTGAAGAGGTATGGTAAAGTCGCCTTTGTCCGGGTCCTCCGACGCTGCGTGTGTCTCTTGTGCCGTCGTGATTGCCATCTGCGCTTCGTGTAAGGCAGTACCTTCCTCCGCCGCTCCCGCAGCTTTGGTAAGCTCATCGTACGTCAACGTGGCGAACACCAAAGGTCGAGTGTCAGTCTCTAATAACTCAGCATCCTCGCCACCTTGCGCATCCGATAACCCTATAAGCGCGGTGGTCACCGAGTTCGCGTCAACCCCGGGCGTCCCGGCTTCTAAAACAACCGCTTGCGCGGTCCAATCCAAATGGAATGAAGGAGGGGGGTGCACATCCTGGAAGGTAAGGGAAGGGTCGGGAAGTGTCAGTGGATAGGCTGTGTGTGTGCGTGGCATCGTAGCACGTGGCTGACGTCGACCTTGAAGCGTAATGCATGAGAGCTGTATGTTAGACAATGCCATTGAGCCAATCAATCCGGGTGCCAAATGCGGATGTGGAATCGGGCGATGCCGCCATTGGACGCGCGACGTGACTAACTTCTCGCACGAAACAATCAGGTGCGTACCTCCACCGCCTCTCCCTCGGCGTCCGCCATCACTCAACGCGGTTGATGGACAACCGCGTCGGTGTCGCGTCGCCGCGAATGCGGGCGATGGAAGAGGCACTCCAGCCATCAGGTCAACGGGCCGCTTCTCGTCAAGTCCCGCAAAACCGGAAAACTCGGGATTGACGATGAAAAAACCGAAAAGCTACGACTTTGAAGCGACGTCTCTCTTCGCGGGCACGACCGCACATCGCGGCGCGCGTGGGTGGTCGGGCACGAACGATGAGTATAAAGCGATGCTCGCATGATAAAAGGAAAGCCGACTGCGTAGATTGCACCCCCTGCCCTCACGGCAAGGTGAAAAGCTGGTGCGCTGAGTGCAAGCCCTGCCCTCACGGCAAGGTGAAATACGACTGTGCGGCGTGCAAACCAGCACGCGCGGCTCCGCCGAGTTCGAAGCGCGTCAAGCACGAGCCGGAGAGTTCGCCCGAGAGATCAAGCAAGAGCCCTGCACCATTCAAAGCTACTTCGGCTTCGATAAGTGAACGACGTTTGATACAAAAAATGAGTCTTGTCAGAAAAGTTAAGTCCTACTGTCTTCGTCGTCCAGCAGCAAGTTCCACCGCGCTCTACTGTCCAGCTCCACCGACCGCGCAAACGAATGAGACGCGTCATCCGCCCTTTCTTGGTTCGCTTCTCGCCGCAAACGTAGCATCTCCTCCACTGGAAGCCGCTCGCCAAGCACGCGAAGCACGTCACCAACCCGGCTCTCCGCATCGTCTTTCCGGTGCGTATCTACATACCACGCCAGCATCGTCGCCGCGGCTTTTCGCTCCCACTCGTGGTGGAACACTCGCGAAGTGTCTGAAACGTCGTTAACTTTGGACCAGCCTTTGGTGCCCGCGTCTGCGTCGTTCAGGGCCGCCACGAACGGTGCAGACGTTTCGCAGTGTGTGAAGAGTGCATCCAGCGCAACGGCAACTTCTTCCCTCCACCCCGGTACAGGGACACGGGTAATAGTGTCGTGTCGTCTGGGTGTTTGACGAACCTCTTGCGAAAACAACTTTGTTTGTCTCGAAATACCCACCGTGTTTTGCAAATATTCCCACCGAATTAATCGGTGCGCTTTCAGCAAATAAACCCGAGCGGGCTCCCGGTGGAACTGCTGTGACAGACGCAGGTCGGTGGATACGGTTCGCAACTCGCCCGCGATGCGGTCCATCTTTGCCTTCACCGACGCCACTTCCGCTTCCAGACGCGCGTAAGTCATTTCGCGCTCGAGTAAGTTTGCCGCCGCTCGTCGCGCGACGCTCTCGTCCATCGGCGGCGGTGCGCCGACCGCGTGCAGCCACTGCGGCCAAGAGAGAATGGAGTTTTCATGTAAGTGCTTGTTGTTCGGCAGGAAGCGCATGCGTGTCGGAGAATACAACGGCGCGAACTCTCTTGATGCGAACACTGCGTGAACCGCGTCGTGTAGCCGGCACCCGTCGCCGTCGTCCGGAAGAAGCTTCGCGGCGGAGCCTAGAATCAACGCTAGGGATTGTAACTGCCGCGCGTCCAGGGTGTGGTTCGATAACGTAAACAACGCCGAGGCTGCGACCTCGGCGGCGATTGAGGCGTCGCTAGAAGACCCATTCAAACCGGCGCTGATCCAACGAGGTAACATTTGAGGCGAGAGGTACTCCGACGCCTTGATTCGGTGGCTGTAAGAACCGTCATTGGGGAACGTGTCGTGAACTCTATGGGGAATTGGAATCCCTGTGGCTTCCGTGAACGGAATCCATGGCGATGTGGTAATCGCGCCGGCGAAGATTTCATCGGAATCTCCTAAAAGGTGGCGCCGCGTGACTTCTAACATTGCCCACGCGCCTCCGTTCGCGTAACACGCGTCGGTCAAAAAAGTGTCCGCCTTGTCAACTTTTTCGTTTTGAACGCAAACATCCATTCTCCATAAATCAACCGCGATGAGAAACACGCAAAGCTTTGCGTGCACTTGGTCGATGATTGCATCAGGGAGAGGCGGTAGCATCGTATGTGATGCGTCTCGCCCGAGACCGCGCCTAGCATCATCGTTTGCAGCCGCCAGCGCCAGCGCTTCCGGAAGCGCAGCGCTCGCGAGCGCACGAGGCAGCGGCGTGGAGCTCGAGACTGGTATCTCGAGTCCAGACGGGAATTTCAAAACATCGAGTGCGACTTGTGCAAACGCCGTGTAGTCTTTCGTGGCGGTATCAATTTCATCGTGCGCGTACAAGGAGTCTTTAGTGGAAGTCTCAAGTAGCAGGGCTAAGCTCGCAAATC
>TARA_B110000977_G_scaffold185875_1_pt1 | contig 36101 bp, 20 predicted proteins | sample TARA_B110000977 | Tara Oceans TARA_B110000977 (sample SAMEA4397798) | marine metagenome | biome: Polar Biome; feature: [SRF] surface water layer (ENVO:00010504); material: water (ENVO:00002006), including particulate matter (ENVO:01000060) such as... | depth 5 m | reverse complement strand
TTCAAGGGGGGGGGTAAGGCCTGTGGGGTGTGGGGATTGGAGTGAGTGTTAGGTCAATAACCGTTCGGAGATCAATACCCGTAAGAGTGGTGTTCAGCTGAAGCGAAGCAACCTTGCGTGTGTCGCGATCGGTTCCGGGAATCGCTCATTTCGCTCTCGCGATCGGAGAGACCCCCAGGCGTGCCATCGGTATCTACACTTACCGAACAGGAACACGGGCCTGCTGTAATCGCACAGTGCCTCAACAAGACCGACGTCCATGGTTATGTAAGTGTTCAAATGGGTCGGTTGGGTTCGGGAGTGTTCGGGGCGCAGCGCGGCGTGGAATGGCACAGATGTAGATTGCACGAGAAAAAGGGTGCCCTAGCCGCAACTCGCGGCGGAGAGCGGTTTCCCCTCGGAAAGCGAAACCTCGGGCGTGCTGCTTGTGTTCCCAGCCTAGACCTTTGCTCAAAGTTGACCGACACTGATATTTACCGTCTCCACTGCCACGTCTGCACTCATAGTGTATAGTGTGCTATCGTATGCACTTCAGTGCCAATGAATTGGAAATTCCAAGAAACTTCCTTTGAACTTTTCCCGCGTGAATGCGTCACATTTCTCAATATTTCGCAAAGAGTCGTCATCAGAGCGGGCGGCGCGCGGGTGCGGGTTCGGTCCGGATGCGGCGGCGGCCGGCACGGGTGGCCGGCGCCCGCGGTCGGGCGGCTGGCGAGTACGATGACGCTTTGGTGGACATCACGGACCCGCCGTGGTCCAACCACATCGGGCCGTACCCCGTGTCTTGTTACATGCTTGACAATCCCGGGGCGCACGGGGACGAGCACATGCGCGAGATTGCGAGGGTGGAGTGCGAGCACGAATTCCGTTTGTTCGACGGCAACCTCCAAGCTCCTACGATTCGCCAGTTCCTGCGGTTCGGGGTGGCGTCCGCGTTCGTGCGGTTAATCGCCCCGATGCTGAAGCGGTACGTCACCGTGGAGGACGACACCGTGTCCGTTACGTTAACCTTCGCCTCACTGTCACGGACGTGCCAGGTGACGCACGTTTTGGAAGGCAGCGCTTTGATGGCAGTGTGCGCGTATTGCGCTTTTCGAGGGTTCAAGGAGAACCCGCGGACGCTGAAAACAACACCGCCGAGCACGTTGTGGTGGCAAATGCTTTTCGTATCGTTATATTTCGGCGCCCTGGTTAGGCACGCGAACGACTGTGTGTTGACGCACAGCGGCGGCGTCATCGCGGAGCAGTTTATTGCGTTTTTTGTCGTGAATTTAATAATAGCGGGGTGGAGGCCGCCGCTGGTGGAGGTCATTCACAGTCGAGTCGCGGGCTGGGCCATGTACAGCACAGCGATGCACTGCTTCAAAACCGTGTTCTGGTACTCGCACGCGATCCGGTTCGTGTGCGGCGTGGTGGTGCCCATTTTACTCACGGGCGCGTTAGAAATAAGAAGTAGAAAAATATTCGCCAACGAAATCGCAATGAACGTGGGGGCGGGGGTGTGGGGCTTGCGGAACGGTTCTGGTAATTTGAACGGCAGACGAGAACGGAGGAGCGGGTCAGCGGACCAAAGATCACAAGGAATCGACAGGAGTGGCCGGTCGCCCTCACTGTCGCCGTGGCAATCCCCCACGCCAAGCCCACAGTACGAATTTAGGTAAGTTTCGAATTAGAGATCGAAGAGTTAATAAACGCGAGGATATAACGACATTGTCCAATAGCCAAGTAAGAATGTTAGAGTAAGTTAGAGTAACCACGTGGGAATACCCCTGCGTGCGTTCGGATGTATTTAGACGTTATATTAGTATGAAAAAAAAGGAGTGTACACGATGATTCTTGAGAGCTTTTGAACACGCTTCACTTTTTCTATTCTACCTGGTCTTTTCTTTCTCAGCCTTCGCCTTTTCCCGCAAAGCGTCTCTCTGTTGCTCCACCGATTTACAGAGCGCCTCCGCGGGCTGTTTCACTTCATAAAACAACGCCCACTTGCCCTTCTCCCGGTCCAGTTTCCACCCCAAGTGCCACACTAAAACCTGCGTCGCGCCGTTCGCCATGGGTTCCAGCCGTTCCATTCCATCTTCACCGAGCGCTGCGCGCAAAAAATCATCTTCCAAGTGGCCAATTTTCGACTCCTTCAAGAACTTCGCGTCCCTCAGCTCTGAAATACGCAACGCGAACCCCACCATGTCCACGTTGTACCTGCGGAGGTTACAAAACTTACTGTGGTACCCTGTTACCTTGCCGTTCTGAACCACAGGAGACTCGACGTGAATCGGCGCCTGCGCGAAGGGGAAGCCCACGGGCCAGACACCTATCTTTTTTATTTTAGAAATCTCGTCGAAAACCAAAGGGTCGTACTCATTGTCGTCGTCGCCGAAATATATCAGAGGGTCCAGGGAAATCAAATCCGTTATTTCTCGCGAGAACCCGAATGCTTCGTCAATCGCGTTCTGTAACCGCTCGGTATCCCTTACAAACTCCAGCCCTGCGTTTCTTTGCGCGACGCCGCGGTGGGGCGGGTGTTTCTTTTTAGAAAGCTTTGAAGATTTCCCCGACGCCGGAATCAATCCCGTGGACTTCTCCTCTCCTTCTCGTTCCTTCCCCTCAACGATCGTCACGATTCGTACATCGCTAGTGTGTCTTCCCGGGACGCATGAAGGGAGCTTCGGCGCCGGGTCCTTGTCGCCGTTTTGTACGACCAGCGTCCACAGAATTTTATTACCATTACTCTGGCACATCGCGTTGAGCATGTTGAGCAACGCGTTGGGCTGCGGCGGAGGCTTGTTCGTGGGCCTAGAATACGTGGGGGTGATCACGACGATCAAGGGGTTGTTGCCTGGTTTCAATGTTGAAAGGTTGTCAGACTTCGTGTCGGTCAACAGAACTCCGTCGTCACTGAAAGAGTGAATTTCAGACGTACCCACCGGCAAGTCTATAAAGTCATGTGCATCCCCAAAAGTTTTTCCTTCCACCAGGCCCATCCGTCTGTCGGTGTCCCAGTCCCCGTCCCCGTCCCGATCAAACGTCTCCATGGACCGGGTTCCGTATGTGGTTGTAGATATGTCACGATTTCGTGTAAAAGGAGAGGTATTTGTGGCACTCAAAGCCACCAGCAATACACCGAGCAACAACATCCCTACGAGCGTTCCAATGACGGTTCTCCGTTTTCTCCGGGAAGGAGTGCCTTGACCACGGGGGGCCGCGAGCGGCGGAGACCCGGGTTGCGCCATCCCACCCACAAACCAGCCGTCACCGGTGCGGTAGCAGGACTCGCTGCGACTCACGCGGACGGCCGCGCCACCGCGGAGCGCCCGTGCGTGTGCCGCGAACGTCGTGATGAGCGACGAAAGGGACTGCCTCGGGAGTGCCGAGTTTCTTTTCTTTTTTGCCTCGGGACTAACAATCGCACAATCGCTGTTTAGTCGTCGCCCCTTCCCTGTGTTATTCCGGATTGCGCATGGCGGTGCCGCGGCGCGCCCGTCGCGTCTCATGCGCGCCGCTCGTGCTCGTACTGCTTCTCGCTACGACGCGTGCCGGATGGTCGGAAGAGTCTACCGGTGGCCAAATCGAAAACGATGCGTCCGCAAGCAATCTAGATGGCTTTAAAATCGTGGGATACCTACCCGAGTACCGATTCGACGGGGTTGATTGGAACGGAACGTGCGCCGGGGTGACACACCTTCTTCTTTTCTCTCTGGAGCCCACTGTCGATGGCGCGTTGGGTGCTTTGGACCGGTTCCCTGATACAGACACGATGCGAGTTGCGAAAAGTTCTTGTGGTCAATACGGCACCAAGCTGATGGTCAGCGTCGGCGGCGCCGGGCGCTCGCGGTTCTTCCCGACAGTCACGCAGAACAAACAAACTCGTCGAAAGTTCGCATCAAATCTGGTTGCTTTCTGTGCCAAGCACGGCCTACAAGGCGTGGATGTAAACTGGGAGTACCCCCAAGACGAGGCGGAGTGGGTATCGTTAGCAAAGCTTTTGCGCGCGACGAGGATTGCGTTGTCAAAATCTCCAATTGCAAATCCCGAATTGTTCATGGCGTACCACCCCGAGTCCGAAGGAGTTATGAAAAAAACCGGAATTCCGGAGCACGTCATCTTGATGCACGCCATGGCGTACGACAACGTACGGGATACGGGTGGACACTCTACACTAAAATATGCGAAACAAGTGTTGACAAACGCGAAGGCACATTTTGGAGAATTGAGAAAAATCAGTCTTGGAGTTCCGTTTTACGGGCGCGGCGATGGCGTTTTGAAGCCGGTTGGGGATGCGAAAACGTACGCGGAGATCAACCAGGAGTCACCAATTGCACATGAAGACCTCGATCATCATGCCGGCTACCTGTTCAACGGCGTAAAAACAATGCGCTCCAAAACCGCTGCCGCGATTGAAGCGGGGGCGGGCGGCGTCACGGTGTGGGAGGTGGGGCAAGACGTGAATTTTCGAAAAAAAACCAGTTTGCTACGCGCCGTGGCGACCGCCACGTGGCCGGAAGGACGGCCGAAGGGCGGGCACATGGTTGAGCAGGACCTAAGGAGTGAGCTATAGCAGGTGTAGATTGTATTATTATTAAAATTAAAATTAAAATGAATTGCTTACCCGGTTCACCGAGGACATGACCGACGCCAGAATCACGGTGGACAACACAACCGTGGCGACCCCCGCGGCGGTCCCTACGGAGTGTTTGCCAAACACCGGCGAGTTCTCGGAGACGTAATCGGTTCCCAAACACAAAGTGACGAACAACGAAAGCACCGCCGCGGAGAACAACATCACGGTTCCTGACTTTAGGATTTTCGAAACAGACTTCGAGAAGAAATCCGAAACGTCCGCGGGGGAGATTTGCTTATTCGTGTTCAGGTCGACTTGTAACCTCGCCGCGACGATTTGCAGGTTGAAGTACTTGGCCATCGCCACGGCGCCGCGGTGCATCCTCGGGTGCGGGTCGTGGCCGCACCTCTCCGCGTGAAGCACCGAGCCTAGCATAGAAATCAACGCCAAAGGTTCGGGTAACACGCCCGTGTTTTCGTCGCACGTCTCGTCCCCAGCGTTTTCCAAAAGCTCTTTCTGCGCGATTTCTTGTTCAAGCCGCCACATCGCGCTCATCACTTCCATTCTTAAATCGTGGTCCGGGGTGAGGAACAGGGGTAACGGGTGCCCCACAGGTAAACCCCGCATGGGCCCGTCCGCGATGACCGTCTCAAGCGTCGCTGTGCCTTCCAGATCCCTGAGGTTGTGGGTTTTTTCCGGACTGCCGCTTTCGCCTTGCTCTTGTGTTTCGCTCACCGAGTTCAACGTCCACTCCGCCGCGACGTGGTACCCGCCTTGCGGCATGAAGCTCACGGTGATTTCCGTGGTGCCGTCCTTCCTGGTCTCAACGTGCAGAGGCAAGTGCGCGCCCTGGAACATGCACACCACGGTTAAATCGGGGGACAGGTGCGCGATGGGTAACACGAAGGTACCAGTTTCCTTGGACGTGTCCAAGCACGATTGCGACGCCGCCAGCGTACCTTGGGTGAAACCGACGGGCAAACCCTTCACCACCGTCGTGATCGTTTCCCCAGAATCAGTGCACACGTCGAGCCGGCATATTTCGCCGTTGAAGGAACCGAAAACACCCTCCGCCACGTCGCCCGCGCCGCCCACCGCGCCGCCGTCGCCCAGTTTCCATTCCTCCTTTTCCCGCAACGCCGCCGTGGCGTTTCGCAGTAACCGCCCGGCGTTGTTGTCCCCGCTCGCCAGCGTGTGTAACATGGACTGCGCTGAGTGTCTGCGTGTTCGCGCGGAAACCGGGGTGTCTTCGTCGTTGTCCTCAGGCGCGGCCACGAAGCCTTGCGCGTGCACGCCGTAAATCAGCGACCCCGGGCGAATAAACGGATCGACCCCGAAGTCTTCCATGCGCCCGCCGCCGCGCGAGTTCCTGACGCCGTCCGGGGGGCTTTGGTCCATCCACTGAAGCAACGAGTTCATCTCGTGTTCCAAGTAGTTCGGGACGTTGGGGTTGGCGTGAGGAACCATAGCAGAGGCCGGGGAAGGTTTTTGACCCAACGCGTCCTCGTCCTTCTTCAAAGGCAGCCCGCCGTGCGTTTGATTCGCGGCGAGATGCTCGTTGGGAGGCGCGCGCGCCATGCCCCCCGCGGCGGTTGACAGAAACGCAGGCGTGGCGTGCGGCACTTTGATCGCCACTGAGGAAATCTTGTGGCTCCCAAGCGCGCCGTGTTCCATGTCCAGCACCATTTGGTTGCGCTCCTCGTCCGTCTCCAGCGCGGACCTCGCGCGCTTCGGCGTCGGCTGCGTCGCGCCGCTCAAGCCAAACAAATTCGACGACCGGAACCACCCACTGTTGGTGGCTTGGTTGGGGGCACCGACGACAGTGCCGTGGGGAGGGTGAAATTCTGCTTCCGTTGAAGGAGAAGGAGCCTGTTGTGTCGCGGCAGCTTTTCCTTTCGCCGCTCGTTTCTTTCCCCTTGTTTGTTTTTTGGTTTGTTTAACCACCGGCTTCTTTTCCACCGCGTCGTCGTCTCCAGTTTCAGTCGTACCGTCCGTGGTTTCGCCCTTCGCAAGGTCGTTGTCGCTGTCCTCGCCCAGATCGCCACCGCTGGGCTTGCCAATCTTCCCCACTCGTTTTTGCCGCTGGATGCGCAACATGCGTTTCCTCGCCAACACCGCGTTGCAGGTTCGGTTCATGCCTTTAAACGCGTCACAGGGATGCAGGGCGTAGCACACTTGGCAGAACCTTTGTTGTACGCCGTTGACGTCAACATCCTGCTGATCTCCGTGATACACGCACAGAATGCGCTCCACGCGTTTTTTCGACGACGGGTGGCACATCTGGTCACACCCCACGGCGGCGCACTTGCGCGAGAACGGAACGCTTTCGCCAACCGCGTTTAGTGCGGGCGACTTCGCGCCTTTGCGCGCGCTCAGTTCCCCCTTTTGCTTTATTTTTTTGGCGGACAGGGGTTTTTTGTTTTTCACGCCCGGTTGAGTGGTGCCTTGCACGATCAGGGACTCAAGCGAGGACTGCTTGTGTGGGTCCACGCGCGTAGGCGTGGGGGACACGATCGTAACGGACTGGTCGTAAAGTTTCCCTTTTTCAACCGCCCCGTGTTTTTTACCCTGATTCGCTATCGGCGACATCATCGGCCCAGGGTGCGCCTTGTACGGCGACGACGTTTCATAAGGGTACCCGGAGGATGTGCGGGAATGCGGTTGTGCGCTCAGTTCGCGTTGCTGCCTTTCCAAACCCGCAGCTGCGATTTCCTCCCGCGACGCAACGCGGTTGGCTTGCTTGTCCCACGCGTAGTCGTTCAGGCTCCACCCCGCGTTCGTGGGCGTGAACGTGCGGTACAAACCGTTGTTCACCGGCTGGGACGGGGGATGCAAGTAACCAGACCCGTTCGAGTCCCCGCCGCCGCTGTCGCCGCTCCGCAACACCGCGCTCAGGGAAGACATCCCTCCGCGCTGGGAGTGCTGGCGCGACATTGGGGCCGAGTCGATGGGAAAAAAAGATTACCCCTACTCGGTGTGTTCAGGAACTCGCGGCAACGCCGTCTACGCGATCAACAACGCGAACGGAGCGAGGTATTCGTGTGCAGTGTCTCGAGCCAAGCTCCCGGCCACCTGCCTGCTTTCCCAGGCGCGCCTCCGCGCAATGGGAACGGCTCAAAGATGTTCGAGCCGAAGTGCGCTTTTCGAGACGAACGAACTTCGTCTACGGTTCAAAACTGCAGACTAAATGCCCATAGATCCGGATCAGATACGATTTACCGACTTCACCTGTGTTGAACACTTTTGCGGCTCGTGCCTTTTAAGCAATGCGAAAACTGCCGAAAAAACCAATTTAACCCAAGGATCTTTGGTTGGTGGAGAACGTGTCGGGAGAATCAAGTTTCACTGCTTCAGGTGTCGCCTGTGTCATGGGAGTGCTATCTATCTGTCTGTCGCAACCCAACACAAACAATTCTCATCTTTTTCGCGCCGCGTGTCTATTCTCGTCTATGCTTGTCCGTGATTCGTCGGATACGTCTCTGCACTGTTCACTTATCCTCTTCCCTGCTTCGTTTGCAAGTCCCATTTTTCGCGGGCGGGTCCTTCCACGTTTTGAAGCGGTCCACCTTTTTAAGAAACCCACATACTTTCTCGAGCGCTATTTTTCTCGCCTCCTCGGTCCCCACCGCCTCTGACTTCTTAACCTTCAAGCCGTGATCCCCACCGGGAATGGTGATGATGTGTTCCTCCTCGAGCCAGGCCGCCCTGCATTCTCTCATCCTCTCAACGAAGTCGTCGAAAACTTCTTTTTTCGCAAACGTGTCATTCTCGCCGCGCACAAAGACTAAAGGATACGCGGGGGAGTTTTCCATCGTCGCGGCAGTCGCGGCGCGGTAAAATTCTTCTTCCCGCAGTTCTCCCGTCTTCCCTGGGGCGTGCAGCGGGTAGGAAAACAACACGAGACCTTGAACCAGGGCTTATCCACTGTAGTCTTCCAGGTGCATGAGGAGCTCCTTCGTGGGATGCGCCTTTGGAAACTTGTTGTATTCAATCTTGAGAATGCCATCACTAGTAGCGTTGAAGCCCGCGCTCACGATCTGGTACGCCAGGTCGCAGCACACCCGGGCACCGTTGGATTGCCCCGCTAAGATGAAGAACGCCACGCCGAACTCCGTCACCGCAAGGTGCATCAACCCGTGCGCCGCTCTTAGGCGGTAGTTCAGGTCGGGCGACTTCATGGTCATACGAAACACGGGCGTTTTCAGCGTCTCCGCGAAGTAATCTGCGGTCGAGTCCATGTGCGTCCCGTGCTAGTCGCCTCCCGCACCGTGAAGCAAAATGACGCAGGTTTCGCACTTTGTGCCATCAGAGGGGCGGGTCACCGCACCAAGAAGGGTCACCGTTTCGCCGGCTTTCTTGCTGGCGCATACCACGTCGGTTGCAGTTGTCATAGCCATCGCGAGACGAGATCTGACGGAAAATAAACTCGAAAACGCTTTTAGGGTTGATTTATGATTTGTCTTGCATTACACCCCCTCACTCAAAACCCGAGCTGAAACCACTTCTGCTTCAGCTCCCGTAACATGGTCTCGCCCATCCTACGCGCTTCCGTCCCTACTGGGTTGTACAGCAAGCAGTTCTCGAACGTGAGAGTACAATCTTGGACGAACGCGGTCGGCCCGTCGACGTCGTACGCGCCAGCTTCGATTTTCTTTCCGATGGTCCCTAAATCCATTGGTTTTTTCACGATTTGCGGGTAATCCGGAATCCCCAACCCGATGTGGTCCACAGGCTCGGTGAAAATCACAGCGCACTCGTGCTTCTCGAGCTGGTACAGCAGCGCGGTACATCGCGAGTGCACCAGCGTCTTCAACACGTGCGCTTTTTCTTCATCAGACCCGGGCGTGAGCCAAAGGCGCGTGCCTTCGTGAAGCTTCGAGCGAAGCTTCAACCCGGGCAGCCTCCTTTCATTCAGCCCCACGATCAACGCGCCGCACGCCACCGTGTGTTCCGCTTTCGCGCCGTCCGGTCCGAGCAGCCCTAACCCGATTTCAAAACTCAAATCCTTCTGTTTCTCGGGGTCGCCGCACAAATATTTGCCAATCGTGAACGGCGTGTCGTCCTCCATTGCGAAAAACGCAGGGCCCAACACGGTGGGCACGACCTCGCCCCTGGCCCCGCTGTCGCCGTTCAGCACGGCAAGCGCCTCTTCGTCGCAGTCGTCAGGCGCGTGTCGTGTGAACCGATCCGTCGGCTCGTCCTCGTCGGCACTCTCATCTGACTCCTCGGAAACGGACGGGGAGTGGTTTGCGTGCGTTGGTTCCGGGAAGGTTGGCGATTCGACGATGCCTAAGCCACGTCCCCTGCCTCCGCCTCTGCCCCTCCCCCTGCCTCGTCCCCTGCCTCTGCCCTTGCCGCCGCCACCCGCAGCGAGCTCTGCCAACGCAGACCCGCCGTACCCCCTATCTTGCGCCATTCCGGTCTGACCGTACCCGCCCCCGTACCCCGCGTTTTGTTTCTGCGCCATCGCTTTTGCAAGCGCTTCTTCCAACCCCAGCCTCAGGTTCCGCTCCTGCTCCAGCGATTGCACCGCCCTCTCCAGCTCTTCCTGTAACCTGTCTTTGCGCTTGATTAGCATATTGCAACGCTCTTGAGGCGATGCGACGAAGAACGTGTCCGTATCGGTGGGGTCCTCTTCAGACAGAACGTGCCGTGCCCTTTCCACCGCGACGTTGTTCCCGTCGAACGTCGAGTTTTGGTTTTGATGGTTTTGGTTTCCATTTACCTGCCCCTGCGTGGTTCGCAGAAACGTGCTTTCCCGTGCCACCGCGCCCCACACGTCCGTAGCCTGGGTCAGAGGAACAGATCCTTGCGCGTTCTGATTGCCATCCCCGCCGTCTTTCTGCGCGTTGAGAATCGCCGCGCTCGCCGCCGCCATCTCGGCAGCGCGTTGCAGCCGGTTCGCCTCCACCGCCGCGACGATATCGCGCCCTATTTCGTTCGTGTACCCGATAGGTACTTTGGGAACCAGCGTGGGTAGCTTGCCCGCGGGCTTGGGGGCAAGTTGTTTCGCTTCAGCAGGTGGGCGGTGTGTTTTGTGGATAATAGACGGGTCGACTCGCGGCGGCGCCGGATCAGGCACCACGTCCATGGGGTACACCCGGAACTCAGATCTGTCACTGTCTCTGATGGTTTGGCGTTGTGGTACGTGTTCCGGTTTCTTCGGAGGCTCTTTCAGCTCGGGGGCTTTTTGGGGGATGTACAAACTCTGCGGTGTGCTCTTTTTACGGCGTTTCGCACCGGCTGTTGGCGCGTGGTCCGCAGCGCGACCACCCGCACCACCCCCCGACGGTTCCGAGTTGAGGTGGGACAACGACTCGGAATCGACTTTCAGGGGGGGCGCGAACATCGGATCGAGTTCTTTTCCAGCCGGTGGTCCGCTGTTCAAACCGGCGCCGTTGCCACGAGCAGTGTCACCGGTTCCGGTACCCCCCATAGTGACGTCCGCCGCGGTTGCGTTCGGCGCCGATACACCCGCAGCCTCACCTCCCGGCGCGGACATCCCGTGATCGTTTTATTTATTTATTTGGTGCCTTCTCGGATTTCACAATCCCGAACCTGGCAGATCGAGGGGAACGCCAAGCCCTAAGCACCAGAGGCGTTGAGGAATGTCACGCGACGCACGCGACGTGCGATCGGACGACCAGTTCGCGCGGTGCGCAATGGAGTCGATCAGACCGCGTCCCCAAAGACGGGACAATCCCCAAATCCAACATGTTCGTTTTTTTCTCACGATTCATTGATGGATGAGCGGGGATTTTGGGTAAAAAGCAGACTGATAAGTGGTGGTCAATCGCCTTTTCCCGCCGGAAAGAGACTGGCAGTTTTCCGGTTTCTCCTCCCATCGGCGAAGTTTGGTAACACCCTCACTTGCGAAGAAAAAAGCTACGACGCGGCATTCGAGTGCGCGCTCGTTAACGAACGGGGCGCTTCACGATGCGTTCGCGCATGGTGCGTCTCATAGTGCTTCTGGCGTTGCTCACGGTGGCGCCGGCGGCGTTCGGGCAGGACGCCGCGGCGTCCATAGGGGACAACCCGATGGATGCTTTGAGCGCGGTGGACGCGCTCATGATGGGAAACGATCCCCTGGACCCGTACGATGACCCGCCGCCCGCGAACACGTTCGGGGTTCATGGTGCTGTGGACGATGAGGAGGACGCGTCCATCGGGGAGGATGAAATCGTGGACCCAGTGAACCTGGTGGCGCCCGTGGACGGGGTCAAGGTTGACGTGCAACACGAGAAGAAGGAAAAGAAGGAAATCGACGTCTCACCGGACGACGTCGAGGACGTCGCGGATGTGGTGGACGACCTGGACCCCGAGTCCGGGGACGACGTGGACTACGCCGTGGAGCTCGATCTCGACTACGACGACCTCAATCTCTCGCTCAAAAGGAGGAGGGAAGAGGAGGAGGAAGAATGGGACGAAGACGGTGAGGAGGAAGACTTGGGCGAGGAGGAGGTTGACGAGGAGTTCCAGGATTCCTTCGACGAAGAGCCTGCCCACGAGCACGTGGAGAAGCATATCTCGAAGCCCAAGCAACACGTGGAGCACAAACACAAGCAACACACGGAGGAACCCAAAAAGGAGCCCGAAGTTGTCATACCCATCGTAAGCGATTCCCGCTGCGGCCCCGGCGCGAAGGTTGACATCCCCGTGTACAAAATCTCGCCCAAGACGGCTACCAAGGCGCCGAAGCGCGTTGAGGCTGATTTCGAACGTGCAAAGTCCATTCACCGCGTCGAGTCCTTCGAAGCGGATGACCCGAAGCGCGCGGATGTGATTTGGACGTTCGCCAGTCTCGGAAACATTCCGGTTTCCTCGACGGCGGTGGACCCGGACGTGAGCGCGCCGATGCGGGAGCGAACCGGGAGGCTAAAGTCAATCGGCAATTCAGTGTCACATCTACGAGCGGTAGCCGCTGCGTTCGACGCGGGCGACGAGCACGTGCTGATCCTGGAGGATCACCAGGGGAACGACTTCGAAGCGGAGTGGGCGAACGATTTGTCGAAGTACATCGAAACGCTGCCGAAGGACTGGCAAGTCATAAACCTTGCCGCGTACTTTGCGGAAACAGAGGATGTGTACGAGCTGGTGTACGAGGCAGACGCCAAGTCTGGGAAGCACACCGTTGCCATTCCGAAACGGGCGGACACCAAGAAGCACGAAATGAGGGAGTGGGTCACGGCGTGGGACGCTGCGGGACGGCCGAGCGTGATGCCTCGACCGTACCATGTCGCGCCTGACGAGCGCCTCGCGCACATTCACGGAGGCGTCGCCGCGCACAGAGGCGCTAGCGCGTGGCTCATGAACCGAGACGGGATGCGTGCTATTTTGAAACAATACCGCAGGCCGGACGGCTCCATTCACCTGGACGGCGCGACGTGTACTGAGTACGACGCGTGCGTTATCGGCGAGGTTTTCCGGAAAACGGGCGGCATCTACGAAGCCACGCCTCCGTTGTTTGTACAAAAACCGGGCGCGGAACAACTGCGACGGTTCGACACCACCGCGGATGTCAATGACGTGTTAGAGATGTTTAGGGCGTTCACCAAGGACTGGCTCGCGTTCGTGGGCGGGTCCAAGAACGGGTTCCTGGAACACGCGGAGGGGAAGACGGCGGCGGGGAAAGGTAAAACGTCAAAGAGTCATCGGAAGGCTTCCTTGGGCGCCGCATCCTCTGTCACCCCCACCGATACCGTCTCCGAAAATCTTGTCAAATCACATGAGATGAAGATCATCGAGGCTGCTGCGATTGCGGCTGGCGCGGCGGACGCAAACGCGGACGACAAAGGCGTCGCCGCCAACGTGCAGTACGGGTACAAGGAGGAGAGGCAGGTTACCGCGGCGGAAAAAGAACAGTTGGCGCGAGAGGCCGCCAAGGAACAAGCGGAAAAGGAAGTCAGCGACGAGCTCGAAGAAACGAAAAACAGAGCCGACGCCATGTCCAACGGCATCGACTGGAAAGCCATGCGGAACACGGATTACGGCGAAGAGGCGTTCTACGGCGAGCCCATTAAGCGCGAAAAGAGGGAGTACAAGTACCTGGACGCGGCGGAGGCGGCTCCCATGTACGACTCGATCGAAGAGGCGGATGCAGCTTTTGTCGCGGCGCAACAAAAGAAGGAGGTTGATGAGCGCGAACGTGCGGCTGAAGAAAAAGCCGGCAGGGAAGCGAAAACCAAGGAAGAGAAAGAGAACGAACAGGGGGACGGGCACTGGCACTCGAAACGAGGCCGGGGGGGCGTCGCGTTGGACGTGGCGCTCGAGGCGAACAAAGACCCAAACGCCGTCGGCGCAATCGGGTTGCGCCCGGCGAGGCACCACATCCACTTCGACGATGAACCCGAGGTTGTGGAGGAGGTGCACTTCGTCGCCGCCGCGGACCCCAACGCGGTTTCGTTTGATACGCACGACGATACCGCGGTGGGTGCGATTGGGATGAAGCCGGGACGCAGGTCGTCGCATACGAAATCAGACAAGAAACACTCGGTGAAGAAACAGTCCACTGAACCCCACGTCGCGCGCGCCAGGCACTCGCACCATAAATCCACCAAGCCCACCGTGGCGCATGCCGGGCACGTTTCAACAACGCACGTCCCGTCCGTCGTGGACAAAGACGGGTTCGAGTGTTTAGTGCCCAGTGGCAAGCAGGCCAGGTTGGGGGCCGCGCCGAGGAAGTTTTCCTTTCCCGTGTTTGACGAGCTGAGCGAAAAAGACGAAGCGAAGACGGCGGCGCTTGGAGCGGCGCGGGTGCGATTTTCCGCTGCGGCGTTCGTCGTCGCAGTCGCGGGGGCGTTCGTCGTCACCATGCGCGCGCAAAGGAAAGCGGTAGCGAGTGCGCAGGAGAGGCTGCCTCTGCTCGCGCAGGAGTGCTGAGTTGTTAATACATTTTTTAGAAAGAAGATGCGCGCCTTTTCCTCTTCACTCATTTTCATCCCAGTCCGTATGGGTTTTTAGTCATCGGCCGCCCTGCGTCTCTCATTTCTCGTTGATGACGCCCAAGCCGAGAATTAATATCGCGGCAACCCTTCGGCAACGGGCGAGTTGGGGGAAGCTCGCGTAGTCCTCTAGTCATACTGTGGGCGCGCGCTTGGGAGCGATTTGCGCGGGGTGTCTTCGATCACGTGCGGCGGCGCGTTGGGAGAGGAAGGGCGGCGAGGAAGGTAAGCCGCGCGTGGGGGTGTTTGTCAAGGCGGTGGGGGAAGTGTGATTGGCGAACCTCGAACCGGCGGCAGGGTTTGTTGGTAAATCCGGCGCGGAGGGGCACGTCACGGGAGGCACAAGGATTCTTCACGATGTGGCGCGCTGCGAAACGCGCGGCGGTGGAGGCTGTGCGCAGCGCAGGCCGCGGTAGTGTCGCGAGTTCTTCAAGGGGAAACGCGCCTGATACGCGCGTTTCCGCGATCGCGCGGGTGGCGCGTGACGGCGCGAATAAAGGATCTGCGGGAAAAGCATCTGCCACGAAAGGCTCTGGCGCTCAACGCGCGGGATGTTCGTCCAAACAGAACCCGCTTCCCAAAAACAGAGACGTACGACACGACCGGCCACAAACAGCGGTTTCAAACAGCATACAAACTCACCACACACAACCCATTGGACGAGACCAACGCCGGCGTTCGATGCACGCGGAGGGTCTGTTGGAGCTGCGGCATTTGTGGGAACTGGAAGCCGCCGCGGCGCGGAACATTAAACGACGCGCGAATGGGGAACAACCATCAGCCACGGCGTTTGACATGATTAGCGCGTTGAGACACGCGGGGTGCTCTTGGACTGACATTTTCTCGCACACAGCCGTCCGGGTGGAAGCCAGCGTCGGGTTGGCGCACGTCTCGAGTTACATCGTGAAAGTGCCCGGCGCAATGTTCGCGCCCGTGGAAAGCGCGGCGCGAAAGTCGGTACAGCGACTTACGAAGATTGTCCCCACGTTAGCGTTACACGCGGGCGGAACCTGGTCCGATGTGGTGTCGCACCCCGCGTTCAAAGTGTTGGGACGGGAACGAAACGAAGTGCTGAAAGCGTTGTTTGTCGCGGGGCCGACAAAGACAATCGCGACTGGGTTGGTGAACACGACGAGACAACTTACTACCATGAAACCCGGCCCTCGGTTCCCCGAGCTAACCGAAGAGATTGCGACGTTCATCTCCTCGTCCGCGGCGCTGCGGCACGCGGGGTGTTCATGGCTTGACGTGGCGAGGCACGCCAGCTTCCACGCGTGCGTCCGAGCGCGGGTAGTCGCCGGCGGTTACTCAGTGTACCTCGCGACGTTCGTGAAGCACCCGTTCACCACCGCATTGGTAACGTCGGTCACCAAATGCGTCGCGTCCGATATCTTCGTTCAAAAAGTAATCGAACGCAAAGAAGAGGTTGATACAAAGCGCATGTTTTGCTTTTTCATTCTAGGGTTAACCTACGTCGGCGCGTTCCAGTACGGGCTGTACAACCGTTTGATGAAACCGGTTGGGGATGTTTTGACGCGCAAGTACGGAACGGGCACATCAGTCGGCGCGATGGTTTTCGTGGACCAGCTGTTGGTCTGTCCGTTGTTGTACCTGCCCGCATTTTTCGGACTGAAAACCTGGGCAAATGGAGAGTGTACCGCGCTCGCGTTGCCGGGAACCATCATTGAGAAATCCAAAGAAGCGCTGGTGGGGGGGGCACACGCGATTGAACAGATGAGGACTGGAAAAAGTTTAGAAATTGTTCCGACAAGTGCGAAACAACCGGATTCGGGGTGGCTCACCCTGTTCGCGCTGTGGGCGTACTGGGTCCCGGCGCAGGCGGTGAACTTCTGGGTCGTCCCGAGGCACCTCACCATTCCGTTCATGAACGTCATGGGGTTCGGGTGGAACGGGATCATGTCCGCGATGAACGGCGAGCGCATCGGGGAGGGTGTCGACGCGAAAATGGACGCTTCCAAAAGTGAAGCGCTCGACGCCACGCGATCAAACGCGCTCCTGGTGTCTGATTCCCCTTCTTTGTCAGTCCCTGCGCTCGCGAGCGATGCGTCTGAGTTTCTCTCGGATGAACGGTGCGTGCGCGCGCTGGCGATGGCCTCCAGCGACGCCCTCGCCATCGCCAACGTAGGCGTCGCCGGCCCGGAGCCAATGTACCAATAGCCAATTAGATTTACGCATATTGTCACTCGAGCGAGTGGCGATCTTTAATGATATCAAAATCATATCGTCATATAATTAGTCATGCTACAATCACTCTATGTCTATGGTTTCCTAGTCATCGCGTCCACGGCGTGTTTCCCGGCGAGGCGCCCGACGTTCGCGACGTACAGGCGCTCGAAATACGAAGCGCCTGTTTTCGTGCTCACCGGCTTTGACGTGGATTTGCGGTTCGATGGGAAAGATGAATCCGTCTGCGTCTCCATCGCGGGTGGTGCTTGGGCTTTGTTTTTGTTGCCGTCAGAACCACCTGTGTCCCCTCTCCACTCGCGCAGCGCTTGTTGGAACTCCCTTTGGTTTGCGCGCTCGTCGAAGTCGCCGTCCAGCAAAGAAGAACCCGTAGAGTTTGAGTTTGAGTTCTCAATAGATCCAGACGGAGCGTCGTTTTCAATTTCGTGTCTGGTTTCTTTGGTATTGCCGATGACTTCACCTTCACCTTCACCTCTCCACTCCCGCAGCGCCTCTGCGAACTCCCGTTGATTCGCACGCTCGTCGAAGCTCCCGTCCAGTAACGAGGGGGTTTCGTTGACAATTTGAACGCCGGAAGCGGTGGTGAGGACCTTTTTATTTTTGACGTCGTCGCAAAAAGTAAGCACCTCGGCGCCGCCCGCGTTTGTTTTCGAGGAAAGTTGGTGTTCAATCGCCGGGTCGCCCATGGGCTCGATCATGTCGTTCGCATCAGGGTGCCACTCTCCTTGCCAATCACTTTGTGAATATAGCTCGTGACTTTGCGTTGTGAGGTTTTTCAAAGCTCGCCCGCTACTCGGGCGACGCCTGGAGGCGGGCCGCGCGCCGGCGGGCGCCGCAGGCGGTCGAGGCGCAATTGTAGCGTTGTGCTTGCCGGGACCAAATCTATCACTATCGCTTCCTTGTGGAACTCGTCCGTTGTCGGTTCCGTAACCCTGGTTTCTGGACGCGGGAGGGGCGTACACCGACGACGTCGCGCGTACCACCACGTGCTCCACTTTTGGTGTCTGCGGACGCGAGGTGGACGCGGATCCTGGCCTCGACCGGGCCGAGGCGGAGGCGGAGGAGATGACGCTTGAGTTGAGGGGATCCAAGCGTCTTCCCGAACGGTTTCGCGCACTTCCCGCGGTGACCGCGGAGATGGCGGCAGCCCTGTCCGACACCGCGGCTCTGTCCTTCGCGCGTTGAATACGCTCCAGCTCCTCCGCTGTCAGCTCTCGTAGCTTCAACCCGCCGTCCCGCGAACGGAGCATGGATGGCCGACTCGAGCTCCAGATGCGTCCCCCGTTCGCCTCCATCGTCGCGTTCACCTCTGTCCTCGCGGTTCGTTCGCGAGCCATGGCGACCCTGAGCTCCCGAAGCTTGGCCTGTATCGCAGTCTCGTCCACGGAAGAGACCCGCGCGGGCATGCCGCGCACACCCAGCGGCCCATCACGGCGCATCTCGGAAGTGTCACAAGGAAACAGATGGGGGGGAAGTTGACCAAAATCGCTAAAATGATTATAAATTTCTAGTATATTTTCGTCTATGCAAACGTCAAGCCTACCATCGCTAAAGCCGTTACATACACGTGTGATTTTTTCCTGTCGCGCGTGCGCTTGAATCGTAATCGTTCGCCACGAGTCGGTTGGGCGGCGGCGACGGCGGCGGCGAAGGCGGCGGTAACGACGGCGGCGGCAGCAAGGCGTTGATCGACGCATCCGCCGCGATTGAAGCTTCCGCCGCGAGTGTTGCTTCGGTTTCGAACGCTGTGATTACCGTCGCGTCGAGTCCTAGTATGACTCGAGTCTCGTCAATCGGGTTGGTTTCCGTGGTCGTCGCGACGACGCCTTCCGCGGCGAGGTCTCCAACGCCGCGGTGAGCGTCGTTGCATCCACCGTCGCGGGGCTCACGAGCACGGTGACGTCATACGCCGTTTCCGCGATGAGTTGTCGCCTTCTGCTCGAGCTGACAGCCACGTCACACGCCCCAAGGCTCACATCGAGTTGCATCTTGGAAATGCTTGGTCGCACGCAGCGTCCTCGGCCTCGGCCGTTAACGCCATCGCCATTTTTTTTACTTTCACGCCGGCGATCGCGGCGTCGGCTAACAGTTTCAACTTCGCCTTTGTCTTTTCGTCGCCGATATCCGCGAGAAGCGCGTCGCGGGTCTCCTCGGCTTGCTCTTTCTAATCAGCAGCATCCGCAACGATGGCGCTTGTTTCGTTCGATATCGGAGGAGGAGACGGTGTGAGCGACGGCGGCGATGACGACGGAGGCGGCACTTCAGACGCCGGCACGCACGTCGCCGTGACGTTGTATTCACCCGTCGTGGAGTCACAGGTTTGCTGTTCCAGGAGCGCGTATCCGTCCTCGCACGTCGCCACGCAACTCGCCGTGTTTACGTATATATGCGCGTTACACGTTCGTTTCCCGATGAGCTGAAATCCGTCACCGCACGTCGCCGCGCACGTAGAGCTGGGAAAGAGCGCGGCGGTGCAATTTCCGACGTCGCCGTCGGTCGGTGCGGCAGACGCGTCGCACGAATTTGACGCGCACATGGCTGGGCTTGTCGCAAGGCACGCCCCGGTAAGCGAGCATTCAACGCAACACTCGCCGATTTGTTCGAATGCTGATTGCATTTTAAACTCGTCGCAGCAGTAGTCATAGCCGCATCTTCCAGAAGCGCACAGGTGGTCGTTACCGTTCGCCGGGTCATAACAATTTTGTCCAGCCGTTAACTTCTCCGTGGTGCATCTCATGTTGTTGCTGCCCGAGCTATTCGAGCTATCCGAGGAATAATTCTGCAGCGGCGGAGGTGGCGGCTGTGGCACGGTCAAAGGTGGTGGAGACAGTTGGCACTCTGCTTGGGCAACGCATGCGCCGGTATCTGAACAGAGAGTACAACATTCGCCAGATTCTTCGAAAACCGAACTCATTTCCGCCGCGCCGCAACAGTAGAGCTCTCCGCACATTCCCGACGCACACTAAGCATCATTTCCCCCGCAATTCCCCCCATCGGCAGAATATGTCGAGCACGACCAGTCATCCGAGTTCTTCCTAAACTCGCCTTCCTCTTCCTTGCACACCCTGCGACAATAACCTATATAGGGTTCGTAGCCATCTTCACATACCGTGCACCCATCCATACCAAGGACTCCCATTCGCGTCGGTAGTAGTGTGACCGCAGGTCACGCAGGTATCCATTCCTTCTGAAGTAGAGCAGAACACTCCATTGCAGCTACCTCTACCGTAGCAGTCATCGTCCGAGCTACTCGTCTCGCCAATACGGACAGATCCGACGGCGCTGGCGAAGCTTGGGGCCGCACTCAACAGGACGCCCACGAGAATAGCGGCGTGAGATCTTTGATACGGGGTGGGTGTCGCGGTGTACCATCCCGCGGAGGCGCCGACCATACGTGCAGACACCGATCTACACAGAAACGCGACGAGCACGAAAACCGCGTTTCCCGCGGTGCCTCGGCCCCGGAGACGGCACGCGTCGCGTGTCATCGCGCCGTCACGTCTGACGGTCGGAACACAAACCGGACATTAGTCAAAAGAAGTCTCCAACTCACGTCGGAGACAGAATGGAAAGAACTTTTCTCATTAGATATGCATAACAACACATTCGCTTCCCTTCCTCCAAAAACTCCTCAAACATAACCCCTCACAACGTCTTCATGTCCTTCAGCTCGGGCGTTCGGCCATCGCCGGTGGTGATCGTGTCTTTGAAGGTCCCACCCCCGGGCACCATCGGCAGGACGTGTTCCTGGTGCGGGAACATCACGTCCAGGAGGTACGGCCCGTCGTGGTCCAGCATTCGTTGAATCGCGGGCCCCAGGTCCTCCTTCCGTACTACGCGCTCCGCAGGCACTCGAAAGCCCTCGCAGATCTTGACAAAGTCGGGGAAAATGTCCGCCTCGTCTTTGGTTTCGTGGTACTCCACGTCGGGCGAGCCTAGGTACGTGTGTCCTCGGTTCGCGCCGTAAAAGCGATCCTCCCACTGCACAACCATACCGAGGTGCTGGTTGTTCAGAATGAACATCTTCACGGGTAAGTTCTCCGCGTGAAGCGTGGCGAGCTCCTGGATGTTCATCACGAACGACCCGTCGCCGTCGATGTCCACGACGACGGCGTCGGGTCGCGCGGCGGCGGCGCCGATTGCGGCGGGCAAACCGAACCCCATGGAGCCCAAACCCCCGGACGTGAGCCAGTTTCGCGGTTCGTCAAACTTGTAGTGCTGCGCCGCCCACATCTGGTGCTGCCCCACGCCAGTGCTCACCACGGCCTTGCCCTCCGTCATCTTGCACAACAACTCAACGGCGTACTGCGGGACGATGTAGTCGCTGGTTTCCGTGTACGCGAACGGGAACTTCTCCCTTTGCACGTTGATGGACGCGACCCACTCGGAGAAGTCAAACACAGGCTTCTCCGCTCTGATCAGGCTGTTCAAAGTCCGCAACGCGGGCTTGATGTTCGAAAAGATCGCGGCGTGCGCGTGTTTGTTTTTCCCAATCTCCGCGGGGTCGATGTCGATGTGCACGATCGAGGCTCTGGAGGCGAACGCTTCCAATTTACCGGTTACGCGGTCGTCGAAGCGCACGCCGAACGCAAGTAACAAATCGGCGCTGTCGATAGCGTAGTTCGCGTACACGGCGCCGTGCATGCCGAGCATGTCCAGTGACAGCGGGTCGGACGCGGGGTAGCACCCCAAACCCATCAGCGTGTTCGTCACCGGGATCCCCGTGCGTTCGATGAACTCCTTCAGCTCGGGGGCGGCGTCCAGACATCCGCCACCCGCGTACACCACGGGTTTCTTGGAGTTCTTCAGCATATCCAGCACCTGCTGCATTTGCGGGTTCGTGGGCGGGTTCGGGAGGCGTGAGAGGTAGCCGTTTAAGCTGACCTTGGGGCCCCAGTACGGCACACTCATCTGCTGCTGGACATCCTTGGGGATGTCGATCAGCACGGGTCCTGGCCGTCCGCTTGACGCGAGGAAAAACGCCTCCCGCACGACGCGTGGGATATCCTCAACGTTCATCACCAGGTAGTTGTGCTTGGTGATCTGCCTGGTGATCTCCACGGTGGGGGTTTCCTGGAACGCGTCCGTGCCGATCATACGCCGGGGGACTTGACCGGTAATAGCCACCATGGGGACGGAATCCAGTAAAGCATCGGCGAGGCCGGTGACCAAGTTCGTAGCGCCAGGTCCGGACGTCGCGACGCACACGCCAACCTTCCCGGTGCACTTTGCGTACCCCTCCGCGGCGAACACTTCGCCTTGTTCGTGGCGGCACAACACGTTCCTGACACCGGTTTTGGACTTGGTTAACGATTGGTGGATCTCCATCGACGCTCCCCCGGGGTACGCGAACACGCAATCCACGCCTTCGCGCTCCAGCGCTTCCACGAGAATGTCGGCGCCCTTGCGCGGTTCGTCATCCCCGAACCGCGACTGGAAGTTTCCAATAGGGCGCTGGGACGCGAGGTCCTGCATCTGCTGAGCCGTGAGCTCCGTCTCCGTGAACACGGAAGGGTCCACACCGGGCTGTGATTGATGGGTGATTTGATTTGTGAGAGGGAGGGGGTCAGTTGATGGTTCAGAATTTCTAGAAAAACTCCTCACCCACAAATTTATCGGCAATCGTATGCGCCTTCAGTCTTGAAACGAGGAAAATATCGGGAATTTATGCGGCGGTGCTGCGGCGCGCGTCGCGTGCATGGGACGTACCACGAGCTGGGAAGCATCGCTGACCGCGTGCGTGGCGAGTGACGTGCGCGTGGGGCGAGACGCCTGCGTGTTTTAGCGGAGGAGGGGTGGATGGGAGGTCAGCGTGAGGCGTGAGGTCATGGCAAAACCAATCGACGGTGGAAGTTGGCCAACGCGGAGGTGCAATGACGGACGCGTAAGGCTCCGCGATCGCGCGCGCCGACGGAAGGGTCCGGCGGTCGGAGTGTGACACCAAACGATTGGCTCGTGAAGCACGGTCATCGGCACTCAATCGCACGCCACATCAAGCGCGACGACGTGAGTATAGAGCGGCAACGCGACACTCGCGCGCGCGGCGCCGCCAAGATTTCGTGCCCGGATAGCAAAAAGTGCGTCGCGATTCGAGTCGCGCAAGGGTGGAGACGCACCTTGGCGTTCGCGCGGAGGCGGCCGGCGGCGCAGCCGGCGGTCGCCGAAACGACCAAAGAGGCTGCGGACATGGCAGCCGACATCGGACTCGTTTGGCACACGGGAGTGCGACGAATCAATGCGGGCGGTTGGAGAGCTTCGACGAAGAGGATATTTACCAGCCTTCGAAGTTTTTTGACGGTCTAAATTGACGAGTTAAAAAAGTGTGATTGACTTGCAAGCTGCGTACTCTGACTTACTCTACAACTTACTCTACCTAATCCTCCACGACAATTCTACTCGCTCGAAACGCTCGTTTCCCCGATGTGACTCGCGCGGTTCGCACGTCCGCCAGCGCCAGAGATGACGTGTCTCGCGCCAACCTCGCTCTCAGCCACCCCGTTCGTCGCTCGGCGAGAATGTTGACGAGCCGTTCTCGCAAGCCATCTATCTCCGCGCTGACCGGTACCCTCGCCAACACCCGGCTCGGGTCCACCAGCTTCCCAGCGACGTCAAGCAAGTCGCGGATGCCCTGATTTTTAGCACTGGCAGCCAGTGATTCTTTGTCACCAGAGTCCTTCGTGTATGATGGCGCTTTCTCTTGCGTTTCCAACATACCTCGGCTCACCCGTTGCGTGACGAGCTCGATGAGTTCGTCCCACAGCTCGTCGTCGCCTTCGTCGAGCGGGTCGGTCGGGTCGGGTTTAGACTTTTCGTGCGTCAAAGCTACTGCGCCTTCTATGTCGTCTAAATCGATCAACGCGCGTAGGGCTCTTCGTGTGGCACCGAGACGGCTTAACAGCTGCGCGCGTTCTCTCGCAAACAAATCCCGGCGCGCTCTCCAAAAGCTTTTCGAAGGATCTTGGCTCTTCTCATTCTCAACTGCGCCATTCAACGCGTTTGTCTCTTCCTCATCCCTCACGAACTGCGCGGCTTCATTTTCGAATTTCGTAACGGTATCTAAAGCTTTGTGAAGGTCAATAGACTGTGCGTTGTCCAAAAATGAACCCAGCTCGGTAGGGTGAAACTCGGCAAACAAACCGACTTGCGCGTCGACGTGCGTTTCAGGCACGGCGGCTTTGTCGACATCGAACAACGCGCGGAGGTACAGGTGGTACACCTCTCTGGCGCACCTGGAGCCCAGGGAAGTGGGGGCGGGAGGGTCATCGGAATCGAGATCATCAGCTTCATCGCAACCTACTTCAAACTTGTTTGCGTTCGCCAAGTTCGTCGCGATGAACTCGGGCGGCGCGATGTCGCGTCTGTTCACGAACAAAGAAACCGCTCTCTCCGGATTGAGCAAAGCGAGCGGCGCCACGGCGCTCGCTAATTCGGTTTGTTTTGTTTTGGATCCGTGACCCGTGTCAATGACTCCACGCAATGACTTCTCGCCCGTATAGCTACTCCTCGCCACCAACCCTAGCAGATCGTGTCGCTCGATAAAGTCCAACACCGTGGGCCGGCCGAGCGCCAGGTGCGCTCGCAGCGCCCGCTCCGGCGCGCCGTCCGCTAAATACAACTCCGCCAGCGCTTCTCGAAGAGTACCTAACGTGTTCGTATGGGTATTTAGAGGGTTGAAAGAAGAATCCGAATCATGGGGTACCATCCCTAGCCGTATCGTTCTCCGTGTCGCCGCGACGATTCCTTTCACTCCGTACAGGCTCGACGGCCAGGACTTGAGCGTCGCGAGGAACGTGGAGTGCTGGCTTTTTTGCGCCAACAGAAAGTGAAGCACCTGCTCGTACGCCTCTGGGGTTAACACCGAAGGCGCCGTGGTTGGAATGTATGGGACTATCCTTGCGAGCACATTCGGATTACCGCAGTGAAGAAATTTCAACAACCAGCGTTCCCAGAGATTTGAATCTGTGCGCAACAACCGTGACGACGATTGCGCGATGTTTTCGGTGAAAATGTTTTGACCAGAATCGTTTGAATCCTCGTTCATACATTGTGTAAGCATGTGTTCGAGGTACGCCTCCACGATTTCAGTTCTTTCTGTTTGCGTGTTGAAATCGTCGCTGCTCGTGTCGCACAGCTCAAGCGCGAGTTCAAACTCGTTTCGAGCGACAAGGTGTTTGATCTTGTCCCCCGTAGTCCGCGGACGCAAACACACCACGGAGCGCGGCGACGCCAGGAAATAAGAAATATTCTCCGTCTTATTTTCTGAATTACGCATCGAGAACGCCAAGGTATAGTCCTCGTGTTTGAACTGCTCGTACCCTTCAACACCAAGCGCATCACGCGCGACGACTTCGTATTTGCCTGCTCGTGTAATGACTCGAACTTCAGGCCGTTTAGACGGACGCCTTCCGGTTACCTTGATTGAAGCCGAGAGCAAATCTTCGTCGTCGTTTGTTTCTATAAAAGCGAGAAGCAATAAATTATCGTTTCCAAATGGTGCAATCCCGGCGACCGCGAAATCCGTTTGGAACATGGAAACGACCTCAGCGTAACTCGTGTTTTGTGCGTTGCCGACGTCACTCAAATACGAACTCGAATCAGAGGATGTTATGCGGTTACCTGTACTCCCTGAACCCTTATTAGACCCTCCTCGTTGCCAGTTCAAATTACCATCGCGAAGGCCAATTTTAACGATCTTGACGCAGTCCGCCCACCCTATGAGCAACGTCGCGTCGCCGTCCCATACTAAGTTACATTTATATTTATCAGCCGCGGGGGAGCCCCTTGGGCGGTCAATGATCGCCACCGGCTTATTCTGTGAGGTATCATAAATCTTGACTCCTACGTCGTTGGACCACGCTAACAGAACCCCGGACCAGGCGAGACATCTCACCGGGCCTTCGCCTTTGTGAATCGTTTTGACTTCGTTCGGCTTGGTTTGCGGTTTTGTGGATTTTGGTGTTTTGTGTTTGCTTACTTTTTGTGTAAAGTTGTCCTCTACACTCGACGTGAAGGTCTCCATCAAAACTCGGCCGTCTTGTAGGCCGCACACCACGCGTCGTCGCGCGTCGGTCTCCTTGGGGTCCAGCGCCACCGCAAGCACGGGCGCGTCGTGCTCGCGAACGAAAACAATCTTGCTATTCGTTTTTGGATTTGGATTTGATTGATTCATCATCTGTCCCTCCCCGAGCCGCACCACCGCCACGGTTCCGTCAAAACTGCAGCTCGCGACATGCTCGTTATGCGCGTCGAAGCTGACGTCACTCACCGGGGCATAGTGCGGCAAGCGCTCCGGCTTGTTGAGACGCGCGAGGTGCGCACAGAAATCACCAGAGTGGGAAAACACGTTCACACGGCCTGATTTCGTGCCGAGCGCGAACAGGCCGTCCTTGGCGCGGGCGCACGAAGCGACGTCGTCTGTGAGTCGCGACGAAACACACACGCCGAGCTGGCGGTATTCCAGCGTGGGCTCATCCTCATCGTGCGTCGGAGACGATGTAGGGTCAGCGCCGGAGGACGAAGCCGCGCCCGACGAATCTCGGCGGGTCTCCGTGTCAGCCATTTCCGAAGCAATGTCGTCGCTGTCATCGCTCAACCAACCCATATCCGCGTCGGAGCCCATGGATCCTTCCTCATCCCCCATCGCCGTCATCGCACCAATCAATCGCTCCGCCTCTATGCCGCCGCCTTCCGCCCCCGCGGGCGCCCCAGCGCGGTTCGAACTGATGACCACGTGCCGGTGGGGTAAATAAAAAACTCGGAGCGGCCGACTGGAACAGAAATAACAAGCCAAGATTTTGCTTCAATTGTCATACGCGCGTGCGCGGGCGACCCCGCGACGAGGTGGCGCGGGCGCGGCGGAGGGAAGCTGTGATGCCTCTCAAGCGCAAGCTACGCGTGGCTGGCGCCTCGGCGGACGCGGGACCGGCGGCGTCCACTGCGCCGTCCACCTCTGTCGTGGCGCCGACGATTGAAAATGTCCAAGCCACGGTGTACCGCCTCGCGCGCGTCGTGGCCCCAACGCCGCGCACTAGCCAAATGTCCACCCCCCAGAGCATTCAAACGTTCGCGGAGGATGCCAAGACATGCTTGGCTGCTTTGAATGACGCGCTCACCACCAAAGCCGCGGTCGCGTTGCTTCAGCGCGGTACCGATTTGGCGTGGAAGGAGGCTGTGATTCCAAGCGCGGACGTCGCTGTGGAGCGCGCCATGTTGGAAGCGCCCGGGGTAAGCGCAAATGCAAGTGCAAATGCCCGTGCAGAAGGCCCTGCAGACGCACAGCAAGCGCAGGCGGATCTTCCCGCCCCCACCGACACAACGGGAAAAGAAAAAAAGGACCGCGGAAAGCGCAAAGCCCCTTTGGCGGCGATTGCGGTTCCAGCCGCGAAAACAAAAGAAGTCCACAACCCGCTTTCCGTTGCGTCCGCGTCAGCGCTGGATTCCGCGGGCGCTTTGGCTTTGGCAGAATCCAAAGCGCCGCTTCGGTGTTTGCGCGAGCGAGACGCGGTGGCGAAACAGGGCCTCGCCAGCCGGAAACACAGAAGACGGTACAAAAATGCGGATGACGTGTTCGAAGTCGTGGTGGACGGCGAACAAGAACCGACAACGGAGGTTCACACAAACTCCCGAGGAGGTTCCTCCAAAAAACCCTCAAAAACCCCCCAAAAGAACGGAAGCACTTCCAAAACATCACCCAACGCAACCGCTAAAGAAGGCAAACTCGACCCTGGCGTTGATACCTTAATCAGCGTCGGCGTGCACAACCCCGCGAAGCCCGCGATGGTGCTGGAGGAGTTTCTTTGCCTGGGCACTAATTCGCTGTACGAGTTGAAGGACAAAATCATGTGCGCGGCGGATAAACAAGCCGTGGAGGCTGGGTTGCCTGCGTGCGAAAGAAGGGGCGTGTTCTTCATAGAGGGGCGGTTCCATGAAGACGATAGAGATGCGCTGGGTACTACTAGTCACAAACGGGACGAGACTAATTACTCCTACGACTACGTTGACGGAGGGCGTAAAAACAAAAAACAAAAAGGCAAAGAAAAAACGTCTCATTTGAACGCAAACGCATCCAAATTATCGTCCTACGCCACGCCCATCATTGAATACCACGCTTCGTTGACGGCTACGTTGGGCGCTGGCGCGCATAGACGTGTGTGCACACCAGGGGATTGTAGTTTCGTCGCGGAACAGGCTTTAGCGGCGATGGAAGCGTCCATCGCAACCGCAATAGGCGACGGCGTTTCGTCTCACCGCGCGTCAGTCGCGGGCGACGCCGCGTTTCGAAACGCCGCGAGTTCAGCGCGGAAACGCCCGCCACAAGCGTACGAGTTAGGATCCAGCGCTGAACACACAAAGCTGGGGGACTTACAAGTAGTCAGGGGCAAGCCCTACTTGTTCCGCCACAGGGGGGACTGCGACCATGTGTTGACGTTTCGAACAGTGCGAGTTGCGCACGAAGACGACTTAAAAAACAAAAACCTGTACCCCCTGAAAACCTTCACCGCCCGCCGGTTCAGGAGAAAGTGCTCCATGTGCGACGTGTTCGAGGCGTGTTTCATCACCCGGAACGACTCCCTAGCCCCGTGCTCGCCGTGTTTCTTCTGCGAGAGCTGCTTTGAGGTTTTGCACAAAAACTCAAACGGCACCGATGCGTACCAAAGGTACGAAAAGTACGCGTACCACCACGAGTAGTTTGGGTTTAATTAGGGTTTAATAGACAGGGAAGAGGGGGTCTGTGATGCTTGTACTGTACGTTTTACGTTGTGACTGAGAAGACGAATCCACTAGCTATCCAGCCTCCATACTAGCTATGTCTCTGTCGCTCAATAGCTGCTCAAAACTCTCTTCTTACGCCCCTTCGGTCCAGCTTCCTTTGTTGTCCAGCCTGTTAGGCGTGGCTAAAGGTTTGTGCGGCTTGATGTCCGCCTTGGCGGCGGGGTACACGAGCGCGGTGCCCATTGCGACGCCGCAGTTGCCGTGTAACACGTTGGTTCGCCGGTCGGAAGCCCCGATCTGCGCCACGCTTACGAGCATGATCTTGACGTGCTCGTACGGCAGACCAGTCACTCCCGCGACTTTTCGGCGGATCGAACTCTTTCGCTCGCCCTCTTCGACGTTGATGGAAATCAACGTTCCAGCGGGGCCCCAGTCCCCGGCGTGGATCATGCGGACCTCGGTGATGGCCATGTTGGAGGTGTGTCGTGTTTGGTGGCGCTGCGGGGCGTGTGGGAGGGACGCGGCGAGGCGCGAGGCGAGGTGAGGGACAGGTTTCGGAAACGAAAGAAACGGAGACGACGTTGGAGGAGGCGACGAGACAGGGGAGAACAGACGAGAACAGGGCGTCGAGGTGACGAGCGCGAATAGAGGCAACACGTGTGTGTCGGTTCCGTCGTGTACGCGTACCTTACGTGGTGTTTTATGAAGCCACAGACGGGTGAGGACCGTAGTGACGTACGGGGGGTCGAGTGCCTCGGGAACGTCGAACCAAAAAACGCCAAAACTCGTTTCGTGTTTCGTTTCGGAGTTTCGCACTTCTTTTATTTTTCCACCGCCGCCCTCTTTGACGTCTCATCTGTTCGCGCACACGATACGACCCACGCCCACTGGAACCCCTGCCCATGTTTGCATGCGCGCCGTGATCGCCCGTATCGCCAATCTCGGACCTACCGGCGGCGCGCGTGGAAGCACAGCAACGCACACGCGATCACATCGTGGTCGACTCACAATGAGGGCTGCGTTTCAATCTGGGGATGCTTCTGGCGAAACAGTTGGCAACGGCGGACCCAGGCCCCTACCCTCTGTACCCTCCACCTCTGGGTGGGCATCCCTGGGCACTCCCGCGAAGGAGCTCCGTTTAGATAACACTTTACCCACCGGGCAGTCGTTCCGGTGGAGGAAAACTGTGGATGGTGATTACGTCGGGGTGATCGGCGAAAGGGTAGTGTCCATGAGGCAATCTGAGAACGACGTTTTGTACCGCGTGCATTGCAGACCAAGTGGAAGTAACCCTTCGACCGATGCCGCCGCTCTCTCCGACTACTTCAACCTTGAGGTGGACATAACGAGCCTATCAAAACAATGGGCGGATGCGGATGTGAGATTTCGCAAACTCGAGCCTTTCCTACCGGGATGCAGAATGTTGCGGCAAGACCCGGCGGAGTGTCTGTTTTCGTTTATTTGTTCGAGCAATAATCACATCTCGCGCATCCACGGGATGGTGGAACGACTTTGTGCGGCGTACGGCACGGAGTTGCATCCCGATGGTTTAAATGACGTGCTCAAAGCCGTGCCTGTGAAGACAAAGAACAAACCGACGCCAAAGAAACAGAAAGTAGATGCGGAAGCGATGGTCAATGCATCGCTCAATGCATCGCCTGCGAAAGCAGTCGGAGTAACGTCACTCTCATCGCCGCCCTCGACGCCCGTCACAAATACCCCCCCCTCGGAACATCTCCCCGGCGAGCCCCTCGGCGCGTTCTTCGCGTTCCCCACCGTGGACCAGTTGCTCGCCGCGAGTGAGGACCAGTTAAGGGAAATGGGGTTCGGGTACAGAGCTAAGTTCATCGCCGGGACGGCACAAGTGCTCAGTCTAAAACCAGGAGGCGCTGCTTTGTATTTGAAAAATCTCCGAGAAAACACGCCGTACCGAGAAGCGCAACTCGCCTTGACAGAACTGCCCGGCGTAGGGCCAAAGGTTGCCGCGTGCGCGTGTTTGTTCTCCTTGGATAAGCATCAAGCCATCCCAGTAGACACGCACGTGTGGCAGCTCGCGGTGGAGCACTACACTCCTGATTTAGAAGGTAAAACCCTGACGCCGAAGATTATGGAAAAAGTAGAAGACACGATCGTCGGCGTGTTTGGAGATTACGCAGGGTGGGCGCACAACACCTTGTTCGTCGCGGAACTGGCGCATGTACGCGCGGCATTGCCCGAGGATCTGAGGACGCCACCCAGGGCGAAAACGCCCAAGAAGGAGAAGAAGGATACAGTAGTGAAAAAAGAGAAAGGAAACGTCGGAGATGCGGAGTCAATTCCGTCACCCGCCGCGAAGAAAGCAAAACTAGAACCCCACCCGGAAGATTTCTAATGGATTGTTGTGATTTCTAATAATAGTATTCTACCTCTACACTCCTTTCGTTTCGAGCATCGTGACTAGTGTTTCTAGGTCATCCATCGGCCGATTTTGTGTTTCCTTCTGGACGTTTTCAAGCAACGCGAGCATCCCAAGCAATGCCACGCATTCGGCGTTTGCTTCGCCGACCAGATTAATCAATCGAGTCGAATCAATGTTCGCGCCATCTTTCGCCGCGCGATACGCTTTAGAAAACTGCTTCACCCCCAGTTGCGCGATGCAGTGGCAGGGTATGTGCGCTAGACGGGTCGTCATGTGAACGTCGTCCGTTTCCGTGTCGTCGTCACCGTTGTCAGATTCAAAGTTCTCAACCGAGTCATCCAACTCCAACGGCGACAAAAGCTCTTCCGAGGACCTGCGCGCCAGTACGACGGAAACGTCAAACGCCACGGGGGGCCTTCTACGTGCGTGCATCGCCGTGATTGCCGCTGGCTCGAACTGCTCCGAAAGGGTCAGGGGGTCCAGAACTTTCAAAAAAAGGGGGGGGGGGACACAGGCTCTGGAGCGTTTTCGACGACAGCGGATTCGACATCCTCAGCAACGCGCGCGTCTGACTGCGGTGCCTTTCGCGTTTCTGGTGTTTTCGAATTCGAAATTTCAGCAACGCCCGGTGCGGACACCACAATGTCCTGTGAAGGTTTTCCAAGAAAAGCAGGATTCATAGCCCTGCGATTCAGCCGCGGTCCAGCGTCGCGTACACGTCGGGCGTGTTCCGCCTTTGCGCGTCGCGTTTCGAGCTCGGTGTTTCTCTTAGCCTCCGCACGAGCCTCCACCGCGTGTTTAATTGCAAACCGCTTCTCCGCGTCGCGGCGATGCGCTTGCTCCAGAAACCGCACGCGCGCCTCGTCTCGAGCGCGACGTCGCGCCGTGCTCTTCTCGCGCGCCGCGTCCGCCCATGCCGCCCTTTTTTCGTCACGCGCCACACGCTTCGCCGCCGCGTCCGCCGCCGCCCCAGCCACGAAGGGCGTCGCGGCGATACCTCTGTCCCGTGTATCCCGCACGTCGCTCAGCGCTTCGCGCACCACGTCTTTCAGCGATACGAAGTCACTACCCTCTGAATTTTCCTCACCATGAAGCTCTCTACGTAGCTCCTCTAGTGCGCCACGCACGGCATCCGAGCAAAGTGCGTCACGCACCGAGTACCGCTTCTTCGGCTCCACCTGGAGCAACCCGTGCAACAGCCGCCACGTATCTACACTCCATTTCTTGCTATCCAACGGTTTATACTCTCCGCGCATGATGTTCAGCACCAGCTGTTGCAGCGAGTTCCCCTCGAACGCTCTGCGGCCAGTATCCGCGGAACAAAGCTTGTACAGAACACACCCAAGCGCCCACGAATCCGACTTCACGTTGTACCGCATTCCCGTGCAGATCTCTGGTGACAGGTAATAAGGCGTGCCGACCACCGTGGAGCAAAACGACGACGGCGAGTTCAAGACTTTGGAAATCCCGAAATCGCCCAGCTTCAGGTAATCCAAACCGCGTACGTTCGTGACGAAGATGTTCGCCGTTTTTAGGTCGCGGTACAGGATTCCGCAGGCGTGGACGTATCTCAGGGCTAAGCATATCTGGGCGAAGTGTCGCAACGCCGCGGGTTGCGTCAATGGACGCTTCTCATTCCGATGCGCCTCCAGCACTCCGAATAAGTCTCCCTTCCCCACAAACTCCATCACGATGTGCAGCGCGTTCGGTTCCACAATGTGTTCGAAACAACGCACTACGCACGGATGCGTGACCATTCGCAACACGTTCACTTCGTTCACCACATCGTTTCGATAGTCTTGACCGCTACGTTTTGGTTGTCTCTCAACCTCCGAGCTTGCCGGACTTTGCCGAACGCGCCTTGGCCCACGGTTTGCAGCAAATCGTAGTTGGCAGATAGTGAAGAACTCGTCGAGCACTCTGACGTTTCCCGTCTGTCTCGTCGTCCATCCTCCGTCCGTGTGGGAGGGAAACACTCCTCACACTCTTCGTTGAATTCATCCTCGTCTTCCAAGGCGTAATCTGCGAAATCGTCGTCACCCGCGGCGACTGACTGCCTTGGCGGCAAACCGAGGGATGACGCGGTTTTCAACAGGTCGGTATTGTCGTCATCGCCATCGCTGTCTTGCCCCACGTGGGCACGGGGCGGGATGGGGGGCAACCCCATCGCGAGGGGTTGCGAGGGGAGCTAACAATGTTTTGCAGGATGCGGCCACTTCGTTTTCCCGAAACCAAATGTTGCATGAAGACGAGTCAGGTTTGATGGTATCGGCTTGCGGGATCTGGTGTAGTTCCTCATTTAGACTTTCTGTTGACGGTCTATGGACTAATTCCGCCAGCCGCATGAACCAAGCAAAATTTTCCACGTCTTTTTGCTCTCGAAGAAGTGGATGAGAGCTCTCCAGGGGCGCGCTTTCCGCTTCCTTTATCTAAAGTTGTTTGGCCATCGATTGGCGTGCACCACACCCGCGAGAGCCGTCTTCGCGTTTCGCGCGAATCGACGAAGGCGACGCTCGAGCGAGCGGCGTAGACGCGGTTGCAGGCACCGCGCGAGCGACCGCGCGGAGCGTAGAGGCGTGGGGACCCATTTGGAACGTCGCGTGCGGAGACCGACCCACCTCGCCTTGTTTCCACTAGTGACGGCGGCGAGGAAGGCGACGCGCGGGCGTAGGTGAGCGTGATGGCGTACGTTGTGGGGCATCAAGGGATGGTAAGTCCATCAGGGGCGAGAGTGGCACCCACGCGCGCGGGCACATCGCGGCGCGTGGTGCTCGCGCGCGCGTCACGCGCGGCCGGTTCGCGCGTGGGCCCAGGGCCACCCGCATCTGTGGCGCGCCACCCTGGTGCGGGCCGAGGCCGCCGCGTTCGCACACCGCTTCGTCAACACCATGGTCCGACCTGGGGCGCCCCCCTGGGGATCCCGCACGCCATCGCCACCCCTCCCGGAGGCGATGCGGAGACCACTAACAAGGACGACAACTCCGCTGAATCGAAAATCCCACCCTCTGGATCGTACGAGGAGGAGGAAAAAAATGCCATGAGTGCCGCGGACGCGTACGCCAAGATGCTCGAGGACAGGACGGCGACGATGCGGAGCGTGCCTCAAGGAGAGGCTGCTGAGGCAATCAAAAAGCGAGCCGAGGCGTACGGGAGTTTGGACGACATCGTGCTTGACTTCAACCCCAACATGGACGTCGCGGAGAAGCTTCTCCTCGTAGGCGCTTACTTTCAAAATGCGCCGGCGGATGTCGCGGCGCGGTTGGCGGAAGTAACCGCAGTAGCGACGAAGCTATACGCGACGTGGCAATGGGAAGAAAAAACAGGTATTGCTGAATCTAAGAGAACTCGAGGCACGGTCGTTCGAGACGGAATCGCATCCCTCGGCCCCGTTTTCGTTAAGATGGCGCAGACCCTATCCACGCGCCCCGATATCATCGGCGACGAAGCCGCTGATGCGCTGAAGCCGCTGCAGGACCAGATGGCTGCGTTTTCCTCCGTCGGGGCATACGAGCAGATTCGGAGTGAATTAAAACACCAAGGACCGGTGCATCCGGGGGACAAAACATGGAAGGGAGATGCTAATGCGAAACCGTTGTACAGTGAGTTATCAGCGGAGCCCGTCGCCGCCGCATCCATAGGTCAGGTATACAAGGGAAAAACTACCAAAGGGAAAGATGTCGCGGTGAAGGTCCAGCGGCCAGGCGTTTTACAGCAAATCGCCATGGACCTGCACATCGCGCGGATGACTTTAATTTGGATCGAAGACAGCGGGCTGAACGGCGCTACGGATCTTGCCAATATCGTTGACAGGGTAGGCAGAGGAATTTTCCAGGAGTTGGACTACACGCTCGAAGCGTCCAACGCGGATGAGTTTCGGCGATCGCTTCGGTTTATGGACTTTTTGGTCGTACCAAGGCACTTGCCTGAGATGACCGGGCGAAGGGTTTTAACGCAAGAGTGGATTGATGGCCGCCCTATGAAAGCCTTAACTACCGATGAACAGCTGAAGATGGTCCAGTGGGGCGTGGAGTGCAGTAGTGCGCAACTTTTCAGAACTGGTTTAGTGCACGCCGATCCTCACGAAGGGAACATGCTATACACGGATGACGGCAAGCTGGCTCTTTTAGATTTCGGCTTGATTTGCCGCGTGAACAACGAACAGCAAGAAGCCATGGCGGGTTGTATTCTCAACGTGCTGAACAGGGATTGGAACGACTTGATCGATAACCTAACAATCATCGGGATGCTTCCCGACGTCCCGCAGAAGTGGGTCGGGCTTGACGGGGAGGAACTGGCGGACGGTTACGCCGGGGGCGAAGGCAAATGGGTCGACGGCGACGACGAGAGCTTCAGGGCTGCGTTTTTGAACTGCATGGATGGCCCAGGGGGGGCAGAAGCCACGAACCCGTCTGAGAAGAAACTCACTAATTTTACGGAACTGGTGATGGACCTCACGAAATTAAGCACCGCTTGGAGGTTCAACCTACCCCCATACATGGTGTTCGTGATTCGATCGCTCACGACTTTGGACTTTTGCGCCGTGCGCACCGGGGCGAACATGTACGAGCTCGCGGCGCCGACTGCGCTGTTCCGCGCGATGGCGCCGAAAACCCCAAGAGGACGGGCACAGCTTCAAAAGATTTTAATGTCCGACACGGGGGACGTGAAGTGGAAGGAGTTGATTGAATTGGCAGAGTCGGCCGGAGGGGCGTCGTCTGCTGGGGATGAGAAATCAGAAGCCCCAACATCTGCAAACGCGGCGATGGACAAGCACACCAAGGCTTCTGTGAACCGGTTGGTGTCTGAATTGGTGGGGTCGTCAAGTGGAAGTGCGTTGCGACGGCTACTCGTCACAGCATCTCCTGAATCCCTTGTCCCACCCACCGCCGTGCGCGACATCATCGTCAAAGCCACGCGCGAGACATTCGCGAGGTCGGTGTCGCAGCTCACCCCATCCTCTTTCTTCGCGCTCGCGATCAAAGCCGTCAAGTCCTTCTTCGCCGCGATCTTCTCTGCGAAGAAAAAAGGAGGCGTAGACATCGTAGACAACGACGCGGACTCGTGTTCGTTCTACCCGGAAGGCTCCTCGGAGGAGTACAACTGCAAGGTGAACATCGACAAGCGCCGGCGGGAAATCGCGCGGCTGATGGTTCGGTCAAAACTCGCGGCGCCAAGCGGGTTCGCCTCGGCGGCGGCGCTGCTCGTGATGTTTTCCTGGGCGGCGGTCACGGGGGCGGTGCTTGGTGTGGCACGGGGGATTCGGTTGCGGATCATTAAAATGCTGGGG
>TARA_B110000977_G_scaffold16922_2_pt1 | contig 36111 bp, 24 predicted proteins | sample TARA_B110000977 | Tara Oceans TARA_B110000977 (sample SAMEA4397798) | marine metagenome | biome: Polar Biome; feature: [SRF] surface water layer (ENVO:00010504); material: water (ENVO:00002006), including particulate matter (ENVO:01000060) such as... | depth 5 m | reverse complement strand
CAACCTCTCAGTCTTCAGCGCACGATGGTTGGTGCAGTGCGTATCGTCCCCGTGCCGGGTGCTGTGCGTCCGAGGTGTCCCTCGCGCCGGGATGTGCGTAGTCCCAGTAGAGCATTCAGTCTGCAAGTTCCCCGCGCGGCTCAAAACGATGACGCGACGTACACACCAACCGAACGCGTCGCAAACTTACAAAGCGAAGGCGCGTACGCGGTGCTTGCGAAAGCCACGGCGCTTGAGCGTGAGGGCCGGAACATCGTGCACCTCGAAATCGGCCAGCCCGGCTTTTCAACACCACAACACGTATTGGACGCCGGCATCGAGGCGATCCAAAGTGGGAAGACGAAATACGCCGCCCCTGACGGGTCTCCTTCGTTACGCGAAGCAATCGCGACGTACGTCTCCGAAACTCGCAATGTGCAAGTTTCTCCAGATGAAGTAATCGTGGGCCCTGGTGCGAAACCGGGTTTATTTTTTCCCACGTTAGCGATCGTGAACCCCAGCGACACCGTGATCTACCCCGAACCCGGGTTCCCCACGTACAGAGCCATGGTCGAAGTCGCGGGCGGCGTGCCGGTACCAGCGCCGTTGCGCGACGACGGGAAAAGCTTTGACATGAATGCGTTAACAAAATTGATTGAAACCAAAAAGCCGAAACTGCTGGTGATAAACTCCCCGGGCAACCCCACCGGCGGTGTCATGCCCAAAGAAGACGTAGAGCAGATAGTGGACCTAGCAATCGAACACGACTTCTTTATTCTCACCGATGAGATATACAGCAGGCTGGTGTACGACAACACAAAAGCGCATTCACCCTTTTCCATTCCAAAAGCGAGAAGCCGAGTAATTCTCGTCGACGGGTTTTCCAAAACGTACTGCATGACTGGTTGGCGTTTGGGGTGGGCCGTGATGCCACGTCATATTGCGCGAAAAGTTGAATTATTAGCCGTCCACTCCTACGGCTGCGTCGCGTCCTTCACGCAAGAGGCCGGAGTAGCAGCGCTTACCGGTCCCCAAAATGAGGTTGAAGAAATAAAAAACGAATATAAATTAAGACGCGATTATGTTGTTGGTGAATTGAATTCCATTCCGGGTGTGCACTGTCCCAAACCAGAAGGCGCGTTCTACGTGTTCCCTGATGTGTCGAGCTATGGAAAGACAAGTCAAGAGATTTCTGACGATTTATTGACTCAAGAAACGGGGGGCGTCGCGGTTTTGCCCGGCACCGATTTCGGGAAAAACGGCGAGGGGAAAATTCGCATCTCCTACGTGGGTGAGATGGAGACGCTAAAGGAAGGCATGGGAAGGATAAAGAAGTACTTTGAACAGTTGGAGTGACTTACTGAGTAGAGGTATATTAATAAGAGGTATACTAATAATATTAATAATAGGGAAATTGGGATGTATAAGTGTTAAGTTGCAGAACTTTCTTTTCAAGTATTTTTAAGCGTTACAAGCGTCTCTAGCATATACAAAGCTTTTCACAGCTACGGCGTCTCAAGTTGTCGTCTCGATACATCTCACATCACCATCTCTCACCCCTTACGAGTCCGCACTCTGGATCCCCGCGTCTGTGATTTCGAACTCGCCTTCCGCTTCCTTGAGGTTGGGGGCGTCAACGACCTTCAGGACTCGGTTCCCGGCGCGGCCCTTGCGCACGGCGCACCTGACGTGCGACGCGTGCGCCAAGACGTGCCCCCCGATTGCTTTCTTGGGGTCCGCCCCTGCAAAGGACATCCCGCTCGGGTCCGCCTGGACCTGGTTCGTGTACACCACGGCGACGTTGAACTCGTCCGCGAGCTTGTTCAGCATGGAGAGGAACTGGCCGAGTTTCTGTTGTCTTTCACTCAACTCACCGCGTCCGGTGAAGTCAACCCTGAAGTGCGCCATGATTGAGTCGATGACTAACAGTTTGAACGGCTCTTCCGACATGCGCGCGGTCAACGCGATCAGCGCCGTGCGCATCATCTCGTGCGTGAACGTTCGGGCAACCAAGATATTGTCAAGCACAGCCTTGGCGTCGAGGTTGAACCGGTCCGCGATCTTAACAATCTTCTCCGCGCAGAACGTGCCTGAGGTTTGGAAACAAGTCGTCAGTTTTGTATGGGCAAATGGGAAAAAAAACGAAAAAAAAACGTACCTTCGGTGTCGATCCACGCAACCTTGGCGCACCCGCCGCCTTCCTCAATCGGCAGTTGCGTGGTCACGGCTAGTGTGTGACACAGCTGTGTTTTCCCGGTTCGCCACTCGCCGTACAGCTCGGTGATGGACCTGGTGCACACGCCCCCGCCCAGCACGGCATCCACCGTCTCCGCGCCGGTCTTGATGTGGATCGTGTCTTTGCGAATCTCCATGAACTCAGTGGCGGTGACGAAGCCGCCCGCCTTGTCCGTGGGTAGGATCTTCGCGCATGCTTCGAGCATCTTGTCAACCTTGGCGTCGCTCAGGCCTTTAAGCTCGATCAGGGTCTTCTTGGGGACGGTTAGCAGGGACTTCACGGTGGCGAACCCACCGTCCTTGCATTTCTGTTTGGGGGGGAGGGTGGAAGAACAGTGGGAGAGTTTTTTCATGAAAAGGTCAGAAAGTCTGTTGAAGTTTTCGGTTGTGTTTCTCGGGTCGGAGGCGTGGGGTCGAGGGGGACGGGTGTATCGGGAGGTGTATCGGTCGATTTTGTCGTCGGCCTCGTGTGTTTCAGCACGTACCTTGATGTCCGTCATGGATATGCCGCAGTTCTGCAGCTCCTCGATGGGCACGAACGGCTGCGGGAGCTGCTCGTACTGCGTGGTCGGGTCAGGCGAAAGGGGGAAGAGCGTGTCAGGAACGGCACAGCTGTGCGTGAAAGGTATAGCGCGCGCGGGTCGCGAGGCGCGCGGGAGACGGTGCGCGCGTGCCGGAGATAGGACAGGGAGGCTGTGTCGTGCGATGCGGGTGGGCGGGGCGGGCGATACCGCGCGACGTACGCTGGGCTCATCTTCAGCACCTTGGTCGGCGTCCGCCTCGCGAGGTGTCAGCTTTTGAGCGGCCGGTTCGTACGCCTGGGTCCCAGTCGGCCTCTGCGACTGCGTACCCGCGTGCGGCTGCGTGGCGGCGACCTGCGCTTCCATGGCGAGAAGGGAGAGGAGTGGGCGGGGAAAGGACAGAGGTTTGAAGAACCCGTGCGCGGAGTGAGCGCGCGCGTGGAGTGACCACAAGCGGCCGCGCGACAAGAAAGAACAAGTCGTTGCTTTTTATTTTTTCAGCTTCGCAAATAGGAAAACGACGCAGAGCTGTGCACCGAACAAGTTTGTTTTATTAAATAGTCAACACAACCCCTCTACCAATCTCACAGCGATTCCTTCAGCTCTTTGACCATCATGTCGATGAAGGAATCGTTGCTCACGAGCTTGTACATCGCGGCTCGCACGGCGTCTCGGGTGACGCCGGGAGCGGACGACGGCTCGGGCTCCTTCCTCGTTTCCGCGACAGGCGCCGGTTTCTCCTTCTTCACTCGCTTCTTCTCGTTGACGGGCACGGCGACGGCAGGCACCACAACAGGCGTGGGCGCGGCGTATCCGGGCGCCTGACCAGCCGCCCCTCCAGCCGCGGCGGCGAAAAACGCGGCGACGCTGTCTTCCCTCGGATCCGGTGCGATTTGAGGTGCTGGGGTAGGTACTGGTGCAGGTGCTGGTGCAGCTAGCGCCGTGCCTAGCCCCATGGCCGCCAACATAGATTCAGTGCTCATCCCGTTCGCGTTCGGGTCTTTAAACGCCACCGTGATTTTGTTGAACAGCGCGCTCATCTCATCGCACTCTTCCTGTTTATAGAACCAGATCCCGTTCACTTCCGTTGAGCTTCGGTACAGGAGGTAGGGCGGCGAGAGCTCAAACTCGAACTCGCCGAGTAAATCCTCCACCGTGTTTTCCGTGCTCAGCCGGTTCAGCACTACGAACTGGAATTTCGGCTCCTGCGTCCGAAGCACCACGAACAAAGAACCCTCCACGTTCTTTCGGTGCCACACGTGTTGATTCAAGTCGAACTCGTAAAGCGTGACGTGCGACGCGCTGCCAAGGATCTGCGACACGTAAGGGTCACTCTTCTGAAGCGACTTCAATGTCGCCTGATCTTTGCTCTTTTCATCCAGTAAAGGTTTCTTTGGTTTTTGAGGCGCCATCGGGAGATCGTCCGGTACCCGGTTCCTACTGCAACTGCCTACTGCCTACTGCGAGTATTCGGTGTGTCGCTAAACACAGTCGTTGTGTGCCTCGATCGATGTATAAACAAGCAATCGCGGTAGAATGCGCGTCTCTTTGTGCGCGGGGGCGGAATGTGATCGCGACGGCAAGTCCCGAGTTTATTCTTGGAGCGGTGAAACTTGAACTCGGCTCTCCTCCGCCTGTCGTTTTTCTAGCCTGCAAGAGCTTGTTGGCTGCACTTCGCGGCGGGGCGCGGCGGCGCCGACGGGGTGTCGCAGTGCGGGAGGGGTCGAGCGTCAGAGCGGAGTCGTTTGGGGCTGTTGAGGGTGCTCGCGAAGGCGGTGGGTTGGAGGGTGCGCTTTTTCGGTGGCAGAAAACATCATCATGCAGAAAGCGAGCGACGAGGTTGTGGCCGGGGCGTGGGCCGGGCTAGTGGGCACTGTGCTAGGCTACCCCCTTGATGTCGTGAAGAGCCGAATGCAAACCGGATTTACAGGAGGAGGAGGAGGAGGAGGAGGAATTGGGGGGGCAATGCAAGGTATGCGGGGTTCATCTATGGGTTCAACCCATCCAGGCCGCGCAACTTTCATCCGCACCTTCACCCATCTCGTGAAAACAGAAGGCCCCGTCGGGATGTACAAGGGCTTGGGTCCGCCGGTGTGCATGATGATGCTGATGAATTCCGTGAACTTCACCGCGTTCAACAGACTACAAGAAGATGTAGTGGGAATCGAACCAGTGGGATGGGGCACGAATAACCAAAAAATAAACTGGAAGGTAGTAGCGTGCGGCGCCGCGGTCGGCCCGCTGTGCGCCGCGATCGGCACGCCGTTTGAATTGATCAAACTACAACTCCAACTAGATGGAGTCAATACAGCTCAAAAAGAATCAAACGGTAATCCACTCAAAGCGCATCCAAAGCATTCAAAGCGCGCTTACCGGGGTGCGCTGGATGCTGCAAGGAAACTATATCAACAGTACGGCATAAGGGTATTCTACCTGGGCGGATGCACTAATATAGCCCGGGAGATGTTATTCAACGCGATCTTCTTCGGAACGTACGAACACTTGCAGTGGGGGTGCAGACGGGAAGCTGCGAATTTGAATTTAATCCCGTCTACAGCGGTTGCAGTAGCAGGTGGCCTAGCAGGCGCCGCGGCTTGGTTCGGTAACCTTCCCCTAGACTGTATCAAGAGCGGGATCCAGGGGCAGGACTTGAGAAACGGCGGGTGGTGTCGCGTTAAAAAAACTGGAAAGATTGGATTTGTCGAATCGTCGAAAGAGGTTTTGAAAACTCGAGGTGTGTTTGGCTTTTACTCAGGCGCGGCGCCGTCAATAGTCCGGTCGTTCATCGTCTCTGGGTCGCGGTTCGTCGCGTTCGCGGGAGCAATCAAGGTCATCGAGGAGAATAGGGAGAGGGACGAGACGTGACGTGACTAATTGTAAAAATATTTATTCGAACTGTCTGTGCCGAAAACGCCCTCTTTCGCGCGCCGCCTGTCTTGTCACATTTTTGAATTCTTGGATGGGACGTCGTCGTCCCCACCGCCACGTCCTCCACACTACGCCTGACGCACGTTCGGAACACCACCGTCACCCGCGTATTCACGTACCCGCGCGTTTTCGCCCCCGCGACGCACCATGCAGGCTGCCATCGAGTCCGCGTGCGAGGGCATTCCTCTGGATGAGGTTGAGTCGCTGACTCTTGATTCAAAGGTGAAGATCCCATGCATAACCGGCCTGGACACCGCGGTGTGCCTCGAGGAGCTCTCCATGGTGAGCTGCGGCGTTCAAAGCTTAGAGGGCTTCCCCGCCTTACCTGTGTTGATGTCCCTTGAATTGAGCGATAACAGAATCTCAGGCGGGTTGAAAGCGCTAGCCGGCTTGTCAAAACTCACCGAGCTCAACCTGGGAGGGAACAAAATCGCATCGCTTGACGAACTGAACGACATCAAACACCTGCCGCTGTTACAGATCGATTTAGAGGGCAACCCGTGTGCGGATGAATCTGAAGAATACAGAATCAAGGTGTTCGAAATGTTCCCGCAGCTCATGTTGCTGGACAGGAAAGACAGAGAGGGAGACGAAGTGGAGGAGGACAGCGACGAGGACGAGGACGAAGCGTTGCTTTCAGAGGATGACGATGATTCTGCTGATGATGAAGAGTCTGACGACGACGACGCTGTTGACGACGACGAACCCATCGAGCTCTCGGACGACGATGAAGAGGAAGAGGAGTCTGATGACGATGACGATGAGCCTGGACTCGCTGCGCTTGTCGGCGCACCCTTAGACGACGACGAAGGCGACGAGGGATTCGAAGCGACGTCGGATCCCGAATCGGAAGATTTCGACGACGAAGAAGCAACCGACGACGACGCGCCAGAGGGGAAGAAAGCGAGGACGGAGTAATTAGTCTGGAATAAGTCAAGGTGGTTTGAGGTAGAGACAGCAAGCACGTCGTGGTGCGTCCAAGGTGTTTACCTATAGAGACTGGAGGTGAATAATGAAAGCTTTGCGGCGGTTGTGATTTCATAAAAAGCGAATGATTAACTTGTCAATTACTCCTCAAGTTGATGCTCAATATCTCGTCGAGCCCAAAAGCCTCTTAGGGTTCCTTCCCGTTGTTATTCACTCGATCGACGCGCTTCGGTAGTGGTTCGGGGTCGGTCGATCGCGATGGCGGGCCGTGGGGCGCTGGAGCGCGTGGTGCGTCTGGCGACGCGTGCGCAGAGGATGGGATCGCCTTTGGCGCGCACAGCTGTGCCTTGCGTATCCTCGATCGCGCGAACTGATTTGCCCGCCGCATCGTCGCGATCCAACTCCAACGCTACAGCGACGATGCCCTGGGTAACCCAAGGGTTCGCGGCGGACGCGCGGACGCGCCTCTTGAATCATAAGCATACGTTTACGAGGTACTTCGCCACGAACAACGAAAAGGAGGGGTCAGAGAGTGAGGACGATGAGGATGATGGCGATGACGATGAACCCGAATTCGATGACGGCGATGCCGAAAATCTCGCGGTCGGCGTTCTTCCCAAGCGCGATACTTTGCCTGAGACCCAGGGAACGTTCTTGGATGCGCTGAACATCCCAGTGTACTCCATAGACGGCTCAAAAACCGGCGAAACCGTAACCCTACCCGGCCGGATATTCGACGTCCCGTTGCGAGTCGACGTGGTGCAGCGCGTGGTGGTGTGGCAACGCAACCGCAAACGCCGAGGGTTACACAAAACGAAAACCAGGGCGCAGGTCAAGGGCACGACTAAAAAGGCGCGCCCTCAGAAAGGGGGCGGCCGTGCGCGTGTGGGTGACTTAAGGGCGCCGCAAATGCGCGGCGGGGGGGTGGCGCACGGCCCGGTGGTACGGTCACATGCCACGAAGTTGCAGAGGAAGGTTAGAAAACTCGGGTTGAAAATCGCGCTGAGCGCGAAAGCGGCGGAGGGCCGAGTCGTGATCGTGGATAACCTTCACGACGGCGTTGTTGATGCGAAAACGAAATGGCTAGACTCTGCGCTTGACACGCTGTTAGGTGCTGGTGCGTTAGCGGCTGGCGAGCGACAGCACTCCGTGCTGATGGCTGAGATTCCTCCATCTGAAGACACCCCGGGCGCGTTGGCTGGAAAAAAACGAGACCCCCGGAGTTCAGATATGGTTCCTGTGTTTGAATCGCGAGGCAAGCGCGCGTCAAAAAACCTTCCCCACGTCCATGTCATGCACCAGAAAGGGCTGAACGTGTACGACATCTTGAAGCACCGGAGCCTGGCCATCACCAAGGAGGCGCTTGAGGATTTGATCAAAAGAATCGACGCGCCCGTGAAGAGGTAGACTCGTTTATTGATAGTTGCAAAAGTAGTGCTTAAAAAATAGATACGGCTCGATACCTACACCCTCTCTACCACTGCATGAACATATCCTTAGTGTACCCCAGCTTTTCGAACGCGGGCATCACCGCGAACTTCATCATCGGAGGCGGGCCGCAGAGGAGGATCTGGGTGTCCTTGCCAGGAGAAGGCATGTGTTCTTTGATCATCTCCGCCGTGATGAACCCCTCGGAGTATTTCCACTTTTGGGATGACGCCTTGTCGACGGTGTAATGGGCGCTAAATTTTGCATTCTTTTCCGCTGCGGAGTCCAATTCGTCTCTGAGTAAGATGTCCCCTTCGCTCTGGTTCGCGAACAACAAGCTAATTTCCGTCCCATCCCCCTTGTCCCTTAGCATCTCATCCGAAATCTGTTTCATCGGCGTGATCCCCGAGCCGCCCGCAATCATGCCAACCTTTTTCGCTCTTCGAATTTCAAAGCCGCCACCTTGCGACTTTAGCTTCTTGATTGCGAAGGTTCCTTTGCCTCTGTATTCGTATCTGCCTTTCGGGCCGCTGAAATCGAGCGTGTCCCCAACCTTCAGCGAGTGCATGTGCTGGCTCATCTTGCCTCCCTCCGGGAATTTTTCACACGGGAAGTATACCTTGATCACGAAATCCACAATGCCCGCATCGTGGTCCGATGACGTGGGTGTGTACGGCCTTCCTTGTTCGTTTCCGTCTTTGTCGGTGTAGGACAACGTAACGTGCTGCCCCACGGGTAACCCTAACACGTGCTCCTTGGTAGGCAACCCAAATCGGAACAAATGCGTGTCGTGCGACAACTCCTTTCGCGAGATGAGGTTCAGCGCGACTTTCTTAGTAGGATCGGTCAAAACCTTCGGAGCCTTTAAACTCTTGGCGCACGCCTCGAGCAACATGACCAAACCAACGCACACCGCTGCGATGGTCAGCACCAAGGTCTCGACGTCCATCTCGGTGAAAGAGGGGATGGAGATCATGGGATTGTGGATTGCCGGGACGCGACAAGCGCGAGTCGGAATGGAAACCGGACGTCGACAGATTACGGCTGTCAAGGAAAGCCACAAACGGGATGCCACGCGGCGGTGTTGAGGCCTCGGTTTGGGGGTGACTGGATGGCAGTGAGTCTGTACAGGGGATGTATAAAGGGGTTCATTGCAAAGCGGTCAACATTATTAATGCTTGCATGCGACACATCTGTCACACGTTATTCGTCGATCGCTGAAGAGCGATTTGTTCGCCAGGTTCCGGGTTGGTCTTACTAATTGCCCATACACGGAATTTGCGAAACACCGCCATAAGAAATTAGTCAGAATGCTCCCGTTCGTGGATGTTGGAGACTAATTGCTCAATGGCACCGATGGTCTAGTTGGTTATGACGCTCGCCTCACACGCGAGAGGTCCTGGGTTCGAACCCCAGTTGGTGTATCACACTTTTGCTATTGCTGCGTGCACGGCAACGTCCTCTATCCAACACGACTGCTTTCAGCTCAATCGGAGTACATGCGGTGCCCTTGGGATGCCGGAGGTGAGCACGGGGCGATGATCATTTTGCAGTTTGCTCAATTTCAGAAAGAAAAATAACGAAAAAACCGAAATATAACGCTTTCTCGGAAGACTCGATGCACAACGACGCGCACAGCCGCACGCACAGCCGCACACATCACGTTTTAACAGCCTTCACGATGCCCTCTAGATCAACCTCATGCACTAACAAAGGTAACCGCGCGACCGATACGCGCGAACCCTCCCCGCAACGAGCCATCCCGGGCCTCCCCGACCACCTGGTCGTCACTCACATCATAAGATCTGAGTATTTTGACGATCCCGCAGATCTCGCACGGCTCCCAGCGATGAGCCGCGCGATGCGCGACGCTGTGGCAGTAACGGGGCTTGAGTTTGACGAGCTTGGTTAAAAACGTGCTGCGATGCTTTGATGTTAAAGCGCGGTGCAGCGGCTCCAGCGGGGAGGTAACCTGTCGCGTCAAGAACTCCTTTGTGAGGTAGCGGCAAGGAGCGGACAGCTCGAAAAGTTGAAACTCTTGCGCCAGAACGACACACCATGGGACACTAAGACTTGTTGGGCCGTGGCAAGGGGCAGGCACCTCGAGGTGTTGAAGTTGTTACACGCGAACGACTGCCCGTGGGACGAGGCGACGTTCTCGCTGCTGTTCATCGCCGCTCAAGAAGGCCACGAGGCGGTGGTGCGGGCGCTGATCGAGGCGGGTATTGACGTCAACAAATGACGGCAAGACACCGCTATCTGTATCAATGACACCCGTTCATGACTTCGCTCCAGGGTATTACGACGCGATCGTTCAGCTTCTCAGGGATGCCGGCGCGAAGTGATCATAGAAACGACACCACGCGAATGCGTAGTGATGAGCGAGAAGAGACGAGCAAGCGATGCAGTTGTAAAACAGAGACAATGTGAACCAACTTTTGAATAATTTTATAAAACGCTCCCCTCTACCATCGCTACTCAGCTCTACACGCTCGCCCCTTCTTTCTCGTTCGCCGCCCGTCTCTCCTCCGCTACCCTACACACCCCCCCCTCTATGACCGTCCTATGCTCCCCATCTCGCTCGATCAAATACCCCGCCACCGGTCGCTCCAGGATAACCCCGCAACCTAAACACTCGTTCTCATCGTAAAACACCGCAAACTGCCCGGCGGCGAGGCCTTGGTCATCCCGGTCAATCACCACCGTGCCTTTTTTCTTTTCACTATCCAGTTTCAAAGTACACCCGTACCGGTTCTCACCGTGCCGAACTTTGACGAAAAGCTTACTAGAAGCAGCGCGTTGTTGGGCGAGATCGGAAACACCACCGGAGGGAAGAACCATGGGCGGGTGAATGCGATCGATTTGATTTGCAGCGTCATCGCCATCATCCCCAACCTCCCCCAGCACCCACCCGTTCTCATCCGCAAAAGGCACTTCACCAGAAATCCAGTTAAACTCCCCCACTGAAAACGTGTTTCGCGGCTTATCTACCCCGTAGTAATCAGTCGTGACGTACACCACGTTCCCTTCTATGTCTTTCGACGCGACGTACCACGGTCCGCCCGATAAACCCAACCCCGAACGCTGTCCGATGGTGTGGAACCAAAACCCCTTGTGCGTCCCAACCCGCGTTCCGGTTTCCAGCTCCACGATAGCCCCGGGAAGCTCCCCCAGATGCCCAGCTACAAACTCGGAGAACTTAACCTTCCCCAAGAAGCAAATGCCTTGGGAGTCCTTTCGGTTCGCGTTCGGGAGGTCAGCAGCGCTCGCTATCGCTCTCAATTCAGATTTGGGCAACCCGCCTATTGGGAAGCTTAAATGCTTCAGTTGATCGCGCGACAAGTGCGCGAGGAAGTACGTCTGGTCCTTGTGCAAATCGCCGGACAGAATAAGCGAATTGGAGGTGGCAGCGCCGCTGGCAGTAGCACCACTACGTCCTCTATCCATCGCCGCATAATGCCCGCTCGCGACTCGATCGAACTCTTCCGGATACTCCTCCGCGAGGTGCTCCCTAAACGCGCCGAACTTAACGCGCGAGTTACACAGCATATCCGGGTTGGGGGTTCGGCCTTTCGCGATTTCGTCGATTGAATGCGACACAACCAGGTCCCAGTACTGTTTAGTCAAATGCACAGTCTTCAGAGGGACATCAAGCACGTCACACACCCCGCGCGCGGCGTTCAAATCATCTTCCCACGGACACTCGTCCCAGAAGTTGCGAAAGTCTTCTTGGAACCAAATCTGTAAATAAAAAGCCGTGACGTCGTGGCCCGCGGCTTTTAATAACGTGAGCGCCACGCTGCTGTCCACACCTCCGCTCAGGAGACACGCGATTTTCAGCGGCTTGTTGCTACCCACGCCTACCGGTTCGCAGTGGATTAGTAAATCGGGCGACGGTACGAATGGGATTTGGTTTTTACTTTTTGGAGAATCCTCGTCATGACTCGGGTCGCTACTCGACCCCAAAGATTCTCCCAGTGTAACCGCCTTCGCCGCGGACGGGGCCAGGGATGCTAGGTTAACCGACAGGGTGTCTTCTGTTCCGTCATTTTGGGTGGAACCCGCGTCGTCACTCGCACTCGCGCCGGAGTCATCAGCGATGCAATGACTAACAAACCCCCTTTGTGTTTTTCTCAGCGGCGGCGGCGAGGCGCGCGCGCTGGGGCGGGCGGAGGGGCGAGGGGCGGGCGATAGGCGGCCGCCGGATTGGCCACACGCGTTATGCAACACATCGTGACCACCTCCGCACCGCCCCCGAGGCGCCTCCCTGGCCGGCAGGAGCACCGCGCGCGCAGCCATTCGGCGCACGAAAATGTGATGATGATCCAAAAAGCGGCAGAAAGTTAGTGGCAGTCAGTGAGCAGAAAAGGAGGTGCCGAAAAGTGAGTTGCGTGTTACGTGTGTACGTCGTATTACACCATGCTACCTCCCTCTCTCCTCAGAACCCCGTCGCCGCTCTAACCCCTTCATGCGTCAGCAGCTCCTTCAACCCCGCCGGTTTCTGCGGGTGTTTCTCCACCGCGACCTCCACTTCTTCGTCCGTGACTAGTAATTGAATCCCGCGGAAGTGCTTGTGAAAGTGTTGGTTTCGTCCGCGAGACGCGCCGCTAGCTCCACCGCCTGTCCCTAAACTCCCCCCGAACCCGCCTGACGTGCCTTGCGCTTCGCAGATGCCCATGGCTAGCAGGCCCTCGAACGCTCTTAGTAAAACCGGGCCTTTCGCTCTGCCTGCGTCGCCTAGAAAGTCATTCGCCGCCATGGATTTCAGCTCATTCTCGACGTGGTTCACGTTGAACGTGCGCATGTTCCGAAAGCGGTGCAGTCGCGACATGGCCACTACTAAACATAGCTCAAGCACGGACGACCCTGCTAAACTCCGAACGTAAGTGTCGGCTAAAAGTGTCTGCACGCCGTACGCGATATCCCTGGCCGTTACGACGCCTGCATCGCGGTCGAAACGGCTCAACACCACAAGCGCTAAATCGCCGACCGAGCGCGGCGTACACTCTAACGCTTCGAACCGAGTCAGCGATGAAACCGCGGCGGGAGTTTCAAGAGCCACGTCCAACGCAGTGTTGAACTTTTTTTCAAAGCCAGCTTCGGCAGGGTAAATAGACATAGAAGGGTTATTCGTAACGCTCGTAACGCCTTTCTCATCCGGTAACCTCAAAGCCTCTCGTAGCAAGTTCTTGGCCCTCACATCGCCAACATTAGGCGCTAGTAAGATTCTTCGAAACGAAAATCGGGACCGCACACGTTTTTCCAACATCTCAACCGCGTCGTGTCGGGAAGTGACCCCGACAACCGCGGCTTGTACACTGTTCTGCTGCAGCAAGTCCATCACCGCGTAGAGCAACGTCTGTTTACTTTTAGCCCCCCCTTTCGCAAACAAGTCGAACGCTTCTAGCACGAAAATAACCGCCCGGCCGCCTTGTTCCAGAATTCTTAAAACCTCGCGCATAAACGCGACGTTTTCCATAAACCCGGCGGCTCTGGAGAATTCAAGTTCGTCGCCCGCCGCGCAAAGTTGCAGCGCGATTTCCCTCATGCCAACCTTCTCGTCTGCGTGAAGCATCCCGGAAAGCCGCACTACCAGGGTTTTTTCAGCGCCGTGTTTTTGTTTTAGTTCGTTGAGGGCGGAATCGAGTACCGTGGTTTTGCCGCTGCCTCCGCCGCCCACTAACAACACGCTGTTGTTTTGGTTGCCGCACACCGTGTCGCCGAGAATCTCGACCAAGTGTTTCTGGTGCGCCATGAGCTCGGGGCAGAAGTTTAATGCTTCCGCGTTGGGTGCGCCTGACCCGGTACACGACAGCAAGCGCCGGCGAAGGTGCCTCGCCGCGGCGTCGCCGGCGCGGCGGTCGGTAATTGGGGGAGGTGGTGTCGGTTCAATCGGCGCGACCGGCGCAGGCGCGACAACTTCAGTTGTTTCGATCGTCTTCTCGGTCTCGCGAGGCGAAGCTCTCGTTCCCTTGTTCCGCACAGACCGGGGCGTGGCCGCTATTGCGGTTGTCACCGGTGCCGCACGGACCGGTGGAGATATCACCGGGTCCACGACGACTGACAGTACTTCATCAACTGGTTCCACAGAGAAATTACCCTGATTACCCTGCACGTCCTTGTCCTCCGCTTTCGGGCTCTCGACGTACTTCGCAACCTTCCCCGGGCCGTCGAACCGCCGGCCGCTCGGCGATACAAACCACAGCCGTTTTCTTTTGCCGTTACCTGTACCCCCGGAAGGGATATCTTCGTACGTCGACTTCCACTCTACACTGAGGCGCTTGCCAGTGTCCTTGAACACGCGGTCGGAGAGTCTTTGCGTCGCGACCAACGATGGGTCGTCGAGTTGTTTCGTGGATTGCGAATCCGTGATTTGCGTTGGCGACACCATCGTCTCATCCGCCGGCAGGGCCGCCTGCGTCGCCATGATCGCCTCCATCGCGTCCTCAGAGTCACTCTCTAGGTCACTAGTTACGTTATCAGGTACGCCCGCCACGCCTCCAACCGACCCCCTGCTCGCTTTCATCTCCGGCGAGCCAAAGATCTCGGCTAACGGCGAACGCCCTTGCGCGGGAGGCGATCGTGCTAAACTCGATTTGTCCCCCGACCCGCGCCGGTCCCGGGGGGACACTCTCCTTCCGCTCAGTGGACTCGTTACCGGATTCAGCCCCGCCCCAGATGGAGACGCACCGCCCGACCGAGTCGCGCGAGGCGTCGGCATCTCAAACTAACTCCCCAAAGCACCACACCCAGTGCGCCAACTTCTGATGAAAGCAGGCACTTTTTTAGAGCCTTGTTTTGGCCAGCAGAAGCATTCAAAAACTCGTCAATCGAGATTGAAACCGACAGTCGATCAAACCGTGGGATGAAAAAGCATCCCCGCTATCACACCACAAGATTTCAAAGCAGAGTGACTTTCAAGCATGCTCAAAGTTGCCAAATATTCACTGCCAAATCCGATTTTTTAGACGAAGGAAGAGGGGTCGGGAGAAACCGACCAAGATGTGTCATCTCACGTGCGGGCAGTGTGTTTTCAGTCACGCGCGTTTCACACGCCAGGCATTTCTCATCTGTCTTCCTCTCGAAATCTAAAGTGTGGCCGTGCGCCCCTTGGACACTTTCCGCATCGAGATTTCGGTGCTTGTCCGATCAGGGAGCACGACGTACTGCGATGGATGCTGGAGTATCGGGTGGATTATCGAGGATTCTGGGTGACGCACACGTTCGTGTATCTCGTCCCTGTGTGATCGTACCGCTTCGTCCATTCATTCGCACGCGCGGCGCTCTCGAGATCAGCCATCCCGAAGCTGTCCGACAAAAAGAGAAGCGAGAACACAAAATATTTTCAAGAAAATTTGTCCACATGAAATGAGAGTTCGTCCGACGGATCGTGCCAGACCGCGGGGCCATGGGAGGTGACACGCCCACGGTGGTCCACCGACAGTCGGTGGACCGACCACAGGCGGGCTCGCCGCGAAAGAGCGAATACGCTCCCGAGCCAAACACGGTAAGGCTTCCTCCTTGGTCTTGGTCTTGTCTTGGACGGATCGAAAACATGCTTCCATCGTTCGCAGCGGCTTCAGATTCGAGGGGTCGCGTGACCGACACCGTGGGTGGTGGACGGCCGTGTGTTCGTCCTTTTCACAGCTCACGCGCGCGAAAAGAACTTCGCGTGGTACACGAGCCGACACGCGCGGTCGCACGACGTTTACGCGCCACGACGCGCCGTGCACCACCGCGCGCGTCTCCAGCCTGGCGTGACAAACACACGGAAAGCACGCCACGGTGTGACCGACACGATTGTGTCGTTTTCCGAAACGACGTCGCTGACGTCCCGTACCCTCCCCCACCCTCCCCACATCCACAGACACAGACGGGTCGGTTCGACGACATCTCATTCTTTGTCCGATCCGATGGCTCAGCGCTCACCGGTGCGTCCTCCGACACACGAACGCGACTCCCGGGGACGCGAGATACACGAATTCGACACGCGTTTCGACACGTATGTTTTCCCGAATTCATAGTGTACAGGTCCTTCTCCTCCTTCTTCGAAACCTCTTTTCGTGCGTTCCAAAGCTCTCCACCCTAACGACCCCCCCTACACCCCTTGACCCCCAGAGGATGAGCGTTTGATCCACATGCAACGTTCGCACATGGCGCGCAAGCACCGCAGCGCCAAGGACAACACGGCGGAGGGTGTTTTCGACTCCGGCGCAAGGACGAGCAGTGGAGGAGACGCTTTTTTTACCGCTGATACTCAAAGCCTCCCGAAAAATAACAAGCCCACACGGCAGCACACGGTGCGGCACAAAATCACGGACGGCAAGGCTAGTGTGTATTTGTTACCGGTGGAAAACACAGGGGATGGTAACGACAGCGGCACCGATTCAACCGGCCACGAGTCCGGCGATCCGATTGAAATATCAAGCGCCGAGTTATCTCCCGAGAAAGTTCCTTTCCAAACCCCAAGTCGCGGTCTATCCACCATGAACGCTTCGGCAGCGAAGACCCAGGATGCGGGGCGCCAGTACGTGGAAGACAGCGCGAACCCTTCAACGCCGATCACCACGCAACGCGCGCCGTTACGGAGTTTGAAAGAGTATGAAAAAGCGCACCCCGAAGACAGCCCCGACCGAGGAGGGAGCCCGTCGCTCGACAAAGACAGCAGCGGCTTAGGTATGCTGATGGAGGAGCTGTTATCGCGCCAAACCACGGGCGGGAGCGACGGCGATGACGACCACTGCACGGTGGATGTACGTTCCGTGAAGGGCATCGCGCTGATGTTGGAAGTGGCGTTCGCGGATGACCTACAATCCGTGTTGGGGTGCATCGAAGAGTACGAGCTGGACTTGCACAGCGTGAAGTGCGTTAATATGAGCGGCACCTCAGCGCTACACGCCGCAGCTTCAGGAGGCGGGTTAAAAACCGCCAGGCACCTCGTGACGAAAGCGTGCGTCGACGTCAACGCGACGGACAACTGGGGAAACACGCCGCTGGACGAAGCGCGGCGAGAGGGGCACGACGAGCTTTGCCGGTTTCTCATCGCCGCCGGGGGGCACGAAGGAAGCCGAAGCGAAGTGTTTTTGCGGCCGCCTTTGAGTGTTGGAAGAGACGTCGATACCGCGGATGCGTCGCCCGCGCACAGCCAAAACTCCGACTCTATTCACGGTAAATCCAGGGTGTCCGACATAGCGTACCTAGGGCTGAACATCTCGCCCGCGGAGATAGTCCGCGCGGAGAGCGGACATAATTTAGTCGCCATGGCGAGCCCGCCAATCTCACCGAACGCCGCGTCGCCGAAACAAGGCGTAGGTCGCAGACGATGTTCGAGCTTGTCTGACTTTTGCCTCGAAAAGAATGCGGTTGAGCGCAACATGCAAGAAGAAAGCGCCCTAACCGACGTACCTACCATAAGCGACGCTTCCATGGCGGCGTTGCGCACGGCGACCCGAAGCGTCGAGGTTTTCGCGGAAGAAAAGGGTGACGGAAACGGAAACGATGAAAACACCGGAAGCGAACCGTCGACTCCCCCAGAGGTTCAGAATTCCCCCCCCGTCTCACCAACCCGGTTGCGCGGGCACACGTTCGACCGACCGAGTTTACACACAAGTTTGATTTCATCAAGTCAAGACGAACACAGAGACGGCGCGGATGAGTGGGAAGTTTTGGCTTGTGACGTGCGGGTGGATAGGAAAGTTGGGGAAGGTGCTTTCGGTGAAATTCGCAAGGCGACGTGGAAGGGGTGCGAGGTCGCTGTTAAAACCCTAAAATCGGATTGCTTGACAGACGCCATCGCAATCAAAGAGTTCAACCGCGAGATGTCAATCTGGTCACGGTTGGTGCACCCGAACATCGTCCAGTTCCTCGGCGTGGGGTACAAAAAAAGCATTCCCCGCATCATGATTTGCGAATTCATGGAGGGCGGAAGTTTACAACAAAAGCTGATGAACATGAACGCGAGCGCGAAGAAAATGCTGTTTGACCAGGGTTTCAATTTGCTGAAGGGCATTGCGAGCGCGATGGTGTACATGCATAGTAGAAGGCCGTTCGCAGTAATTCACAGGGACCTCAAACCCGCTAACGTTTTGTTGACAGTGTCAGGCGAAGCGAAAGTCGCCGATTTCGGTCTTTCCAAAATGCTCGACATCGACACCCCCCGAACACCAGCAGATTCCCCGGGCGAAGGACGGCTTAAAGAGTTCCCGCTAGATGACAGCGCGCACGATTCGAATGGAGTCAACGGGGCGCGAACTGGCGGGAGCAGTAACGGTGGGTCAACGCACAACACGGGGAACCACGATAAAGAAGGTACCAATGAAGAAACGTCTACCTCAAAGTACGTCCCCCCTTCGCCGTCGATATTTTTAAGTCCTGTCCCGGCGAACGTGACCCGAGGACGGATGACTGAAAAGGAAAAAGCGGAGCACGACCTTCTTGAAATGCGCAGGAACGATTATGGCGAGAAGGTGTATTCGCAGCTGTATGATCATTCGTTTTTGATGACGGGCGAGACTGGGGCGTACAAGTACATGGCCCCTGAAGTGTTTAAAAACGAAAGCTACGGGCTGAAGTGCGACGTTTATAGTTTTGCTGTTATTGCTTATGAAGTTTTTGAGGGTTTGATGTTGTTGAGAGATCCTGTTTCTTGGGCGCACTCCGCGTCTGGGGATGAGCAAGTCCGACCTGCTTGGATGTTCCTTCCCGCGTACGACACCCGACGAACCACAGAGACGATCGAGTTGATGGAACAGTGCTGGCACGCCGATGCCAAGGAGCGGCCTACTTTCATGAAAATCGGATCCGAGTTCCGGAGAATTTCAAGAATTCCGCGAGGCGAACGCTCGCACGGCTCTTTCTCAAAGAAAGGAAAATTAGCCATGAAGAAAGGCTCGGGAGGACACCAAACCATTTCCAGAAAGTCATCGGGTAGTGTGCCTGACTTGAATTCCCTTGATGGAAGGACAGAGGAGAAAGAACCGCAGTGCCGATGCGTGGTGATGTGATTGAAATGTTTTAGTGTTTTATTGCTTGTCTTGCTTGCTTGTGAATAAATCGCGCTACTTAGTAGCAGCCTGGTTTGATTACATAATCCCTCAATAAAGCACTAAAAAACTCAACCATCTACTGCCTGTACTGCTCTTCCCGGTCCTCCCTTACTTGTTGTCCTATTTTCTGCAGCTGTCGGCTGATCAATTCGTACGACGTGAACGTGATCGCTGCGGCGGGCGTTGTGCGCACTAAGTTCGTCCCCACGCCTCGGTAAAACGCGCGCCACCCGCCGCCATCGGTGTGGATCTTCTTTATCAGCTGCAACACCCCCCCGAAGGGTCCCAAACCCTGGACGTGCATGTGGCTCCGGATGACCTCGTGCGGGTATGTTACGGAGCTCGCGACCATCTTCGCAACCGCCGACGCGCACGCCAGCTCAAGCGGGGTCAAGGAATGAACAGAGCGAGGTTGTTGGGGAGTGTCAGTAGGGCTACTAGTACTCCCCTCACCCCTAGAGCTAAATAGCCCATCCGGGTACCTCGCAATCTCCAGCTTCAACCGTTCGTACACCGGGAACTGGATCACGACGTGTGCGATTCCCACCAACGAGGGCGCCAGCCCTGAGTAAACCCCTCTTATGCCTTCCTCCATTACGACTCTGCGCAAAGCGTCCAGCGTCCCGTTATACTTCAACCGGTTCGGCATTGACCCCCGAAGCGCCTCACTGTGCTGCACCTGTAGCCGCGTCTTCACCACCCACAGCGGGTTGGTTACGAACACAGTCGCAGCACCTGCACCAGCGGCGCTTGTCATGTGCCGCAGGCTTTTCGATAACTCGGATTCGCAAGGAGGAGGTATTGTTGTGGAATTCGTATCAATAATTACCGGGTCAGGCGCTGTCATCCGCTTCAACGTCTCATAAGCGGTAAAGTAAACAGCCCAGTTCGGTAGCAGCGCCACGATAGTAGGCGTCAACCCACGGTACAAACCAACCAACCCCTCAACCTTGACTATTTTCTGGAGACTGCTGAACGTGCTTACGTAGGCGTCGCCCGCAGTTTTTAAAGTGCTGACTTGTAACCTGGTTTTCAAAACGTCCAGGGGGCACACGATGGTCGCCGCGACCGCTCCTGCTCCGGCACCCGCCAAAGCGTTGCTCACCTGCGAGTCCGTTAGGGTTAAGGTCATGTTGTGCACCGCGCGGGAGGTGTGTGTCCATTGTTTTGTAGATTGTTGGCGTTCGTTTGGGGCAAAGGCTTGGAACGGCGCTGATGATTGAAAAGAACTACTCGTTCCATTCACAGCTCGGGACGTACAGTGTGGGTCTCGTCCCGTCGTGCCCAGCCGCGTCGCGGTGTTCACCACGTGTCTTGTCCAACTCCAAGGGCTTCGTTTGTTATTTGTATCAACATATGGATTGAGCCTTCCATTGTTCGACGGCATTCTAGAACATCCAGGGGCATCCGAAGCCGTACCACCCGAGACGTTAACCACTCCGCGCATCCTATCCCAAAGTCGGCGCCTCTCAATGTTTCCTGTCCCCGAGCCCCACACCGCCTTTCCGTGGTGTTCTGTCCCTGCCGCGTTACCTCCGATCGACGGCGCGCCTCACCCACCACGCGTGTATCACCAGCCCAATCCCCACTCCGCCGTCGCCCGCCTGCGACTGCGTCCCGGACAATACGTCCCCGGGACGGATTCGTGATAGATAAAAAAGCTCAGTTTTAGGTTTCGCCGTCAACTTGACTTTCGAGGAAAATTTACAAATATGAAAAGCCTTTTTTTGATAACACTTTGTACATTCATTACCTTCTCTTGCCCCATCTACCACGCACATGCGTATGCGTTTCAGTAGTGCCCCGGGGGAGGGGGGCAGTAGCACGCCACCCTGGAGTGGTGGCTCTCGCAGTTTTTGCACGCGGTGTACTCACACTTCTTGCAAATTTGAAATTTGAAAAACAGATTTATTTCAACATCAATCTAAGTTCGGCGACTGCAACCCCACCCATTCAACCACCTCCTTCAACACCTCGAACCCGTGCTGCTCCGCGATGGAGCGCATGACGTTCAGGTCATCGGATGCCGCGCGTTTGTGCTCCACGCACTGGAACAAACCGCCGCACGCGCACCGCGACGCCAACCGACCAACCTTTATCGCGCCGTCGCGTTGACATCGCAAATCCTGCGTCTGCGTCTGCCGAAGCCGCTCGTTCACCCTTCCAACCAGCGTGCTTTCGATCCACCCCGTGTCATACGGGCACGCACATGCGGTACACTCCCACGTCCCGTCCTCCACCAGCCGCTCATCGCGACACAAATCAACATCCCGACAATCCCCACAATACCCACACACCGCGTCCCGCAACACGAAGGTGACGCACGGCTCGCGGAAGCTCGCCTCGGGGGCGTACTCCGGAACTCGCAGCAACTTCAGCGCGTTCTTTCGCAACAAAGCGACTGGGCCCACTACGCTTTGGTCGAGTGACAAAACGGCGCATAAAGTTTTAACGAAAGCCAGTGCGGGAGTGCCTCTCAGCTCCTCGGAGAGATGCGTCCCCGGCGGCGTCGGGAACTGGTGCTCGGGGTTGTTCCTGGTGGACGTCCCCGGCCCTAAATGCTTCGCAATCTCCCCAACCAATCTCAAAATCCTTTGTGAAAAGTACCCCTCGACTTGCGCGCCCAGCCACGCGGCTCTTTGCTCTTCCGCTTGGGCCAAGGCTTCACGGCCAAGAAGCACGCCGTGCTCATCATGCCCCAAGTCAGTAGACTGCTTGTTCCCAACCTCAGGAGGTCCCTCAAGCGCTTCGTCGCCCTCTTCGTCCAAAGCCACGGAGAAGTTTTGATTCTCTTCATCGTCTCTATCACCCCCGCGTTCCCGCTTCCACGGCTTGAACAGAAACTCGCTGACGATCATCTCGAAGTGCCCTCTTAGTGATTCAGGGAGGAACGACGCGATGTTCCAGTGCATGTCTAGCGCCTCCGAGGCGTCCGAGACTTGCGTCGCCCCCACAACCTGTTCGTCCAGCTCAAAATCGTCAGGACCCTGCGTGTCATGCCCGCTCCACTGCGATTCCGTGGGAAGAGACGCGGCGACTAAACCGCCGTAGTCAAACGGACCGCGGAACAACAACGAGTGCCACTGCCGCGTGGGTTCGAGTTCCAGCCAGGAGAACAGCTCTCGGCGGCGAAGCGAGCTCCTGATGCCTTCGATGAATGCAGACGCAGAGCTTAACCGTGTCTTCCCAGTGCAAATAACAATCTTCTGCGGATCTGCGTGGATCACGGTGGCGCCCAGTTTCTTGATCTCTGCGAGAAGCAGCGTGAACGTCTTCTTGACGCACAGCTCGACGAGATGGCGCAGCGCGGGTTCGCGTAATGCGCTGTCGTCGGACAGGAGCCAGCGGCGAAGCTGGCCGAGTAACGCATCGGCGTGGGGATTCCTTCGTTCAGTCGCATCTACGAGCCAATCATTAACAAGCTTGCGCAAGACATTGAACGCCGCGGCCGCTTCGTGCCCCCCCCTGGACGTCGACGCTCCATCCTTTTCGGATTTCTTCCCTTTGTTCGAAGTGTCTTCGTACCCCAGCAACGCGCCTCGCTCTAGGTCATTCAAAAGGTGCGCGTTCGCGATGGCACACACCGCGAGGTGGTGCGCCTTGAGCTCGACGCAGACGGATCGGTACGCGCCTGGAGTGATGACTTCTGCTCTTGCGGTGGCCAACGCGTCATCCAGCCCGACGGCGCCGTCGCCGGACGCTCCGCCCAAGTCAGGCGCCCCCGCGACGCCGGTCCATAAAAGCTGTCCGTTGTCCCGCAGCGCCCGCGCGAAGAACGTATCCGCGACGTGAAGGCACCAGTCGTGCTTCAAGTTGCCTAACGGGACATGCGAGTAGCGTGAGATTGCTACGCGTTGCGCGAGCCACTCTTGGTGCGCGGCGGCTCGCTGTACCGAGGTTTTAGCCGCCGCGACTTGCCACCCGAGCGCGGGCATTTGCGCGTCGGACGGATTACTAGGCACGCTCACCACCGGTACGCGCGCCAACGCTGGGACGAGTTTCGTGAACCGGCCCGTGACGCCTTCCCGAGTCGTGCTGATGGGGGTTTGCCCAGTGCCAGTGCTCTCGTCATCGTGGTCCTCAAACGACTCCACTCCACTGTTTGACGCTTCCAAAACACACACGGTAGGGCCTTTGTTGCTCTCCAAATACGTCGCGAGGGACTTGGAAAGAATCGCGCCGGCGTCGTGGGCGTCGCGAGCGTACTGTACTACCCACTTCGTGCGAGAGGAAGACTTGGCAGCAGTGGTCTTGTTGGGAGTACCGTCAACACCCTCATCGTCAGATTCAAGGTCATCGTCCAAATCGAAGGTCATGTTTTGCGTCTCGGAATCCTCCGCGTCGATCCCGTCGATGGATTGCTTGGAGAATTTATCGAGCATGTTGGGGTTGATTTCCTTGGCGGCTTCGCGGACGCGCCCGTTGGCGGGGAGCGAGCCGGGCGACACCACCACCATCAGCCCTTTGTTCGTACCAGGCGTGTGCAACACGAACACGCCTTTGTCCCTGGAACCCGCGTGGTACATAGTGACGTGACGTACGAGGCCGTGAACAGAAGCGTTATCAGTCCCAGGTGGTACCGCCGAGGCGAGCGGAAGGTACCCAAACTCCGCAGTGGCTCTTGAATCAAGCGTATCGGCTTTGTACTCGCCGTCAACAGGCACCAAGCCGGTGGTCTTCACGAGTTGCCGCGTGTGCTCGTTCATCAATGTGACGCACCCGAGTTTCTGCACAGCAGCTTCCAGAAGAGGCACGTGGCGCTCGAAAACACCCAACACGTTGGGGTCCGCGAGCAGGTCCATCACCTCGAGGCCCGACACGAACAACTTTTCGTCCATCACGACTTCATACACGTGGTTCGCGCGCGAGCCTCTGGGTAAAGTCGCGACGACTCTGCGCTTGCCCCCCGCCCCGAGATCGCCTTCCCGGTCCGGCGCCCTCGTCGCCACTGCTAACTTCCGGTCCATCCGCAACGTCACCCGGTACATGGTCCCTTCGCACAGCAGCCAGGCGGCGAACCGGCCTGGTTTCGCAGCACCCGGGTTGGTGGGGTCGGACTCGGGCTCCAACGAAATAATCTGCCACGCGCTTCGCGCTAACACTTTTTCCCGTGACTCGGCGAAGTTAGCCAACCCGCCCGGGCCCAACAACCGCGGTCGCTGGCTTCGACCAAACCCTGGCGTGGCGCCGGAAACCCGCGCCGCCGCCTGCTCGTCCTCCACCCGCTTGCGCTTGCGCTTCAAGCGGATGATAAGCCACTTGGCTTTCTGGTGTTTCAACCAGGACGAGTAATCCGCGCGCTTGTCAGGTTCCTCGCCCAACGCTTCCAAGGTGTTCTTCGCGGCATCAACCGCGTCTGGGGCGCGTCGTCGGATGCCGTGGTCGTTGGGCGACGGCCTGGAGTTGGGGATACGCAATGCGGTGTCACCTCTAACCACGCATGTTTCGGGCGTAGAAGGCACACCCGTAACCTCCCCCCCAGGCGCCTGGTCTTCCGCTCCGTCTTGGAAGAACCGCCGGACGCGCGGACGGCCGGCGGTACCAGGCGTCTTGCCGATGAGCGACCCGCCGTGCGCATCCTCCATGTCTAACGGATCCGCGTTGGCTTTAGAGGGAGTTGCGTGGGTCATGTCATCTTCGTCTCCTACCACACCAACGTTCGGGTTCTTGTCCCGCAACGCCGAGAACAACCCCGTAAGCGTCTTTTGCTTGAACGTGTCGTCCTTTTCGCGAATCATCTTGTGCAGCCAATCCGGGTGCGTCACTCGCGGGCACGGGTTCGTGACGTGCTGCAGCGCCGCTGGGATGGAGATGATCTTCTGCACCGCGGATGAGAGTCGAGTAGTGTAGTAGTCCCAATCTACAAGCTCTCGCATGTCAGGCACCGTGTCCGCGTCCCCGGCGGGCGAGTCTTTGGTCCACTCCTTCAGGAAAGCACGCGCGACGCTGGGTTCGGCTTGGAAGATGGTCACGGGCACGGCGCGTTGCGAAGTCGGCGCCCCCGCCGGTTTCTTGGTGATGATGTACTGCGCCTTCAGGCCTTTGTCCTTCATCACGTCGCCGCCGATGAACGCGCCTAATCGCTTGGCGCACGTCGTGGCACACGATTTGCGGTCGCCGTATTCCTCTAAACTTTTACTCATCGTCGTGGCTTCCGAAATGTACTCCACCAAGTCCTCGTCGGTTAAATCCCGGCCGCGGGTTTCCAGCATATCCAGCCACTTGTTTGCGACTTGCCCTACCGCATCATAAACACCTTCAATAGTATCACCTTCAAGGAACTTCTCGAACACCTCCGTTTGAAACATCTTGATCAGTTTCAACTCTCCTCGGCGTTTCACTTCGAAGCCTTTCAGCTCTTCTAAACTGCCGTCAAAGTTGAAAACCGCGTAGCGCTTTTTAATCAGCTTGCCCTCCTCTTTGGACGCGGGCAAAATCATCGCCTTGTACGGTCCGTCGACCTCGAATTCGATGCTCATCTCGCTCTTGGTGGAATACGAACCGTCATCGCCCTTGACCTGGTACTGGTCGTTAACACACATCACGTCTGTTAAACGGTTCAAAACGGAGCAGGGGTAGGAAATTTTGAGCGCCTTTTTGAACAAACTCCCCACCTTGGGCTTGAGCTCAAACTCCTCGGGGAACGTCCCCGGGAGGCAACACCAAATCCCATCCGTATCCAGCTCCAACGGTTTCCCGATATCATCAACAAGCTTCTTGGCCATCTGGATGATCTTGGCGCCGGTGTAGGTCACCACGCCGGCCATCTCCATGGAGTACCACCGCGCGCCCTTGCGCATGACGTACCCGTAGAACGAGTTCAAAATACACTTGTGCGCTAATTGAAGCGAATCGAAAAGCGTAACCATGTCGTTCGCTTCTTGAATCGCAATCGGGTTGCCGCTCTTTTTCGCCTCCGCGACCCGGCCCTTCCACTCCTTGTTCTTGCCCTTGTATTCGTACCGACGGTCGCGGAAACCCAACACAGTGTCGACATAAAAGCCGTTCTCGCGTTGGCACACACCCGCGACCCTGGTCTGCGTCACCGGTTTGTCCAACACGCGCTTGTACACCTTCCGGCTGTACATCTGCAACCGCTGCTTCTTCGCCGCGGCTTGCTCTTCGTGGCTCAAGTCCGCCCAGTACCGCGGCCCATCGCCCCCGAACCCGTCCGCGCGTGGCGGGAACTTCTCAGCCTCAAGCTGCGCCTTGATAGCGGTGTAGTCGGAACTAGTCGCCGCGTAGTGCTCGCCCCGCCACAGCCACTCCATTTCCCGTAAGCACGTCTTACCCGGGCGGTTGTAGTCGCACGACGCGCACACGTCCTCTGTGACCATCGCAGGCGGCTGCAGCCGGTTCGTCAGAATGATGTTTGGGTACATCGCAGCGACGTCCAGGTGGTAAATCAGGGGTGGCGCGCTTTGGTTCGGGTCGTCCCTGATTCCCGCGAGCTGAGAAATAATTTGTTCTTTAATTTCTTCGTAGTTTTCGCAATCCTCGGGGATCATGCCTTTGCCCTCTGTCCTAAGAGCATAGGAAAGGTCGTCATCAAGCGAATCAATCAACTCCTGGTACCCCTTGGGGTTCAGTTTGAACTTGGTGGGAATATCCGCTCTGAATACCCCCGCTTCCAGGGCCTGGACGTGCCCGCCGATGTACGTCTCGCTCTCAAGCAAGTGACCCTTGTAGTGCTTCTCCCCGGGGCTTTGCTGTTTGTTCGGACACACGATGTTCCCCCTGAACGCCTGGACCATGAGCAGCGCCTCGCACAACGTACCACTACCTTTCCGCAACACCTCGTCCGGCGACATGGGAATGATCGTCGCGAGCGAAAAGATAAACGGGTGCACGTACTTCATGTACAGGTAGTACGTCGACACGGCGTCGGAGACGGAGTACGCGGCCATGGTTTGCGGCTGCGTCTGCGCGAACGGTAACATATCCTCCGGATCCACCTCCACGGGGTTGTACTTGAGTTTCGCTTTCGTGACTGCCTTGAGGCCGTGTGAGCCTGCTGGGAGGTAACTATCACGCTTCACCCACGCAAACGCATCCAAGTGTAACGCACTTCGTGACCGGCACTCGCCCGTTTTCCGGTCGCATCTAAAACCAAGCTCATCATACAAGCTCATCCCGCACTTCTCCGATCTGGTCTCCACGAACGGCCAATCGAAAAAATCTCCGTTGTACGTGACGTACACGCAGGGTTGCGTTTCACGCATGTGGTCGTACCACCGGCGAAGCAGCGCCGCCTCGTTGGGTTCGTTCCACACGATGAACGGCCCGGGGTACTCTGGTTTCGGCGAGTACTCGAAATCCCCGACGTCCGCACCGACCACCTCGCGGTTGATGATCAAATAACCCTGGCCATCTAACATATACGAGATCATAAACACCTGGTCAAACTCAGCGTCTGGGAATTTTAAAGGTAGCTTGGTGGTCTCGATGTCGAACGCGCAGACCCTGACTTCGCCTCGCGCTAATAAATCAGCTCTGTGGTTTAGACTCACGTCCCCCGCCGACGCCCGGACGTCGTACCACCACCCGCACCGCACTTCGGAGTCAATCAGCCACCGCATGTGGTACGGCACGTCGTACTCCCGGATGTCAATCATCGCGTCCGCGTAGTTTGCGATCGCTCTTTTGCCTTTGGACTTCTGCTGCGCGGCTCCACCGCCGCGCTCCGTAGCGCGGTGGTGCGATCGCCCATCGCCGTCCCCCCCAACATCAGTCTCCATCTGGTGCAGCTGTTCGTACGCCTCCTGGGCTTCGCACTTCTGCTGGTTGCGTTTGACCATGGGCATGACTTCACGACGCACGTCCATCAAATCTTGAACCGTTGAGAAGATAACCTTGAGGTACCGCTGTTGAAGCCCCGAAAGATGATTCTTCAGATCCAAATCCTCCTTGTCGACCATCTCGACGTTTAAAATTTTACCCTCGTACCGCCGGCGAAGAAAAGCCTCCACGTCGTGCTCGCACTCTGGTTTCGTCGAAATCAGAAAGTAAGGCGCGTACTTGACCTGAGTTTTGAAAGTCGCACCGTCCTGCTGCATGAAGTAACAGTTCACGGCACTGAACTCTTTTTGCGTCTCGGGATCCTGGACCGTGGTCTGTTTGGGTTTTTGAAAATTTTGAGGTTCCATCGGAGTCGCCGAAAGAGACATGAGGGAAAAGAGCGGGAGGGAAGGTGAGCGTGTGGGTGAGGGGGGTAGGTTGTGAAGGAGGCCAATCTCGCGGTGGGGTTTTGATATCGCCATTTACGGGCGACTTCGAGAGTAGACCACTTTGCATCCAAACGCGTCTGTGGATGCCTTTGGGGTCTCGAGCACCCTCGTCCACCCGCGCGTGTGCCAACTCGTTGCGAATTTCAAAAACGCGAACAAGAACAAGATCTCGGCGTCGTTGAAACGATGAAGGTGCCTCCGGTGTGTGCGTTCACCGGGTTTACAATCGCGGTCGGGTGTATCGGGAGTACCAATCGAAACGGGAAACATAAAATGCCGAACATTCGAAGAGAGGACGTACCGCCGCGACGTTCATGAGCCACCCCAAGCGCTCATCGCCCTCACTGAAGTTGGCATACCCGAGAGTCGCTTCGTGCGCGTCTTCCTCCATGGCCATCTGCAGTCTGCTCTTCTGGTTGTTCCAGTCGCCGCCGCCTGTGTTAACCCGGGCCTTGCCCTGGCCTTTACCCCGGCCCGCTTCGCCATACATGTTCCCCTTGGAACGGCCGCCCGTGTTACCGCTGAACGCGGGTTGGCCACCCATGGCGCGCGTGTTTGGTGAAGGCCGATCTGTCAGGTATTTCCAAAACCAAGCGCTTCACGGCACGCGGAGGGAACCGGTGCTTGCCACGAAACGCCTCTCGCCTCTCGCCAAACGCCAAACGCGTGCTCCGCGTCCGCGTAACAAACGTGCCGTTGCGCGGCGCGTCTATGATGAGGGGAAGGGGACGAGCATCAGGAAAGCTATCAGGAGTTTTGAATCTCCCAGGTTACAAAAATTGGGCCTTTTTCGCGATTTTCGGGACTGTTTGCCTCCTTTGCTTTCGAGCCCGATTTTGGCTTCTCTTCGCTCGCAAAAGCCACGACTCCGCAACAAACACACGCACACCTCGCCCCTCCACGATGGCCTCCAACACAGCACCCGGGGTCGAAACACGCGCACGCACAATACAACGCGAACACAATGCTACCTCTCTCGCTGCGAATCAGTCAGGCACTCTTGATGCCTTCCCAGGCCTTCCACCTCGTCGTCACGCATCTTCTAGCTAGGAACTGACAACGTGCCAGACACAATAGACCTTGCGCGGCTTCTTGCGGTGAGTCATGGTATGCGCGACGCGGTGGCGGCGACGGGCCGTGAGGTGAAGGAGACGAACCAATTCGATGCTACAAGGCTAGGATATTTGAGCACGCTGAAGCACCTGGATTCACGGGGTCGTCTGTCGCACAGAGAATACCTATGCGAGGCAGCGGCGAGGAGCGGGCAGCTTGAAGAGTTGAAGGCATTGCGCGTGAACGACTGGCCGTGGGGCATGCGGACGGCCTTAAGGGCGGCGAAGGCCGGGCATCTCGACGTGATGCAGTGGGCGCGCGCAAACGGGTGCCCGTGGAACGCAGGCGCGTGTAGACTCGCGGCGGATCGCGGGCATCTTGAGACACTGAAGTGGGCGCGCGCCAACGGGTGCCCGTGGACCGCATCGACGCGTGATAAGGCGGCGAGCCTAGGGTACATCGAGAACGACGGAAGTTCGTGCGAACCGTCATCAGACGACAACGCAGAATACAGTTCATCGGACGACGCAGATGACACCGACGACGGAACCGCCGAATAATACTTTTTCGATACTACGATAACTTCACACGCGCCGACTATCAACCACAAACTCGGCCACCTCCTGAAAATCGAACGCGCTTCCCCCCCTCATCTCCGAGTTCCACAGAAACGCCCCCCCGAACCCAAAATCCAACGACCCGTCAACGTCGTTCACCCTGGAGTCCCCTACGTGAAGAACCTGGAACGGACGAATTTGGCAAGAAACCATGTCATACTTTCCGTCGTCTTTTTTTCCCGAAATAATTTCCGCGTTGATTCTGTCGATTGCGATTTGAAATATCTTCGCATCCGGCTTGTCGCTCTCCACTTCCGCCGACACTACCACAGTGTTGAAATGCGTTTCGTCGAACCCACAGCGTCGCAACAGTGTTGGTAACCGCGTGTCCCAGTTGGAGACAACGGCTACGTATACCCCATCCGCACGTAACGCTCGTAACGCCCGTTTTGCGCCTGGCGCGACGTGCCAACTGCTCGCTTTCTCGTAATGCGAGTATAATAAATTGAGCGCTTTTTCCATTTCTTCATCGCTGAGTTCCCCGCCAAGCGCTTCAAAAACAATGCTTCTCCAGAAACTACGCCCGTCCCCGACGTATCGCACGCCAGGTGGGTTGTTAGCAGGCACTGGCCTTTTGAACCCAGCCCTGATAGCACTGAGTATTGTTTCTTCCGTGACTTTCATATCGAGCCCCATTGATTTTGCCAGCCTCAAATACGTCGCGGTTACTTTCTCAGTCGGCGTCAAGAGGCACCCGCCGACGTCGACGGTGACCAGGCGGTAGCCCCCGGGTGGAAGGTTATGGGTAGTTAGTGTGATTGGGGTCAACGCTGGTCGTACCGAGCGGTCATCCACGTTCAAAGGGTAATAAGAGGTACCACTTTCGTTCCTCGCCGCTACGCGTCGACTCGCGTTGACGAGGTCAAAGTGGCGCCGCGCATCCCTGGTGGAGACCAGCCCTGAAAGATTCAATGCGCCTCTCGCGTCAGAATAGTCATACAGCCGCCCCGCCGAGTCCGTGACCGAACCCCCAACCGCTCTCAAAAGTGCCTCGCCAGGACAACTGTCCCACTTTTTCGTCCCAGCACGTAGCAACAAAGCGCAGTCAACCTTCCCTTCCAGCAGCAACAGAGAGTGAAACCCGGTCGCGCTGACTCTGAATCGCGGGTCCAAGTGCAACTCGTCGACGACGGAGTCTAACCGGTCATCCTTCGTATCACGGTTGATACAACATGTTAGTTGGCGTTTTTCGGTTGAATATGTCTCTTCTAAGGGCGTCACATCCACCCCAAGCACACCCAAGCCTCTCCCCCCCCACACGATTCGCCCAGAAGGTGTGTCTGTTTGCCCATACTCAGCATCCACAAAAAACGGCTGCCCGATGATTCCCACAACCGGGCTGCCGTCCACGCTGATGCCCATTAACGAGGTGACGCATTGCCGCTCGCCTGCAGCGAACTCGTTCGTCCCGTCAAGCGGGTCCAAAAACACCACGACCCGGGAGGTGTCGATTTCATCGAGAAGGTGCGGGGGCCAGTCGAGTGCGGTTGAAGAGTTATTACTCGAAGAGTTACCATTGTTCAATCCATCAATCGCGAGTCGCGCGAAGTCACTTTTTGGAATAACGCCGTTCACACCATTTGGAAACGCCGCTATCACGTTCGTATCAATGGGCAAGTCATCAAACGTATCAACTTCCGGAATCCCCGCAGTCGGGTTCTCGAAACTTTCCTCCGCCACTACTGTCAGCTCTGGACAGAACGACCGTAATGACCGCAACACGTGCGCCTCCACCCTGCGGTCCGCCTCGGTCTGCGCATCCATCTCGCCGCCGTTGTTCTTCACGTCGCCTTCGTTTTTGTTGGTAACACCGAGATCGCCTTTCTCGACAACAGCGCGTATGATGTGCTGCCCTTCCACGTTTAAGTCCAACAGCAAGGACGCCAGGTGCGGGATGCTTACGGACATGCCGGTGACTGGGCGTGCTTTGGATGTCGACGCGTTTGGAGTCGTGGTGCGGTCGTACCCGCGGATGTCATCGGAGAAAGACTGCGACGCGTGAACACACGGAGTGGTTCGGAAATATTTGACCCGCATGTGGTGTGACCTGTACGTCGCGGTCTTCAGCTTCTGCACGAGTGCGTGACGGGGGGGGAGCCTCGCCGCCGTCGAAACGGCGGCTCGCGCGAACATCGAGAAGGGCGTGCGGTGAGGACTGAGCGCTGTTGAGGTGACCTGGCAATCAACGCAAAATCGAACGAAAACCGAAAATTATGAAAATCGAACGAACCGAGGAAATGACAGCTCGGCGAGATCTTCGCGCCGGCTCTCACTCCGCCCCGCCACCCGTGGTGCGCCCTGTCGCCGCGATGTTCGGCTTCAGCGAGGCGCGCGCGGAGGGTCCGTACGCCGGCGGGTCTGGCAGGTTCCTCCGGAGAAGGCTTTTGGAGCACTGCTTCGACGAGTTCGGCGGAGGCCACGAGCATACTCTCGCAAACGGCAACAACGTGACCGATCTCACATCACACGACGGCACGAACTGGGAACCCGTGGTGACTGGTGTCCACGCGGATCCCGTGGTCGTGCGTCTTGTGTACTGGCTCGTGTTCGTCGTCGCCGCGACGTTGTTATTGGTGTTCATGTTAACCGTGTGGCCTCCCCCAGATCGCGTGTTCCCTCGAAAAAAACCAGTCGCCAAAACGATACCGTGGTGCTGCATGGGCCGCCTGTTAGGGTACGGCGTGATCGACTGGAGGGAGGGCAAATTAACTCCATTTCCCCGGTACTTCAAGGAAAGACACGAGCTGATCAGTTTATTCACCGGGGACATGAATTTCATCACACGTAAAGCACGGGTGGCGCACTTTATGACTGGCGTAGCGTGCACGGCGAGCCTATCAATGGGATTAGTAGACCTTGAATCGGGCAGGGTCACCGGCGACTTCTGGCTCGTGCAGATCTGGGTCTTCGGCGCTTTATTCGTGTTTGAAATCGTGCTGGGAATAGCGTTACGAGTGAGTGCGGTTGGTGTCAGTGAACGCGCGTTAGCAGCGGGGAGCATAACTCAACAGAACAAGATGGAAGCGTCGTACTTCGTTTGTTGTTTCTTCGTTTCCGTCGCCGCCCTCGCCACGTCCATAACCTTCGTGCACGTCATGGACGAAGGCGGCGGGTGCGGCGACGGCTTGAACACGTTCCTGGCGTACAGTTACATCTTCGGCATGTATGAGCTGTTTTCTTGGTTTGTTTTTCACCCGATTGCGATTACTAGTCGTTGGCTACTAGGACGAGTTCTTTTGAAATTCAGTGTGGATGCTTCAACGGACGAAGAAACCATGGCGTGCATTTGGCCGAAATCCGTGTGCGGGTGTAAGCCGCAACCCTCCGCCGCCGTCGACTGCAACGGCGTCGCAAGTTATAAACCAGTGGTGTTCTCGTCTGATTCAGTGCTTGATGACGAGTTTTCTGACACATCATGGAGCAACCCTGGACACATCGAGCTGCAAAACGTGCAAATAGTTTCCTCCAGTCAGTTAGGCAACACGCCGACGCCGAAACTGGACACGTTCGGCTTGCGCGTGCTTGACGAGTCGCCGGATAAAACAGAAGCGTTCGAGATATCGCCGGGCGACGCCCCCGAGTCGTGCGCAAGTCCTACTGAAAAAAGTAAAGGGAAACATGGTGCTGCCAGGAGAAGTCACGAAACAACCTCAACAACTTCACAGCACATGTCACAGCAACATCTCAGCATGTTATCGCGCCACTCGCACGTGCGTCTCTCTGCGTTCAGGCAATCTGCGGCGGGTATGGAGCGCGAGCTGGTGCTCGGGTGGAAAAGAGCGTCGGCGGCGGACAAAGTTAGGAGCGCCGAGGAAGCGAAAAGGATTGCGTTCGCGGCGAGACGGGAAGCTGATGACCTTCGAACCGCGCTGGCGCTGGCGGAGGCGGCGGAGGCGGAAGCGGCGGCGGCGTCTGCAGCGGCGGAAGCAGCGTCAGCGGAGGCCAGGGCGGAGGCGGCGGAGGCGAAGGCGCTGCGCGACGCGTTGCCGAAACGACGCACGCGCGCGCCGGAAATGCACCCCCCCACGCCACAATCAATAGGGAGCAGTAGGTCTGGTTATTCTCCTTTTTCTTGGATAGGGGGTAGGACACCGGGGACGCCGATGAGTGCCACGCCGTCTAGCGCTGGATATGGGAGAGGCGGTTTGCCAAGCTTCAGGCCGCCCAGGCCGACCCCGAGCCCTTGTCCCGGCGATTCTTCTTCTTCGCCTGGATTATTTTTCTCTCGGCTCAGAAGTCAGGGCACTCGGTTGGGGACACCGGGGACGTTCGCGGCGTTGGACGGGGACGGAGGCGTGGGTGGTGGGGGTAGTGGGGATGCTGACAACGTGTAGCGTTTTAATTCGGGAAAAATGAAGACGATTTTCTTTCCCGAAATCTTCTTGAGTACTCTATTGAGTACGTATTATTCGCGAGCGTCATAGCCCACTGGACCATTGCCAGTGCGCACGGCAGGGAGCGCCCGCACGATACTAGAGACGCGACGCGACCTGTACGAGGGATGCACCGCGCGTGAGACGACGTAGTGGCCGACATCACGACGCCTGGTGAACGCGCGTGGCGTGGCGAAGGCGCGAGTATCCTCGGCACGTTCGCATTGCGGATGTCTTTTTAGTCACACCGCGAACGTGTGGAAGTCTTGACCCGCCGTGTGTTACCATCCTTCCGCGCTTTGGTACCACGAACCCATATCGGACACACAGCATGGACGAGGACGAGCAAGCCGAGTGGCAAAGACGCAGACATGCCTCGTTCGGACTCATCAGCCAGGAAGCCGCGAGAGGTGCGACCGCCTCGAACGCCCCGCCAGTTTAGATCTCATCTGTTTACGAGTGCGACGAAATCCAAATGCGTTTTTGTTTTTTTCACGCGCATTCCTCTGACAAATGAGTGACTCACCGTGCCTGTCCTCCTCCTCATCTCCTTTTCCTTTCCTTGCGATATCCCCTGCAGTGGTGCACAACAAGCGCGCGATCGCTCCAAATTGGCACCGCTCGCGAGGTGACACGAGCGACGGGTTTCATGGAGGGAACCTTCTTCTTTCGTCGGAGGACGAGTGCGATTATCATTTCGAGAGTTTCGGGAAAAAGTACCGAGGACCTTCAACGCCTTTGCTCGGCGGGAAGGGCGAAGTCGCTAGTTTGCGCACTCGGCAGAGGGATGCCGTGCCACTGACACCGACGGCGACGGCACTGGCGATGTTGGCTTCGCCCAACTTCGACGACACATCTTCGGATGACGAGGAAGGCGGCGGACGGCTGACGCAATCAGCGCAGTCGTCGCCCAAATTCCGCGCCGATGACTCGTCGTTCGCGAGCGGTTCGACTGAGCTGGTGGAAGGCACGCCTGTTGCGCCCGATGACGGCATCACATGCACCTCCGTGCTCCACACCCTGATCAGAGGAAGCAAAACCCCGAGCCCTGTACGAGCGATTCGGCGGAGAGGGACTTCGGAGAACGACAAGCGCGACGCGTTTAATTTGCGTCTGGAAAACGAAAAAGTCAAAGCGGCGCTCGTGGCGACGAGTGGCTATAACGCGGTACCAAGTTGCTCGAACGAAATGTCAGCAGCACGACGCATGCACCCATCCCATGTGAAAAAAACCAAAACCAAAACCAAATCTAAGTCGCCGGTGTCCTCGGACGCTCGAGCGGCGTTTGCGAGCGGCTCCACCGACGTCGATTTCGACGTCACGTTTGACGCTTCTGATGGGTCGGAGGAGGACGCTGAAAAGTCGTTCGCGTCATCGTCATCTGGCGTGTTTTTAGGCTCAGCGTCGTCCGTGTCTTTCGATGTTGAAGGAAACGCAGCGGAGGCGTTTGTCAAAGCGCGGGAAAGCGATGGGGGACGAGGTGTGGGTGAAGCGGCCCAGAGCGGGGGGGAAGGCGGGGCGAAGACGGGAGGGGTACTGCCGCCGGCAAGTATCGTGCCGAAGCCTTCGCCTCCACCTCCACCGAGCGGCATGCCGAAGCCTCTGCCTCCACCTCCAGCGAGCGGGATGCCGAAGCCACCACCGCCACCGCCTGCGGGTGGCATGCCCAAGCCACCACTACCTCCCCCTGCGAGCGGCATGCCCAAGCCTCTGCCTCCACCTCCCCAAAGCGGCATGTTGAAAGCGCCGCCACCTCCGCCGCCTCCGTCGAGCGGCGC
>TARA_B110000977_G_scaffold21845_1_pt1 | contig 36253 bp, 37 predicted proteins | sample TARA_B110000977 | Tara Oceans TARA_B110000977 (sample SAMEA4397798) | marine metagenome | biome: Polar Biome; feature: [SRF] surface water layer (ENVO:00010504); material: water (ENVO:00002006), including particulate matter (ENVO:01000060) such as... | depth 5 m | reverse complement strand
CATTAGTGCTTTTAATCATAAAAGCTAACTAAGTACTTAGTTAGTACATAGTTAGTACTTAGTTAGTACTATCTATAGTGAAGCTGGATTTATAATTGACAGCGACTTGATGATAGTGAGTTGCTCTAACCACAATGTTAGCGATGTCGTTTTTTAGTTTTACTCAATACTAAAATCGCAGTGCTAAATTTTCTGTTCATAGACGCTAGCTATACTTAAGCTGCATTAAAGTAAGCGATAAAGCTGATCCTTAACACAGCAGAGGTATTAGTAAGTAGTAATTATTGATGCCAGTATAGAATGCATTAATGATAGATTCACAACACACCACCAGCATCTCTTGAAACACAATCAAGGATCACTTCATAATCGCTGTAATAATTTGTTTTGAACTGCTGATTACAATGCTGACGCGACGATGATAGGCATCGTTTTCTAGACTGGATTCTTCGAAAACAGGTTGAGTTTCACCGAAGGCCTTCAGTGTTAATCGTTTACTGTTAACACCGGCGTTTTGTAAAAAATTGTATACCCTGTTTGCCCGCGCCATAGATAAGTCATAATTATTTTTTGTCGCACCTTTTTCATCAGTATGTGCCTCTATACTGATGATTAAATGCGGCATGATTTCAAGTAATTTAGCGATAGACTCTAACTGAGAATGGTAATGAGTTTCTATTTGACTCTCAGCAGTCCGAAATAAGAGCTGAGTGCTTATATTGAAATGAGTGGGTGCTAAGGTCGCTCGATTTTTATTGATTTGGTTTTTTTCGGCTAACATCACATCGTGTTCTTGTTGCAGTTTAGTCAAGGCTTGTTCAGAGCTACGGAGTTGCTTAGAAAGCCGACTTGAATCTTGATTGTCTTGTTGTTGTTGTTCTAACTGCATTACCTTGAGTTGCTGTCCCTTGTTGGCATTATCCATAGTGAGTAGACCAAAGATTGCACCAGGAATTATACCCACTGGGCCTAGGGCAAGTGCCGCTAAACCAGCACCGACGCCAGCACCACTTAACTGTGACTTTTCTGGTGAACTATGAATGCGTTCATTTGCACTTAACAAACTACTGAAACCAAAAAGAAGTAGTAAGGTGAATACGGCCTGTTTACAGGGGGTTGATTGTTTTTGCATGATGCCTTTTCTCCAAAGCGATGATTAGTTGAATATCAGGCTTTATTAAGCCTGCACTTTGCGACAGCATTCGAACCAAAAAAAGGCAATCTAAAGATCAATTGTGTCAAAAATAAGGCATTTTCCTCATCCTACTAGTAATTCTATTCAGCACGCGCTATTACTAGCAAAGACCTTAATTAACACTAGCGTGCGAAATAAAGCCCATGTCAAAAGAGAATGAAAGCGGTGCACGAATAGTCGCCGTAGTAGAGGACGAAACAGCCTTGCGTGAGAACTATGCCAGTCTACTGCAAGACTATGGTTATATTGTTTGGCAGTTTTCTAACCGCAGTGATGCGATCTTGCAATTTGAGGAGAAGTTGCCTGACCTTGCCCTTATTGATATTGGTCTAGAATTAGAATTGGATGGTGGTTTTCGTTTATGTCAGCAGCTTAGAGGCTTGTCACAAAGTTTACCGATCATTTTTTTAACCGCCAGAGATGGTGATATCGATACCATTAGTGGTTTACGTTTGGGCGCAGACGATTACCTCAGTAAGGATATTAGTCTGGCGCATTTAATGGCACGCATTGAAGCCTTGTTTGGCAGACTTGAACGACAGGAGAGTCATACTCGACAAGATGATATTGTGAAATGCCAAGCGTTAGAACTGGATTTAAGTCAGATGCGAGCACAATGGCAGGGGTGCAACGTCAGCCTAACAGTAACTGAATTCTGGATGCTGTATTCCATTGCGCAACGACCGGGCCATGTTAAAAGTCGAGAACAACTGATGAATGATTCAAAAATGGTTGTAGACGATAGTACAATTACCTCTCATATTAAACGTATCCGTAAAAAGTTCATTCAAATTGATGCTGCCTTTGATGCCATCGAAACAGTCTATGGCATGGGCTATCGATGGCGTGTGCATTAGATGAAGACGACTCCTAAGGCTTGGTTACGATTTAGTTTGCAGGCCAAACTATTCTCTATTTCTTTCTTGTTTCTATTGATTCCTTGGTTGTGCTTTCAATATGTATTGCATATGGAAGAATATTTACGGGCAGGGCAGGAACAAGTTGTATCAGGTACTGCAAAAGCAGTGGCCACAGCCTTGCATGAGCGTGATGAATTATTTAACCCTGAGCTAAACTTACTGCCTAATGTACAAAAAGGCCGTGATCTACACGCCATAGAAGTACAAGAGCCAATTCAGCTAGACGGTTTATTACGCGATTGGAAAAAATTTCCAGGTTCCTCTTTAGCTTATGCTGAGGCCTTAAGTGAGTCATCAAGCGCAGATGAGTTAGTGCCTTTTACTCATCGCATGGTGCGTTACCAAGATTATATTTATGCGGTTTTTGAGGTGCCGGATGAGTCTTTGGTTTACCGTGATAAAAATACATTGGCTGTGCACCAAAATGACAGTTTTTTAATCGGGCTGGTAAGCAAAGAAGGTGCTTATCAACGCTATATACTGTCGCCCCATGCCCCAGGTTGGGTTTCCGCCTACCAGTTGTCTGTGCAGACCTTAGGCTATGAGGTGCTTAAACCTATTGCGAATATACAAGGCAGTTGGCGTGAAACAAACAGTGGTTTTAACCTAGAGTTAAGAATCCCAGCTGACTGGGTCGGTGATAAATTGGGTTTTGCATTTTATGATGTTGATGACAACTCGAATAAAGATCTAAAGCAGCTTATTGGCACCTCAAATATATTTAGCATATCAGGACTGGGCACCCTGCTCACATCATCTGCTGAAATTGAAAAAATACTCAATGGTTTAAATCGAGCAAACCTTAGAATATGGGTGCTGGATCAATATCATCGCGTGCAGGCAAAGATTGGTGATCTTGGGCAACAAACGATTCCTAGTGGTGAACTAAACATGCTGCCGCAAAGTTGGTTATTGATACTACGTGAAAATGTATTAGGGCCGCTCTATGAGTTGATTCTTAACCCCCCACAGACAGACTTTATTGATGAGTTAGAAGCAGTGACTGAATTAGGGGGTAAACAAGTCGATCAAGCATTACTAGGAGAATCAGCTGCAGACTGGTATATCACACCAGATGATAAGGCGATGGTGTTGTTAGCAGCTCATCCAGTTTGGGTTGGCGGCAAAGTGATTGGTGCCGTGGTTGCTGAGCAGACCACACATAATATTGAAACATTGAGGAATCAGGCCTTAGAAGAGCTCTTTGACATAATCTTATTGGTCATTGTTATAGTTAGCGTTGCTGTCTTCCTCTTTGCTCGACAGACGTCACGTCGCATTCTACTACTGAAGAATGCAACTGAGAATGCGGTTGATGATGAAGGGCGGATCTTAACAACTTTTGAGGGTAGTAAGGATGGTGATGAGTTAGGTGATTTATCACGTAGTTTTTCATCATTAGTTAAGCGTTTATATGGTTACACACAAACCCTTGAGAACATGAATGCGCGACTCTCTCATGAATTTAGAACACCGATAAGTGTCGTCCGCTCCTCACTTGATAGACTAGCTATGGGTGAGTTAAAAGAGGATGCCCGAGTGTATGTTGATCGTGCCTTAGAGGGGACTCATCGCTTAAACAAAATATTGAATCAGATGTCTGAGGCCTCAGGCTTAGAGCAGAGCCTGCAGTCTGCTGAAGATGAGCTGGTTGATCTAAGCTCCTTGGTTGCTGGCTGCGTGCAAGGTTATCAAATCGCTTTTGAGGAGCAACCGATCACTCCTATGCTCTATACGAATCCTTTGTTTATTAGGGCATGTCCAGATCATATTGCACAGATGTTAGATAAGGTGGTTTCTAATGCCATTCAATTCTCTTCTTCTGATAGCGGAGTGCTGGTGGCGCTGACAGAGAGTAAAGGCTATGCCGTAATTACGGTGAGTAACAAAGGTCCTTGTATTGATCATGAGAACAGTCAACGCCTATTTGATTCGATGATTAGCTTACGCACAGAATCTAAAGATAAGGGATTGCATTTGGGTTTAGGTCTCTATATCGCTAGGACGATAACTGAGTTCTATAAAGGTTTAATCAGTATTGAAAATGAGAAAGATAAGAGTGGTGTCAGACTCAAAATATTATTGCCATTAAGAGATTAATGGCTAGGCCAATAGTAAACCCTAAAGATACTTGAGTGGTAAAGGGTTTGGAAAGTTTGAGTCATTCAAGGAGAAATGATGATCAGGATGATCTTATTAGTATGTTTTTTAGTGGCAGGCCCAAGTAAGGCTGAGACTGTATCCGCAAAGCTGATAAAAGTAGTCGATGGCGATACCATTCATCTATTGGTCGGTGGTCAGAAAGAGCGCATTCGACTCGCTGAAATTGACACACCCGAGAAGAAGCAAACCTATGGTATTGAATCAACAAAAGCATTACGTCGTTTACTGGCGACGGGTGATATTACTATTCGTCTGATTGATGTTGACCGCTATCAGCGTTGGCTGGCTCATGTTTATGTCGACAAGCAATGGATTAATCTAACCCTAGTCGAGCAGGGCCATGCCTGGGTTTACAGCAAATATGCAACATCTGCTGAGCTATTTCTGGCTCAAGAAAATGCTATAACCGCTCGCTTAGGCTTATGGAAAATCAGTAGCCCCAAGCCCATGCCACCTTGGCAATGGCGACAAGTACAACGTAAGTTACAGCGTAAGTAACCACCTAGCCCTAGTTATTTCTTGTTACACCAGAATACTTACTGACTCTCTTTAATTACATAATAAAATGGTATATTATATTTAGTATAGAAAGTTAACAGTTGCTATTTATTTAATGCTGCGCTGAGAAAAACACTTTTGCAACTTAGAAGGTGGGCTTACGCAGTATTAACTTCTGCTCAGCCAATGCACCAATAGTACTCGTAAATTTGTATTATGGATCAGCCTAGCTACAGCAACTACTATTAATATCAGTTGGGTGATTTAACATGAAAACAGTGGTTTCATTTTTAAGTATTATTTTAGTTACATTCGCTATGCCATCTCATTCTGTGGAATCTATAGAGGTTAATATTAATCCTAATTGGGACAGCAGCTATATCACAGAGGGACAGGATAACTTGGACTCAGGTGGATTGTTTTCAGTCGATTTGGGCTTATCTAAGGATGATTTTTCTTTTGGACTTTGGTTGGCAAAGGGCAGTACAGAAAGCTATAAAGAGATTAATTTTTATGCTGAATATGGCTTTTCAATCTCAGATATAGAGGGCTACCTAGGTTACACACATATATTAATGCCTGAAGAAGCTCACGAAGAAGACCAAGATAACGAAATTGGTTTTGGGCTTGCTTATACTGCAATGCAGTGGGTTCAACCGGCTATTGATTATGTTTGGAGTAGTGAGTCGAATCACAGTTATGCGGAACTTTCACGCAGCTCTGATTTGATAGAGGGTGAATCTCAGTACCAGATCTCTCCCTATGCACTCGTTTCTTATGATTTTGGTTACGTTACTGAAGACTATGATGGTATTAACCATAAACAGCTTGGGCTTGAGTTTTCATTAGCCTTATCAGAGTGGCACAGTCTGCAACTGGGTCTGCACCATAGCAGGGCTGGGCGTAACCTTAAAAAAGATGATAAAGGGAATGAGTCTTGGATGAATGTAGGCTTTAGTTCAGAATTCTAAGCCGGATCGTTACAAGCGCTAACTAATGGATGAGTCATTTTAATGGACTCATCCATTACTCTAACTAAGTTACAGCTCGCCTAGCTTGCGTTGACCACAGTAGAAGCCTAGACCACTAGTCTTTGATGAAAAGACTACGCTGGTGCCTCTAGAGAAATAAACCACATCTCCAGCACTGACGTCATAACTTTCACCATCGACTTCAGCGATAGTCATTTCACCTTCTAAGATCACCTTACACTCGTCATAGGAGTAGGTGTACTCCAGAGGATTGCCTGCTTCCATACGAAAGAAACCATAGGCAATCGGCGCTGGCGCGTGATCTGAGGCACCAGTATCTTGTAAAAAGGCATTAATACCTTCAATTCCAAGTGAAGCAATCTCTTGTTTTTGTGCATTTTTAAAATGTTTAACTGACATATTTATTTTCTCGTGGTTGTGCCTTTTTTAAGTAACCGTGGCCACAACAAACCTGCTGAATGACTCATTGCTGAGTGGTTTGTTACCGTAAAAGGACTAGTAGTAAGCGTTAGTTTAAATAAAGTGGGCTTAAAAGTCAGTTATAAGCCGCTATAACCTGCAAAGTAGTCGCCTTGTGGCTATCAATTCAGCGTTTGCCCTGTATAATCGCCGTGCATTCAATCCTAGAGAACCACTGTGTCCTTAAAACTCCGTAATATCGCCATTATCGCTCACGTTGACCATGGCAAGACCACTTTGGTCGATCAGCTTTTACAACAGTCCGGCACATTGGATATGCGTAATGTCCCGCAAGAACGAGTCATGGATTCTAACGATCTAGAAAAAGAGCGTGGAATTACCATTCTGTCGAAGAATACTGCTATTAAGTGGAATGACTATCGCATTAATATTGTGGATACCCCGGGACACGCCGACTTTGGTGGTGAAGTAGAACGCGTACTCTCAATGGTTGACTCGGTGCTGTTGCTAGTTGACGCCGTTGAAGGGCCAATGCCTCAAACACGCTTTGTAACACAGAAAGCATTTGCCATGGGCTTTAAGCCGATTGTTGTCATTAATAAGATTGATCGTGATGGTGCACGCCCTAACTGGGTGCTAGACCGAACCTTTGACCTCTTCGATCGTCTTGGTGCAACTGATGAACAGCTCGATTTCCCAGTTGTCTATGCCTCTGGCATCAATGGCTATTCGGGGCTTGAAGAAACAGTCCGTGATGGCGATATGACAGCTCTGTTTGAAACCATTATTGATAAGGTGAACGCACCTGATGTTGATGTGGACGGTCCTTTCCAGATGCAGATTTCAACCCTCGACTACAATAACTATGTTGGCATTATTGGTATTGGCCGTATTAAGCGCGGCAGTGTCAAAGCCAATATGCAGGTCGGCATTATTGATCGTGATGGTAAGCAACGTAAGGGTAAAATTCTGCAAATACTGGGCTTCAATGGCTTAGAGCGTGTAGAAGTAGAAGAGGCCAGTGCCGGTGACATTGTTGTTATCAGTGGTATTGATCCACTCTCAATTTCAGATACGGTCTGTCAGCCTGATGTTGTCGAAGCACTTCCAGCATTGAGTGTTGATGAGCCAACCATCAGCATGACCTTCCAAGCAAATAGCTCACCGTTTTCAGGTAAAGAAGGCAAATACGTCACCACACGTAATATATGGGATCGTCTACAGCAAGAGTTAAAGCACAACGTTGCATTACGTGTTGAGTTGACTGAAGACGCTGACAAGTATCGCGTATCAGGTCGTGGCGAACTTCATCTCTCGGTCTTAATCGAAACCATGCGTCGTGAAGGCTATGAGTTGGCCGTAGGTCGACCTGAAGTCATTATTCGTGAAGAAAACGATGTTAAGACAGAACCTTATGAACAGCTCACTGTTGATATTGAGACCATTCATCAAGGTGCGGTGATGGAGCAGCTTGGTGAGCGTCGTGGCGACCTGAAAAATATGGAGCCCGACAGTAAAGGCCGAGTACGCTTGGATTACATCATTCCAGCGCGTGGCTTAATTGGCTTCCGTACTGAGTTTTTGACCATGACCTCAGGTAATGGCTTGTTATATAACGTATTCGATCATTATGGTCCGTATATCCCAGTTCGCATCGGTCAGCGTAATCGTGGTGTATTGATTTCAAATGGTCAGGGCAAAGCTGCAGGTTATGCTTTATTCGCCTTACAAGAACGCGGTCGCTTAATGGTGTCACCAACCGAAGAGCTTTATGAAGGCATGGTCATCGGTATTCATTCACGTGATAACGATTTAACCGTTAACGCCTTACGCGGTAAACAGTTAACCAACGTTCGAGCCTCAGGTACGGATGAGAATATTGTTCTGACACCCGCAGTAAAGCTCACCTTAGAAGGCGCTCTAGAGTTTATTGATGATGATGAAATTGTCGAGGTGACACCGCTGAATATTCGTATTCGAAAGCGTTACCTGAAAGAGCATGAGCGTAAAAAAGCATCACGTGGTACTTAAGCGTTAAACCACTTAATGCCATTAAAAAAACCCACAATTTTTGTGGGTTTTTTTTGCCTATTATTTTGTGCAAGCCACGTAAGCTCTGATTAATGCATAATGATAATAGTTATCCATGAGCGGCTTATTAATGATAACTTTGCTTGAACATAGCCCTGATTAATACCTTGTAGATATAAAAATATGCTGAGCCTAATCCGTTTAACGATACTGCTGTTTACACTGATGACAGGCAGCGTCATAGCTGCTGATTCTAAGGGTAATTATCAAGTCATGGGCTTGGGAAAGAGTAGCTGTAAAGCTTTTATTGCAAGTGATGCAGAAGGTAAAGCATTCTTCTATAGTTGGTTGGCTGGCTATATGACCGCCTACAACCGTATTGAAAATGATACTTATTCAATATTGGGTCAATCAAAAAAACTCGCTAATCTTGAAGGTTGGCTGCAAGATTATTGTCATTTAAACCCTACCTTAGACTTTTCAAATGCAATACATAAGTTATTGATTAAATTGAATTATACAAGAGTGAAGCGTAAGCCAAGTGAATTCTTGGTAAAATAAACTGAGCCGTTTCATCTAGACTGTTATATTATTTACTTAATATAAAAATAACTATAATTAGGAACCCAAGTGGAAAATCAAGATTTACGACGAGTTGGCTTAAAAGTCACTCTGCCGCGTATGAAGATACTTGAGATACTCGAAGAGGCTGTCAAACCCCATCTTAGTGCCGAGGATATTTATCGTATTCTGCTCGACTCTAATGAAGAGATAGGCTTAGCGACTATCTATCGAGTGCTGACCCAGTTTGAAACCGCAGGGCTGGTTGAGAGACACCACTTTGAAGGTGGCCAAGCCTTGTTTGAGCTTGATCGCGGCAAACATCATGACCATCTGATTTGTGTTCGTTGTGGCAAGATTGTCGAATTTTATAATGATGAGATTGAAGCAGCACAGCACAAGATTGCTGAGTCTGAAGGCTTCAAAATTACCGACCATTCATTGACTATTTATGGTGAGTGCTCATCAAAAAGTTGTAAGGAAGGCATTAAATAGTCGATAGCGCTATTCTATTTAACCATCCAGCATTAACTGCGAATACCAACGCCACGACTGATTAGCACGTGCACCACAGCATATAAGGCGAGAACAAATGTGCTAATCACGCCCAGTGAGAGTAGTGGCTCAATATCACTGACCCCCAACATCCCTAGTCGAAAGGCATCCACCATATAGAGAATAGGGTTGAACATTGAGAGTTGACGCCAAAAAGGTGACAGCATATCGATACTATAAAAAATCCCACCCAAGTAAGTCAGTGGTGTCAGCACAAAAGTCGGTATCAACGAAATATCATCAAAGCTATTGGCATAGACTGCATTCACGAGTCCCGCTAATGAAAACAAAATACTGGTGAGCAGCGTGACAAGCACTAACAAACCCAGATGATGAACCTGAATATCGGTAAATAATGTTGCTGTCATACTCACTGCTAAGCCAATTAAACCACCACGAGCGACACCCCCTGAAACAAAGCCCCAAATAATGACATAGGTGGGCATCGGTGAGACCAGCATTTCCTCAATATGACGTTGGAACTTGCAACTATAAAAAGACGAAACGGTGTTAGCGTAGGAATTAGTAATAACCGACATCATGATCATGCCCGGCACGATATAAACAATATAACTAAAGCCCTTAACATCACCAATCTGTGAACCTATGAGCTTGCCAAAGATAATAAAATACAGTGCAACCATGATGATGGGTGGCACGATGGTCTGCACCCAAATACGGCTGAAGCGAAAAATCTCGCGAAAAAAGAGTGTCCGTAATGCAATCAATTGTTGGATCATAGTCATGACAGCTAACCTACTTACTTACTAAATTCATAAATAACTCTTCGAGGCGATTGGACTTGTTGCGCATGCTACGGACGCGGATGCCGAGCGTCTTAAACTCTGCAAAAATCTCCTCCAACCCAGACTGGCTCTGTGGTACCAGCTCTAAGGTACGTTCATCACTCAGCGTGGCGTGGGCTGTGTTTAATTTAGGGGCCGCCGCTAAAGACTCCTGCAGATAAAAAATGTAGGTTTCCTGTTGAAGTTGGTCGAGTAAGGCGCGTAGAGAGGTATCAATAATGATCCTACCATTATCGATAATGCCAACATTTTTACACAGGTGTTCTGCCTCTTCTAAATAATGTGTTGTTAGAATAATACTTCGGCCTTCATTATTTAATTCTTCGAGTAGTTCCCAGATTGAACGTCGGATCTCAATATCAACACCGGCTGTTGGTTCATCTAAGATCAAAAGTTGTGGGTCATGCACCAATGCTCTAGCAATCATCAAACGTCGTTTCATGCCACCAGATAATTCCCGAGGCGTGTTCCTTCGCTTATGCCATAAACCTAGTTTATTTAAGGTGTACTCACTACGCTCCTTGGCTAAGCTGCGAGGAATACCATAATAACCGGCTTGATTACTGATGATCTCATTGATCGGCTCAAAGGAATTAAAGTTGAACTCCTGTGGCACTAAACCAATCATGCGCTTTGCAGCAGCAAAGTCATCGTCGATATCATGGCCATAAACCTGTACCTGTCCAGATGTCTTATTGATTAAAGAGCAAATAATACCGATAGTTGTCGATTTACCGGCGCCATTAGGTCCCAGCAGGGCGTAAAAGTCTCCCCGTTTAACCTCTAACGAGATATGATCTAAGGCAAGCAAACCGCTTTTATAGCGCTTAACTAGGTCTTTAATCAGCAGTGCATGCTCTGGCATCTGTGTTGTATTCATGAGGCTATTATATCCGAAGGCGCTTTAATTCGACCATAGACAGATGAGTCGCCTAGGCACTGAAACTTACACACTAAATCTACGAGAATTATCCATCGTTATGAACTGTTTCTACAGCAAACGCAGCGCTAAAGATATTGAAATTAAACTCTTAGCTGAGTCAGAGACTCAACATTTTATAGACAACAACAGCAGTGCCGGACAATGGCTGGAGTCAAGCTTGCGCAGCCTCTCTGCAGGTCAGCATTGTTTAGTCCCCAGTGCGGACGGTCATGTAAAGCAAGTCATCGTTATTATTGATAGTGACGCTAGCAGCTCAAGTATGTGGGCTATTGCTGCCTTGGCTTTAAGTTTGCCAGAGGCGAACTACTACCTCAGTGACAATACACCACAGGAGCAGCGCCAGCAGTTGCTCTTGGGTTGGGCCTTGGGCGCATATCAATACAACTGCTATAACAAGAATGAAAAAGCAGTGGCTAGAATCTTCCGCGATGATGATCTTGAAGCTGAACGCATGGATGCCATGATTACGGCACATTACCTAACCCGTGATCTGATTAATGCACCACCGAATGAGATGATGCCAATCAATCTGGCAGAAACAACCAAGGCTCTTGCAAAGGAATTCTCAGCTAAATTCAGCGAGGTGACTGATGACCAACAGCTAGCTCAAGATTATCCCTTGGTACATGCCGTCGGTCGTGCCAGTAAAAACCGGCCGCGGTTAATTCGACTTAGTTGGGGACAGGCCAGTGATCCTCGAGTCAGTCTTATCGGTAAGGGCGTGTGTTTTGATAGTGGTGGTTTGAATATCAAACCCGGTGCGAGCATGCGTTACATGAAGAAGGATATGGGTGGAGCAGCCCATGTTTTAGGCTTGGCTCGCTACATCATGCAGCAAAAGCTACCGATCCAATTAGAGCTTTGGGTGTCAGCCGTTGAGAACGCGATATCTGAAGATGCCTTCCGACCCGGAGACATCATTCGTGCACGTTCAGGCACCACTGTAGAAATTGACAACACCGATGCAGAAGGCCGTTTGGTCATGGCTGATGCACTCACTGAGGCGCTTGAAAATAACACCGATTTGATTATTGATTTTTCAACCTTAACCGGCGCAGCAAGGGTCGCACTAGGGACAGAAGTCGGCGTCTTTTTCGCCAATAAGAGCAGTACTGCCGCAACATTAATGACAGCTTCAGCAGAGGCACAGGATCCACTTTGGCAGCTGCCACTGCATCAAGGCTATAAGCATCAACTCAAAAGCGATGTTGCTGATTTAGTTAACTGCGCCTCCAGTGGCTATGGCGGTGCCATCAGTGCGGCTTTATTCCTCCAAGACTTTGTCACTGAGGAGGTTGATTGGCTGCATTTTGATGTCATGGCATACAATATGCGAAGTCGCCCGGGTCGACCTAAAGGCGGTGAGGCAATGGGACTGCGTGCGATGTGTCATTACCTCGAACAACGATACACAAGGTAAGCCAGGCGATGAATGCTAGCCACCGTTTCTGTATTGCGCCGATGATGGAGTGGACTGATAGGCACTATCGTTATCTTGCACGTCTGATGTCGCAGCAGACCTTCTTATATACCGAGATGGTCACCAGTCTGGCATTAATTCACGGCGACCGTACGCGCTTTCTAGCTTATAACGAAGAAGAGCACCCGGTTGCCTTACAACTCGGTGGCAACCAAGCCGAGCAGATGGCGCAGGCCGCAGAGTGGGGTGCTGAGGCGGGTTTTGATGAGATTAATATCAATGTCGGCTGTCCCAGTGATCGCGTGCAGGCAGGTGGCTTTGGCGCCTATCTCATGCGTGAACCGAAACGTGTAGCAGACTGTGTGCGAGCGATGAAAGCAGTGACGCCAACGCCAATAACAGTGAAGTGTCGTCTTGGTGTTGATGATGATGACAGCTATGCCTTCTTTCATGACTTTGTCTCTGAGGTTGCAGAAGCAGGCACAGAGTTATTTATTGTGCATGCACGTAAGGCCTTGCTTAAAGGTTTAAACCCAAAACAGAACCGTGAAATTCCAGAGTTACAATACGACAAGGTCTATCGCATAAAACAGGATTTCCCCAAGCTTGAGATCATTCTTAATGGTGGTGTGAAAAGTATTCCTGAGATGCAGCAACATCTCAAGCAAGTCGACGGTGTCATGATTGGACGTGAAGCCTATAAACACCCACAATTTTTGCTCGATATTGATCGGGTTTTATTTGATGCTGACGGCACCAAAAATAGTTTAGTTGATGTTGTTCATCTCTATTGTCGATATATGGATGATAAGTTGAAAGAGGGTGTGCCACTCAATGCAATGGCAAAACATTTACTCAGTTTATTTCAAGGCGTCCCCGGTGCTAAGCTGTGGCGTCGTCATCTGAGTGAGCATATACATCAAGCGGGTGCTGATACCGCAGTCATTGAAGATGCATTGTTATTGATGCAAAGAGAATTAAGCCTCGTTGATTAAATTAGTATTATTAGAGTTAGCCTATAATTATTTTAAATATTACTGCTAGCAATTCTTTGATGGCTTTTTCAAAATTTAATTTCATTACTATTACCTCAGAATATCTTATTTAATAATCACCTTCTTCTATCCTCTCCAAATATCACTTCGTCTATTCTTCACCGCTATTTTTTTCTTTTTTATACGTTCTATTTACAGATTAGAAGTTACTAGATTAATTTTAAAAAAGTCTATGTTATTGTCAAAACCAGTTAATAATCTTAATTAATAATATTAATCTTAAGGAGATTGCATATTCAAAGGTTATGACTGAAAGGAAGTTAAATTTAAATCGTTAAAAAATACTTCATTTAATAACATAGGTAATGAATATGTATAAAAGAAACGAATTAAGAACATTTTTGTATACAGGGGCTCTACTAGGGTTAAGCACAATCCCAGTTGCAGCAAATATGAAATCAAATGTAGATCAACTCATTCTTGAGCATGGTAATCAATTGGGCAGTCTCTCTGAATATATAATAAGTGATGAGCGCATCAAGTTTGGTGGTCGTGATAAAGTAATTAACAATAATGCACTTAAACATGCACGTGAAGTCGCTACCATTATTAATGATAAGAATGGTGGTGGTGCAAAACTCATGGAGGATTGTTGTTGGCGTCCACAACCGGCCACCTATAGTAATTTCATCACTTCACCAGTTGAAAAACTGTTTATAGCAAATGATCCCACTAAAATAATTAACTTAGTTAATCCCTCTGATCCAGGACGGAGACTTATGAAAATTCCTTCTAACCTTGGAAGCAGTATGCTCTCAGTTTTCAATCAGATGAGAAAAGTATCTGATGGTTATAATGGACTTAATCAAGGTCAACAAGGTCTTGATAATATGGATTTATTTACTTATCGCTGGATGAAAGCACTAACTGCTGGCATACCAAAAACTCTGGATTTAGAAACAGATGCTATGCCTGTTGACAGTATAATATCTAAGTTAACGTGGAACTGGTCCTATGAGCTAGAGAAATATCGTCAATATCGAGAAGGCGGTTTAACCTCTAACGCTGGCACACTTCATACACTGCCATATCCAGATGCATTTCGTGACACCTTTAGAGATAACTATAATTGGGCTTGTATTGTCTGTGCCGGCGCAGGCTTCTATGACACCACTGGCATGTACACTTTAAACTCTGAGGGTAATTACATTGCTAACTCGTTTTATACACAGGTGGTGAATAAATTATCAGCCACCCAAAAAGTATGGCTTGCTAAGCAATATGACGAAGGCTTTAAACATGCTGATGGTAGCTCAGCGCCACCGTTGCAAGTTAGCCTGGGTTTAACCATGCAAAGTCAATCTGTCAATAATCCTTCAACCCCTGATACTGAAGCAACTTACGGGACTCATTGTCATTCTGCACAGGAGGTCTACATACCGATTGACCCTATGGGTTATGATAAAAAAATGAACAGGAACGTACTTAGGAATGAAGAAGGTTCAGCTTATAATACGAATAGTTATATGGCTGGATTACATGGTAGCGATAATCTTGTTCCTAGTCTGTCTTCATTTAGGAACATGCAAGATCAGATTAAGCTGCAGGGATCCAAAAAAACGTATACAGAGTTGAAAAATGGTGATGTCGTCTACTGGGATAAGTACAATAAGCATTCCATGCATCCAGGTAAGCGTTTTCAGTTTGCTGCATGGGCCCGCATCGACCGACCTTATGAGGGAACTTTTTTCCCTAATGATATTGACGCACTGACCGCTGCTGGTGGTATGAACACCATTGATGGTGAAAGTGGTGAAGCTTACGGCAGACGCTGTACTCCTTAAATTGATCAGTAAGCTTTAATTAAAAACGCCACGATGTTTAGTGGCGTTTTTTTTATCTGCAAACATGTACTCGTCCTTGAGTTTTGCACCTAGCATTAGAAAGAAAAAACCACTTATCAATCTGTAATCATAGTGATCTAATTATGGCACTAGCCGCTGAGTCCAAATGTGAATGCAGTGATTGCTGTTGAAGATGTTCGATATCCTTATAGGTATCAACATCCACTAAGGCTGGCATCAGCGAGACTTTTCGCCCCTGTTGCGTTGCTCTTTTAATACTCTTCTGTAAGACATCATTAGTCCCCCATCGAATACTTTTAAACAGGGCAGGGCAGGCTTGTCGCAAGCCAACCAAGACATAGCCACCATCATTAGCTGGGGTAAAAACCACAGACCTTCTCTCTGCTAATAAAGCAAAGGCTCGCTCTATATTGGCCAAACCAAGTTGCAGACAATCACTACCAATTAAACAGACACGTTGTGACACCTTTAATTCTGCTTCGATGGCATGCTGCATACGTTCACCCAAATCATAACCCTGCTGTAGTCGATGGACTGTAGATCTTGCAAAGGCGCTAGGCAAAGGGGATGAGCTGCTTTGGTAGAAGCGTAAAGCAAAGTCGCCCGATGCCGTCAATGCTAATAAACGATTTAGGCTGGCTCGATGAAAGTGTAAGCGTTGGCGTTGATTAAGCTCAGGCGCCAAGCGTGATTTCACGCGTGTAATCAATGGTGCTCTAGCCATTATGATCAAGGTGTTGTGTTGCTGTTTCATCGTGCTGCTTGACATCTATAGAGGCGGATTATTTTCTTTAGAAGCACTGTAATAGCCTCTATAGAGTCGTTCTGGCGATACGCCAAAGAAGAACAAAGCACGAAAAAACCACATCGTTAACATCCCTTTTATAATCCCATTATTCTGCCAATAGCGTGCTGAAATTGTCACCTTCATCTTTAAACAGCGTGGTTTGGCGACACGTTTTAAACATTGGCTTAGGTAGATATCTTCCATTAGTGGGTAATTTTTCATAGCGTTAGCGGCCTCTGTTAAATAAGCCTCACGCTGACAAAAGATAAGTTGGTCACCGGTCGCAATAGCCGTCAGCCTAGAGCGAAGATTCATACTCGCCGCAATCAGCTTTAAGACTAGGTGACGCTCTGCAAAACGCACATCAAAACGCCCCCAGACTGCGCCTTGTAAGGTTTGGTAGATGGCAACGAAATGAGGTAACTCAAGGCTGCAATCTAAATGCATGAAAGCGAGAAATGCCGAATGACTGGATTGCACACCAGCGGCTAGTTGCAGACCACGACCAGAATCGCTACTGATCACAGTAAAACCCTGTGATTGTGCATAACGCACGGAATCATCCTCACTACCGCCATCAACGAGGATTAGTTCATAAGCGTCATGCAGCTGCTGCAACAAGGCAGATGAACGCCTAAGTAAGCTGGCTTCATTAAGAATCGGGATAATTATACTGAGATATGGCATCTAAGCATGGTAGCAAGCCTGTGCTCAGACGTAAGCACTCTCTAATGATTTAACGTGTGCGTTGCATAGCTGATCTAAATCGACCAAAAACATAACCACGTTTAGCAATATGGCGAGTTTTGCGTCCACTAACGCGTTTGCGCCACATTTTAAAGGAACTGCTCTTAAGGCTACGGCGCATGACTTCGCGCACCTTATTTTCTTTAAGACCAAACTGCATCTCTATAGCTTCAAAGGGTGTGCGATCTTCCCAGGCCATCTCGATCAGGCGGTCTAAATCTCGAGCATCAATTAATTCTTCTCTCATGCCTAAATCGTCGGTCATTGCCGACTCACTGTAAAGCAGGAAAGAAATCTTGCACGGTACAGGCTAGGGCTTTGAATCTTCCACTTGCTTATTGTTTTAGCCGATGATTGAACCCTTAAGGTAACGCCTTTAAAAACAGGGAACTCATTATAACTTATCGAGAAAACAGCTTTAAGTTACTGTTTAATATCTACATGAGAAAATATCTAGTTTTATCGAGGTTCTGTTGTCCTAAAGATATAATTTAACATAATATACATTATGCGAAGTAACATAGGGAGAATAAGACGCCGATTCTAAGCTTGAGCCCGATCAGCAAATAGACAAATTAAGTGCCCTCTAGGCTTCAGCCTGTTTTATGCGCCAGCACAACAGCGCCTACTCCAACTTAGGCCTGATGGTCATTGCGGGAAATTTATTCACAGATCAGAAAAGTTCGTCGCTCAGACTTCGCTAGATCTGAATCTATGCCGCTGTAGGGCATGCTATCGCGCCACAAATTAATACATAATCAATATCAGAAACCGCTTTCTTTTCGAATGTACCCACATCATCAACAATAAAAGCACACGCCATTGTTAACCAGAGCTGGAATTGCTCAGTGTTAATGCTGCCTAATTTTTGGCCCCTGCTTTTGATTCGTTCCCCGTCGGAGACTTTGCTTGTAACGCCGCGCGGTTCGTAGTGTTTCTTTCATCTTGAGTTATCATAGTGATTCCTTTGGTTTCTTTATCTGATCTCTCATCGATTCTGTGATCAATGCAGCCTTCGGCTTTTCGGCGGCTCATAATGAGAACCCCAGCGCGCAGCGATACAAGCTCTTGTGTCCGTCATGACGATGAAGGACATTATGATTTGAGATAAGACGCCAGCGAAGCTGGCACCACAACACAGATTGACCGTATTTATTATAGGGTCCCTCTGTTTTTTTTTAGTGTCTGTGCTGTTTAGCCGTGAGCGAAACCCGCAGGGCTAAGACGCACAACGTGTGGCTTGGTTTTTGATGAGAACGCGAATAGCGACTGAGAACAGGGATTAACCGAATGATACGTTTTATTCAAAAGTATTCACCTGAGACTCAGTCACTTCAGTAATATGAAATTCAGACCAAAAACCGAGAGAATGTTCAATAAAACCATGAATACTTTCACGCTTAACAAGCTGAAGTAACTCTTTACCAACGGGAGTAAAGCTAGCCATCCCAAGTGGAATGTCGAGGCTGAGATGTAAACCATAAAGGTGAGCCTTTAAAATCTATCAAAGCTGTGAGAAACCCCCTCAATCAAAGTCTTTGCAAATGGAGCGTATGCCAGACACTTCAACCCTTCATGTCTATGATTATTGGAGAGGAACTGCCTATAAGATAGACGGAGATTGTAAAGTTTTTCTAGAATTTAACTCTAAAACGCTATAGCCTCGCACAGCAATAACAGCTGTCCGACTGAGCCTATCAGGGCTGCCATCGGCTACAAAAATCATTGCTTCACAATATTGGGTTAGTCGCCCTCTTACGCTATCATTCAAAATACTGCTGCTATCGCTAAGCTCCGTATTCTGGGGATGGTTTGGCACTAATTCTTTTAAGGCAAATCAATGAGATTAAACTATGTCTAATCATAAAGCGTTACAGATGCTTGGTCGTTCAGGTAACCCTGCTTTAAAGGCAGATACCTTTAGTAAGAGCGCCCAATCCTCAGCCTCAGGTATTCAGGCTGCGTCATCAGACACAATGACCTTGCAAGGAACAGTCAATAAAACAGGTATTTTACTGGCACTGGTTGTTTTGTCTGCCTCATGGACATGGAACATGTTTTTTGAAAGTGGTGATCCGGCAGCGGTTATGCCTATTGCCATTGGCGGTGCGATCGTCGGCTTTATTTTTGCCCTGATAACAATATTTAAAAAACAGTGGGCTGGCACTACTGCGCCACTATATGCGATAGCACAGGGACTGTTTTTAGGTGCCATTTCGGGCATATTTGAGATGCAATATCCAGGTATTGTCATTCAGGCGGTGGGGCTGACTCTGGGTACACTGGCATCACTACTGTTTCTCTACAAAACCGGCATCATCAAGCCAACAGAAAATTTTCGGCTAATGATCACCTCGGCCACCATGGGTATTGGCATGCTTTACTTGGTTAGCATGGTGATGAATATGTTTGGCTCTGGCGGGATAGGGTTTATTCATTCAAACGGCCTATTTGGTATTGGCTTTAGCCTGTTTGTGGTAGCCATTGCGGCGCTTAACTTAGTGTTGGATTTCGATTTTATTGAGCAGGGCTCTGAGATGGGCGCACCTAAATATATGGAATGGTTCGGTGCATTTTCACTGATGGTGACATTAATATGGCTCTATCTTGAAATGCTGCGTCTTCTGGCGAAACTGAGAAGCCGTTAGTGGATGCCAACACCTTAATTTTTGGCTCGATGGCGGTCTTTTCATTGGCTATTTTCTTTTATCTAGGTCGGTTTAAAGCCTCTAAAAGGCAAACCGAGCGAGATGACCGTATTGATTGGTCAGTGCGGAAGTTTTCAATTTGGAAGATTCTGGGCTACTCGCTCGTGCTGGTCGCTAGCATTGTGCTAGTCCTGCAGTTTTTATAACGGCGGGATCATCGGGTTTTCTGCCCCCTAATTAGGGGGGGCATTTCAAACCATGGGCACTCGTAGTGCACTGCCCACAAGGTCTACGCCCTCACGGGCAGCTTCAAGGACACCAGCCATTGAGAAGAATGCGTGAATAAGACCATCAAAACGGCGCATCTGAACCTCAACCCCTGCAGCTCTCATGCGCTGGGCTTAGGCTTCGCCCTTATCTCGCAACGGATCGAACTCAGCGGCAACACAGATCTCGCGGCAGTCAGCGTCATGGGTCACCAGGTTGCCGATTACCCAGACACCGCCATATAAATGCATATGTAATGGCGCTGGCTCGGCATGGGGCCGGTAAATCTGCACGGGGGTTCCGCCGGTGGGGCCATTCACAATAGTATCCTCAACTATGATTGTATTAGCAGCTAGATCAGAGGCTGAAGGTTGTTATAGATCGTACTAAATTAAAACCAAAATCAAAGTCTTTGCAAATGGAGCTTAAGCCAGACACTTCAACCCTTTAAAATCTATTAAAGCTGTGAGAAACCCCCTCGTCTGAGTGGCTGTACTCGGTTGATAATAGTCTACGAGCTTACGCTTAAGCCGCGCTTTAAGCGCAGCTTCTCACTCATAGACTTACAGGATGCCGAAATGCTTGAAGCTCAGCCACAGAATCAATTGACTGCTGCAACCCTCAGCGCTGAGAACCCAGCGTCTATAATCCAAAGCAAGTACCAACCCGTGCTGTTGATTGCTTTTATTTTATCCTTATTAGCGCTATCACTCTCTGCCAACGTAGTCCGTGCCGACTCTGCCATGCCCGGCGCTAAGGTCTTAACTGACTTGCAGATGCCGGAGTCGGTTATGGTTCATGCTGATGGTCGTGTGTTTATTAGTGAAATTGGTGGCTTTGGTAAAAATGGAGACGGCAGAATTAGTGTTCATTACCCTGATGGTTCGCGCAAAATTTTAGCGGAGGGTTTGAATGATCCAAAAGGGATTGATCTGTTTAATAATCAGCTTTATGTCGCTGATATTGATCATCTGTTGCTCTTTGATCTCGATGGCAAAAAAACTATTCTCGCAAAACCGGCTGATTTTCAAGATAAGCCAATCTTCTTAAACGATGTTGAGATTGATGGGCTGGGTGATGTCTATGTTTCAGACAGTGGTGATGAGAATGGCTAACATGCCGCGGTTTATAAGCGCAGTGTCGCCGGTGAGATGATTCAAATTATTAATGCATCCGCAGGCATCAAGCGACCCAATGGCTTGCTTATGGATGGCCCTAACCGTTTGCTGGTGGCTGATTTTGCCACGGGTGATTTGTTTGCGCTGGCCTTTGATGGCACATCGTCGACACCACAGTCAGAGGTAACCCTGCTTAATCATGGTTTTGGTGGTGCTGATGGACTGGTTAGAGATGCTCAGGGGTTTTTATATATTAGTGATTGGAGTCATGCCAAGGTTTGGCAGTTGAGTGAGCCTAAAGCAACGCCGCAGTTAATCTCATCAGGTCATCAATCGGCGGCAGATATTTCGCTATCGGCTGATGGTGCCTTTCTCCTCATTCCCGATATGAAAGCCGGTAAGTTAATACCGATAGTGATTAGGTGAGCGCGCTGTGATTAAGTGGCTCGGCTGAATATACTCGCTAAAAGTAGATCAAAAAATTCTGCTTGCGCTGTGCATAGCGCAAGCAGCGCCCTCTTCTCTTAGAATTCTTCAATCTGATCTATTTGATAACTATGTGCTTTTGAGAGCAGTATCACCGCTACTGCATAGCCGACAATGGCCATCGCTATATCTGACTGTGCTTTCCATTGATGACTCTCTGTACCCAGAAAACAAATGGTATCACTCGGTACGACTAAGGCAAGCCACCATGCTATGAGCTCATAGAAGGCACTGATTGCAAGGATGATGCATAGGGTCATGAAGTTAAGCCAGACTGTGCTTTGAATCAGTATTTTCTTTCTGAGGATGATCTCTCGAATAACTAAGGCCGGTACAAAGCCTTGAAAAAAGTGACCGAGTTTGTCATAGCTGTTGTGATCACTGCCAAAGAAGCCCTCAAAGCCCGGTACTTCGGCATAGGTGTAGTGGCCACCAATCATCAAGACGATGCAGTACATCAGAATTAAGGTGTAGAGCATCGGTGTTAATCGAAAATGCTTATAAGTGATCGCTAAGATAATAATAGCGAGTATTGCTGGTGCGACTTCTAATTGCCATGTGAATGAATCTTTTGGCTCGGTGCCCGACCAGATCAAAACTCCAAAAAAAATGAGCAGCCAAATCAATTTCATAAACCATCTACAGTTGTTCTTCCTGACTCAAGCATGTTGTGTCTGTTGCTAGTGCCGGAAATAAGATAAAGAAGGTAAATGACTATAAGGGAGTTTAATAATTTAACAAACTATTCCTGATGTTTATTATTAAGCTGTGGTTAAGAAGTATCAATAAATACGAAGCTGTATCGAGGTGATTCTGGGAATTTAAAGATGGGGTGCTGCGAGTCTTATTGGCTTGAGATGTGTAGTCTTAACTTGGTTGCCATCCGGGTTGGATGGCATCCCCAAGGGGATTCGAACCCCTGTTGTCGCCGTGAAAGGGCGATGTCCTAGGCCGACTAGACGATGGGGACAACACATTCAAACGCCTACGAAACAGACACTTATTAGCGCGTCTCATAGGGGACGGAACATTACGTGAGATCGGTGGTTTGGTCAAGTATTTGAGACGATTTTGCTGCCTCATCGGAGCTCTTTTTTTAACTGCTGCTGAGTTCACTCGATTGCAGCGAAGTTGCACTTGGCTGAAGCTGTAATAATTGAGTGTTTTTTAGTCTAAAAACACAATTTCTCAGCAAACTTGGTCTAAAGTCGTTTGTTAAATGAATTAAATGGCTCATTCTTTGCTCATTATAATAATTCTGCAATAAACACGTTCTATGCCAGCACTGAAAACATCTTCAATCCATAGGTTGATAACGACTCGTAACCTTACAGTAACCATCAACAGTTTATTAATCCTAGCTATTGTCCTTTGGGTACTGAGTCAACGCTCAGCTGTGGTTGATACCCGCTATGTTCCCTTGGTTATGCCAAAAGCCCCTGAGATTGAAGATCCGCGTTATCTACAGAGGCCTAATGAGATCACTGATAAGGCCTATGCCCTCGCTGGTTGGCATCTCTTTGGCCAAATCATAGAACAAGCTGAGGAAACGCCACTACTTGCTCTTGAGGCCGAGCCGACTAGCGCTGAAGTACTCTCATTGAAGACAGTGATCTTGATCTGTACTTAAAAGGTGTGCTCAGTACTGATGATGATCAAGGCCTTGCTTTAATCGAGACGCCAACAGAGGGCGTGCATCTGTTCAAAGTGAGCGATGAGGTTTTACCGGATTACATCCTGGAGAGAGTCTTCAGCGACCATATCTTGCTTGGGCATAACGGCAGACGCTTAAAATTATTGTTGCCTAAACGCAGATTAAATCTGCAAGCAAAAAAGCAAGAAGGTCTAGAGCCGCAGTCATCCCCTACCCTAGAAACATTGAGTATTCACTAAGATGTTAGTTAAGAAAAATAGATGGTGTTCAGCCTTGTTGCTATCACAGTGACAGAAATAACACTTCAACCGGGCGAAAAAACCGGTATGGTAAAGGTAAATATAAATCTTATTCAGAAATGAAAAAACTAGTCTTTATTATTCTCATAGCCGCAGTAATCGCAGTGGCGTTTAATCTACCGGCGCGCATTTTACAGCCGCTGCTGCCTAACAGTATCTACCTGCAGTCTGTGCAGGGCACAATCTGGCAGGGTCAGGCACAGGCCGTGCGTTATTCAGGTAAAAGCTTGGGGACTATCCATTGGCGGGTATTACCTCAATGTCTAACCAAACTCAGCCTCTGTCTGGCTGTTAAACAACAGCTGCCAAGCTTGCAGTCAGCGTTTATCTTGCATTGGGCTGACTATTGGCATCTCACTGAACTGACTGCCAGCGGAGATATGAAGCATTTTTCAGCGTATTTTGAAGACTATCGCATCACCCCCAGAGGTCACTTTAACATCGCCTTAAGTGAGCTGAAGTTTGCTCAAGATGAGCGCTTTATAGCGCGTGGCAACATTGAGATTAAGCCGCTGTGGTTAGTCAGTGTTATGCGTCTATCCTTGGGCGACATTAGTGCTGAAATAGAGCCGGCAGCAGACCCTGCCCTAGGCAGCGTACTGCAGATCACTAATCAGCGCGGGCATTTAGACTTGGCCGGTGATGTGCAGCTAACGCCTGAGTTGAGCTATGAGAGCCAATTCACACTCATACCTAACGAGAGCACCAATCGCTCAGTTAGGCGCATCCTGCGTTATCTGCGAGGGTATAATCAGGGTGCTGGGGTGCAGTTATCATTCGATGGCCAGTTGCATCCTATTGCAGACTAAACCTGATCGGGATGCTGTATTCAAACTCTGTTGCTGCATCACGGATCTCGAGTGGAACAGGCGGGAAAGGGCTTGCGCGTTGAATCATAGTCAGCGCTTCTTTATTCAGCGATTGGTATACCGCAGGGCTGAGTAGCTGATGACTGATTAGCTGACCCTGCGCTGTGATCACAAACCCAAGTGTGACATCACCCTCCTGAGCACGACGTCTCGCACTGGCTGGATAACGCTTATGTTTATTCAACCAGAGTGATAATTCACGTAAATAAGCATTTCTAATAGCTTCTATTTGTGAGGCTGATTGACTTGATTGAGCAGCAGCAGAGGCGGACTGCGCTACCTTTTCTTCTGTTTCTTCTGTTTTCTCTTTTTCTAGGGCTTCAGCTTTAACCACATCACTCTTAGGCTTAGGCTCAAGCCTGGCTTTAACTCGGGCTTTCTTCTCAGTGGGCTGTTTCTTTGCAACGACTTTTCGTATCGCTTTCTTTTCAACAGGCTTTGCTGCCACGGTCTTTTTTGTTGGCACAACAACAGGAAGCGGGTGACTTACTGGCGCATGAATTTTACTCAAGCTGAGGATGATGGATTGTTCCTGCCCCTGTTGCTTGATACTGACTTGCTTAGGCTCTGTCTGTGGTAGCAGTATAAGGAGAAGTGAACTCGCTAATAGAAGTGCACAGAGCCAGTGTCTGTAGCCGACTGATCGGCTGAGTGTATAGACTGGCAGAATGGAAGCTTGTTTTTTATGCATCATTAACCAGAGTCACAATGCGTACTTCTGTAATACCGACTTCTGCTAGTGCCTCTAGCAAGACAATGACAACATCAGCAGCCGCTTCACTATCCGCTTTTAAACGTATTATATTTTTGCCATTAATGGGCGCTAGCTTTGCGGCATAATCCAAGAGCTCTTGTTGTGAAATAAGCCTGTCTTTATAGGCAAACTGCCCTTCAGCATTGAGGAAGAATGTAGCCACTTCTTTCTCTTCATCGGTTGCAGCATTGGCATAAGGTGAATTCACCAGAAATGGTTCTGGGCTTTTAAAAGAGCCGGCTAATAGAAAGAAAATTAAGAGCAAGAAAACAATATTAATTAACGGCAGCAGGGTTTCAAAATAAAGCACTTTCTTCTCTGTTTTAATCTGCATTAGTGCTACTAACCTCATGTTTTGCCAACGAGACATTATCAGTCGCTATAGTTTTTAGTTTTTCAAGCAGCGTAATCAGTTGCTGAAGTGCTACGCCCTCTTCTGCGCCTAAGATAATTTGATGTTTAGCATCTGTAGCAATATGAACTTGCAGTGTCTGTAGCAGTTTTTCTAGAGCGATAGATTGTTTATTTAGACTGATACGCTTGGCAGAGTGCAGTACGACAAAACTAATCGTTGGCTGGTTCTGCGTCACAGTCACTGCTTGGCTAATCTCTAAAGGGAGTTCTCGCCATTGACTAAAACTCGAGACCAACATAAAGAAAATAAGCAGAATAAAAACAACGTCAATCAGTGGCGTTAGATTGACTCGTATTTTAGATTTTTGACTCGGTAGTAGCATGCGATAGAGTTCTTAAGCTAAAGTTTAGCCGCGCTTAAGAGCGGTAGGCACTCGCTGTGAAGACACGAGTAATACTGTCTTCCATTTCAGCCTTATACTTTTCAGCAATACCCTCTAAATAATTCAGCAGGATAATACTCGGTATGGCCACGGCGAGACCAGCCGCTGTGGTTAAAAGCGCAACCCAGATGCCTCCCGAAAGAATCGAGGGATCAACTGCTGAACCCGCAGACTCGAGTTGTTGGAAAGCATCAATCATACCGATAACCGTGCCGAATAGACCAAGTAAGGGACTCAAGGTAGCAATCACTTCAAGGATGCGTAAATACTGACGAGAATGCTGCAGCTCGATACTTGCTAAGCGGATAGTTTCTTCTCTAGCCAGTTCAACATTATGAGAGGATTGACGCAGTAGCTGCATGGCATGCCTAACAATCTTGGCAATCGGCTTATCAATATTATGTAGTCTATCTCTAGCCTCTGACTCTTTGCCTTGGCGCCAGTCATCTAGGGCTGACTCCAACGCTGTATTGTGTATAACGCCAATGCAACTGAACTGCCATACTTTTAGCAGCACCGTAGCAATGCCGATAATAGACATCAGCAATAAGATGATGAGAACGGGGCCTCCGGCATCAAAGAGGTCTTGAATATCGGCAGAAATACCGAGTAAATTAAACGCTTTATCCATGAACATAGACTCTGAATAGATGAGAATATGCGGATTCTACCTCAGCAGCCAACAATAGGCACTGCGTCATCCTGACGCATCTGATGAGACAGCATGTATTTAGGGATTAATCTTAGAGCAGACTCCAAATAAGCAGGTAAAGAGGCGACCCTCACTATTACTTAGACTATAAATAATAGCGAGGCTGCTCTTAAAGAATAATATCTTAGACTTTATAGGACGACGAAGTTTTGCTCGTTTAGTAGATCTAAGGTTACGTCAGTGGTAGTAGAGCCGACACCCGTTAATATGATGGTTTGATCTGCGGCATTGAAAGCATTAGAGCCATCTTTATCAATCTTAATGGTGACATCACCACCATCTACATTACCTCCAGTAACTTCCACGAAGTTAGATAGATTGTCACCATCTGAATAAGTCAGTAAATCACTTAGATCAATAACATCGCCATTGGCACCTGCACCGAAATCAACAATCGTATCAGTACTCGCAGACGCAACATCACTCCATGAGTTATAGATAAAGGTATCCTCACCACCACGTCCATAAACTACTTCATTGAATATGGACATGTTAATTTCATCATCCAAATTTGTAGCAAAGACAACCATCTCCTGAGTGGCACTGGCGTAACTAAGAGTATTCATTTTATAAACGACCGTATCGTTTGCACCCATTAAAACGCTTAATATAGAACCATTACTATCGAGCTGTGAGTTATTAATTGTCAACTGATTAGCGTTAGATCCATTACCTTGAAGATTTATTAGCTCTATTGAATCAATACCATTATTTAATGACGTCACATCTAAATCAGTATTATTGCCACTCATTCTTATGACATCAAATCCTAAGCCACCATGAAAGCCAGTTATGTCTTCACCACTAAAAGTGAATGAATCATTCTGCGAACTACCAGTGAAAATATTTAAATGTGAAAATCCTTCATCACCCGCATAAATATACATCTCGGTAACTTTTGCTTGGTTTAGCTGTAACGCCCAACCATCTGTATCTGTTAATGAAATTGACCCTTTAGAACCATTAAACAAATCTCGACCAGCCACCTTTGAAACACCATTAATATATATTGACTGTGCAGCGTCTACATTATTCTTTGACAATGTACCTGGATTATCAATGTTGTTATAATTTGCCTCGATGGCCGCCTCAACTTTGGTGTTTATTACAGCTGCTTCATCATACTTATTTATTCTTGTACCGGTGGTATCGGGAGGTACTATATTTCCTGTATTGAAGTAAAGGCTGCCAGCATAATTGTAGTTATTTCTAAAGTAGTTGTCAGAATTTAGGTTTATAGAGGGAATTGATAAAGCCAAAGATCATAACTCCCCCCTTAGTGTTTAATTAAATCACTGATTTAATAGACGCCTTATCTAATGATTAAAGCATCAGGCTGTTACATATTGGAGAATTAGTGGTTACGAAGTGTCGTTAGTAATCTGCTAGTTTCATCACTTTGATAGTGAATCAGTCTTTTGATCTATCTCTTACTAATTGCTATCAAAGCTCGATCTATTTGGAAGTTGATCATAAGCACATAAAAAAAGCCGCTAAAAAACGGCTTTTTTTATGTGCTGAAGTCTATTGTTTAAAACAGGTAGAGATCTGCTACGGTGAATCCAAGATAAACAATTGGGATCATCATAATAACAACGGTAATTGCGGTCTTGATACCTTCTTCATCCATGGTCCTACTCCTCAGTTTTTATGTGGCGTTAATATTTTCTATTTTATACTCAGGCCATACCCAAGTTCAATCGCTATACTCTAGAACCTTATTTATTAACTTGGTTTCCAGATACCAAATGCTGATCCTGGTGGCGCTATCGGCGCTGCAGCAGCTGGCGCCGCTTCAGAAGAATCTGAGACGTCTTCTAAGACGTGCTGCATAAAGGCAGCCAGCTCCTCTAGTATCTCTTTTTTATCCTTTGCTGGCGCCTCAGAAGTACCAATTACAAAGCCGACAATGGCACTTAAGTATTGACTACCAATAAACGGATCTTTTGCACGCTCATCGGCGGCAACGACAACCTTCATGACATCATCAATCAGGCTTTTAGATAGTTGTAACTCATCAGACATAGATCTTTCCTTAGGTTGCTTTGGAGCTGCGCAAACGCTGCAACATCTCCTTGATTTTAATTTCTAAACCACGATCGACTGGATCATAGTATTTTGTGCCTGAAAGTTCATCAGGAAAATAATTTTCACCGGCGGCATAGCCACCTTCTTCATTATGCGCGTATCGATAATCCTTACCATAATCTAACTCTGCCATCAGTTTAGTCGGTGCGTTACGTAGGTGCATCGGTACATCCAGACTACCTTTTTCTTTAACATCACGCATCGCGGCATTATAAGCCATATAAACAGCATTACTCTTTGGCGCACAGGCAAGAAATACAATCGCTTGAGCAATCGCAAGCTCACCTTCTGGGCTACCGAGTCGGTTATAGCTGTCCCATGCTTGTATTGCTATCTGTAATGCACGTGGATCAGCATTACCGATATCTTCTGTGGCTATACGCATAACACGACGCGCAATATAGTTTGGATCGCAACCGCCATCAAGTAAACGGCAGTACCAATATAAGGCGGCATCCGGATCGGTACCTCGTACTGATTTATGCAGCGCAGAGGTCAAATCATAAAAATATTCACCCTTGTTGTCGAACCGTCGCAGGCTGGTTTGTGTTACCTGCGCAATTAGTGCGCGGTCAATAACACGCTGCCCCTGTGGATCTTCCTCAGCAAGGTCATAGGCGACCTCTAGCATGGACAAAGCGCGCCTAGCATCACCGTCTGCGGCAGCAGCTAATAAATTTAGCGTGTCATCAGTGACTGTAATATCATGCGCACCTAAACCACGTGTTTGGTCCTCTACGGCATGCTGTAAACAGCTTAAGAGGTCTTCCACCCGTAATGATTTTAAAACATAGGTCCTCGCTCGAGAGAGTAAGGCGTTATTAAGCTCAAATGATGGGTTTTCAGTGGTTGCACCGATAAAACAGATGGTGCCATTTTCTATATGCGGTAGGAAAGCATCTTGTTGGGATTTGTTAAATCGGTGCACCTCATCAACAAATAAAATGGTCGTAGCCTGCCCTGCCGCTTGATGCTGTTGTGCTTGTTCAACGGCTGCACGTATCTCTTTAATGCCACCCAGCACAGCTGAGATAGCAACAAAAGGTACCTGACATTGTTTGGAAATGATTTGCGCTATGGTTGTTTTACCAGTGCCAGGCGGCCCCCATAGGATCATTGAGTGAGGTCTGCCTGAATCTATCGCCTTGCGTAACGCTGACTGCTCTCCGAAGAGATGCTGTTGACCAATAAACTCCTCACAACTCTGTGGCCGCATTCTATCCGCCAGTGGTCTATAGGCCTCACTATCAGCAAAAAGGTCGTCCATAGCATCCATCTATTTTATTGCTGTACCAATGACATCAAGATCGTCAGATACTGAATATTGAAAAACTTCATCATTAATGCGGTGATTCACTCGCACTTTTGAAAATCGAATCACTGTTGTTTGATCAAAGTGGTCGAGTAACTTCATCTCACGCACTTGATTGCCTTTGAGCCCTATCTCAATACGGTAAAACTCAGTATCTTGCACCCTCGGTACCAGCGCTCGCCATTGCAGCCCAAAGGCTTCACCTAGTTTACGTATCTCAAAATCCTTATGCATAGGACGGTAATTAGTCAACAGTAGTATCGGCGAACTACCCAAGGCTTTAGTCAGTGGTTGCACACTAACCTGCTCTAATTCAAGGTCGATCAACCATAGGTTCTTCCCGTCTGAAATAATCTCTTGCGCTTCGGGTGTCTGATAACGCCAAATAAAGCGCCCCGGCTTTTTGACTGTGAGGCTGCCGCTGGATTCTTGAATCAGTTGCCCTTGTTCATCTCGTACTTCTTGATAAAAATTAGCTTGTAATGTTTCTATAGCCGCAACAATAGCTTCTAAATCCTGATCCGCTTGCTCGATAGCAAAATTTTCTTCGGCCTGTGTCGCTGAAGATAATATGACAATAAATAGAAGGCTTAAATAGGCAGACATCTGCGGGTTTTCCGAGGTTTGAGGACTTTTAAAGGGTAACGATCAGTGATAATAAAAGCGAGCCCTTTCTAGCGTGGCGGCGCGGGTGCTAAGACTTCACGACTGCCGTTTGATTGCACGCTGGAGACGACACCACTATTTTCCATTTCTTCGATCATTCTCGCAGCACGGTTATAGCCCACTTTTAGCCGCCGTTGCACGTAGGAGATTGAGGCCTTGCGCGTTTCTGTGACAATGGCAACCGCCTGATCGTAAAGAGGATCCATTTCATCATCTGAACTAGCGTTTTCATCATCCAAGCCCGGAATACCAGTGACCGGCTCCGTTAGAATCTCTTCGAGGTAGTTAGCCTGCCCACGTTGACGTAGAAAATCACAGACGTTATGCACTTCTTGATCAGAAACAAAGGCGCCATGAACGCGCTCAGGAATCGATGTGCCAGGAGGTAGATACAACATATCACCATGCCCTAATAGTTGCTCAGCGCCCATCTGATCAAGGATGGTGCGTGAATCAATCTTTGAAGACACCTGAAATGCCATACGCGTCGGAATATTGGCTTTAATCAGGCCAGTAATGACATCCACAGAAGGTCTTTGAGTCGCCAGTATTAAGTGAATACCAGCAGCACGTGCTTTTTGGGCTAACCGTGCAATCAGGTCTTCTACTTTTTTACCAACAACCATCATCATATCGGCAAACTCATCAACAACGATGACAATCAATGGCAGTTTTTCTAATTGAGGCGCAGTGATGTCTACTGAGAGCTGGTCTTCGACTTTGAATAAGGGGTCAAGCACAGGCTCACCCTTAGCAAGCCCCTCCGTAATCTTGCTGTTATAACCTGACAAGTTTCGTACACCTAAGGCAGACATCAGCTTATAACGACGTTCCATTTCAGCGACAGACCAGCGCAGGGCATTCGCCGCCTCTTTCATATCAGTGACAACCGGAGTTAGCAGATGAGGAATACCTTCATAAACACTCAACTCCAACATCTTAGGGTCTATCAATATCATGCGCACGTCTTCTGCTGTGGCTTTATAAAGCAAGCTCAAGATCATTGCATTAACAGCTACTGACTTACCGGAACCTGTCGTACCAGCCACCAACAAATGTGGCATTGCAGCGAGATTAACAACCACCGGTAGGCCACCAATATCTTTACCTAAAGCCATGGAGACAGGTGACTTTGACTCATCAAATTCATTTGATTTTATAATCTCACTCAAGCGCACCATCTCTCGGCTTTCATTGGGTATTTCTAGACCGATCGAAGGCTTACCGGGAATCACTTCAACAATACGAACACTGATAACAGATAGAGCACGGGCTAAGTCTTTCGCCAGAGCACTGACCTTGCTGACCTTCAGACCTGGTACCAGCAATAACTCAAAACGTGTGACGATAGGCCCAGGATGTACCTCACTGACCTCAGCTTCGATGTTGAAATCTAATAGCTTCAGCTCCACCTGCCTCGACAAGGCCTCCAAGGCGGCATCTGAGTAGCCGGCTGTTTCACTGACCGTATTATCTAGTAGCATCAATGGTGGCAGGTCATTGTTGCCCTTGCCTTCAAACAATGGGATTTGCTTCTCACGTTCGGCCCGTTTACTCACCTTCACCGTATTCACGGTAGGCTCAATACGTGGTTTTTTACGCGGCTTAGCAAGGCGCGCTTCAAACTTAGGGGTTCGCGCCTTCTCTAAGGCCACCTGATCTCGACGCTGGATGATTTTTTGGTAGGTATGTCGGCATTGCGCACTCAGCCAAAGTGCCGATAAAACCGTTAGCTTGCCCAAGAGATCAATTATTCTGAGCCATGAGAGGCTGGAGAAAATAGAGATGCCCGCTAAGAACACAGCAAGCAATAATAGCGTTGCACCAGAGTAGTTAAACGCCAATATAAATAAGTCACTGAGCACACTACCCAGCACGCCACCCGCGTCGGCAGGTAAAAAACTGGGCTCAAAGTGCATTGAAGCAAGTCCACAGCCTGCAACCAGAGTCAGAATAAAGCCGATCCAATGCAACCACATGACGCGATAATCAGGGTGGCCATCGCTGTCTACACCCTTATAGAGCAGCCAGCCGCTATACATCACCATCATTGGCGCAATATAGGCTAGGTAACCAAAGAGAAATAGAAAGAGACCGGCGAAAAAAGCACCTGCAGAACCGCCTAAATTGCTGACAACAGCATCAGCATTACTTAGAGTAAAACCTGGATCGGCACGATCATAGCTAATTAAGGCTAAATACAAGTAGACACCGATAGCAACCAGCATCACCAGCATAGCTTCACGAACACCTCGACCCAGCTGGGTTTCGGTACTCTTTTTAGGTCTCTTTGGTTTTTTACTAGTTGCTTGAGCCACTATTCATTCTGTATATGATAAATATAACGTAAATGATTGATTTTTTTCTGTTTACTGTCAAGAATATTCTTATCGTCCTAAAACGTATTGAATGTTATTCTCTACAGTCGAAAAATCGCTGTCGAATACTGAATATACACCTTAGTAGAGACCGCAAACAGCACCTTGTTTAGAATTAAATATTAAGTCCCCCGGAGAGCTAGTCATGAGCGAAAGCCAACATCATCGATTAATTATTTTAGGCTCAGGCCCTGCCGGTTATACCGCAGGTGTTTACGCTGCGCGCGCCAACTTAAATCCTGTGATTATTACCGGCATGGAACAAGGCGGTCAGCTTATGACTACAACCGATGTCGATAACTGGCCCGGAGACGTCGATGGCCTGCAGGGGCCTGATTTAATGCAGCGTATGTTGCAACATGTTGAGCGCTACGGTACTGAAGTGATTTTTGATCACATCAATAAAGTTGATTTCAGCTCGCGACCATTTAAGTTAGAAGGTGATATGAATGGCAATTACACCTGTGATGCCTTAATTATTTCCACCGGTGCCTCTGCTATGTACTTAGGCCTGGATTCAGAAGAAGCCTTTAAGGGCAAAGGTGTTTCAGCCTGTGCCACCTGTGATGGTTTCTTTTATAAAAATCAACGTGTCGTTGTCGTTGGCGGTGGTAATACCGCTGTTGAGGAAGCATTATATCTTTCCAACCTATGTGAACATGTGACTCTAATTCATCGCCGTGACAGCCTTCGCTCTGAGAAGATCCTGCAGGACAAATTATTTGAAAAAGAAGCTCAAGGTAAAGTGAGCATCGCTTGGAATCATCAATTGGATGAAGTCTTAGGCGATAACAGTGGTGTCACCGGTGTACGCATTAAGAGCAGTGTTGATGACTCCACTCAAGATATTGCTTGTCAGGGTGTCTTCATTGCCATTGGCCATCGCCCAAACACCGACCTATTCGTTGACCAACTTGAGATGCAAGGCGGTTACCTTACGGTGCAAAGTGGTCTCAAGGGTAATGCGACAGCAACCACTGTCGAGGGTGTCTTTGCCGCCGGTGATGTGATGGATCATACCTACCGACAAGCGATCACTTCAGCGGGTACCGGTTGTATGGCTGCACTGGATGCGGAACGCTATCTGGATCAGATCAAATCAGACTAAGAAGACCATAACGTAGTGACCGATAAGCAGGAAAGTACTTTAGAAATAAGTTTTCATCGCGCAATTGCAGAGATTGGTGCGCATGATTGGAATAGTTTAGCCGGCACGGCAGACCCTTTCATGCGCTATGAATTTCTAGTTGCGCTGGAAGAACAAGACTGTGTTGGCCCTGATTTTGGTTGGTTGCCCTATCATATTGCTGTGCGCGATGCTGATCAGCAACTTGTTGCTGCCTGCCCTATCTACATTAAAACCAATTCCTATGGTGAGTTTGTTTTTGATTGGAATTGGGCCTCAGCCTATGAACAGGCAAAACTTGAATACTATCCGAAGATGGTCAGTTCAGTGCCCTATAATCCAGCCACTGGCATGCGTATTTTAAGCCAGAATGCGGCATTAAAGACCCTTGTTATTCAACAAACTATTGCGGTCGCTGCAAAAATGAAAATGAGTGGCATGCATTGGCTCTTTACCACTGCTGAAGATACCGCCCTATGTAAGCAACAGGGCCTAATGTTGCGCATGGGCTGTCAATACCACTGGTTTAATCGCAACTACACATCATTTGATGATTTCACTGCAAGCTTTGTTTCTAGGAAACGAAAAAAAGTTAATCGCGAGCGCCGTATGGTCGCTGAGCAAGGCATTGAAATTCGCGTTATTCATGGTGATGAGGCGACTGCAGAGCAGATCATCCGTGCCCATGAATTCTATGTCAGCACCTTTGATCGAAAATCAGGTGTGCCTACCCTACAGTTAGCTTTCTTTCAGCAGATTTGCCGTAGCATGGGGCAGCAGGTGGTGTTCTTTTTTGCCTACAGCGAAGAACAGGCGATTGCCTGTGCAATTTGCTTACGCAGCGATGACACCTTGTATGGTCGCTTCTGGGGATGTGATGAGCAGTATCATAGTCTGCATTTTGAAACCTGCTTCTATCAAGGTATTGATTATTGTATCAAGCATAAGCTGCAACGATTTGAACCTGGCGCACAGGGTGAACATAAAATTACCCGAGGCTTTACCCCAAGCAAAACTTGGTCAGGACATTGGATTGAAAACGAGCAATTCCGTCCGCTGTTAGAAAACTTTTGTCAGCGTGAACAGCAAGGCATACAGCATCAAATCGATGAACTCTCGAGCATGTTGCCTTTTCGTGAAGTTTCATGAGTGATGATGACCTCCCTTGGTTAGACGCAAACAACGAGTGCGCAGACTTTCCTCATCCCGAGCAAGCATTAAAAGACCCCGATGGCTTATTAGCTGTTGGTGGTGACCTTTCAACAACACGCATCCTAAATGCTTATAAAAATGGCATCTTTCCTTGGTATTCAGCGGGCCAACCTATTTTATGGTGGTCTCCTAACCCGAGAGGTGTGCTTTGGCCACGAGACTTTATCGTCCATAAGAGCTTGAAACGACTTATTAATAAAGGCTGGAAAGTGACTTATGACCAAGATTTTGAAGCTGTCATCAGAGCCTGTGCAGAACCGAGAGCGGATAATAATGGCACCTGGGTGACGGAAGATATGATTCAAGCCTACTGCGAGCTGCATCAGCTAGGCTTCGCACATTCGATTGAAGTTTGGCATGTGGACAAACTGGTCGGTGGTGTCTATGGCATTGCCGTCGGTAAATTATTTGCTGGAGAATCGATGTTTTCCCATCAGACTGGAGGCTCTAAGATCGCTTTATTGTATCTAGCCGCCTACCTCGACAGCTGGGACTACGCATTAATTGATACGCAACTGCCTACTGAACACCTCAGCAGTTTAGGCGGTTGCAGCATACCCAGAGCAGATTATTTATCCTTAGTAGAGGCTAATTGTAATCAACCGGTTGCTGAACAGGCTTGGAGAGCTGGACAAGATGTTAATATAAAGCAATGGTTGTGTTCTCAATCAAGTCAAGCTTAAACCAGTCGCTTAAAAACTCCCTCTTAAAACTCCCTCTTAAAACGCACTGACTAGAAAGTCTAGGTTAACTCCTACCTCAGCGATCTAGTTAGTTCAATTCGCTATTTCCAGCTATTTTACTTTTTATAAAGAATAAAAATAATAAGTTTAAATTACTATAAACATAATTTACTATAGTCACAGTTATTAGCACTCACACGCTAATAAAAGGTTTAGCCCGGAAATTACTGGGATAATAGATATTAAGAATAATTATAGGAGAAAGAGATGAAGATCTGTCTATTCT